>Ga0180438_10004634_pt1 | contig 19676 bp, 19 predicted proteins | sample SS_ome_12_FD_132455 | JGI IMG/M metagenome (GOLD analysis project Ga0180438, IMG submission 132455) | Hypersaline lake sediment archaeal communities from the Salton Sea, California, USA - SS_3_D_2 metaG | ecosystem: Environmental > Aquatic > Non-marine Saline and Alkaline > Hypersaline >... | reverse complement strand
GCCACGTCATCGAGATTTGTCAATAATCCCTCTTCCGCCCAATCCTGAATCTGCGGCCCTTTGACCTGGGCTGCAGTTGGTGGATTTCCGGCAACGGCGCGGGATCTGAGCACGGTCATGGCCTGATCACCGCCACCGCCGGCAACGGCGAAATCCTTCCAGGTGTGCCCTTCGGCTTCCAACAGTTCCTTGAGCACGGCTACCGAGGCAGCTTCTCCACCGGAGGTCCACCAGTGCAGGACCTCTACTTCGCCGGTCTCCGGTGCAGTTTGACCGCCGGCGAACAGCAGACCCGCACAAAAAATCAGTGCGAGCAGTATGAAACCTTTTTTCATACACTCCTCCTTGTATGGGTTTTTCTTATACCACGCAAGAATCGTGCCAGTGCCGGGCGGCGAAGATCGTATTATAATTGCTTGTATGGATGATAGATATTCGCGACGGTCTTCTACAAGGAGTACAATAACCGGTTCATATCAACCGACTGCACGTGGCCGGGTGGATCATTTCAGCCGTGGACCAGCCCGTACTTCTTCATTCTGTAGCGCAGGGTGCTGCGGGAGATCCCCAACGCCACAGCAGCAGCCGTTACATTTCCGCGGTTGGCCTTGAGCGCGTCCTTGAGCAGGCTCACCTCCACGCTCTCCAGCTTATTGTTCTGCCGTGGTTGGTCAACATCGCTGTCCGGTCGTAGCTCCAGGGGTAGATCGGCAGGCTCGATCTGATTGTCCTGAGAAAGCACCACCGCCCTCTCCATGACGTTGCGTAACTCCCGTACATTGCCCGGCCAGGTGTAATGGATCAGCGCCTGTCTGACGTTCTCCGACAGTCCTGTTATCTCTTTCTGCATCTGCTTGGCAAAGTGGCTCATGAAAAACTCGGCAAGGGGAACGATGTCCTCAGTGCGTTTGTACAGGGGAGGTATTTCTATAGTGATGGTGTTTATGCGGTAGTAGAGGTCCTTTCGGAATCGCCCATCATCGACCAGTTGCTTCAACTCACGATTCGTGGCGCAGATGATACGGTTGTTGATTCTGATCGTCGTGTTGCTCCCCAGAGGCTCGAAGAGCTTCTCCTCGAGTATCCGCAGGAGTTTGGCCTGAACATTCAGGGGAATATCGGCAATCTCATCCAGGAACAGAGTTCCCCCTTCGGACAGGCGGATTTTGCCTTTGAAGTCGCTGTCCGCCCCGGTAAAGGCACCTCTCCTGTAACCGAACAGCTCACTCTCCAGAAGTGTCTCCGGAATCGTAGGGCAATTGATGGCGATGAACGGCCGGGAGTCTTCACCGCCCAGCTTGTGAATGGTTTCGGCGATCAATCCCTTGCCAACGCCGCTTTCGCCGGTAATCAGGACCGGAGAGGACACGGAAGCGATCCTGGTCACCGTGTTCATGATCTGCTGCATGGATCTGCTTTTGTAAACGAGTTTTTCATATCGGAGAATTCCCTTCAGATGTCTGTTCTCCTCGTCGAGATTCTCAAGTTGAAAGATCCTGTCGATTACGTGACAGATAACATCTTTGTTGAAGGGTTTGGTGATGAAATCAGCCGCTCCCATCTTCATAGCTTCTACCGCCGCCTCGATGGATCCAAAGGCGGTGATCAGTACCAGCGGTAGTTTATGCTTCTTCTCCGTCAGATACTTCAACACACCGATCCCATCGACATTCGGCATCTTCAGGTCCGTGATAATCAGATCGACAACCTCGCCCCGCTCGATCATGGCGATGGCTTCCTTCCCGTCAGAGGCGGTACAGACCGCGTAATTGTGTTTTTCCAGGAGAATCGAGAGGGCGTTGCGCATGTTTTGCTCGTCATCCACCACCAGAATTCGTCTCATACGCTCAACTCCTATAGGGTTACCCGAAAGGTCGAACCGCCCCCCGGTTTTGAGAACACGTCGATTGTTCCGCCGTGCTGTTCGATGATGCGATGGCTGATCGACAGGCCCAAACCGGTACCGTCCGACTTGGTCGTAAAAAAGGGATTGAAGATCTGCCTGCGGGTGGATTCGTCGAAACCGCAGCCCCAGTCCTGGATGACAATGTGCATATGTCCCTGTTTCATGGCCGCGCTGATCTGTATCTTTCCATTTGGCGGGGAAGCTTGTATGGCATTGAGGACAAGGTTGGATACTACCTGTTCGATCAGGCTCTTGTCCATCAGATAATCGGGCAGATGATCCAAACCGCGCCTCTGAATCTCCAGCTCGGGATACTTGTCCAGGGGGAGGCTTTCCAGAGAACAGCGGATGATCTCATTGATCGAGCACGGTGATTTCTGCACGTCCCTCGGCCTTGCGAAATCCAACAGATTCCGGATCACGATGCTGAGGGTATCGATCTCACTGATAATCATATGGGTGATACGCTGATAGTTGCGCTCGTCATCGGTAACCCGGTAGTAGTCGCGGAGCATCTCTGCCGATACCTTCATCACACCCAGGGGATTGCGAATCTGGTGAGCCACCCCGGCGGCCATCTCTCCCAGCGCAGCGAGCCGGGACGATACCGACAGTTTCTCCTCCAGCTGTTTCACCCGTGTGATGTCTTCGAAGATCGCGATCATTCCGATTCTTTCACCGTCCTTGGAAAGCAGAGGGGATGTGCTCAAGGCCAGGATCCTGTCCTGTCCGTGCTGGCCTATGATCACCTCTTTGCCGGTGACATAGGATGAGTTGTCTTTCAGGTTCTCCCCGAGCAATTCGGACAGAGCATGGGGAAATACTGGGGAAGTGATTTTTGCTCCCCTCACCATTTCCGAGTCCATGGAAAGGATCCGAATTGCAGCCGGATTGAAGGTTGTCACCTCTTCATCCAGATTGATCGTGATGATACCGGTTCGCACATTCTCCAGAATGAGGGTGTTGTAGAGAGACAGCTGGAGAAGCTCCCGCTCCCTGGCGATCAGATTTACCCGCATCTTGTTGAAGGCTTTGGCCAGGTCGCCGAACTCATCCTTGGCCGGAACCTGAAATTGATAGTGCAGGTCTCCTTCGGAGATCTTGTGGACTCCTTTCAATAGATGTTGAAACGGCCTGTTGAAGGTGACCCGATAGAAAAAAATGCCTATGAGCAGTGCTATCGAAAGGATGAGGAAGGTCGAGATGAGGGAGATCAAATAGTATCGCGCGATGATTCGCCTGTATTCCGTGGTGTCGAGCAAGCAAAAGATCTTTCCCCCCGGCTCCCTGAAGCTCTCCATGGTGAGCGAGCTGACCACGAATCCGTCGATTCTGGTCATCCCGGCCGGGATGTTCTCATTCGCTGCGGCCGCGATGATCTTCCTGATAATCGGGGCGTCAAGATCGCCCGCCGTGGTCGTTAGATTTCCAAAAAGCAGAATGATCTTGCTGTTGGTGATGTTTTGCAGATTTTGTATGAAGCCCGGATCCAGGTTCCTGCTCAAGCTCAGAACCCCGATGATCCTGTCTTCTCGTATTATGGGGGTAAGTACACTCAGCTTGATATGCTCCACTTCAGAGGTGATGAAAAAGGTCTTCTCTCCCTGAAAAGAACGTTCCAGATGGGCATCCAGAGCCGGAGTGCTCATCAATCCGTCTCCCGCCGAGGTGAAGGGCATATTGGATTCAAGATAAATGCTCAAAGAATCCATCTGCAGAGACGACCTGTATACAGACAGCTCGCGACGGAGCAGATTCGTCAGACCGAAGGCTGTGTAGTCGATTACTTTCGCCTGGCCGGACAGCAGATTGGCATTGACTATCTGTGCTTCCAAGGTCTCCTGCAGGTAGCCCTCAATGCCCGAGACGGCACGGTTCATTTGAGTCCTGAGTGAGTCGCTCTGCGTTCGGGAGACAATGAGGGTAAGGGCGAAGAGGGTAACGATTCCCTGCAGCAGCACCAGGATGACGAAGGAGAGAGCAACTTTGCTGGAAATCTTGAGCCGCAGGTTCTTGAACGAAAACATTCTCCGTAATCCCTGATTAGACTACCGCAGCAGGTTATCGATGTCCCGTTGGGCGTTCTCCAAGGCCTCCTGTGAATGGACGTTTCCCGACAACGCTTCGTAGATCCAATGCTGCAAACGAGCACTCACTTCCCGATACCGAGGATGGATGGGCCGGTGGTGCACCCGAAGGATCTGCTGTTTCTTCAATTCGATGTTCGGATCTTGTTTCAGGGTATTCACTTCGGTCCAGACCTGCTGCCAAACCGACATCTCCGCCAGGTGCTTCCTCTGGAACTCCGGAGAGGAGAGATAGGCGATGAAGCGCCACGCATTTTCTTTATGCAGGCTGTTTTGTGCTACCGAAAGACCCTGGAAACCACTGATCGTGCTGGTTGTATCACCCTTGCTCGCCACTGCCCGAGCTGAAGGGATCAGACTGGCCTTTCCGCTCCGGCGTATCGGCAACTCGGACTCCCGGATCAATCCGGTTAGGAAGGTCCAGTTTGTCGTAAACAGGCAGTCTCCCCAGATAAATACCTCCGCGGCAAATACCTCTTCGCTGTGCAGAGAATAGGGATTCAGCAGATCCTGGTCCAGAAGATCGACCAGGAACTCCAGGGCTTTCCTGCACGCCGGTGCGGTCAGATTGATTTTGCCCTCCTGATCCACCAGATCTCCGCCAAAGGCGCCTACAAGCCAAACGAATTCGCAAACCAGAGCTTCCTGCTTCCGCAGTGAATCGAACAGGGGATACTCGATCACACCCGTCTTCTTCGCTGTGGAAGCCATATCGACGAGTTCCTCCAGCGTTGCCGGCGGCCGGATGAAGCCGGCTCGATGCAGCAGCTCCATGTTCGTGTAGAACAGCTGGAAATTGGCCAGAAACGGTACAGCCCAGATTCGGTCGTCGTAGGTGAAGGCTGTATATATTTCCGGTATTATTCCCTCTGTGACTTCATCCGTCAGATACGAGGGAATCGGATCAATTATCGCCTTTTCGGCGAAATCGGCGGTCCATATCAGATCGACGAGTATGATGTCGTAGTCCGCCGTCTTTTTCTTCGATGACTCGATGATGAGATTGTACTGATCCTCGTACTCGACGAAGGACAGATGGACTGCAATTCCAGTCTTCTCCTGGAAAGACCGGGCCTGCTGGAGGATGTCCGACGGCTGATATCCGGCCTGGGCCATGTAGAGCATGTTCAACTCTTGGCCTTCAAGAGAGAAGGTACAGAGGAACAAAATGGCAAGAACGATGATTATCGATTTCAATTGTACAGATCAGGTTATTTTAAAGAAAAAATGGTGTCAATCGATGGGCGCCTCAACTCCCAGTGGTGGCGGCAAAGACCCCGCAGATGTGTTACAGTTGTACATACCAATCCCACAGAGGGGAGAGAGATGAAGAAAATAGGCATTGTAATCGTGGGTTACGGATATATGGGGAAAGTCCATACCCTGGGATTGCGGCAGATTCCTCTGCTGTATCCCGATACGGCCTTCGATTTCCAGCTGACAGGAATCTGCATGCGCTCCGAAGAGAAGGCAAGGCGGGCCGCTGCCGAAGCCGGCTGCCCAAAATGGTATGATTCCTATGAAGAGGTGCTTCAGGACGAAGAGGTGAGTATTGTGGACCTGGTAGTCCCGAATCATCTCCATCGAAGGATGATCGAGGAGGCTCTGCAAAGGGGTAAACACGTGCTCTGTGAGAAACCGCTGGCATTGAATCGCGGCGAAGCTGAGGCGGTTGTCGAAGCCGCACGAAGCGCGAAGGCCTCACTGGGAATGATCTTCAACTACCGGTTTGTTCCGGCGTTGATGAAAGCCAAGGAGCTGCTCGACAGGCAACTCCTCGGGCGAATCTACAATTTCCGGGGTGAGTACTATCACACCGGCTATCAGAATCACCAGAGGCCTCTAACCTGGAGGATGGATTTTAGCAAATCCGGCGGCGGCGCCCTTGTCGACATGGGCGTGCATGTTATCGATCTTGTCCGCTACCTCCTGGGCGATTTCGATTCGGTTCAAGCCATGACCGAAACCTACATCGGCGAGCGGCCTCTGGAGAAGGGATCGAAGCAGATGGGGAAAGTCACGGTGGACGATGCGGCTTGGATGAATGTCCGGATGAACAGCGGTGCCAGGGGCAGCATCGAGGTGTCCCGTTTTGCCACCGGTACGCTGGATGATCTGAACATAACGGTGTTTGGAGAAAGGGGAGCGCTGCGGTTCAGCCTGATGGACGCCAATTTTCTGTACTGGTTTGACAGCGCCGTGCGAACACCCGATCCCGGATTGGCCGGCTGGCAGAGACTAGAGACCGGCCAAGCGTATCCAGGTGCCGAGCTGCCGAATCCGCGATCGATCATCGGCTGGACCCGTTTTCACACCGAAAATCTCCACCGCTTCATTCGCGCTGTGAAGGATGGGCGGTCCTTCTCGCCGGACGAAATCGACGGTTACGAAGCCCAGGCCGTACTGGAAGCCGCCTACGACAGTGCCGGATCCGGGTCATGGTCCAAGGTGAAAACCTGGAGGGAAATTGGGCCCACAGGGACTTGAACCCCGGACCAACGGATTATGAGTCCGCCGCTCTAACCAACTGAGCTATGGGCCCCGTTTACAAAACCGATCTTGCCAACCTTCCGTACTGTAAAAGAACTAAAAAAGACGCCCCATGTCAAGATGGATAAAAGGTCTGCCTCGATCTCAAGCCCTTGAGAGGTTTTCACTATGGGCGACAGGAAGGCCAAATAAAAAACCCGGTCATGCGGAAGCAAACCGGGCTTGTTGCTGTCTTCCTTGAGCGAATGCTCGGGCTATTCGACGAGAATGGCCTCCGCCGGGCAATCGTCGACGGCTTCCTGCACTGCGCTTTCCAGATTGGCGGGCACGTCCGCGGCAATCACTTCGGCGATATCATCGCCCATCTTGAAGACATCGGGAACACTGTCGGAGCACAGTCCGCATCCCGTGCACAGATCTGGATCAATCCGTACCTTCATCGGAAACTCCTTAAATATGTGGTGTTGTACGGCGAAAGGGTAATATAAACTCCCTCATACTTCAAGTCCACGATACAATTTTTGTCTGTGCCGCTCGTCCGCCCTGGGGTGACACCCGCATTTTCGCCCGCGGAGCCTTGACAGAATCTGACAATTTATTATCTTTCTGTATTAGCTTTAGCTTTGTCTTCGGGAGGTTTAAATGATCGCGCTCTTGATAGGAATTCTGCTGATTCTGTTCGCCGTATACTCTGTGCTTCCCTTCTCCTGGTCCTTGAACTGGTGGTCCGACGTGATCCAATTTCTCAAGGGCGGCGTGCCTCTGATCGCAGTGTTCATCGGACTCATCTCTTTCTTCGTTGGTGTGGCGGACATTAAAGACAAAATCGAAAGCAAGAAAGAGGAAGAAGAAGAGGAAGAAGAGGAAGAAGGAGAAAAACCGTCGCAGGACCAGGATTGACAAAATACCTGAAACTGTGTAAGTATTTCCCCTCTACAAGGATAATTGAACAATGAAAACGATATTTGTGAAGCCCAAGGACGTAGAACGTAAATGGTGGCTCGTCGATGCGGAGGATCAAACCCTGGGGCGACTGGCCAGCAGGATTACAACAGTCCTGAGGGGAAAACATAAACCGATCTACTCGCCCCACATGGAGACGGGGGATTTCGTCGTCGTGGTGAACGCCGAGAAGGTCAAGATCACCGGCAACAAGCGCGAGCAGAAGGTGTACTACCGCCATTCCGGCTACCCCGGTGGATTGAAGACGGAAGTGCTCGGCAAGCTGATGAAGACGAAACCGACGTTTGCCCTGGAACACGCAATCAAAGGAATGTTGCCCAGGGGGAAAATGGGCCGAAAGATCTTCAAGAACGTAAAGATTTACGCAGGGGAGGAGCATCCTCACGGGGCTCAGAAGCCGGAAAAGTTGGAATTATAGGAGTTGAAGTTTGGTTAAAAATCTAGCCTATGGGACAGGACGGAGAAAAACCGCGGTTGCCCGGGTTTTCCTTCGGGACGGCAGCGGAAAAATCACCGTTAACGGAAAAGCACCGGAGGAGTACTATCCTACGGAACTAATGGCGCAGAACATGAAGAGACCGCTTGAGGTTACTGACAACCTTTCCCGGTTCGATCTCCTGATTACAGTTACCGGCGGAGGGCCGGCCGGTCAATCCGATGCCTGCAAGCACGGTATCGCCAGGGCGTTGGTAGCCCATGACGAGAGCAATCGACCGTCTCTACGGGCGAATGGTTTTCTGACACGGGACAACCGCATGGTCGAACGCAAGAAGTATGGGCAGAGGGGTGCAAGAAGAAGATTCCAGTTCTCCAAGCGATAATCTGAAGCTCGTACAGGCTGATAGAACAGGAACCACCGGGGAGCGCATCAAGCTGCAGTTCTCCGACGGTTCCTATTTTTTTGTCTCCGACTCGGATCTACGGGAAGAAGGCTTGTCCGCTCTGGAGCTGGTACCGGAGCTGGAGCTTTCCGAAGCCGTGATTCATCACCTGAAGCACAGATCGCTCCTTCGACAGGTCAGAGACAAGGCTCTCGATCTTCTGGCCCGGGCTCCCCATACAACCTTCTCTCTGCGGGTGAAGCTACTCAAGCGGGGCTTTGATTCCCGGGCAGTGGAGGAGGTACTGCAACTTCTGAAGCGAGAAGAGTATCTGGACGATAACAGTTACGCCGAAAACTGGCTGCGGAGCCGGATCGAAAGGCGACCCGAGGGGCGGGCCGCCCTGGTCGCCGGCCTTCTGCGTAAAGGGGTACCGCGGGAGATCGCCGAAGGGGCGGTGAACCGGTATCTTACTCCCGCGCTGGAACGGGAGATTGCGGTCAGGGCACTGGAAAAATTGAAACGCTCGGGAGAAACCGATCCGCTCAAACTCAAGGGCAAGCTCAGAGCCCGGGGCTTTCCCTTTCCTCTGATTCGCCGGGTAGTAGAGGGCAAGCGCGAAGAGTAGGCTTGCCGTCATTGGCTGTTCTCAACCAACATCTCCACTGTACGAATTCGGGCATGAAAGCTACTCTCGATGACGAATCTTGCCAAATCGAAAACCTGCTGCACTTGAAGCCTGTCGATGATGCTGGAATCGGAGGTGGCAACGATTCCGGGGTAGGATTTGAGGGGATAGTCCGCCGAGGGAAACACGGATACTTGGTGGGGTATAGAAGCCGTGCCGGCGAGCCTTTCCCGTAGCTGTTCGGCCATGTCGCCGGAATGAGAGATCGGAGAATCGAGAAAAATTTCGATCCGCGCCGGCTTTAACGCAGCGAGCACCGAAAGAATTTCAGTGATTCCGCGCTCAGTTATCTTCCCGGCTTTGTAGCTTCCGTGAACTCCGGAGGAATCTCGCACCAATCCGTCGTCGGAGACGAATACGGGGAAACCCTTCAAGTAGCTTTCCACGGTGATCAGTACGTTGTACCAATCCACACCCAGGAGCCGTCCTTCCACATCCTCGGCTGCGCTGAGCTTGGCTCTCCGTTGTTGGCTGTCAGAGGCTGAAAATATCGCTCGAAACAGGCAGTTTCTCTGAGTGGCGCTGAGCCGGTGATGATCGCTGACCAGCTTGAGCGCGGCTTTGTCGGGATAGTTGCGGTTTTTCAGGTAGCGGAAATCCTCTATGGCTAGCTTAAAACTCATCTGCCGTTGACCTGGCGGCAAAAAGTAATATATGGTAGCAACAACGAAGCGAAAAGGGAAGTCGGCATGGAACAGAATGAGAAGAACTACGTCCTGATCGTAGAGGATGAGGACTCAATCCGTTTGACCCTGCGGGACTACCTGCAGAACAAGGGATACGAGGTAGTCGTGGCCTCTGACGGTGTAGGGGCGATCAAGCAGCTTCTCGACAATCCGGTCGGCGTCATCGTGTCCGATTATCGGATGGATATTCTAGGCGGGGACTACTGGATCCGCTTCCTCAAGGAATACTGCATTGATAAAAAGATAATCATCACCAGCGGTTTCCTCAAACCGGAGTTCCCAATACCTTTTCCCGTGCTGTACAAACCCTTCGACTACTCCGAGCTGGAGCAAATGGTTTCCACCGCCCTGACCGACATGGAGTAGAAGCACCGCGGGAGAACGCTTGCGTTCGGGCAGTCGGTTATGCCTAAAGCTAAAAATCCAGAAAGCAGAAGCACCCGTAAAACCCTCCATTCCCGAGTCGAGGGGATGGTTCAGGGTGTCGGCTTCCGTTATTCAACCGTGCACCAGGCGCGCCGCATGGGACTTGCCGGCTACGTGCGCAACCTGTGGGATGGCACGGTGGAGGTGGTGGCGGAGGGTCCGGAGGAGCAGCTGCAGCAGCTCGAACGCTGGCTGCACCGCGGACCGCCGGGAGCGGTTGTTCGTCGCGTGGACAGCCACTACGCTCCCTTTCAGGGCGTGTATCGTTCCTTCACTGTCGAGTTTTGAAATCAGCCGCGAATGGAGTAGAAGGCATCCATTCCCGGGTAACTGGCGATCGAACCCAGATGATCTTCGATGCGCAGAAGCTGGTTGTACTTGGCCAGTCGATCGGAGCGGGAGAGCGATCCGGTCTTGATCTGGCCCGTCTCCAGGGCTACCACCAGATCCGCGATGAAGGCATCCTCGGTCTCTCCGCTTCTGTGGGAAACCACCGCGGTATAACCGGCACGTTTTGCCATCTCCACGGCCTCGTAGGTCTCGGTCAGGGTTCCGATCTGGTTGACCTTGATGAGAATGGAGTTGGCCACCCCCTGTTCGATGCCCTGCTTCAATCGCGAGGTGTTGGTCACAAAGAGGTCATCCCCCACCAGCTGTACCTTGGCTCCCAGACGGTCGGTCAGCATCTTCCAGCCCTGCCAGTCGTCCTCGGCCATGGCGTCTTCCATGGACAGAATCGGGTACTTCCCCGCCCATTCGGCCCAGAAATCCACCATCTGTTCGGAGGACAATTCCCGCTTGTCCGACTTCTTGAACACGTATCTGTTCTTCGACTTGTCGTAGAACTCGGATGCCGCCGGGTCCAGAGCGATGAGCACCTCCTCCCCCGCTTTGTATCCTGCCTTTTCCAGGGCCTGGAGAATGACTTCGATCGCCTCCTCGTTGGATTTCAAATTCGGCGCGAAGCCCCCCTCGTCTCCCACAGCCGTAGAGTAGCCCTTTCCCTTGAGCACCGCCTTGAGGTTGTGAAAGATCTCCGCCAGGGTCCTGACCGCCTCCTTGAAGGAGGAGGCGCCGACCGGCATGACCATGAACTCCTGAAAGTCCACGGAGTTGTCCGCGTGGGCACCGCCGTTGATGATGTTGGCCATGGGAACCGGCAGAACCGAGGCGTGGTAGGTTCCCAGGTACTTGAACAGGGGCAGATCGAGGTATTCGGCGGCAGCCCGGGCCGTGGCCAGAGAAACACCCAGGATCGCATTTGCACCCAGCTTTCCCTTGTTCTCCGTGCCGTCCTTGGCGATCAGGGTCCGGTCCACATCCACCTGGTTCAGGGCATCCAGACCCACGATTTCCGCGGCGATCTCATTGTTCACGTTTTCGACTGCCTTCAGCACACCCTTGCCGAGATAGCGGCCTTTGTCCCCGTCTCTCAGCTCCACCGCCTCATGCTCCCCCGTGGAGGCTCCGGAGGGCACGGCGGCCCTGCCCATGCAGCCGCTCTCCAGGTGGACCTCGACTTCCACCGTCGGGTTTCCTCGGGAATCGAGGATTTCTCGCGCTTCGACCCATTCAATAATGCTCATCGATCTCTCCTGCTTGTTTCTAGCAAATTGGGGTATAGCTGTAATATGGTAACAGCCCCGCTGCGCTGTCAAGGGAGTTGCGCAGCTTTCACCCGGCGTACGGAGATTGGCGGTAGCGGTTGATCCTGGGTTTATTCCTCCAGCAGAAAATCGTCCAGGCCCAGCTCGAACTCCAACACGCCGGAGCTACGGCCGAGTGCCCTCTCCACCCTCTGAGGCGGCAGATCGAAGTACAGCCAGAGAGCCATCTGCTCCGGGTACTCCCCGATCTCTTTCAGGCTTCCCTCCTCTCCGAGCAGGCTGTCGAAGGGGATGCGCACGCGGGTCCAGAAACTGCTCGCACCGAACTCGTAGCCGTAGTACCTTCCGCTCGCCTCGTGGCTCAGCTCGAGCCACCCCTCGGTCAGCAGATCCGAGCGGATGTAGAAGCTCAATGCGCCGAAGCCCTGCAGGCTGCGGGGAAGCACAGTCTTCACAAACATGGTGATGTTCTGTTCGTCGGCGTGAAAATCCCGGATCGCCTCCGTGAGTTCCAGCCTGGCCTTGACGCTGAGGTAATCGCCGGACTGTCCCCCTTCGGACTTGGTGAGCAGCAGCTCCTGGTTTTTCACTCCGCGGTTGACCTTGACCTCCCCCTGGTCGCTTTCCGAATAGTCGGTGTAGAGGCTGGAGCCGTACAACTGGGCGCCGAAGACGAGCCGATCGATGTCGTCGTTGAAGCTCTCCAGGATCCGCGGATCTTCCTCTCCTTTCTTGCGGAAGAATCCTACGTTGTCGAGGCCCACGGCACACCCCACCTCCGTGCCGCTTCGCATCTTGTGGGCCAGGTAGTTCTCCTCGAACTCGGCGGTCACCTCGATCACCACGGGCAGATTCGGGTCTATCCTGTCTCCCCCTTCGTCCGGGATGAAAGCGGCGAAGGGGATCTTGAGATCCCTCCACTGCTGGTCATTGAGAGTCAACGTACGATAGAAAAAGAGGTTCCGTTCAGGTTTCTCCTGTATCAAAGCCAGGCCGGTATCGGCAAAGCCCTCGGGCTTGATGCTGAGGCTCAAGCCTTCGAATCCCTTCGGTTTCTCCGCGGTATTCACGATGGCCGTGAAGTACAGATCCGAATCCTCCCAACCCTGAGAGATATCCGCCGAATCCAGGCTTCCTTCGAAGACGAATCGAGCGAACGCCGAATCGTCGATCGACCCCGATTCGACAAGCTCTATCGTACCGAAGGCATCCAGAACCCGCGGCCCCCAGTACTCTTCGCGGTGGGACAGCTGGATTTCCGGAGCGCCCTTGTCGAAGGTTTCGAACAAGGTAGTGGTCGTGGCCGTTCCCCCGACCTCGATCACCTCTCTCTCCACGGTGATCACCTCCGAACCGTAGCCGACCTTTTGGGCGAAGTCCTCCTCCAGCTGGAAATCCAGGATCAGACCGGTCAGGACCACGCCGGTAGCCACCTCCACGACCTGGGTGTTCAATTTATAGTAGTCCGCCACCGGATCGATGAAGCCGGTAAGGATCAGGTCCGCACCGAGCTGCTCGCCGATACGGATCTGGGTTTCTTTCCGGGTGAGATCGGACATCTGGAAGGATGCTTCGGAGAGGATCCGGTCCAATACCTGCCGGCTCACCACCTGCAGTCGACCCTTTCCCTGGGTGGCCATGGATGTTGTCAGCCCGTTGATCAGGTAGTCGCTGATGCCGCTCACCTCTCCCCCGACCGTGAAGTAATAAACAGCCAGGGTTCTCCCTTCCTCCGGAGGAAGATCGGCAAGGATTCCCCGCGTTGTCTGATCGATAACCTCGTCTATGCCCTGTATGGCTTGTTGTTTGGCGGGTTGGCTCGTGCAGCCGGGCAGCAGGAGAGCTAGAAGGAGCACTAACGGAAGGATAAGGATTGTTTTCATGGAGAGAGCCTCCTTTTCTATATCTATTTATAATTCATCGAGGACCGCGATGCAAAGGCGGAACTCCGATTGCCGACATCGCATACGGGTGCTCCGGCGCTGCGACTGTTCCTTGACCGGGAAACTGCTGAAACTTAGAATACAGTGACAGGCGGGAAAGCGAGGATGTACTACAGCAAAATACTTGGAAAGTCGCTCAGAGAAACACCTCAGTCGATCCGGACCCCCAGCTACGCGCTCCTGCACCGGGGTGGCTTTGTGCGGCAGATGGGCCAGGGATTGTACTCGTTTTTGCCTCTGGGCATGCGGGTGCTGCAGAATATCCAGCGTATCATAGCCGAGGAAATGGAGGCCCTGGGGGGTCAGGAGATCTACGTACCCCTGGTCACGCCTTCCGATATTTGGCGGCGCAGCGGACGGCTGAACTGGATCAGCGAGCTCATCCGGTTTCACGACCGTCACCGAAGGGAGCTGGTGCTCTCTCCCACCCATGAAGAGGCCTTCGTCGAGCTGGTGCGGGAGAGCTTAAGCTCCTACCGGGAGATGCCCCTGTTTCTCTATCAGTTTCAAATCAAGTTTCGTGACGAGGAGCGCACCAAAGACGGGCTGGTGCGTACCAAAGAGATCTATATGCACGATGCCTACTCGTTTCACCGCTCCTACCAGGATCTCAACAATTTCTTCCCCAAGACGTTCACCGCCTACAAGAGGGTCTTCGACCGCTGCGGAATCGAAACCTTTGCAGGTGAGGCCGGGGTCGGCTATATCGGCGGCGAGAAATCCTACGAGTTTCTCATGCCCACAGATTCGGCGGATCACGCCATCATCCTCTGCGACAAGTGCCAGTACTGTGCCAGCAAAGAGGTCGCCGTAGGGGGTAAGCGATACCTCCGGGAGGAGGAGAAAGTCCTGGAGAAGGTCCATACTCCGGGCTGCACCACCATCGATGATCTGGCGGAGTTTCTGGATGTGCCCAAAGAGCGAACCGCCAAGAGCCTGGTCTATATCACGCCTCGGGGGCTGGTCATGGCCGTGGTACGGGGCGACTACGAGCTGGGATTGGAGAAGCTGTCCGGATACATAAAGTATCCCGCCCATCGGCCCGCCAGTGACGAGGAGTTGGCTGCGGTGGGACTGGTGCCGGGGTACCTCTCCCCGCTCCACGCCGACCAAGGGATCAGGGTGGTTGTGGACGATGCGGTGGCCAAGTCCAACAACCTGGTCTACGGGGCCAACCAGGTGGACCATCACGTGATCAACGGAAACTTCGGAAGGGATTTCGAGACCCCGGATGTTACGGACATCGCCCTGACCCGGGATGAGAAGATCTGCCTTCAGTGCGGCGGGACCTTGCGGGAAATCCAGGCCCTCGAAGTCGGTCATATCTTCAAATTGGGGGATTACTATACCCGGGCGATGAATCTGACCTACCAGGATGAGAGGGGGGCTTCGACCTACCCGCATATGGGTTGCTACGGAGTCGGCTTGGGCCGCCTGATGGATGCGGTGGTGCGCTCGAATCATGACGAGAGGGGCATTCTCTGGCCCAGTTCCCTGGCGCCGTTTCAGGTGTATCTGATGAGCGTGGGCAAGTCGTTGAGCGTGAAAAAAGCGGCGGAGGATCTGCACCGGGAGCTCGGGGATCGCGCTCTCTACGATGATCGGAGCGACTCTCCGGGGGTGAAGTTCAACGATGCCGATCTGATCGGAGTACCCCTTCGCATCGTGGTCGGCGCCAAGCACCTGGGGGAGGGCAAGGTGGAGGTCAAGGAACGCAGGAACGGGGCGATTCATCTGGTCGCGCTGGATCAGGTAAGCCGCGCCGTAGAGGATTTGTCGGCACGAAAGACTCACGAAGTGCGCGAAACGAGCGGGTAAGCCCATGGAATTCTCTCTCAATAGCGAGCTTGTGGAGCAGATCATCTTCGCCATGGAGGATCAGCAGAACGAGTACTACGTCCACCGCGTCAGCGGGGAGTTGTTGCGGGAGGATGAGATCGAAGAGGAGGAAACGCAGGAGGAAGCAGAAGATCCCTTCGTTCCCATCCCTGAATGGCGACCCGTTGACGGCTTTCTCATGATGGAGAAATTCGTGGCCCGGCTGAGGAATCCGCTGCTGCGGGACCAGCTCAAAGATGCGCTTTCCTCCGGCCGGGGGGTGTTTCGAAAGTTCAAAGACATCCTCAAAACAAGCCCGGAGATCGAGCGGCTCTGGTTCATCTTCAAAGAGCGGGAGCTGCGCAGGGTCGTCTGGCAGTGGTACAACGATAATCGCGAGCTGGCCGGTCTGGAACGGTTGGAGGAGGAGCCGGCGCAGGAGGAGGGTCTGGAGGACCTTCTGGCAAGCGACTTCGCCATTGTTGCGCTCAAGTCCCGTCACCTGGATGCCCTGCGAAAATTGGACGAGACGGCGTTTTTAGCCAGATTTCCCGAGGCGGATCCGGAGCGGGTTGCGGACTTGTTTCATCAATCCCGAAAGAACCTACCGGAGCCGGAAGGAGGGGGCAGTCTGGTCTTCGTAGCGGAAACGCCGGAAGAGGATTTCGCCGGATTTATCTGGGCCGTCGAACAGACCGATCCCCTGATTCCCGGACGTATACTGAGGATGCATCAGCTGGCCGTGGTTCAGCGCTACCAGGGTGTGGGTTTGGGCTCCATGCTGCTGCGGCGCCTGATCGTAGAGGCCAGGGATCGGGGCTACCATCGTCTGCGAAGCGAGCTGAGCGGCTCAGGGCTGCAGCTGGCAGGATTCTTCGGGGAGCTGGGCTTCCAAACCATATCCCAGGACATGGGGATAGATCCGACCTACTGGGAGGAATGAGGCCTGGGGGATTCGGCGGATTGTCGGCCTCCAACAATCAACGTTTTCTTTTGTTCAAAATCGTCTGTACCGCCTCGCTGAATCCTTCTGCGGATTCTTTCTCCGTGACGTAGGCGGGAATCCGGCTCAGGCGGTCCAGGAAGTTACGGATGTTGGCCACGGCGATCGAGTGACGCACAGCCGCGAAAATCGGCTCGTCGTTCGGTGAATCGCCCACGAAGGCGATACTGCTCTGGGCGTCGTCGCTTTCCAGGTTCTGCCCCCGGTCGGCCAGGAAACGTCTCACCCCGCTGACTTTGTCGAAGCTGCCGTACCAGCAGTTGATGTGGATGCTGGAGATCTTGTAGTTGGCTCCCTCCTCTTCGATGATCGAGCAGATTCGTTCGATCTCTTTACTGCTCAGGGGGGGAACCACATCCTCGCAGAAATCGATGGCCAGGTCGGTGATACGGAAGGCCTGATCCGCGGCGATGCGGCTGGCCGGCACCTCCTTCAGCACCCGCTCCCGCACCCCTTCGAGCTTCTCGCGCCCCTCCCTTCGTTCCAGTTCGTCGATGAGTGATACCCGTCCCATCTTCCGCCTGCGTCGGTCGTAGCTGTAGGTGAAAGCGCCGTTCTCCCCGATCACGGCCGCTACGGGCCACATGCGGGCGATATGGTCGCACCAGCCCGCCGGACGCCCTGTGACCGGCACCACTTCGATTCCCGCGTCGTGAAGGCGCCAGAGGGAGGCGAAGGAATCGGCGGTCACCAAGCCGCCGGCGGTGATGGTGTCGTCGATGTCGCAGAAGAAGATCTTCAGCTTCCTGCAAAGCCGCTCCGGGATTTCGGTGATCAGTCGTGGTTCCGGCGTTGTGCTCATTCCGTCCCGGTTGTATGATCGATCACGCCGATCCCGCAGTAGGAGGAGATCGCCAGGGCGTATTCCCGGACCCTGGCCCTTTGGGAGAAGCTGTAGAACTCGAGACGATGCTCCTTCCCGTCCTTCCCGTATAGACTTAGGGTGAGGAAAGGGCGGCTGAGCAGGCTCGGTCTGGTATTCGCCGGGGCGTGGGGCCTGCCGCGGATGAACTGGCCAACCTCCACGTTCTCCAGCTCGGACAGGCTCAAGGTGCGCCGTATGCCCAGCGAATAGATGCCCGCATAGTGGGTAACCCGGTCCGTGGTTTTGTCGAACAGCCACTGCTCCCGGTACGCCGCTCCCAGCAGGGATACGGCGCAGAGCACCAGAGGTATTACGTTGGCCCTGTCGAAGATACCTGCCACCCCGTTGGGGGATGTGGCCAGCAGCGCGAACAGAAGGATCACCCCGATGGCGAGGAGCAGCAGCCTGAACCAGGGGGGTATAGCCAGGCTGAGCCTGCCGTCCGGAAGCCGGCGCAGGCTCAAACGGAAACCGGCAATCATAGCTATGAAGTCTACAGAGAGTTGGGGGGATTGTACAATAGAGGTAGAAAACAATTACTGCTTTACGCAATTCTGGTATCCATGCTATAGTTTTGCCAAGTTACTACAAGGAGGTAACTATGAAAAAACTGGTTCTATTACTGTTCGTGCTCTGTCTGGCTCTACCTGCGTTCGCGGTAGATTTCAGAATCGGAAACGGAGCAGAACCCCAGTCCCTCGATCCGCACCTGGTTTCGGGTACGGTGGAGCACCGCATCTATATGGGGCTCTTCGAGGGGCTGATGACTTACGACCCCCGGACTGCCAATCCGATCTACGGGGTCGCCCAGAGTCACACGGTGAGTTCAGACAACCTGACCTGGACCTTCACCCTGCGCCCGGGTATCGTTTGGAGTGACGGCACCCCGATCACAGCCCAGCAGGTGGTGGATTCCTGGCTGCGCTGCCTGGATCCGAACACCGGCGCCGAGTATGCTTCGCTGCTGACCGACGTGATCAAGGGTGCAGCGGAGTTCAACGCCGGCACAGGCCCGCGCTCCGGTGTGGCGGTCAGAGCCCTGGATTCCCGGACCTTCCAGTTCAACACCAAGGTCCCGGCTCCCTACGTGCTGTCCATGGTCTGCCACTACGCCTTTGCGGTCGTACCGACCCACACCATTGCCAAGCACGGCGATCGCTGGACCCTGCCCGAGAACATCGTGAGCAACGGTCCCTTCGTGCTCAAGGAGTGGAAGCCCCAAGAGGTGATCATTGCCGAGAAGAACCCCCGCTACTGGGGTGCCCGGAACGTCAAGCTCGACAGGCTGATTTTCTACCCCTCGGACAGCTACGCCACCCTCTACAACATGTACATCAAGGGCGAGATCGACTGGAATACCCAGCCGCCGCCCCCCGAATTGGCAGATGCGGCCAAGCTGCGAAAAGACTTTCTGACCGAACCCGAGTTGGCTAGCTACTACTACCAGTTCAACCAGACCAAGCCGCCCTTCGACGACGTCAGGGTACGCAAAGCCTTCTCTATGTCTATCAACCGCAAGGAATTGACTGAGAAGATCACACGAACCGGGCAAATTCCCGCCTTCTCCTACGTCCCCGAGTTTGCCGGCTACACACCGCCCAAGGGGATCGGCGAAAATGCGGAGCAAGCCAAGAAGCTGATGGCCGAGGCCGGCTATCCCGGCGGCCGGGGCTTCCCCGAGGTAACAATCCTCTACAACACCAGCGAGACCCACAAGAAGATCGCCGAGTACTTCCAGCAGAAGTGGGAGCAGACTCTGGGTGTGGACGTGGTGCTCAACAACCAGGAATGGGCCACCTACCTCGACACCCGGAAGGTGCAGCAGTTCGACCTCTGCCGGGCCGGCTGGGTCGCCGACTACCAGGATCCCTTCAACTTCCTGTTCATGTGGCTGTCCGACAACTTCGATTTCAACGACGGGCGCTACAACAATCCGAGGTACGATCAGCTGATCCGCCAGGCCAACTCCATGCAACCTGGACCGGAGCGCAACAAGGTGTTCGCTCAAGCCGAGACGATCCTGATCGAGCAGGACCACGGCATCATGCCGATCTACTACTACGTGTCCCAGAACTTCATCGACACCAACAAGTGGGGCGGCTGGTATCCCAACCTGCTCAATAACCACCCGTACTGGGCCATCTACAAGAAATAGCTGACCTACTGAACATCGCGGGAACCGGCGAACTGCCGGTTCCCGCTATTATTCTTGCAGCCATGACTAAATACGTAATCCGCCGGTTCCTCGGCCTGTTGCCGACCCTGTTCATCATCATCACCATCAGCTTCTTCATCATCCGGGTTGCTCCGGGAGGCCCCTTCTCGCGGGAGAAAGCCCTGCCGAAGCAGATCCTGGAGAACATCGAGAAGAAG
>Ga0180438_10004633_pt1 | contig 19676 bp, 20 predicted proteins | sample SS_ome_12_FD_132455 | JGI IMG/M metagenome (GOLD analysis project Ga0180438, IMG submission 132455) | Hypersaline lake sediment archaeal communities from the Salton Sea, California, USA - SS_3_D_2 metaG | ecosystem: Environmental > Aquatic > Non-marine Saline and Alkaline > Hypersaline >... | reverse complement strand
GTTGGTATATGTAATAATTTAGTTCATGTTGAGCCTTCTTAATAGTCTTTTAAACATTTTATTCTGATCACAATATTCTATAGTTAGCGATGATGCTAATATACGGGATATATTATGTTCATTTACAATACGACTTCTAACACCTTTTTGATGTAAGTACCAGCTTAGCAAGATGATAAAATCATGACCGTTTACATAATACTTATTATCTTTAACTAATTTTTTATTGTAATCTTTTATGCATTTTTTAAATTCTGGTAATTTTTTTAGCATATTATTTTTATTTAAATATCTAATAATATAATCATCAGAATCAAAAGTGATTTCCCAATCTTCGAGAGAAATACAGGCCAACCGCTTAAGAGGTACTAAATTTAATCCAAGTGCAACATTGACCAATTTGATAATAAATAGTGTTTTTAATATATTATTAAATGTGGTTAAGATAGTAGAAACGGGCCAGTTTGTTCTATTACAAATTATAATAAAAAACTTTTGCATAATTTCAACACTCAAGAAATATGACTCCATACATGAATAATCAGTATATAATAATGAGGCTATATCTACCTTTTTATTTAATAAACCACAGAAGTCAAGGTCAACTATACAAGTTAATTGACCTAAATCATTTGTACACCTTTCAAAGTAATATTTTGCTAAATATAATAAGCGACCTTTGTTATTTGACGATTCTCCATCTTGCAACACTAAACTTTGTTCTATATCTATTGTGTCAATAGTATAAGCTGAAACGCCTAACAATTTTTTTTCATGTATATACCAATTAATTATAGAGGCATCGAAAGGTCCCTCAACAAAAACATCTTTAATAGTAGGTTCAATCTCATATAAAAACATTAATTCATCTATGTTTCTTCTTGGTATAGCACACATGTTCAGCCTTCAATTAAATTACCTAGTTGCACTATATGGTCTTTATATTTAGATAAAATTTCAATGGAGTGAGTGGCCAAAATCAACTGAGAATTTGTACCTTCTAAGCATGTAATTAAAGATGATATTAACTGTCTTTGCCACTTGATGTTTAATGATATTTCTGGCTCATCAATAATAAATATAGAATTATCCCTTCTCGCACAAATTGCGTGACATAATAAAAGTAATAATTGTTTTTCTCCAGATGATAGAATGGCTGGAGATAATTCTTTGCCAAGTTCTGATATTATTTCTAAACCCTTATCTAAATGTAGTTTTACTTTCTTATGCGTATAAAAATCACTGAGCATAGTTATAAAGTCATCAATAACTTTCTGCAAGGGTTGTAAAGCATCTAAACGCGCTTTATGGCCATCGATATATGGCCCCAATATTTTCTCTAATATTGGTATATATTTTCCCTTGGTTGATTTTAATGCTTTTAGAATTTCATCGATTTCCCATTCCGGAGTTAATCCATATTTAGCAAAACCTTTATTTCTCTCCTTTATTTCAATAAGATTGTCAATCAATACATCCGTATTTATTGAAGTATTGTTGCTTTCTTTATCTCCATGGGCAACAAGGCGTTTAATTATATCCTGGTATAGTGAATTGACTGATGTCGAGCCAACATTCGTACGAGCTAATGCTTGTTTACGAAACCATTCAATTGCTTTATCTATAGATTTTAACAATAATACAGAAGTTGAAAATGGATCCTCATCAATATCAGTATCGATGTCATTAATATTGTAGTATATTTTTGACTTTATTAGATCCATTTCATATCTTCTTTTTCGTTTTGGAATAGCATCTTCAAATCTTCTAGAATCTGGTAAATAATGAAAAGACAAATCAAGTTTATTTAAAATATCACAATATTTTGAATATTGTAATTTTTGTTGTTTTTTCATATCTGGGTCTGTGTCTGGGTGCCATTCCCATTCAACTAATTGTGTCTGTTTATTATCATATACATCTAGCTTATACAAACCTGGTCCTGAACTTTTTTTTCTTGATGCCGAAATTCTTATACCATTTCCTAGTTCTATTTCAAAAAGTCTAAATGCCCTTCTACCCACATAAGAACGATGGCCTTCATATGGTGCAGATGCTAATAAATGAAATATCAAATTTAATATAGAAGTCTTACCGCTTCCGTTATTACCGTATAACAATAATAACTTACATTTACCTGGACTTTCAACCATCGGCGCTTCTAAAGTATATGTAAAAGTATCATAAAGTTTTACAATTTTTACACTTTTTATTAAAGGTATTTTATTAGTAAATGAATATTTTCTAACCATTTTGATACTCCAGAAAATTTTTTATAAATATAATAAACAATAATGACCATACTTACACTATAATCAACGTTCCCCCATATTTCTATCAAGGAATTCACAGAATAAATAGGCTTTAAATCATGAATAATATACGTAAATAATACAACATTTTCGAGAAAAAAGCAAATAAAATTAAGGCCGCCCCGAGGATCGGGACGGCCCAAGAGGAGCAGAGATGATAGAGGTTATGCGCTCCAGACGATATTCTCCTTTGTGATCAGCCTCAGCAAAAAATTGATCACGGTCAGGATAATCGCCACAGTCTGCATGTCGAACTCCTTGCCAAAGATGATGATGCCTATACAGGCAATCACATTCGTCCACAACGTCTTGGACTTAAACCACTCCTTGTTCATGACTTTCTCCTTTCGAAAAAGTGCCACAAGCGCATCACGGCGCGGATCACATCTTGCAGAGCGGCCAGCAGGTCCTTGAACCCAAACTCGCCGGGCTTGCCGTACCCGGACTGCTTGCCTTCGCGGTGGATCAGGGACGCGCCCTCACTGCCGAAGGCCACGCAGAACAGCGCCTTGCCCAGCACGGCCGTGGCCGGTATCAGGGTGAGCACGTTGCGCATGGCCTTGATGAGCGTCTCGCCCGGATTCAGCTGCATGGACGATCCTCCGACGATCAGGCCGTCGTGCGCCGTGACGATGCCACCGCCGTGGAACGCTCGTACACCGACGATGCCTCCGCCGTGCAGCTTGGACACACCGGCCCCCACCATGGCGCCGGCTGCAGAGAAATCCAGGTGCACGCTCTTTTGATCGGGCAGGGCGTCCAGGGCCGCCTTCAGCGCATCCACCTGCTCCTCCACCTCGGGCGCGTTGGTGCCCATGTCCACCTTGGGGTCTTCCATGGCGTCCAGGGAAGTCATCAGCTCCTGGAACTGGGTGAGGGTGCTCTCGGTATCCAGTTCCATTTTGGCGGGCGTGCCCAGGTATTCCATCATGCCCTGCAGGTGATCGTGCATGGCCTCCAGGCCGGTCAGCGCCTCGTCCATCTCCCCGCCGATGGCATCGTCCAGACCGATCTTCTCCGGCGCCATGCCTTGAATCTCCACGGAGAATTCATCCAGACTGGATTTGGCCATATCAAAGTCGCTGCGGATGGCATCGTCCAGACCGATCTTCTCCGGCGCCATGCCTTGAATCTCCACGGAGAATTCATCCAGACTGGATTTGGCCATATCAAAGTCGCTGCGGATGGCGTTGTCCAGACCGATCTTCTCCGGCACCATGCCCTGAACTTCCACGGAGAATTCATCCAGACTGGACTTGGCCATATCAAAGTCGCTGCGGACGGCATCGTCCAAACCGATCTTCTCCGGCGCCATCCCCTGTACCTCTGCGGAGAATTCATCCAGACTGGACTTGGCAGCATCCAGGTCGCTGCGGATGGCATCTTCTAGGCCAATCAACTTTACCTGTCCTTCGAGTTCCTCGAGGCTCTGCACGACCGGTCCCGTATCCACATTCACCGGGCATTCAATCCCGCTCGATTTGAACTGATCGTTCAGGAACGCGACGCCTTCCGAAATCTCGTGGACATCGATTTTTGGGGCCACGATGTCTTCCACGCCCTCCAAACCCGTCTGAATCTGATCCATCAACTCCCCGGCTACTGCCGCGTCCGCCGATACCGTCAGGGAAGCTTCTTCATTGATTTCCTCGATCCGTGCTCCCAACTGTTCTATCTCTTTGGAAGCCTCGTCTGAGACAACGGCCATCTGGACGTCGCCGCTCTTTTCCAGTGTCTCTTTCACATCCTTCAGGGATTCCGATACCTTCTCTGTCTGCTTTATCGCCTCGGAATTGTCGATCTTCAGGCTTGCGCCGCCCTCCACCGTGTTGTTCAATTTCTCGACATCGCTGTTGAGGATTTCTATGCCCTCTTCAGCCGGCGTCAGCTCGATTTCGACCGTCTTCTGCTTTTTCTGTGACCGGATGAATTCCCCCTCATCCTTGGCATCCGTCTTACTGTCGTCACCCGACAACTCCGTCGTTCCGGCCGATATGGGCTCGACACCCGGCGTGAGCACACCCGTCAGGGCGCCCTGTCCCGACGGAGCATGCGTGCCCTCGATGTCTGCCATGATGCGGTTGTATTCATCCTGCAGTTCAGCCAGCCTTGCCTTGGCTTCCGAAATATCCAGGTCGATCTTGGCCTTCTTCTCCTCTGCCTCGGCGATGAGATCGTCGATCATGGTCTGAAGCTCATCCACCTGGGTCTGGGCTTCATCCGTGGCCACCTCAACGGCCACTTCTGCGGCCCGCTCCGCGTCCACCACACCGCCCATGTCTGTGAATTTCTTTTCCAAAGTATCGATGGCTGCCAGACGCTCCTTGTAGGCTTCTGAATCAGGATTCAGGTCGGCCAGTGACTCGCGCAGTTTGATGATCATGCCGGCGATCTGCTCGTCGGCCGTGGTCGTATCCAGTTCCACGCCAAAGTATGTCAGTTTTTCGATAGCCTTCTGGGCCGTCTCCATGTCCTTGCCGAACTGGTCGTACTCCTGCATCGTGCCGCCCAGGGCGTCTTCCCACGCGACCTGAAACTCGTGCACAGAGCCCGTGATGGCTTCGAGTTGCTGATAGAATTCATCCAGCCCGATGTCCCCTATCTGCAGGGAGTTCATCAATGCCTGTATCTCATCGATGTTACCCTGGATGGGCTCGATATCCAAGGCCAATTGATCGTCGATCTTGCCCTGCTCGATCTCCATGTTCTCGATGCTTTTTTCCAGATCGTTGATTTCTTTTTCCAACAGCTTCGCAGCATCTACCTGCGCCTGCCAGGCACTCGTCTCTCCGAGTTGCTTGTAAAGCCCGCTGATCTTTTCCTGCAATTTTGTATACTCGAAAGACCCCACGTCAAGCCTGCCGGCCAGTTTTTCCAGCTCCGCGATTTCTCCACGAATGGCATCCTCGGTCTTAATACCGGCCTTTGCCAGCCCCGCTTCTATGGAACGCCGTTTCGATTCCGCCTTATGAAGTTCATTGAATTCCTGCTTTAATTCCCTCAACTCACCCCTTAATTCTCGTATAGCTTTGGGATCGGCACCCCTTTCTTCCATACGGGCTATCATATCTTCGTACGTCTCTATCTGATCGTACAAGGCGCGCTGGGCATCGTTCATCGGTGGGATGATATCGGAGTAACGGCCTTCGAGTCTGGCCAGTGCGTTCTTGGCTGCCGTGACCTGTGCTTCGAGGTCCTTGTACGCCTGGCTTTGTTCATCGAGCTGGGAAAGCTGCGCCTCTCCGCTCTGGATGGATTCGGACAGGAGCTCGGCAAACCCGGAGAAGCCTCCGGTGCCCCCGAAATAATCGACCATCTGAACGGCTTGATCCGTAAGTTCTTGCAGCTCATTCTTTGTCTCATCAAAATTGGTTTCAAACGTGAACGCCTCCATCAGGCTGGTCATTTTGGCTTCGTACTCCTCGATGGACGCGATGACGCTTTGTTGTGCGTTGTGAACTCTCTGCCATCCTCTGGTATGACTGACGAAGATGGTTTCACCGTGTATGGTATACTCGATGTGGGGCATATTCTCCAATTCTTCTGTTAGCTCCCGGCCCCGTTCCTTTAACCTTTCCAACTCGTCGGCGTACGACTGCAAATAATCCGTTTTGTACGAACTGTCCAGCCCCTCAAAGCGCTCCTGCGTGGCCGTTACCGCATCCCCAAGCCTTCCCAGACCGTCGATGAAATCTTCCATCGATACTTCGACGTGCTCTTCTTTCTTGGAAAACAGATCCAGGCCGAAAGAAAGCGCACTCAATCCCATTTGCAGGGGATTAAATCCCGATGTAACGAGGTCCATCGCAAAATTGGCTACTTTACTGATGGCCTGCCCTGTTTTTCCGAGCTTTCCGACAATCCCGCTCAAAAGCGATCCGTACGTTTTCCAGGATTTGGAGTTGTCGACCGTTTTCCCGTCGAGCGCTTTTAATTTCTTCTCCAACTCTCCGGCTTCTTCTTCCGTCAGGTTGAATGCGATGGCGATATTCTTAAGCATGTCTTTCTGGCCATTCAGTTGACCCGTTGTTTGTATGCCAATCGCGTTCAGTGCTTCCTCTTTGGAGGCAAAACCGGTGAGCGCTTCCTCCGCCGTCTTGAGTTCGTCCCCGCATTCACTCATCGCGGCGCTCACCTGGCTCCTGGAATCGCGAATCTTCGGAAGCAGGTCGTTTTCTTCATTCAGTGTCTCAAGATAGTCGGTGGCTATATCGTTGAGCGCCTTCATCTCATCGCTTTGTTCGATGATATACGGGCACGTCTCCCCCAGAGCATCGTGGAGTTGCTGCAGGGCCCCCACGACCTGATTGTAATCAAAACTGCCCTTTTCCAGATGAGGCAATAAGGCCGCTAACGCATCGATTTGCGTCCGAATGACAGCCTCGGATGTAATGCCCGCAGCAGCGAGCTGCTGTTGCAAGACTGCCTGTTCGCCGATGTAGGGATTCGCCAGCCCCAATTGGGTATAGTATGCACTAAGCGCAAGGACGGCCTGGTCATACTCAAAGTTGCTTCCCTGTAAGGAAGGTAATATTTTTTCCAAGGCATCGATGTTATCCCTGACAGTCTGTTCGGCCGTTATGCCTGCGTTGGCAAATATTTGCATTGTTTCCGCATGACGCAATTTTTCTTCTAATGCCTTTCTTTCAGACTCGGACAGCTGATCTAAACCCGATGCTGCATTATTCGTACTTTCTTCTAGCTCTCTTGCCTTAAATACAAATTCAATCATTTTATTTTTAAGAGCTTCTGTTTCTTCATTAACCTCACCTAGTGACCTTTTAAACTGTGTAAATGGTTCCTTTTCCCAAAATTCTATTTTCTTGACTCTAGTCAGAAGTTCATCTACCTCATCATAAAGATTCCATCTCTTTTTGTTTTTCCATTCTTCGTATAATTGCTCATAATTCTCGCTTAGATTTTTTACACTATCGGCTTCATCACCAAATGCTTTCTTTAGCTTTACAGTTAAATCTATTAATTCTAAAGCCTCATCAACGGTTAAATTTTTCTTGTTTTTTAAGTCGCCATACCGATCAGCCATTTTAATGACAATGTCTATCTCTTCAATCATTATTGATTTATATTTATTGATCGCATTAACCCTTTCATCAACCTTTTTATTGAAGATTGTCAATGAAGCAGTTACCGCAGCAATCGCCAGACTGAGAGGACCAAAACCCGATTGCCAAGTTTTTTGCGCAAATGCGACGAGTTCATAACTTTTTTTCATCGTACCCAGTGTCTGTATGAACTTGCCCCCGGCGCTCGTGACAATCTCTATGGCCCCAGCCTGTTCACCCAATGCAGCCGCCTGTCCCTGGATGGCCGAGTCCAGGTTTGCAAAGCCTTTCTGGGTGCTGGCCAGTACGCCGCTGACCTGAACCATGCCCTGCTGAAGCTGGGAGGCCGCGCCTGCCGTCTGGACGAAGGCCGTCTTGCTGGCGTTCAGCGCACTCGTCAGGTTGGTCTGCATCAGCTTGGCGGTCCGGCTGACCTGGGTATCCACGTTCTTCAGCGCGCTCAAAAACTTGTCGGTGCCCTCCAGAGAGATGGTCACCGTAATATTGCCTGCTCCCATTCCACCGTTCATTCGACTATCCTGTACGTATTGCCGTCCGGCATGGTCACGAGTTGGTCTCTCTTATCTTCGCCGAACAGGCTCTTGATCGGCCTCTTTCTCTTGATGTACGGGTTCCCCATGATCATGGCTGTGATGATGGAGGAACCGTGAATGTCGACGAGTTTGATCATCAGCTTGACCGCCTCGACAAAATTTTCCAGGTGGATGTCGTCCTTGGTTTTCACATCTTCGGCAACGGCCAGGAGCATGGGCTGCCTGTACGTGCCTAGGGTTTCCGTGATCCGGTCGTCCCAGAGCCACAGGCCGTACCGCCGGGCCACGATGTCCCTGTACACGAACTCATCAAGCCTCCCCGCTTTTATGAGTTTTTTGCCTGTTCCTTCACTTCGCCCAGCTTGCCCGTCAGTTCCGTGATCTTCTGGATGATCAGGTTCTGCAGCTTGGGCGTGCTCATCAGCAGCCGGCTCATGCGGTTCAGCTTCTCGTCGGAATCGCAGATCAGCTTGCCGTCGGTCTTGTTGCGCAGGTATTTGGGGATCAGCTTCTCCAGCATGACGGTGCGGGTGTCGGAGTCGGCCAGCTGCTCGGCCAAGTTCTTGGGCTTCTCGCCCTCCACGCGCTTGCGGTCTTCGTCCTTCTCGAAAATCTTCAGGTACCGGCTCCACTCCTTGTCGTCCACCTTTTCCGCGTCGTACCCCTTCTCCTTCTTGTAGAAGTCGTACCGGTCGCGGTACGCCTTCTTCTGCTCCTTGAACATCTCGTTGGCGTCGGCCAGGGTCAGGACGGTGACCACGCCGCCCAGGTCGATGTCCACCTGGATGATGTCGTTCTTATGCGCCTTCTCGATCAGGTCCAGAGGATCATGCGTCGGCTTGCCGGTCTGTTCCATGGGGCTCTCCTTGAATTTTTCCCACTATCTCCCTTTTGCGGTTTTGAATGATTTCCCTGTGCTTCCGGTACTCACGCGCCAGGGCCAGAGGGTCCACCTGGAGCTCTCCGGCCCTGAACGCCTTGAAGGGAACGTCGCTGCGATTGTATCTGTAGTAGATGATGACTTTTTTGTCCTCTTCGTCCACGGCCAACCGTTCGATCTCCTGTATGCCGAAGGCCGAGTACGTGGCGATCTCGAAGAGGTTGCTGGTCTGGAATATTTGAATCGTCATGTCCGGCCTCCTACGAGGTGGCTTTGGCGTACAGCGCCTGAACGACGGTACCGTTGGCCGGCGCGGTCGTGAACGACAGCGTCGTGGTGGCGATGGACACACCCGTGGCCTGACGCGTGCCCGTGTGGTCGCTGGCGCCTTTCACCTTGACGAACACGGCAGTGTCCAGCTCCCAGTCTTCCCGCGCCTGAGCGGTGATGTCGGTGAGGGTCAGGGGCGTGCTGGGAATCGTGAAGTCCACGGTGCTGCCGTCGCCCGTCCACTGGGAGTATTCCAGCTCGGCGCCGGAGCACAGACGGAACATGTCGTGCTTGGAGAATGCCTCGATCTCCCGCAGGTTGTTGGATCCCATGGACCCGGAGATGCTGGTCGGCTTGATGATCAAATCCTGGTACACGTCTGTGAACACATGCGTCTCGTTATCCTTGCGCCGGCAGATGCGTTCCAGGGTGAAGATGGGATACTGGCTGAACCGGCTGATCAGGGCCGCCTCGCCGACGGTGCTCCAGGTGATGCCCAGGATCTGCGCCATCAGGGTTCCCCATTCGCCTTCCTGGATGCTGAACCGGAGGGAGTATTTGTATCCGCGCTGCTCGATGACGCTCTCGTCGCCGCCGCCCTGCTGGAACACCTCTTCTTCGATGTCGAACGCCGGGGCGTCTGCGGAAAACTCCTGCACGTGGTACACGTTGATGGGCGTGGCCGGAGCGGCCACACTGCCGTCGTGGAGCCACAGACGGTTCAATGTATAACGGGCATCGATAAAATCATTCTTATCGGGATGGCCCAGTTGATCGGTTACAGTTGCCATGGAAATGTCCTCCTTAAGCGATCAATTCTACGGTAAATTCCTGCCTGAACTCTTTGAGATCAGACGCTTCCAGATGTCGTGGCCCAGAAATCGTCGTGACCTGGATGCCCATGGCCAGCAGGGTGGTGCCGGCGTATTCCGTGGTTCCCAGGGTCACGGTGAATGTCTTCTTGTTCAGTGTGTTGTGATCGTTGAATAGGTCGAATATCCGGCCGGCCATCACGCCCAGCTCGTCGATGTTGCCAGCCTGCCGGTCGATCCACACGCCCAGGACGATCTCCCACACGAACACCGGCTTGCCCCCCTGCTGTCCGATGGAGCCGGTGCGCGTTGGTGTGGTGATGTACACGATGGGCTGGTCGAACGCCGTGTTCACGTCCTGCTGGGGGAATGCCCGCAGGATGTCCCAGTCCGTCCAGGGCGCCGTGTCCGTGGCCAGCTGGCTCAAAAGCTCGTAAAAACAGTCTTGGATATCGTTGATGATGTGCGTGGATCGAATGCTCATGCCCCTCCCTCCACGGCCCGCTTCAGAGCGGCCCGCATCTTGTTGAAAATCGCCTGACGCCGGCTGCTGACTGCCTCGGCTAGGTACGGCCTGGGCGTCATGGAGCGCGTGCCGTAATGGACGTATACGCCGTGGGGCGCGCGGGTGCCCACCTCCCGGACAAAGGGGGTGACCCTCCTGTGGAAGGCGGACGCCACCAGTTCCCGCGACACCTGGGGCACGGGCATCTCGCCCGTGACAGAACCGGACAGGTTCCGGATCATGGCGTCGTACACCTCCTCCTCGGCCTCGTCCAGAGCCTGGATGAGGCCGGCGGGAACGTCCTTCTGAACCTGCCGGACCTTCTTCGTCCAGGCGGATATGTCCACGTGCGCTGCCATCATTTCTTCTTCAGAAGAATCGCTTGTCCGATGTCGCCCCCAAAGGTCACGCCGTACACCTTGCGTGGCACGTAGTCCACGGAGCTCCGCGTCACCTTGTCCTTGCGCTCCTCCAGGTCGGACAGGTCCTCGAACGACTGATCCGAGGTGTCCAGACAGCCCAGCATCACCAGGTCGGCGGTCTCCAGTTCACCCACGGGCAGGCGGACGTCGGGCGTGGGGCTTGCGGCCATCAGCCCGGCCTCGTAGAACAGCGCCTTGACCGTGGTCTGGGCCGGCGACGCATTCTGAAGCCCGGTTCCGTTGCAGTCCGGCTCCGACCCGGGCAACCGGTGGTACTCCTTGGAATACCCGGTTCCCCGCCAGTTCCAGCACGGGCATGCATCGCCCGTCACCCGCGTGACCGTGGCGGTCTCGCCCTCCCGGGCCAGAAAAGCCATGAACGAGTGCTGCCTGCTCATGTCGACCACAGGTTAAACGGATGTTCGACATCCGATTCGGATAGGTCGATCATCGTGGCGTCCTTGCCGTCGGGCATGTAGTCGTCCTCGCCCGACGAGGACACGGGCATGTCTGTGACAGCCAGGCCGGCCGCGTCGCACGTGTCTTGGATCAGCGTCTTCAGCGTGTCCACCATGATCTGCATGTCGCCGGCCGAGGGGCCCTTTCCGCTGAATACCCCGGCCCGGAACTCGCCCGTCAGCGCAGCCGTGACGATGCGCAGGGCCACGTAGTCCAGCTTGGCCGCCTTGAGCAGCGCAGCCTGGTAATCCTCCAGCAGGGCCACGCTGGTGGTGTTCTTGGCCAGGATCGCCTCGGCCCATGCGTCTGCGGCCAGTTTGTGAGAGGCGTCGCCGGCCACGGTGTCGCTCACATCCGCCGAGGTCAGCCCCTTCAGCCTCTGCCGGATTTCACCGGCCGTGATGTCCAGAGCCGTATCGTCAGCCATCTTTCTCCCTTTCGATGCCGTAATCGCTCAGGAGCTTGTCCAGCTCCCCCATGTCCTTGACCTTGCGCACCTTGTCGATCAGGTCGCGCATCGAACCAGCCACCGTGCGAAGCTGGATGTTCTCCGCCTCCAGCCGCTCGCACCGATCCACGTAGCCCACGAGCAAGTCCCGCACCCGCTGGTGCTCCTGCACGGAGACCGTGGCCTGATCCTGCGTGAACGCCGAGGACAACAGCAGCAAAACAGCGATGATAATCAGAGCTCCAACCTTTTTCATGTCTTCCTCCCTGGAAGGATGTCTGGAATGTTTGGCTCGATTTTATCTTGGTGAGGATGATTCATATCCGTTAATCTGATTCGTTTCTTTTGGCCGGCCTTTTTTAACAACCCAATACCCGTTCCGAGACATCGGGACGGGTTCCCTTTTTGCCGCGAGACTCCGCGCCCAAAAATTCCGACCTTGGGAAGGCCGGGGTTTAATTCGGCAGGTGCCAGACACACCGGCGTCTGCCGAATTACTTGGCGGACGGGAAGAGCGGATGCAAACAACCGTTTAAGGGAGACAGCGCTCGTCTTAACCAAGCTTGCAAAAAGGAAGTTCTTTGCGCCACTTTCTTCTAAAGAAAGTGGCAAAAGACGGTTCACTGAAGACAATTGAAAAGCCCAACGCAATGAATCGCCCGACGACGAGAATATTAAAGCCCAATGGACGGAGGGGCGGAAGGGAAAATCCAATACCCGTCCCATCTTTTCGGGACGGGTTCCTGGCCTTTTTTTAGCGCTGAAGCGCGGTAGCGACAAAAGGGGTGGGCATCCGATCACGATCCCGTGTCTTCGGGATTGGGATCGGGCAAAGGGAGGAAGAAGGGTGGATTTTAATGCCTGAAGCAACATCAAGCTCACCTGCAAGCCAGCGTTAAAAAAGGCCGATTCTTTGCGCAACTTTCTTCTAAAGAAAGTTGCAAAAAACGGTTTCCAGCACATCATTGAAAAGCCCCATGAAATGAATCGCCCGACGACGAGAATATTAAAGCCCAATGGACGGAGGGGCGGAAGGGAAAATCCCATACCCGTTCCGAACCGTCGGAACGGGTTCCTGGCCTTTTTTTCAGCGCCGGATTGTCTTCACCCAATACCAGTTCCGATTCTTTAGAACGGGTGCCTTTTTGCCGCGAGACTCCGCTCCTAAAAACTCCGACCGGATAAAGGAAGGGGTTTAATTCGGCAGGTGCCATCCTGACCGGCGTCTGTCGAATTACTTGGCGGACGGGCAGAGCGGATGCAAGCAACCGCTTAAGGAAGACAGCGCACGTCTTAACCAAGCTTGCAAAAAGGAAGTTTCTTTTGCAACTTTTCTTTCTAAAAGAAAAGTTGAGAAACGGGTTCCACAACATCATTTAGAAGCCTCACGCAATGAATCGCCCGCCGACGAAATTAACAAGCTCAACGGATGGCGGGGCCGGTCGGCGACCAACACCCTGCCGGCCCATTCTTTTGGGACGGCTGAGCTTCTTGACGCCCCCGACCAGAGGGCGGGGACGAGAGGGGTTGGGAATCGCCCGCCGATGAAATCCACAAGCCCAACGATGGATGGGCTGTGGGGCTGGCCCCTTGACCCATCGGGATGGGAAATAAAAAAAGCCGCATGCACACTGCATACGGCCTTCCAAGAGGCTCTCTCCGATCCCGCAAAAACCATCGGGACTGTGAACGATTCCCTAACGGAACGACGATGTCAAAAGAACACTACTCCATCAATAAACAACCCTTTTTCACAATAGTCAAGGAGTTTTTTTCGGCACTGATCGAGCCAGATCGGCCACCCGCACACCAACAAAAAAGCCGAAGGCAAGGGAAGCCTTCGGCAGCCAAACCAAACACGAACCATTCAGGATCAGACAATCCGAATCCGAACATCCTCGGATTCAATCTTCTTATACGACAAGGCCAAGCCGTACTTCAACGCCTCCTCGTACGCTCCTCCATCAAGAACCGTATGAATAAAACCCGACACCAACGCATCGCCCGCACCAATCGTATTCCGGATGCGCTTGGGCTGGCCCTTTTCCTTGAAATAGCTGTCTTTGCTCACAAAAGCAGCTCCATGTTTGCCCATGGAGATGACAAAATTCACGCCGATAACCTTGTTCAGATCCTTATGATTGGTACAGCCCAGAACCTTGCACACATGATCGTCCTCCTGCTCGTTCAGGAAAACCACATCCGAACGCTGGATGATGCGCACCAACGAGTCGTCTTCGTACTCGTACACGGCGTAGGACGGATTGAAGAAGACCACGGGCCCGGATTCTTGAATCAGATCGTCATACCATTCGCGCATCCGTTTTTGCCTGCTACCGGTCAAGACGATCACATCGGCGATTCCCAGTTTGCGCTTTAGTTTTCGGATAACGTCTTTGGTGATGGGGGTTATCCTGTAAAAACTGCGATGCGTGCTCTGTGCTGTGACGGATAGAAGAATGTCCGTCTGCCCCTGAAACGAGACCAGGCCACGCCGGTTCACGTTCATATCCCTGAATTTCTGCAACACCCATCGCCTATCCTGATTTCCGTAGCAAGAGACGATTCGTGTCCGATGTCCCAGCTGCGACAGGTACCAGTGAATGTTGAACGCGGGCCCCCCGATCTCGGTGGCGGCCGCGTCGAAAATCGTCGTGGTATTCGCTTCCGGGAATGCGTTCACGGGCTTGATGCATTCGGCCATCAAGTCACCCAGGCAGGCAATACGGTGCTTCATCTCAGCCATGCTTTTCCCACGTGATGATGGGCGAACCGTCATCCATCTTCTCCACACGAAAGTCATAGAACAGGTTGGGTGCATCCTTCTTAAGGATGCGCAAGAGTTTGCTGGCCAGCCTTCTCATCTCCTCATCGCCAGGGATTGTGCCCCGCACCTTCAGGAAATGCCGCAACGCTCTGGCATTGGCCGTGAAGAAAATCACGGTGCTCGTGGCATTTGGCAGAATGCTCCTGGCTGCGGAGCGTATGGCGCGCATCTTTTCCTTGTGCGACAGCTTATCGTTGGTATCGCCCGATTCCTTCAGGGAAGCCAGCAACGCCTGATACACATGCTTACTGCTTTTAAACGTGTCGACTACTAGATCATGATTCTTGGGCGATTTTTTAAGCAGCCGGGGTTCCACAAATGCCAAATCCATATTCTCGAAATACTGCTGAGAAAGCTCGCTGAACGAAAAACCAACCCTGTGCCGGACCAGCTGGTGCGTGAGCGACCGTGAGACATTCACGGCAAGAAAAGACCAGGTCACGTGTTCCAGAACACTATCATGCCCGGAGCGGATGAGGTTATGGATGAAATCTCTATTCGTCTTAGTGCGCTGCCTATCCCCGAACGACATGTAGCAAATCCGTCCTGCCAATTCCACCAGGAGCTCGGCCGGTTTCCGCTTACCCCGCCGACTCCAGGATACCCGTTTTTTCTTCAAAAACGCATCCACGTTTTCGAGCAACAGGGAATTCGAGGATATCAGGTAAACATCCATGGTTACTCCTTGGGATTCTCACCCACACCCGCATTGGAGCTCGCGGCCGATGAATCGGGTGGGGTACTCTTTTTCATGCCGAGTTTTTCCTCAACATCATCGACTCTTTGTTCGAGAGTCTGGATCGACAACTGTTTATTCAAACCATCGATCTGATTCTGAAGCTTCGCTAGCTCTTGACCGATCCTTGGCGAAATAATATTCGGATTATATAGATTAAGTAAGAATAAGATAACCGCAGTGGCGATGGGTATTAAAGCCGACCAAAACTTAACTTTAAACTCCTCTTCTTTTATGGCTTTTGCTGCCATCTTTTTTGCCCGCTCGTCGATATCCATAAAGTCCAGGGATAATTTGTTGATATGCTCTTGCGTCAGCGGATTGGCTTCTTCTTTTTCTTTTTTTTCTTCTTTTTTCAACTTTTCGGCTTCTTTTTTAGTCAGCTTTTTACCTTCTTTTTCTTTCAGCTTTTTGGCTTTTTCTATTTTTCTTATCAGCCAATGCTTTTTTGGGACAGAAGTCTGTTCAAAAATCAGCATCGTTACGATGACAGCTCCTCTATTAAGTATATACTCTTCTCTACTCATGTTGATTACGGTAAACCGCATGTGCCCCTTGTACCCAGGATCCACGTGTCCCGGATTCGTCACAAGGATGCCTTGAAACGCAACCCGGGAGGCAGGAAACACAATTCCTGAGTACGAGCCCGTAAATTCGATTTCTTCGTTGGTTCGTATCACGACTGTTTGACCAGGCTTTAAACTGTAATGCTCGTGCGGTCTGTCCTTACTACCCAGACAATTTTCCTTGGAACCGGGTAAATAGATTTCGCCCACGGTGAGGTCGATGGAACAGGGTTGGACCGGCGATTCGTCTGTATACCAGTCCGTTTGATCCGGGACATCATTTACTTTTCTATCTGTTCCCGTGACTATATCGACGAGCTCGTTATCGATGAGAATCTTCACTATAAACCTCCCCACTGTTTATATGATTGCTCTCGGACGGTCTTGCGTACGGATGGATTTCGGATAATGATGACGCCCCACAAAATTCGGATGACGAGTGAAAACAGCACAACAGGCATCCCTTCGATTCATGCGTGCCCGTCATGAATACACGCCTCGTGTCAGAAAACGACGAAACAAATGTGATGATATTTTATTCAAAGCGATTTGTGTGTTATCCGATACCGGACAGCCAATATATTCACACTCAATTATGAAGATGAACACCCCTATGCCCATCACGTAAAATATCCAACGAATGAGAAAATGTCAAGACAATTATTCTGACTCCGGATGATTCACATTCCTGAACACGCGATGCCCATTGTTCAAGACCGACCACCCGCACACCAACAAAAAAGCCGAAGATGACAAAAATCTCCGGCAGCATAAAAAAGAAAGACACACACCATCCATGCAGCAGCCGATGTCCGAACATTCAGATTAAAATAAACAGCATGTATGAATCATCCATCTCCGACGGGACGATTAAATCCAACGAACGATAATACAAACCCGTCTATCCGGAAGATTGCGAAGATGAGCCGCCAACAGGTCCCCCACCACCAGCACCACCCGGTCCCCCACCCGCTGCACCACTGCCAGTCGATCCTCCTCCCGCCGGACCACTACCGACGTTTGCAACAGGTTTTGTATCTTCCACACCGGGTCGATTAATTAAAACTTTTGGCACTTTATAGACAACTAAATTAATAAAAAATATTGAAGTTATTGAAGTAAAGGTAAAAAGGTATTCGATATTCAACGAACGACAGTTTCTGAATGCATCTATAATGCTATACACAATCCCGACCGCAGAAATGAAAGTATATCCTAATAAATATGGCTTTATCCATTTCATCTGGTTTTTGATTGCTTTTATCATTTTCTTAGAAAACTCAAAGCTGGCGAGTAAGACGCCGGCATGAAAAATTGATATACTGATGAATACGGCGGCGGATTTGGTGATATCAAAATTAATAATACTTACAGATCCATTTCCCACGTTCTCTCCCTCCTCTGTCTAAGCTTTTCAGGTAGAATTTGCGAATCGGGTGCAATTCGTATCTTATTATTTACATGGCAAAAAATCCCTGGTAAAAGAAATGGGGGCAAACAAGCCCCCACAGTCAGTGTCACGTCAAATTTTAGAGAATGGAGTGAAAAGATAAAATTAATGCTTCATCAACAATCACGAATAACCTGAACCGGAATTTCACATCATATTGAAAAATCCGGTGCTTTGATTTTATAATAATCCCACCAGCTTAAACTATCGCATACCAATCTCTTATAAGTACGCAGGTCGTCCTTAATCTTATCTTTATCGCGTCTAATAATATAGTTACCGTATTTTCTGAGCTTACTTAAAATCATTCTTTTCTGCAGCGGAATGCCTTTCTGTCCGGCACGAAAAGATAATTTTCCCTCAATCACCTCATCGGCGGCTCTTACGGTATTGAACATGCCGATTATTTTCGCTCGTAAATTCTCTAATTGCGGCGTATGCCACTTTTCGATTCGCCAATTTGCAGCGGTGCCCAATTCAACATGCTCCTTTTCCATCAGAATGGAGCGGCCTTCCACATTGCTTATCACGAAATGATAAGGGATCCGAAACCGCCTGTTCTGCTGCAAGTCTTTTTGCACCTGTATTGTTTTGTATATTTCCACTCTTTCCGGGCATTCATGGGCCAGCCAGAATAAAGGATGGAGTCTCTCGTACCGGATGTTCTCGGCTTTCCTGAGAAAAAAGTGTTTCAACCAGTTCCCCGTCTTGACGACGAATATCGGGCCCGCCAAAATTTTTATGAATCCACCGCTTTTCAAAAGATCACGTAGATTCGACTTCACCGGATCGAAGTGTTTTGGATCGGCCTCGCCCGTTCCGATGTACAGAATTCGATCCTGTTTGGTATTAAAATAGGTCAGGAAATCGATTTCTTCGCGAAACTGTTTTATCTTCTTGTGTAATAAATAGCGTTTCGTGATCAAATCCGATAGAAAGAAAAAAATAATGACGATCCCAATGCTCACTATCAGTATCATAAATATTCACCCTTTCGACGCACTTCAACCTAAGACTCTTTTTATTCCCCCATCCCTCTAAATCGTGTTACTTTAAACGGAGAAGTAACAAATATAATACTTTTGATAAAAAAATCAATACCTTTTTCTTACAACTTTACCCGATCCGCATATTCTAACTTAAAAATATCGATGAAAGTTCCGCATCCACCACGTCTTCATACGCGTGGGGTGCACCCACCCCCTTGCCCATTTTTAGCTCTTCCCACTAAGTTATCGGTAGACATGTCTTATACTTTAGTATTTTAAATATTAGAAAATTTCCAACTTAATCTGTTTGTCGTCCAGAAAATCGTTATACAACTGTATGAGTCTTTCTTGATAGATCCTTCTCGGCGAACCTTGACCCGTTTCCCAACGGCAGATGGTCACACCGTGAACGCACAGCTTTTCCGCCAATTCTCTCTGGGTGAGTCCCATTTCTTCGCGGATGGACTTTATCTTCTCTGGGGATAATGACTCGTGGATATTTAACATTTGCTATTAAAATTTTTTATTAAAATTTATCAATAACAATTGTTAAATTTACTGGCTTATAATACTACATTTTCACCACAAAGTCAAGCGTTTTCTGATATTCGACCAACTTTTCTTGAAATAAATCGTGAGTCGTGATGACCGCATCCGGCGGGCACCCTCAGAGAAAATTAAGATTTTCAAAGAACGTAATCGGTCCGTAAGACGGCACACAAACGATGACTCCATCGCCGCAACCGCTGGACATCAGACACCCCTGCAAAGACCGTCTCTCCCCTTCCCATCGGCCTATTCACAAAATCGAATATTGTAGAAGCCGTCAACCTGCTGAAGAATATGGGGTAAGATTACATTATTTTCGTACAAAGTATAATAAAATAAATAGACATTGTCAAGGGAAAAATGGGGTAATCGTGCTTTTTACACTTTAAACCGGTCAAAATTGGCCCTACAATCGATTTTCCACCCCACGATTTTCCTTCCATGTCCGGTAAACCCTACACTTTTCCGGCCCTCACCCCGTCCCGATCCACAGGGACGCGTACTCATTTTTCTTTTCCTCCTACCCGTCCCGACAATTCTGAACGTGTTCCATTTTATCTTTTACCCCCTACCCGTTCCGAAGCATCGGAACGGGTTCCTGGCCTTTTTTTCAGCGCCAAAACCAGAAAACGACAAAGGGGGTGGGCGTTAGCCGGCGCAAGCCGGGTTGCGAAAGGGATGCCGGGTGGTGGATCACACTGCCCGAAGCAACCATCGGCTCTCACGCAATTCAGCATTAAAAAAGGCCGATTCTTTGCGCAACTTTCTTCTAAAGAAAGTTGCAAAAAACGGTTTCCTGCACATAATCCAAAAGCCCACCGAAATGAATCGCCC
>Ga0180438_10004632_pt1 | contig 19680 bp, 22 predicted proteins | sample SS_ome_12_FD_132455 | JGI IMG/M metagenome (GOLD analysis project Ga0180438, IMG submission 132455) | Hypersaline lake sediment archaeal communities from the Salton Sea, California, USA - SS_3_D_2 metaG | ecosystem: Environmental > Aquatic > Non-marine Saline and Alkaline > Hypersaline >... | reverse complement strand
CTGGTAGACCAGAGACGCCTATACGCGAACCTCCTCGTCGATATCTTCACCGTGGCCGCGATCGCAGGCGCTATCAGACGGGCGCGGTCCTGTCAATACGTGGAGAGCTAGTCATCTCCCCCAGAGTACTAGCTCGAATGGCCCTGACAGATTATTTTCCCTTGTAGAAGAGGGTGGACACGACAGGCCGATCAATGCAATAATTGCCCTCGGTGCTTCACGCGAAAGGAGAGCTGCATGAGAAAGCCATTCAAGGTGATCCTCTGGATCGTTGGAGTATTCTCTGCTATCATCGCCATCATCATTGCGGTTGCCATCTGGGCGAGTTCCCCAGAGCAGGCTGCCAAGCAGGCTGAAAAGGAAGCCCAGCAGGCGTATTTTGTTGCTGTGTTCGACTCATTATGGCAGGCCGACATGGTGCCCGTCCTCAATGAGTCCGCTATCTTCTCTCGCTGGGAAGTCTCGGCTGACCGGGAGACGGCCACGCTTACCGTCGACACGAATGACTGGTACAGCGCAAACATCGGAGCAAAGAAGGACATCGCGGGCGGCCTGTGGATAGGCCAAAAGCACATAATCTCTGAGGCGGGTGGAAACCCGGATGACGCAAGGCTCATATTGCAGGACAAGTGGGGCGAGCGACTCGCAGTGGCAAACGGGTATGATGGGGTCAAGATAGTCAAGTAACTCCTGGAGGTAGGATATGCCTGAGAATGAGGACGTATTGGAGAATCTGGTGGCCGACCTGAGCAGGAAGATCGGCAAAATGCAACTGGTCGTGGCGCAGGGCCCCGAAGCGGTGAAAAGGGGTCATAGAATTAGGGCCAAGGTGTGGCGCGAGCTCCAAGAGGACGCAGACAGTCTATGCAAGTCCCTTAACGCATTCACGTCTTTGGAGCCGAATATGTGAGCGCCTCGACCCGTCGATCACGTTCGGTGGGTCCATTACTCGGTCTATACGTGGCCGATGGGTTAATGCCTCTTCATCCACATGAGCACCTTATGGATCCAGCTCCCCTGCGGCACCGCATCGCACAGCCAGCATAGCACCGCCCAGTACCAACGGTGCACGGGGCTCACGTAGCCTGGCTCCCACTTCTGGCGGATGTGCTGATACACATCGTCGGCCATCCAGTGGGCGCCGATCCCGAGAGGAATTAAGGACCAGGCCCACTGTGGCCGAGGCAGGGCGAAGACCAGGATGAATCCTATCTGGGCGACTATGATGCCCCAGTACCAGTGGTGCGGGCCCCAGGGCGAATAGCCAGGTGGCTTCTCGGGGAAACGCGTCATTACCTCATTCGATCGCTGTGGCGACGGCGTTCACACGGACAGCGAGGATCCAGCGGTCCCCCGGCATGTAGCCGCCCGTGACGTCGAAGTACCATGGCCGGCTCAGGAATTGGAAGAAGCCGTCGAGGCGGACATTGCCGCCAACGGTTGTCGGGCCCTCGGTGGTCTCAACGGTGAGCTCCGGACCCATGAACCACGATACCCCCCAGAGCTCCGCGACGTTGAAAACGCCGCCGAATCCATGGAAGGCGCCCTCCAAATAGCGGTACGTGAACCCGATGTCGCTTAGGAGGACAGTCTCGCCGATATCGATCTCCGGCCGTATCACGACTCCGATGCCGAGCCACCCGGCGTTCTCCCACTTGTCCGTTTCAATGCCATCCGCTGGCGTCGTGTCCTTGATGAGCGTGACACCATAACCACCCTCAATGATGGTGCCCCGGGGGTCATAATCCCCAGCGCAAATCGCCGGCGTGACGAGCAGGACGCAAAGAAGCATCACGAGCATCCCGCTTCCTATCTTCGTATTCATAAAGACTCCTTTTAGGAGATCTACAATCCCCTTGGAAACACCGGTGTTCTTGCCGAAGGAATGAAGGCCCACAGTCCCCATTCCGAGGCCGACTCCCCAGCTCACTGCCTTGAGAATCGTGACCATGCCGATCGATTCCCCCTGGTATGCCGACGTCGCCACATTCGCAACGACGGCAACGCCCAGCACAATCCACGGGATCCGGCTGTTCGGTACCTGGGTGTATTTCTTCAGCCACCAGCCCACGAAGAGAATGAACGGTATCCAGAGCTTCAGGACCACTTCCATAGCGATCGGTTCAACAGACTCAACCATCACCACCACCTCCCTATCCGCTGCGCCTGGGGATATTGGGCCCCCAGCCGCTTCCAAACACTGCCGGCGTGCCTATCGCCGCCGGATCCGCGATGTCCAGGTGGACGACGTTGTGTGAGGTTCCGTCGCCGCTGCGTCGCTGATAGAATCCGACTCGTGGGATCCCGATGGCGACGGCCACCCGGGCTATGAGCTCCTTCTCAAGGCCCGGGCTTGCGACGTCGGCCGCCATTCCCTGGCAATGAAATGAATTCCGCGTATCTAGGGGATCCATGGAGTGAGTGACTCCGCCCACGGCCAGGTTGTGCTCCGGGCACCTATATCCCGACGTGATCCGGAGAGGGACCTCCCGACCGAACTTCTCTGACAGCGCCGCCCTCAGCCTTTCCAGCCATTCAATGAGCAATGGTTCGACCTTCACCGCGTATCCGCAGCAGGACCGACCCATGCACTCGAACTCCGAAAGCCGGAAGTGCTCCGAGATCATGATGTTATTGAGGTCGCCCAACCTGCTTCCCTCCAGCACCGGCATGCACCAGCATCTATCCTCCAAGGACCTTGGCCTTGAACCAGATCAGAAAGAGCGTCCACCCCGCTGTGAACGCAGCCCAGAGGCCCTTGATCTGCAGTGCATTTCTACGGGACCTGCCATTCGCGGCGTCGACTTTGCCCTCTATCCTATCCAGAGAGACCTTGGTCTCGTCCTGGCCCTTTTGCAGGTTACCGGAGCGCTCGCGGCATACCATGACAGTCGCATCGAGCTTCTCGTTCATGAGCTTCTCGATGCCGTCGATGCGAGTGTCGATATGCTCTTTGAGATCCTCGAGTTCCATGTTCCCTCTTATCGATAATTGGCCCGGACGTCCGTTAGCGTCAGTTTCCAATCAGATATCTGGAAATCATCAGAGTCATCCGTGGCGCCGCTGTAATAAACGAGCAGCATCATCTCATTGCAGCCAGCTTTGATCGAGTATGGGATATGCACCTGCTGCCAGTCGTTGTTATCGGCCTGTACGGCGACGGTGGCGTTCGTCCATTGTGTCCCGTTGGCCAGCGCGCCACCTGCGCGCTTATACCACTCGTAGCTCTCCATCTCAAAGGTCATGGTACAATCATCTGCGCTCCCCGGCTTAATCCGCGCAGCACAACTGAAGACAACATCACAGTCAGCCGGTAGGTCTGTCCAGATATACCAGACTACGGCGGGGTCCCCGTCAGACGTCCCATCATCGAAAGTAATAACTGGCCCGCCATACACCCCACCCGTATCGGCGTAGACATTCTGTGCATCCCACGGCGGTTCGTTCTGACTGCCCAATGGCGATATACCTTCCCAGTCAAGCCCATCGGGAATCCCATCGCCATCCCAGTCGCCAGGCTCGCAAATCAGATTCGTGCCGGGGCTGATGCGGCCACTAACCCGCTCACACCACTCGTCGAATGTAACCACGCGCACCAAGTCGTCTTTGACCAGCGAATCAATCCACGCGAGCAGCGAGTCGCCGTAGATGTTCGCGTTTTCACCACCCTTGCTCCATGTTTCTGTGCCCGTGTTATAGGTCTGGAACAGCTCATGGATTAGGATGACCTGGCTGGCCTTGAAATTCGCTCCCAGCTTGATATTGCGCAGTACCTCTGCCCGTGTGTCCGGCTCGCCATCGTCGGTGTAGCCCAATACCGGAACATCATATCTGTCCTGTATGCTCCCATAGGGACAGAGAGAGGTAAGGGATAGCAGCAGGCGCTGGTAGGGCAAGGCGTAGTGATTTGCCCGCACCGACTTGAAGGTGCTGGTGGCCTGCTCATAGCCAATTGTCATTACTGTGTCCTGGTACCACCGACACATCGCGCTGTTCGGGAAGGCGAAGGACGTCACATTGGTGAATCCCGCGCTATCCGGCGAAGTGAGGTATTCATGGTTCTGTCGCAGGTCGGAGCCCAGGCGCGCACGAATTGTTCGCTGAAGGGCATAATATCCGTGAAAGAGCGTGTCCGTATCACCAGTAAGATCAGCCGTATGCGACTTCGAGTGCGCTCCTATCTCCCACCCATGGGCCTGCATTTCCTTCAATTCTGCAATGGTACAGCCGAAGCCATCAAGTTCCGATCCCCCGTAGTAGCATGTATCATCTGTTTCTGGCCGGTTACAAAACACAGTCCCAACAAGCCATGGGTAGGGGCCACTCCCGCTTACAGCATTGCCCTTTCGGTAGTAGATGCTGTCATAGACATCAGCGCGGTTGTCGTCAAAACGCAGGCAGATATAAGAGAAGCATGTGTCGATGGCCACGCCCTCGTGGTAGTCGCGGATGGCGCCGCGAGCAATCTGGTCCTCCGTAAAAGGCACATCCGAAACGACATTGGTCTCGTGCCTGGGCTGCGTGAAGCCCAGTGCCAGGCCTGCTATGAGAACCAGTGCCAGAAATGCTATTCCCCTTCTCATCATCCCCACCTCCCTGTTATCTAAAATGCAATTCCCAATAGACCTCTGTGTTGGTGCTGGCCGCAGGATCCTGCTTTATGGTGAATTGGGAAGCCGTGGGCGCTCCGATATTGGTGACGCAAACGGCTATGGGATTGTCCAACGGCGTCGCTATGATGACGACGTCGGCTTTAGTCTTCCCGTCGAGCAGCTGAGTTGAGACATTGACGCTGTCTCCGGTGGAGGACACCGTTGCAAGACCACACATTGGATAAGACCCCGCGCCATTAACCGTGAGCCTGCCCAGAGACATATTTCCCCCGCAATCGATATCGCCAACGCAGTCAAGGTCATCGCCGACGTAGGCGTCGCAGCCTGCCAGATAGAGGCCGTAGTCGGACGCGCCGCCAGTACCATAGAAACCATACTGCGAACCAGCCTTGCTCAGGTCAGCACAGTACGCCGTATGCCCAGCCGACTGCGGGGTGATGTACATGTGGTAGACGAAGCCAGCTGTGTTCGGGGGATCCGAGACCGGCATGAAGCATGAATCCATGCCAACGGCCCCTCCGGTGAAGAAGCCAGCCCACGTTCCGACAGACCCGTCAGAGGCGCCGTAGACGCCGTAGTTGTTCGTGGCATTTGCCGCATAGCCGTAGACACCGAAGTTGCTGGTGGCATTGGTCGCATTCGCTGCCTTGCCGTAGATCCCGTAGTTCGCCGGTGCCCGGGTGGCCGTGCCTAAAACACCATAAGCCCTATTCGCGCCGCTCGTGTTGTCACTCGTTGCCCTGCAGTATGCGCCGTATGCGGTGTCGGCGGAGCCCACTGCGAATAGCCCGTAGGAAAGCGGACCGGGCTGGTCAGACCCGACCGCCTCGTAGGCCGCTTCGAGATAGGCTCCGAATATCTGAGCGTTCGCGACACCCTCAGTTTCATCATGAGTAGCCTGCGCGTGGAGGCCATATGTTCTCGCATCGGCTCCATGGCCTTCCGGATTTGTCTTGAAGCCGTATGCAATCTCGTTGGCCTCGACCTGAGTGAAGCATCCATATGCGATATCCGGGTAGGTTCCGCCCGATCCAGATACTCTCAGGTGTGCCCCGTGCACCCACGGTACCGTGGAATCGGCAGAGATGTCCACGAAGTAACCGATCGCCTCGGGAACACATTTCACATTCATTCTGCCGGCCACTCCGGCAACCTGGTGTGTCGACGGCGGCGCCCACCAGCTCCCTAGCGAGTCAGCAGCCACGAAGAAGTTGTAGCCTGCGACTTCCATGGGAACCGTGATAGTCCCGACCGGAGTCAATGAAGAGCCACTTTGGACCCATACATCCATTCCCTTGCCGCGTTCTGAGCATCGGACTCTCGACTTGACGCCGATACCGCCCGACTGAGCGTAGTCCGTCACTTCGGTCGGATAGTCGGTGTCAGTGACGACGGACGCATTGAATACCCTCGGCGACTGGTAATCATCATCTTTGCCGGTCGACTCAAGCAAGCCATCAAAAATACTGACTTTGCTTATGTAGTTTCCAGTGCCCCAATCCTGAGCGGTGACCTCTATCACATTTCCAGTCGATGTATCTTCGACCTTGGTGTCCCAGTCGATGAGCATGACCCGGCCGCCCTTAGTCGTCGAGGACCCGTAGACGGTGTTCATGTCTGATGTATACATGAGGCCGCCATCTTTCACATGCGTGGAGTCGAGGCTGTTGGCAGCCGGCACGTTGCCGAGGCCGAGGTAGATATTCGTCCATGCCGCGCTCAGGACACTATTCCGATAGACGTCGTAATAACCAGGCGGGACTTCCATGGACCCGGTGCCAATCTTGAAATAGTACTGGCCGGCGCCAACCTCCACGGCTGGGTCATAGCTGAGAGTATCTGATGCGGGGCCACCGGCCGCGGCCGCTCTGATGGAGATATTGGTCTGCGGTTCGCCATCAGAGTCTACGACGTAGATCGGGAATCGCTCGTATGCCAGGGCCTCAGAGAGAAGCCAGCCAACCGCGATGACAGCAATGGCCGATAGTACAAGGACCTTTCTTATGTTCGGAAATCGGTTATTCTTCGCCTCCACCTCACTACCCCTCCTCCCATCACGGCGTCACCATCACGTAGCGCGGGACCATGGCGATCGTCTCGACCCCGATCTCAGGAACGCTGATGGCCGTTGCCACGTACTCATTGCTGCTGCGCTTCATGTCCTCAATCTCAAACCACTTCCCCGCCCAGGAATCACCATTGAAAAGGATGACCGGATCCATCGTTGTCTCGTCGAACTCCACCAGAAAACCGATCGGTATGTCAGCCCCTATAAGCCCCAGGGGAATCTCGATCCTTGTCGGCGGCTTCGCACGCCGCGCCAAATGGTAGTCGCGGATCCCTACGGCCGTGTCGGCATCCTGGACAGCCCAGGCCTTTATCTCAAGCCTCTGCTCTCCGTAGCCATCCGTATTGATCGATGTGTTGGCGATCGCTTCTGCCTCCGGAGTCCTCATACCGAGGCCATTGTCGGAATCAGAGGCATTCACCCACGCAGACCGACTGAAGGAGCCGTCCTCCCGCGGCGCATAGTCGACGACGATGACGTTCTTCACCCAGTCGTCGCCGAGCGGCTTGATCGTAGGACACCGCAGCACATCGCGGCCCCACGCCAGCTTGCGGCCGTATCTCTGGTTTACCGGCTGCCCGCCCATACGCGACTTAAGGCGAGGCCGATAGACCCCATCGGGATCTCGAATAATGCGAAGAGTCCCGAGGTCCTGGAGTTCCTTCAGGGTCTGTTCTCCGGTCTTTCGCTCCCCCAGGCCGTAACCGAATTTCCAGCCGGCAGTTGCATCGAAACTATTTGCGGCATCAAAATCGAGATCTCCGAAGCCGTATCCCTGCACATCTTTCATGAAGGCATAGATGACTCGCCAAGGCTCATTGGGATTCTCAACGACGCCTCCACCATGCCAGCGGAGACCCAGCCCGGTGACACCGAGGTCATATGGCACGTCATCGTTTAATACATCTCCATAGCCAGTAAACAAGAGAACCGGAAGCCAGTAGAGGCCTGCCACCACGACGTCCCCGGAAACGTCATCTGTACGCACCAGGCGGACATTGAGGCCGCCGTCATTGCTGAAGAACGCCCAGTACTTGGTAATGTCGCTACGGTGGAGACCGATCTCGTCTATGATCTTGAGTCTGAGATTCTCAAAGGCCGCCCGGGATGAGAGATATGCCTTATCGCCGATCAGGTCGCCGGCGTGTATGACGGTGAGGTCCCACCATTCGAGCCTGCCACCTTCCCAGTGCTGTTCATAGCCCCAGTTTACATCTACCTTTGCACCGTCTGGAAACTCGGCGAAGTGCACGCACAGGTAGCATGTCAAGAACTGGGCGCCTGCAAAGTCATTATATACTGGGGCTGTAACGGCGAGTGTCTCGCCCTTCGCCAGGGTGACCCTATCGACCGGCCCTGCGATGTCCTCTGCGCCATATGTCGTGGATTCGCGCGATGCGTGGGTAGCGCGCACGGTTGACACCGCCGTGAAGAGGCCGGGGTGCGTAATGCGACGGATTGTGTAGCCGCTGTGGTCCGGATCGACATAAGACTCCAGATATTCATCGAGGATATGGCCAGCAGGCAAATCACCTGCCTTCACTGTGACGAATTGCAGCGACGGCATACTCTTACCGCTGAGGATAATCAGCCGGCGCTTCTCGTCGTAGAACTGTGCTCTGGAGACTGGCGGGTCCGGAATCACATTGACCCGTGATTCGTAGTGTGCCTCGTCTCGGAAGGCGACGATGTCGGCGTTCAGGTCGCCCATGACTATCGGTATCGGCGCGTGTTCAATCCTGGGATCGGCACCACCATCTTCGTGAAGCGTCTCAATGGGGTATTCGCGCCTCATCCGCATATCGGCATACGTGGCTCCGATCGTCATCGCATCGTCCTGGTACTCGAACGGCGCGCGGACCTGGCCCTTGAATATCGTCGTGAGATAAGGGGATGAGAAGCTAGTGACGCTTACAGGCGCCGCATTAGCCACGAGCTCCTTGATCTCGATCTCGGCTCTATCGAGGCCTTCCTTGACCAGGTCGGAGAAGTGGACTGCGGATGCCAGTGGATTCGATGCCTGGCGGCTCACCTTCTTGTTCTGGAGGTGAATCTTGATTCCCGAGACCCGAGAGACATCGGACACCGCGAGACCGCTTATCGAGGTGATGATGGGATTCACAGGGCCCGTATTCAGTATGAAGTCGGCGAAGGGGCCTCTCGATGTGGTAAGATAGTCGCTGCCAACGCCGGGAATGGTGATCTTCGCTATGAATGCGGTGAGCTGGTTCCGGCATAGGAGGCGCAGCTGTTCATCGGTAATCGCCATTAGTAGTCATCCTCGAGCGCCACGCCGCCATTGACATAGGGGCCGAATTGATGATCCATGCTGGGCGCACTGGCAAAGCGAACGAGCCGTAGCACATCGTACTCATCGATATAGAGAAACGGCAAAAAGCCGGTCCGGCAGATGTCGTGGCCGGCCTCGAGCTCATCCCAGAGGGTCTTCAGGATGGACCGAAAAGAAAGCGTATATGAGTGCGTGGGAACGTGCGTAGACGTCGAATACATCGACCCCGGGCCCCTGACTACCTTCGTGCCGGGATCGTTGCGTGTGAGCTTCCAGGCGCCGCCAGGATGCCTCTCTGTGTCGAGCTCGGGGAATAGGTACGCATCAGCCACAAGGACATCCGTGTCGCCGCCGGTATTGAGCATGAAGCGCCAGAATCGCTTCGTCCAATTAATGCTGAATCGCTCGTACCATAGCGGCTCATCGTCGCTCGTAGGGGCCTCGTATGAGCCGGCGCTACCCACAAGGTAGACCGGATTCGTAAAGAGCGGGCTGTCCGATGCATCGACGATAAGTTTCAGCCCGATCGATTTGGTATAGAGATTCTCATGCACGAGCAGCATCGCCCGCGCTGTCATGGCAGACCCCAAGTCTACTGTGATTATTTGCGGGCTCGTAGCGTTTCCCGGCTTCCAGAAGCTATGCTGATCCCGGTCTTGGAGATTCTCCTTGGGGAAGTCGCTGTCCTCGCTGGTGACTGTCAGCGTCCCCTTCTCGGTCAGGTTGTCGAAGTAGAATAGTGCGCTATCCGCCATGTCGCCTCTTCCCCGTGGGGTCGTACCAACCCTGGCCTGCCATCCGCTCCAGCGTCTCTACCCCGGTCCGGTGCATGAAGTCCTCGAATGAGGCTGCGTCGATCGCGTTTACATTGTCGATGTGGATACCACCGCCGCCACCCGCAATAGCCAGCTCCTCACGGATGATCTGTCGCATCATAGGCACCGGAGAGACGATCTCATCCTGATCACCCTCTCCCACCATCGCGAGGCGAGGCCGATCGACATAGCCGCCGTGTTGCATGAAGACCAGGGGGAGGAAGGACATCGCCGCGCTGACGAAGTCCCAGAATCCCATGCCCTCTCCTGGCCGCCTCGGGCCTACGAATTGCATCTCGTGTTTGATTTTCTGTATCATCTTGAAGACTTCATCGAGCGCGTAGTCCACAAACCGATTCTTGAGATAGTCGCCGAAGTTCTCCCAGGCAGAGTGGGCGTCCCTCGTGTCGGAGATTATCTGTGCCAGGGTGGACTTCGCAGAGCTCCCGACGTCCTCCCAGAGCCTAACTCCGCTTTCCCGCTGAGCGTCCAATGCGGCCCGCTCGGAGTCGGCGACCTCGACGGCACGTTCGCGCCGAAGCTTCGCCAGCTCCTCTTCAAGGGCGATTCTGAGCTCCGCTGAATCGATCTCCGCGGCTAGGCGCTTCTCGAGCTCCGCAATGAGATTCTCCGTGTCCCAGGCGTAGAGCCGCTGTTTGTATCGAAGCTCCTCCATGACCACGTCGGCTTCTGCCTTCGCCTTTTCCTTGGCCGCCTTCTCCTGCTCCTTCAGCTGCTTGTCGTGGATCTTCTTGAGTTCCACCATCTCATCTTCGCCGAGAATCATGAGGGCAGCCAGGCGGTCTTCAGCGGAGAGGCCTTCCACCTTGGCGATATCTTCTGCTTGCTTCCTATATGCAGCGACGAGCTTCTGCGTCTCCTTCTCCGCATCCTCACCGAGCCTGCGGATCCGGAACTCATGGAGCGCATCCAGGACCTCCGCCCAGGCAGACTTGGCAGCAGCGAAATCCGGCTCAGGTATAGGCTGTTGCATGAGCGATTTTGGCGGGCCGTATATTTCTCCTGGGAAGTAATCACGTGGCGCGGTCAGAGCCTCGAGCTGTGCCTGCAGCTCTTTAAGGTCGTGTTTCCATTGACTTATGCCTCCAATGCCGGGCGCCCGCGCGCCGGACCTGATCTCCTCAATCTTCGTCTCGACCTCTTTAATCTTTTCAAGGAGCGATGCGGCGCCCGCATCCAATGCTGCCTTGGTGCTCTTCTCGACTTTGTCATACGCGCCGGCCACGGCTTCCAGCTTCTGCGCATGCTCAGGAAGGATGCCATTCAATCTCTCCGTGACATCTATGAGTTCTTCCTGCTGTCCTGCCGTAAGCTCTGTCTTGCTTGCCAGCTCTTTATAGCGCGTGCCCAAGCGGTTCAATTCCCGCTCATGCTCGACTGCTTTCTGCTGCTGCCAGAGGACGAGAGCGGTGAGGCCCGCAATCCCGGCAGCGATAAGGCCTATGGGCCCTGCTGCGCCGGCAGCGGCCCACCCGGCGGCCTTGATTTGAATGACGAGCCCCGCTATTGCCCGGGCGATACCTGCCACCTTGGCGATGATGGCCGTGGCCACTATGATCTTGCTCCAGAGGAGCAGGTCGCCGTGGTGTTCCTTGAGCCATCCACCGAGATCTCGGAGCTTGTCGGCCAGGTCGGCGGCGTACTGCGCCACGTCCTGTTTCAAGAGCTCCTTGTTCTCCTTCGCCCACTCGCCTATCCCATTCGCCATCTCCTTGACGAGCTGCACTCCTTCTTCCAGCGCGGGGAGCCCGATCTCGCCGAGCTCATTGAACATCTCCTCGAAGTAGCGGGACAGGGAGCCGATCTGCTTGCGAACATTCCCCATCGCCGCTTCGTATGCGCCCTCGATATTCTTTCCGGCTTCGATGACCGCGTTCAGGGCGATCTGCTGCTTCTCATGCATAGAGAGGGACTGAACGGTGCGGTTTGTGCTGTCGGCGAACTTCTTGTACTCGGTCTCGAGGTTCACGAAGACATGACGCATGCGCAGGACTTCGGGCTGGAGCGTAAGGACGCCATGTAGAAGCCCTTTGAGCGCCTGGGACGTGTTCTCAGAAGAGAAGGTCGCGGCGTTCCTGGCGACGTTTGCGAGCTCAGTTGCCTTGGCGAGATCCAGCTCCGTGGAGATCATGTCGGCAACGAGGCCGCGGCTTACCTGCGTAGTGATGCCGAGGGCCTTCACTGACTCGACGAGCTGGTCTACCGGCTCCTTGGCGATCCCCGCATTCTCGCGGACGACGTCAAGGATGATACCCAGCTCCTGGGTTCGTGCCGCGGTGATCACGGCTTTGCCGGCGAGGGCACCGAAACCGATGCCGCCGAGTGCGCCCCCGAGCGTGAGCGCCTTCGTAGCAAGGCCCTTGACCTCATTGCCGAACTGCTTCAGGTCAGCAACGGCCCGCTTCTGCTTTACAGTAAGCTTGATATTGACAGATGTTTCCGCCACCGCATCCCCACCACCACGTAGTATTCAAGGTCTCTACGGCTGAAGTTCCACCGAATGTAATCGCGGGTCCAGCTGTAGATCATCATCGCTACCGCCTCGAGCTCGGTGAGCGGGATTACGTCTTTGCCTTGTCCCTCTTGGCCCTTCTGAAGATGTTCTTTATCAGGGCCTTGCCGAGCACGAAAAAAGACTGAAGCGCCTCCGCCTGCATGGTGAACGTGAGATTGCCATTCAGCTGCGCCTCGATCTCATCGAGATCCTTGTCCTGGACGCTCTGGCCCGCCGGCGTCATGATGATTGCGTAGAATCTCGCGAGCGAGTCGCAGAGAGCTTCCAGGAAGTCGAACGGGTCAATGTTGTTGGCGATGAGGTTCAGAAGCTTCTCCAGGCCTTCTCCGGAGAACTCAAGGTCATGTCCTGAGAGTAACGGCGCAATGAGCGCCATCATCCTAGTATCTCGCAAGAGCGTGATGATCTGCCGCTCCTGTTCGAGAACGGGCTCTCTGACCTCATACTTCACACCGCCTACGTCGAAGACCCGGACCTCCGGGACAAATGGGATCTCGGGTATGTCGACTGCGCCGGCTTTGCGGACCGGCGCCTCGCGCTTCATGGCCTTGGCGCGATCAAGCAGGCCCGCCGCCAGGCTCTGCATATTCGGCGGCAGACCCGATATGTCGCGCATTATCTTCATCGGTACCATGCAGTTATCTTCCTCTCTTTATGTTGTTTCTACTCTACGGGGAAGCAGAACAGCGCATCGGTCGCCACCGCGACGCTTGCCTCCCAGTCAAAACCGATAGTGGCCGCATCCCCCACGCCGGGCGCGCTGTTAAAGCCACCCTTGCGCACGACCTTCTTGATGACAGCGACGAGATAGCCCTCATCCTGTCCGACTTCGGTGTTATAGAGCAGCCCCGCGAACATGAAGCACTTGTGGCCAGGCAGACTCGTAGGGTCCATCTTCACCGTGATGCCGTTGGAATTGTCATCCCAGAAGTAGCTGGCGTAGACGGTCTTGTCGGCATCGTCCTCATGGAACGTCACAGTCTTCGTGCTCACACTGAACTCGCCGGCAGCCGCCACTGAAGCGACTTGCTTGTACACGACCCCGTCCTCATCCTCGATCCTGATAGGCGAATAGGTCTCGCCGGCATCGTAGGGCGTCTGAGTAAGATCGTCCGTATAGGGCCCCGGAGATGAGGGAACCGTCAGCTCCTCTTTCGAGATGTGCTTTACTGCTCCGGTCGTGGCCGTGCCGGCAATAGACGCTGCCAGAAGTGCCGAATAGAGGTCCCGGAAACCGAACCGCCCCGTGAGCTTCTGTTGGGTAGGAATGGTGTGCACCCCGAATGCGCTACCCTGGGGGATTTCTATGTTCTCAAGCGGAAAATCGAATCCCATCTCAGCCTGGTTGCTGAGCTCTACGTTGTCGGTGACGTTCCAAATGACCCCGACACCGATGTACTTACATGGCGTAATAGGCATTTACCCCACCTCCCGTCATCATCTTCCCTGTGCCTTCTGAGCGGCCCGGCCTACTCCTCCCGGATCCGCAATACGCTCTTATTCTTCTTGGCTATGGCGATCTGCTCAGGCGTGGGATTCCTGACAATGTCGCCCACAGTCTTCCCGGGAAGCGCCCCCGGGTGGAGCACTTCGATCACGGTGACCTTCCTGGCCTCCGTCTTAGCTCCGCTGCTGTCCTTCTTTCCTGCCATTACAGGCACCTCCTCCTATATGCCACCTCTGCCGCCGATGGGGCGCTTGTATGTGACGGTGATAAGCGCCGCGCGGAAGAGTCGATCGTCATTGATCGTCCATTGCAACTGGTCGTAGATCTCCTCTGTGATCGATACGCACTTTGTGAAGAGTCCGCCGCATGAGTTGTCTTTTCTGAGGATCTTGTTGAGAAGCCCTGCCTTGATACGCGGCCCCTCATCGAGCGAGAGGTCGTCAGCGCCTGCACCGCCAACTGGAACGTCGAGATACCAGATCTCGGCACTCACGAACTGCTCGCCATTCTCTGTCCTGGTGCCTGCCCAGCCTATCTGTATCTCCGGTGGATTGTTGACCGTATGCAGTATCTTGTCATGGATGGCCGAGGCACCCAGCTCGGACTGATGTGGAGCGAGCACGTCCGTCTTGAGCGTCGTGCAAATGTCGTCATTTATGTTCCCGGTATCCACGACTAGATATGCCCCCTCTGGCGCTCCGACAGCGCCGTGGAATGTGACGGCCTCTTCGCCAGCTGGTGGCGCGACCTCATCGCTCCGGAGCCGGAACTGCGTCTGCCCCTCGAGGTTGAGCGATGCAGGATCGACCGATTTCCAGACAACGCCCTCGAGGCCAACGGGGTAGAGATAGCCCTCAAGGAGATCGCAAGCATCCCAATCACCCGAATCGAGCGTATCGCCCCAAGGAGCGGAACCATGAGAATAGACACGCAGAGAATCAGCGAAGTCAGCACCGCGGTCCTTGACAGTGAGTACGAGCCAGGCAAGATGGACGGTCTTGCCGCTGAGCACAGATGTATCAAAGGACACATAGCCCCTATATGCGGCGAAGTTCTGCGTGGGCGGCTTCCCACCGAGCCAGTATCGCTTGCCGACGATGAGGTCTCCGCCGACGACCGGCGTGGCCGGCTGAAGCAGGGCGTCCGCCCAGCCGCTGCCGCTTTGCTTGTAGAGATACCCAGAAATAGACTCAGCATCGATTCTCATCCCTCAGCAGCCTTCACGAGCTCATCAGCGACCATGTGCCTGATCTGCTCGACGTCCTCGTCCTGGAACATGAGAAACGGCCGCGCCGGCGTAGGACCGAAGCGCACAGTGCGAACGTGCGCTCGGACCCTATGGGCCCTGACAGCGACTGGGTGCGCAAAGCCAAGGAACAGGTTCGCCTGCCGCGTGTAGGGCCCCCGCTTGTGCGCCTTCACCTTTTGCCTGACCGTCCGCCCTGCCTTGCCGAGCTGCATCGCCGCGGCATACGCGAGCCTGGTTCCAAGGATCATGGCGTCTCGGGTGATCGTTCGCACCGCACCCCTGGCGGATCGCGCCGTAACCGAAGCCATGAGGATACCTTTGTCCCGGAGGATCTGCGGGCGCCCGCCGGCGACGCCCTGGCCCCGAGCTCCTTTCCGACGCATTGCGACCGTGCGCTTCGAAAGACTTGCCCACCTTCTAGGCCTGCCCTCCGCACGGAAGTTCTTGGAGATACTGCCCATCATGTAGACCTGGACCTTCTTGAGCAGTGGCCCGAGATTGTGTCCCAAGTCGATCATGCGCTGCAGCATCTCTTGGGTCTCTTTGTCATCGAGAATTACATCGACGCCGAACTGCTTGCTCGTCCTCACAATGACTGCCATGACTGCTCCTCAAAATCCGTCCAGTGTCCCCCGCAGCGTGGAGTCCTGGACCTTCTCCCGCGTCGTGAATGTGGGCTCGCGGCCCTCAGTGGTGCTGCCGATCCGCAGCAGCCAGTCGTCGCACTTCTCTATCTTCTCACCGCTGCTATTGAGAAGGGCCTTATCCCCGGTTTCCAGCTCCTCGAGCATCTTGTCGACGCTATCCTGCAGGGCCTTCCCGGGCGTCCCTTCCTTGAGCTGCGCCTCTCCGTACTGGTCCATGTGGAAATAGACCGCGGCCTGGTTAGCGCAGATGTCGGTGATAAGGGGCGGAGTCGTGCTATCCCAGCCTTGAACCTCCTCCACGCCGTAACGCGGTACAAAGAAGGCGCGGAGCACGTTTTCCGCCCGCGTGATCACTTGGCCGATGCGAGTTGAGTCCCAGTTGTTCGCATCGGTGGCCTGCTTCGCCCGCTGTCTGAAATCTGTGACCGTGCACCAGGCCATTACTTGCCAGCCGCCTTCGTGATTCTCGACGACTTGGCCTTCTTGCGAGTCGGCGCACCGTCGGGGCCCGCCATCGAAGCGGCAGCCGGACTATCGGCAGCGACGATCTGGTGAGCAGCTATGCGCCGATCCCGCTCCTCAGCAGTGCCCTTCCACTCAAAGGGCTCGCCGGGGTTGTACCAGTCGCCGGCGTGCTTGATGCGAACTCCAGCGATTACCTTCATCTCTTCACCTCCATCAATACTGAACCGGAGCGGTCTGGACGGAGCTCCTGGCGCGCTCCTATCCGACCAGCGAGACCAGCTCGCCGGCTATGACCGCCTAAAACACATCCGCACAGAAGAGCTCTTCTACGCGCTCGCCCGACGGAAGCGGATTACAAGCAACCAGCACATAGCGGCCGCTCGGATCCGGTGCCCGCCAAGACTTTGAGAACCAGCCCGGTTTCGAGGCAGGTTCGTTTTCGGCGTCGCCCTCGTCAGAGACGAGGCCCTCATACTCAGGGAACGGATCGCCTGCGGAGAAGACCACAAGCCCGTCACTGAGGAACTTGGTGAAGCTTCCGCCCTCGGGGACATAACCAAGGTCGTAGACCTCCCATTCGAGATCCATGAGCGTCGTGATGCGACCCGACTTGAGGATCTGCGTCTTGTAATCGTCCCCCATGAGTGCACGGATCGCAGCATTGTGCATCATGTGGTTCATGGTGGTGCTATTGACGTAGGCCTTCATCATCTGCTTGTCGGAGTCCTGCGCGAAGATCTCCTTCCATCCGGAGATATCGTCGATGGGATCGCTATTGACATAGTCGTCCCACTTGTCAGTCCCCGACAGTGCCGGCGTATGTGTGGCCGAGATCCCGAAGTCGACCTCGAAGGCGATGTCGCCGGTGTAAGCCAGCTTGCCTGTCGTCAGGATCTGCCACCTGGCCCACTCACGACGCTTATCGATGATGGTTCTCAGGCTGCGAAGCTCTCTGCGGAGTTTCGCCTCGCCCCAGTTCGTGTGCTCTGTCCCGGGCTTCCGCAGCACCTTAAGAACGCTTGAAGGAATGAGCTTCTTCTCCCTCATCGCAGGCAGCGTGACGTCTATGTGGTCAATAGACTCGAGGGCCTGCAGACCCGCAGCAGCGTCCGGATGCCGATACGGCGCCATGTGCCGGGCGCCGATCTGGATGTCTATCCCGACAGACTCAGCCAGAACGGGCTCGGGCTTGAAAATCTGAGCGCCGAGGAAGCTCGCAGGCGGCGCGAATTTCTCGAGCACTCTAGAAAGAACGTTGTGATGCAGGATTTCGTACTCTCCAGCTCCCACTTCCCCTCACCTCCCTTGAATCACTGTTCAGTCGCGATTCATGAGTACGGTTCTATTCAGTTGTTGACGGATTAGGTCTCGAAGGCTATGAGCGGGAGATCGGTTATGTAATTGCTGCTCCCGTCCTTCCCGTAGACCTTGTCGGCGTTCGCATAGCAATGGAACACGATGACGCCAATCTGATCCATGTCAGTGCCGTCTTCGTCGTGGACATTGACCTCATCCATGAGGATGCCGACGGCAGTACCCCGGCCATCAGCTTCGCCATCGAGATAGTCGATGTATTTGCCGGTGCTTGTGACCTTGGCCATCAAGAGGCCTTTGCGGAGCTTATTCGTCTGGCCGGTGTTGCCGGTATCAACCGATGCTCCGTCGATCGTGACTTCCTTGGTCAGGATATGATCCGGATCGAGCAGGAATTCACTGGGGATGTCGTGGGTAATTCTTGCTCGCGGAACAGGTCGTCTTGTTGCCACGTTACTTCACCTCCTCACATATTCGCTTTGCTTCATTGAGCCGGTCGAGGCACTTCAGATAAGGACTATTACTCGTCCTTCTTCTTCGTCCCGCCAGTCTCGTGGCCCACAATGCGCTCGGCGTGAGCCTCAGCCTTCTTATCAGACATCTCGCCTTCACTGAACTCCTCGTGGTTCTCGCGGCCCGGGGCCCTCTCCCCCTTGGGAACCAGGAAGGACTCGCCTTTCTTAGCCCGCTTCTCGATTTCCTCGGTGTAGCGGAGGAACCAGTCGAGCTGCGTCTCCTCCTTGGCGCCGTCGCCCTCTGAGAACTTCACGACCTCGGTGCTCTCGAGGCTCTCCGCGAACTTGTTGAAGCCGAGATCGTCCAAGAGCGCCGGCGGGAAGCCTTCCTTCTTCCTGGCCTCTGTGAAGTCCTCGATGCGCTGCTTGCGCTGCGTAGCGACGGTCTTCTCGGCACCCTTCACGGCCTCGTCTCTCTCGCCCTTGAGCGTCGCGACGGTCTCGCGGTACTTCAGAGTGGCCTTCTCGACCGCCTCATCGACGATCTGCTTTACTTCTCCCTCCGTGAATGTCTTCACGTTCTCACCACCTCCCTCTGCCTTGGAATCGAGCACTATCGACTCCTGTTTCTCCTCTCCGAATACGAAATTGGGATACAGCTCTGCGGAGACACGTGTATATCTCCGATTCTCGATGGCCTTCCTCACGGCCTCGGGAACATTCTTGAAGGAGGCCACCAGCTTGCTGCCCATCCGCCTCACATCGTCCACCCAACCAGCGGCTGGCAGCCCCTCTGCTTTCAGCATTGCCTGGTCCTCGTCGTGGCCCAGCACGACGGGCGGCTTCACGACATCTTTGAGCCCCTGGAAGTTCTGCGCGATGTGCTCGAGGTCCTCTTCGGTGTAGCGCTTTGTCTGGCCTGATGCTGACGTATGTATGCCAGCCTCGAAGATCTCGACATCGGCGATGTCGCCGTTCGGCCCTGCGGTCTCGATGTCCTTCAGCGTCTTAAGAGATGGAACGTCCGCACCTTGAAGGGCCACACGTCTCAGTGCCAGGCCCCATGGTTTTCCCGTCTGCTTCACCTCGGCGTACTTGTCGGCCTTCTTCTCCGGGGTGAAGCTCGCTTTCAACATCTTGAGGAGCTTGACGGCGGTGCTCTTCTCATCTTCGGTGAATTCATCAGTGACGTCCTTCTCACTGTGCTTCTCAACCTTATGCCACTTCCCGTCATCGCCCTTCTCGTAGCCGCCTTTCTTCACAGCTTCCCAGGCGGTCGCGATCGCCTTCTTATCGTCGTCATCCTCCTCCATTGCTGAATTCGCGGCCTTGAGCCAGATCTCCTGAGCATGCTCGGGCAGCGCCTTAACGGCATCTGGCAATGTGTCCTTCTTCCACGGCATCGCTATTCCTCCTGGCTTGCGTACATGGGGCTCATGACAGCCTGCTGCGAAGTCGTCGCAGCAGGAATACGGACCTGCGCGCTCCGGCCGAAGCCCTTGTCAGGCTTGACCGCCACAGTCTTGCCAGCGGTGTCCACGGTGACCTCGGGTGGCAATTCGCTTTCTTTCCACGCCTCGGTTTCCACCACGGGCTCTATGGTGCATCGGCAGTTATGTCCATTGGGGGGCATCCACTGCTTCCAGACTGGATGGTCTTTCGGATAAATGCGGCCGTCCATTGCGGCGTGTGCCGGGCGGGTCCTGCTATCCAGAATTGCATTATATCGGTATGCGACAACGAAGCCGTCTAGTTCGGGATCATTGAACATCTCGAGGCGG
>Ga0180438_10004631_pt1 | contig 19682 bp, 22 predicted proteins | sample SS_ome_12_FD_132455 | JGI IMG/M metagenome (GOLD analysis project Ga0180438, IMG submission 132455) | Hypersaline lake sediment archaeal communities from the Salton Sea, California, USA - SS_3_D_2 metaG | ecosystem: Environmental > Aquatic > Non-marine Saline and Alkaline > Hypersaline >... | reverse complement strand
GTATTGCTCATGGATCAGTGAAATCGCCCATTCTGCGCGGACCATCTCCTCGGTGATGGTTTTCTTCAAACTCTTAAACAAGGAGCTATCTTTCACAATAAGAAGGTGCGCATCGAAGATGAAGGAGTGTTCCTCCCCGACCTTTTCCTTCACTTTTTCTTTGATACTTGTTAACTGTTGCTGAGTGCGTTCGATGGCCTTTTCCAAACGCGCGATCTCCTTGTTCAGCTGGTTCTGCGAAATGTGATCCTTGCGCGAGGAAAATATCACACGTTCTGTTAAGAGGACTTCACCTATCGATATGCCGGGAGATACGCCAATCCCTCTTAATCTCAGATATTCCATATCTATTCTTCTTCGTTAAACTTGTTCTCAATGAGCGCTTCCAGCGCATCGAGAGCCCGGTCCTCATCGGGGCCCGAGATCTTCAGTGTGATTTTCGAACCCTGAGTAGCCGCCAGGGTCAAAATTCCAAGAATGCTTTTCCCATCGATTTCGTTCCCATCCTTTTCAATACACACGGAAGAAGCGAAACGATTAGCCAGGTTCATGAATTTCACAGCGGCCCTGGCATGAAGCCCGAGTTTATTTTTTATTACTATTTTTTTGTTTACCATAGGAGCTAAGATGAGTCAGCTCTTGGACCGTAAAAGAGCGCTAGCAAGGTGGATGTTCTTTTGACCCTGTTCTACAACTTTTTTTGCAACTTCCTGAAGGCTATTGCTCCGTTGGAGAGATGCAAATTTGATCAGCATCGGAAGATTCACACCCGTTATGATCTCGACCTTGTTATCCTTCAAAAAACTGAAACTGAGGTTGGATGGAGTTCCCCCAAACATATCAGTGAATATCAGAACACCGTTCTTCTGATCGACTTTTTTTAGGCTCTCGTTGATCTTCTTTTTTGAGGCTTCAACATCATCATACCACCCGATGGAGATGGCTTCGATGTTGACTGTCTCACCGAGAATGATCGTCAGCGCATTCAAAAGCTCCTCTGCCAATTTGCCATGGGAGACTATAATTCCACCGATCATTCTTCTACCGTATTATCTTTTCGTCCTGCAGATCCATCGTTTCCGTACCGGGATACAGAGAGCGCACCCTATTATCTTTGCACAACTCATAAGGACAATTCAACAATTTATCATCTCTTGCGAGTATTTCCATAGCAGACTTATTTATAGATATCGCGATGGTAGATGCGGGCGTTATAGGATTTGGACCTCAAGTGCGTTTTCAGCTGCTCGCCGCAGACGACCGATCGGTGTTTGCCGCCCGTACATCCAACAGAAATCGTCAGTGTGCTCTTCCCTTCTTCAACGAATTTGGGCATCAAATAATCCACGAAACTGAATAATTCTGTCAAGAACGGAGCTGCGCCATCCGATTGGAGTACATACTCGCGCACACTCTTGCTACGTCCTGTTTTATCTCTCAATGTGTTGATATAGAAGGGATTGGGCAAAAACCGTGTGTCGAACACCAAGTCAGAATCGACCGGTATCCCGTATTTATACCCAAAACTGACAATAACGACCTGCAATTGTTGGGCTTTTTTCCGGAGGAATCGTCTTGCCAGCATCTTCTTGAGATCCCAAACACTCAGGGATGTGGTGTCGATCACCTCATCCGCCATAGCTTTGATCTCAGCCAAGCGCTCTCTTTCCAAAGAGATGCTATCCGCAACAGACCTCTTCCGCGTCAGAGGATGCGGGCGCCTGCTCTCACTGAATCTCTGAACGAGAGTTTCATCTGAGGCCTCGAGAAAAATCATCCAGATTGGAATCTTCTTCCGTATGGATTCCAGAACTTTCGGGAATTCCGCCGTAAATCCTTCCTCACGAATATCAACCACAAGAGCGACCTTTTCAATTTTGAATTCTTCCCTCATCCACAGATCGACAAAACTCGGGATCAACTTCGCAGGAAGATTATCGATGCAATAGTAACCCAAGTCCTCCATGAAACGACTGACACTGGTTTTCCCCGACCCCGATAATCCTGTGATGATGAGAAATCTCTCGTCTTTCACCGGGATTCTCTCTTTTTCTCCCTTCGATCATCGAGAGTCCTGTTCAGTCTGTCGATGATCTCCTGCGGTGCATGATAACCCGATGCCCTCAATAAATAGACCTTACAGGCTAATTCGATAAGAGTGGATATGTTCCGTCCCGGAGCCACAGGGATCGTTATTTGAGGCACATAAACATCGCCGATCTTTCGATCACGAGCGAATTCAAGGCCCATCCGATCGTATGTTTTTCCTTTTTCCCATCTCTGTAGATCGATCACGAGCCGAATCTCGGCGCGGGGAGAGACGGCTTTTATGCCGAAGATCTCCTTGATGTTGATGATCCCCAGCCCCCTGATCTCCATGAAATTTCGGCTCACCTCCGGTGCAACTCCATACAATCGGTCATTCTCGACAAAACACTCCGTGACATCGTCGGAAATGAACCGGTGCCCTCTAGTGATAAGTTCCAGTGCGCTTTCGCTCTTGCCGACCCCGCTATCGCCAACGATTAAAACACCCAATCCGAACACCTGGAGCAATCCACCTGGAATGATCATTGGCGGAGATTCCCATCAAGGGTATGTTTTCTATCTTTATTCATCTATGCGTTCTTCCTCTTCTCTGATAATGTCCAATATTTTATCGATATCTTCAGCATCCTGGATCCTTCTGATAACCCGTTTGGCTTTGCGCACAAGATGGGCTATGGCAGCGAGGATTTGGAGGTTTACACTTGGATTATCAGGAGAGGAAACGACAAGAAAAAAAATGTAGGAGAGTTTTCCATCCAAGGCATTGAAGTCCACCCCTTTTTTGGAAATGGCGAGCATCACCACTGGATTTTTTACTCCCTGCATCTTGCAGTGAGGGATGGCGACCCCATCGCCGATGGCCGTGCTGCCGAGTTCTTCTCGCTGCGACAATTTTTCATACAATTGTTTATCTTTGGTAATTTTATTGCGCTGTTTGAGAAGCTCACCCATTTCTTTGAGAACAGCGTCTCTCGTCGTGCTGTTGAGCTCGGGGATCACCATATCTCGCGTTAATAAGTTGTGCACTTTCACCAGATTATCTCGCTCGGGGAAATTATTCGGGTTCGATCAAACCATAATGGCCGTCTTTTCTTCTGTAAAGGACCGCCCATTTTTCAGAATCGAATTTCCTGAAGACAAAAACCTCTTTTTTCCTGGATTCCATCTGAAGAAGAGCCTCTTCCACAGACATGGGTTTTAGAGAAAAGTCGCGACTCGAGATCACTCTCACCGGCTGGTCCTCTGTCTCTGGGACAGGAGCCGGTCCGACCTCTCGATTCTTGCGTCTCTTTCTATCCTGCAGCTTCTTCCTCTCCTTCTTTACTCTCTTTTCGACATTGTCAAAAGCCAGTCCTATTGAACTGAACATATCGTTCGTTTCTTCCACAGTATTCAACGTAGCCCTTTTGATCTTGATATTGATCTCGGCTTTATTTCTGTACTTCTCCATGGATAGGATAACATCTGCTTCGACGGGATACCCGAGTAATTTTTCGATGGCGCTCAATCTGCGCTCACAGTGCTTTTTGATCTCGGGCGTTATGCTAGTATGCCTGGCCGTATAATTGATATTCATTGAGTCTCCTCCATCCAATACTTTCTCTTTCTGATGTGGGAAGGGGGGATGCGCAGCTGCTTCCTGTATTTTGCCACTGTTCTGCGTGCAATCTTAAAATTTTCCTTTGCCAAGATCTCTTCGATCTCGATATCGCTCAGCGGATTGCTCCTGTCTTCCTGTTCCACCAATTTTTTTATTTTTTCTTTCACTCTCAAAGAAGAGATCTCTTCTCCAAAATCGCCAGAGAGAGACTTATGGAAAAAATATTTAAGAGGAAAAACTCCTCTTGAGGTCATGATGTATTTGTTGGCGACGACACGTCCTACCGTCGACTCATGCACTCCGATCTCCTGGGCGAGTTCGATCAACGTTAGAGGTTTGATGAATTCCATGCCCCGTTCGATAAAATCCTTTTGTTTATCCACGATATATTTGGCGACTTTATAGATGGTCTGGTTTCGCTGGTTCAGGCTGCGAAGGAACCAGAATGCTTTTTTCATGCGGTCCCTTAAAAACTGGCTCGCTTCGGAGTCGTCTTTCGACATTTGAGCCAACATCTTTTTGTAAAAAGAGTTTATTCTCAAACGGGGCATTCCCTCGTCATTGAGGATGATCTTCAGCTCGTCGTCCTCCTTCCGAACGATGATATCGGGCACAACATAAAACGTTTTTTCTTTGCTGTATTTTCTTCCGGGTGCTGGATCCAATCCTTTGATAACTTCGATGTGACCCTTGACATCGGAGAGAGAGATATTCAACACCCTGGCTAACTGAGCATAATTGGATTTTTCGAGAAGTGACAGGTGCTCTTCGACGATCGCTCGCGTTATCGGATCATCAATTTCATAATATTCCATCTGCTCAAGCAGCGCTTCTCGAAGGTCCATGCTTCCGATACCGATGGGGTCGAACCTCTTAATATTTTCTCGGATCTCATTGACCTTCTCTTCGGAAGCTCCGGTGGCCGTAACGATCTCGTCCACGGATACGACGAGATACCCATCCTCATTAATGTTTCCGATGATATATTGAGCGACGAGACGATCTTGCTCCTCATAAAAAGTCAAGTTCGACTGCCACTCGAGATGGTCCCAGAGAGAATCCTTCTTGGACACGAAGTTCTCGAAGTCAGGAACTTCTCTTTTCTCCACAAAATAGGAGTGCATGGAATTGTCGAAATATTCTTGGAAGTAAGCTTCGAGATCCTGATCATCTTCCTCTTTCTTCGGCTCCATCGTGTCACTCAACCGGGCTATATCGTCATCTTTAGCCAGCTCCTTTTCTTCCTCGCTTTTTTCCGGGCCCTTTTCTTCCTCACCCTTCACGTCATCAGTTTCATCCTCGATCTCCAGCATGGGATTTTGAGAGAGCTCTGTGTCGATGATCTCTATGAGCTCGAGATTTGTCAGGGGAAGAAGTTTGATCGCCTGCTGTAGGGCCGGTGCTAGAATGAGCTTTTGCACCTGTTTTTGGTGTAGCTGCTGTTTCATGACCACGGCTGTTCTCCTAAATCTTTGGCATCCTGCGATTCATTCCAAACCAAAATCCTCTCCGAGATACTTTCGCCTGACCTCCTCAGAATTGATCAGCTCTTGCGGGGTTCCCTCCTTCAAGATCTTACCCCCATCGATGATGTATGCCCGGTCAGTGATCTTCAGCGTCTCTCTGACGCTATGATCCGTGATGAGCAAGCCGATCCTCTTTGTCTTAAGAGCGAGGATGATCTTTTGAAGCTCGATTATCGCGAGAGGATCGATGCCGGTGAACGGCTCATCCAAAAGAATGTATTCAGGATCGGTGATCAGCGCTCGTGCGATCTCCAGTCTTCGGCGTTCCCCGCCTGATAACGTGTAGGCTTTGGCTCCAGCGAGCGCGTCAAGCCCAAACTCTCTAAGAGTTTCTCTGATGCGGCCGTTGGGTCTTGAAACAGGGCTTCCAATCATTTCAGGTATGGCCTTAAGGTTATCATCGACTGTGAGCTTTCGAAAAACGGAAGGCTCTTGGGGAAGGAGGCAGAGGCCTTTGCGCGCCCTCAAATACATGGGAAGGTCCGTGATGTCCTCGCCATCGAGTGTGATATGGCCCGCATCCCGAGGAACAAGTCCGAGGATGAGAGAGAATGACGTTGTTTTTCCGGCGCCGTTGGGTCCTAAAAGACCCACGATCTCACCTTTTTCGACCCTGATCGAGACGTCATCGACAACCTTCTTTTTGTGGTAAATTTTTTCCAGTCCTACCGCTTCGAGATAATTGTTCATATGTCACGATTTTATAACTGTTACGGACCTTTCTCGACCTTTATTCTCGACGACGATTTTACCATCGGCTATGAAAAAAGTCAATTTGGTTCCTGCCGTTTTCCCCTGGTCCTCTGCGATCAGGACCGGGTTTCCTGTGAGTACGATCGTCTCCTTACTCACTTCGAATACCGCCCTTTGCCCCTGTCCTTTGTACTGCTCTTGTGTGATCTCGACATCGTCGGTCGCAGTGATCCTTTTAACCTGCCCGTCCGCCTTTTCCAAGTGAATGAACACGGACTGGGCCTCTAAGAGAATGTTCTCCACTCTAAGGGTAGTGTCTCCCTGGTAGTGGACGAGATCTCGGTCTGGATCATACGACATTTTTTTTGCTGTAATAGTCACTCTCTCCTCCTCGTCCTTGTCTTTCGGAACATAAGGAAAAGTAGAGCTGATATCACCCTCAGCATTGATTCTGCCAGTCTCCTTGTGAATGTTGAGCTCCTCAGCAAACAGGATATCTTTGTCCTGCCAGACTTTATTGTCTCCATTAAAATTAAAACGTTCTTGCGCGGCAAAATATCTCATATTTTGAGTGGTGATAAAAACGGGTGCGCTTTCCGAAAAAAATCCGACGGATGCTTTCCCCTCTTTGCGCGTGCTAAAAATTATCTGAACGTTTCCACTCGCGCTCATATTGTTGTTGTTTCGCAAGATTGTGATCATCTCTGCTTTAATATCCGAATCACCCGTGGATACATTCGCTTTTTTTGTGTTTTTCCCTCTTGTGACAAGCGAGTTTTTTCCGTCTTCCAGAGCGATAGAGTCCCCGCGAATTCTTCGCAAAATTTCTCCGTCACCGCCTCTTTCAGCGATCTCCGCTTCCTTATTCGCAGAAAACCGCACCAACTCTCCCTCACGGTTCAGACGAAACTTTACGGAACGTCCTTGGACTACAGTCATTCTTCCCGCCGAAGAAAAAAATTTGAAGACACAATCTCCATCGGCGGATACCTGTCGAATCTTGGGGAGATTGAGAAAAGCCTGAACGAGCACTTCCTCTGCTTCTATCTCTCGCCTATCCCCATGGAGTTTGAGCGTGTCCTCGTTGGCTGCGTGTGGCCTGCCCGATTCGCCCTCTTCCAGAGAAGCTTTCACATATCCACTGAATAATACCGTTCGGATATGCTCGCCATTAGCGGTGAGTTTGAAATCGACACGGTCGGATGTGATCCAGCTGCGTTCGTGAGTCATGCGGACATTTCCTACGACCGTTCCCTTCTTTCCCCTCTTCATGAATGAAAAGGAATTCCCTTCGAGAAATATTGGGACTGATGGACTCAAATCAGACATTAGCTCGAGACGAATGTCTTCCTCGAGCGCCAATGTCTTGTCCTTCATGGAATACACGATGCCTTTCCCTGACCCCGACAATCTTTCAGAAGTAAAATGAACAGGATGATCGCTCTTAAAGATCCTCTTCTCGGCATCATAATTGAGAAAGGAGACATCGAGCTTAAGGTCTTTGAAGAGAACGTTGGACTGCTCTACGAACTGAAACCTCGTTCCGTCTTTGTCGTACACCATTTCATCGCCGCGAATAACGATATCCTCTCCCTCGCTTTTTTCAAAAAAAACGATCTCGACATTCCCCTCGAGATGATACTGATCATCCTCGCCCATGTAGTGCTTGTCAGCCCGTATCCGCAGACTCCCCTTCTGCCCCTTGGCTTCGAAAAATTCGATCTGTTCCTTTTGTTCGAGAATCTCTTGTTGGGCGATTTCGTTATCTTGGCCGATCTTCGGTTGTCGTTTTGTGTTTGTGATCAGATTGACGGCAATGACAGCCAAGAGGAAAAAAAATGCGACAGCGATGAGCGATCTCCAGACCCTGATCCATCGGATCTTGGTCTTTTCGATACGCAAGAGCAGACCCGCCATTTCCGATTATGCCCCACGGGTATTATAAATGATTTTAGCGGATATTGATATCCTCGAGCACGAGAGTGACCTTCTCTTCCCCTTGATAATGAGAAAATTGGATGGAATAGACGAGATCGACCAAGTCTCCTCTTTGTGCCTCTTCGGCCCAGTAGCCTTTCCCCCATCCCAAGGCTTCGAAGGTCTTGCCATTTTGCCTGAGAATGAATTTGCAGTGTCTGCCGTTGATCGATTTTGGCGGCGCAATGACCTCTGCCATCTCAGTCAAAAAGATCGGCTTGGGATTCCCGACACCAAAAGGGGAGAGCAACCGCATGTTCTCGAGGAATTGGATTCCGATTCTATGGAAGTCAAGTTTGGTGTCGATGTGAATCTTCTTCTTCAAGTCATCCTCGGTCAGCTTGGAATCGGCAAAATCGTTTGCAGTCCTTCGGAATGCATCCATCCGGTCCCGCAAAAGTTCGCAACCGACAGCAAGAACATGACCGCCATAGGTTAGAAGATGATGATTGGCACTATCCAAACAATCAATGAGGGGAAATTCTCTAATGCTCCTTCCCGAACCGAATGCTTTTTCCTCTCTATAGGAAAAAAGGATGACAGGCTGGTGGAAGGTATCTTTCAGTTTTGACGCCACTATCCCGATCACCCCTCTGTGCCATTCCTCACACCCCAGGATCAGCAGTTTGTATTTCTCATGGAGCTTCTTCTCTTCGATCCGATGCAAAGCCTGCTGGAATATTTTTCCCTCGATTCTCTGTCTTTCGGTATTTAATTTATCCAACTGTCGAACCATTCCCTCGCTTTCATCCTGGGTTTCTGAAAAGAAGAGCCGGACCGCCAGGTCAGTGAGGCCCAGCCTTCCTGCTGCGTTGATCCTCGGCCCGATTTTAAATCCGACATCCCCCACTGTGATCCTTTTACTCGAGAGTCCGCAGACATCGATCAGGCTTTTAAGGCCAATGTTGTTGACATCCTCCAACTGTTGTAACCCGAACCTGACGAATAACCGGTTCTCGCCCTTGAGAGGGGCGACATCTGCGATGGTCGCGATGGAAACAAGCTTGAGATAGTGAGGAAGATGCGACATTTTCCCTTCCGATCCCAAAAGCGCCTGAATCAGCTTGAACACAACTCCGATCCCAGCCAGCCCTCTTTCTGGATAGCCCGAGGATTCTATAACAGGGTTTAAAACCGTCAGCGCTTCCGGCAATGAAGGCCCCGGCTGATGGTGGTCTGTGATGATAACATCGATTCCATGCGCTTTGGCCCCTTTGACGAATTCCACAGCTTTTATGCCGCAGTCAACGCTGATTACCAGGGAGCACTTCTTTGCGAGAATGGTCGCTATGTGTTTTTTCTTCATTCCGTAGCCCTGTTTCAGCCTATCCGGGATGAAATACTCGACTTCTGCCCCCAAAGTTCGAAGGGCCTTGGTCAATGCGACTACCGATAAAATTCCATCGACATCATAATCTCCGAAGATAAGAATACGCTCGCCGGCAGCGATCGCTTTTTTGATCCTGTTCATCGCTTCGCGCATGCCCTTCATCAGGAAGGGATCGTGAAGGTTTTCCAGTGTCCCGAACAGAAATCGTTGGACGTCTTGGGCTTCGCTTATATTGCGGTTGATCAAGATCTGTGCGATCTCTCGAGGAATCTCCAACTCTTGCGAAAGGGTTTTTGTGTGCTCATTGACGGGACTTAAAAGCCATACAGATTCTCGCATAGCCACTTAACTTAACACAATTCAGGGTTGACCTCAATCACTCATTTAAAAGGAGCATGTTTCCATATTCAGAGGTTGATTTTGAAGGGGTTGAAAAATATAATGGTTAGGCTGTGCTCGGAAATCTCAAAGACAAGCTGTCAAAAACACGAGAGACATTCAAGGAAAAGTTCGAGGAGTTCCTTAAAAGCGACAGAGACAGGGAAGAGATTCTCGAAGATCTTCTGGAAGTTCTCATCCTGGCTGATGTGAGCATTCGATCCTCGGAAAAAATCATCCGCTCCCTCAGGGAAAAAACAAAAAAGACAGATTCTTTCCCCAGGATCAAAGAATTCTTGGCAGAAGAGATCACCGCCATCCTTTCCCGGTATCCATCAGAGCTTCGACTGGTTTCTCGATCTGTTGTTCTATTCGTCGGAGTTAACGGAGGGGGCAAGACCACTTCTCTTGCCAAGCTTGCGAATTTATACTCGAAAAAAGGACAGAACGCTCTTCTTGTCGCTGCGGACACGTTCCGAGCAGCCGCCCCTGAACAGCTGGCTATTTGGGGAAAAAGACTGAACATGCCCGTCGTCAGAGGTCAGTATGGAGCAGACCCGGCTTCGGTCGTATTCGATGCCGTCCAATCTTTCAAGGCGCGGGATCTCGAGCTCCTGCTTATAGACACAGCTGGCCGGATCCATACGAACGTGAACCTCATGAATGAATTGGAAAAAATCAAAAGAGTCGTTTCCAGAGAAATCGAGGGGGCACCCCACGAGAGTTTGCTGGTTTTGGATGCCAGCGTTGGACAAAACGCTCTCAATCAAGCACGGGAGTTCCTGAAATTTTCCGGACTGACCGGTATTTTTCTCACAAAACTGGATGGAACCGCCAGGGGCGGGAGTGTTATCTCAATCGCCGATGAGCTCGAACTTCCCATAAAATTCATCGGTATCGGTGAAGGGGCGGACGATATTCTCCCCTTTCGAGCGCAAGAATTCACACAGGCCCTGCTCTCATGAACGCAACAAACCTCAAAGACAGCTTCTATATGCAAATGGCCTATGGTCTGGCTGAACAGGCCAAGGGTTGGGCAAGCCCCAATCCTCTCGTGGGAGCGGTCATTGTCAAGGGAAAAACGATCGTCGGTTTTGGATACCACAGAAGACCCGGTAAGCCTCATGCCGAAGTCGTCGCACTCCGCAAAGCTGGGGAAAAGGCTAAAAACGGTACGGCCTATATCACACTCGAACCCTGTGCCCATTGGGGAAGGACCCCCCCTTGTGTGGACAGTATCATTCAGGCTGGCATCAAAAGGGTCGTCGTCTCTTCCCTGGACCCAAACCCCCTTGTCTACCGAAAGGGCATTGGGAAATTGAAGCGGAATGGCATTTCCGTTTCAACAGGCCTTCTTGCAGAAAAAAACAAGGTTTTTAACGAGTCCTATTTGAAATACATCACGCAAAAAATTCCCTTTGTCACAGTCAAAGCCGCCGTCAGCATGGACGGCAAAATTGCGACAAGAACCAACGCGTCCCATTGGATCACATCACACACCACGCGAGAGTACGTTCACCTTTTGCGCGGAGAGAACGATGCCATAATGGTGGGTATCAACACCATACTCCAGGATGATCCTCAATTGACTGTCCGCCACCGAAATTGGGCCGGGAAACGCATCACACGAGTCATATTGGACTCCCAACTGCGCCTGCCCCTCACTTCTCGGGTCTGCAACACGCTCGACCGCGGTGAAGTGATCGTATTCACAGGCAACCAGGCTTCTCCCAATAAAATTCGGGCCCTTACACACAGAGGCATCCAGGTCGTCCCTCTCTCCGGCCCTGGGAAAAGAATCGAGATCGGAGAGGTTTTGTCCTGGCTCGGCAGCCACGAGATCGCCAGTGTTCTCGTCGAAGGAGGCAGCTCAGTGCTCTCATCCATTTTTGAAAAAAAGATAGCGGACAAGATCTTTCTCATGAGATCGCCCCGATTGATCGGCGGGGAAGGCGCTCCGACGATCTTTGAGGGGCAAGGATTTGCGGCAGTAGAGGACGCTCTTCGATTGAAAAGAACGCGTCATTTTTCGATCGGAAACGACACCATATGCGAAGGATACTTTTGATGTTTACGGGGATCATAAAAAAAACAGGCTCATTCAAAGGATACAGGTCTGGGAAGCAGATGATGGCCTTGGAAGAGCATGAAACCGCTCGTCTTTTGCAACTGGGCGAAAGCTTGGCCGTGAATGGGGTCTGTCTGAGCCTCATCAAAAAAGAGGGAGACACTCTTTACTTTAACCTGTCCGAAGAAACGCTCAGCCGAACGACACTGGGACTCTTCCGCCCTCGGCAGCGTCTCAACCTCGAACTTCCCTTAACACTCTCTACGCCACTGAGCGGTCATCTCGTGACCGGTCATATAGATGGAATGGGAAAGGTCTTGCGCGTGAAGGTTATGGGCAAAGGAAAAAGGTTCTCGATCTCATTTCCTGCTGAACTCCGCCCTTTTTTTGTTTCCAAGGGCTCGGTTGCGATAGATGGCGTGAGCTTAACGATCGCAGAGCTCTCAACGTCCTCCCTTGATGTCGAGGTCATCCCGATAACCCTGGAAGAGTCGAACTTAGGGACTCTCAAAATTGGCGATGTCATCAATATCGAGTGTGACATCTTGGGCAAATACATGTATAATTGGATATCCAAACAGCCGCGTTAAAGGAAAAAAAATAAATGGTACGAAAATCCAATGTCGCCTTTGTCAAAGATGCCATCGATACGGTCAGATCCGGAAAGATGATCATCATCGTCGATGATGAAGACAGAGAAAACGAAGGCGACCTCATGGTCGCCGCAGAAAAGGTGACTCCGGATATCATCAATTTTATGGCTAAGAACGGCCGGGGCCTTATCTGTCTTCCCCTGCGCGAAGAGAGGCTCAAAGAACTCGACCTCCCCTTGATGGTAGCCGAAAACACGGCACAATTCCAGACAGCCTTTACCATTTCCATAGATGCCAAAGAAGGGATCACCACAGGAATCTCGGCCTATGATCGCGCAACGACTATACTCAAGGCTATCCACCCGGATACGACTCCCTCAGACCTGGCACGGCCCGGACACATCTTCCCTCTTAGGGCTATGGACGGAGGTGTTCTCGAGCGGGCAGGACAGACCGAAGCAGCTGTCGATATCGCCCGAATGGCCGGCTTGAAAGAGGCCGGCGTCATCTGCGAGATCATGAACGAAGACGGAACCATGGCCCGAATGCCGGAACTGGAAACATTCAGCGAGACCTACGACATCCCCATTCTCACGATCGCTGACCTCATCAAATACAGGATGAAAACCGAGACTCTCGTCAAAAAAATCGAGGAGGCCAACCTTCCCACAAAATTCGGAGATTTTAAAATAATGGTTTTCGAAGACACCATTCACCGAGAGCATCACATCGCGCTGGTCAGAGGATCGCTCCAAAAAGACGAACCGACCCTTGTAAGGGCACACTCCCAGTGTCTTACAGGTGACACATTCGGCTCGAACCGCTGCGATTGTGGCGCACAACTCCATCAGGCGATGAAGATGATCGGGGATGAAGGGCGGGGTGTGATCCTCTACATCCTCAATCATGAGGGCAGGGGTATCGGTTTGATCAACAAGATCAAAGCCTACGCCATACAGGACGAAGGAATTGACACAGTGGAGGCCAATGAAAAGCTCGGATTCAAGCCCGACCATCGTGACTATGGGATCGGCGCACAGATTCTTGTGGCTCTGGGTGTGAACAAGCTCCGGCTCATAACGAACAATCCACGCAAATTCATCGGTCTTTCTGGGTATGGATTGGAGATCGTCGACAGGGTTTCGATCGAGATCCCCCCCAACGAATCCAATGTCAAATATCTCAAAACGAAAAAAGAGAAAATGGGCCACATCCTGGAACTGGTCTAAGCCGATGTGAAGGGGATGGAGACTGAGGATAAGATCGCCAAAGAGCGGGCAAAAAAGGTCAGAAGGCTTCGGAATTCGGCCCTTAAAAAGATCCGGGGCGCAAAAGACAAACACACGCGGCTAAAGATAATAAAAGCGCTCTTTCCAATCACTGATCCCTGGTCGAATGAAGTCCTTCTCGAAGCTCTCTCAGACTCCAATGAAGAGATCCGCAATGCAATCATCCAAGAATTGGGACAAAGAGCGGGTGTGGATATGGAGTTGGTCTGCCAGAAGCTCTATCATCCTCACTGGTATGTGAAAAGCTCTGCCCTAAAAATTCTGGCCTTACAAAAAAACGAAAAGGCTCTGTTCCATATCCAGGCGATGATCACAGACCCCAACGTCGAGATCCGAAGGGGAATCGCCGCATGTCTGGGCGATATCGGCGGAGAAAAAGCGCTATCCCTGCTCTTGAATCTGGAAAAGGATAAAAACCGCTTTGTCCAGACAAGTGCTGAAGCTTCCATCCGGAAGATCTCCAAGCTCCGTTTCACCTGAGACGAATATCCCTGGATTGACACTTTTCCTCCTAAAAGGCTGAGCCATCATGATTCGGTTTTGATCGCTCCCACACGATTCACGGTGTTCTCGTCTCCAGTTCTGGATATTTAAGATCGGGAATCGGTCGAGGCTTTGCGGGATTCGAGGACAAAGGTCACAGGGCCATCGTTCACGATATGGACATCCATCATAGCGGCAAAAATGCCTGTTTCGACGGGCACTCCGAACTCACGTAAACGATCCACGAAAACACCAAAAAGCGCCTCGGCCCGCTCGGGACACTCGGCCTTGTCAAAGCTGGGGCGCCTGCCCTTTTTTACGGAACCCGCAAGAGTGAACTGAGAAATCGCAAGGATTCCTCCGGAAATATCAGCCACAGAAAGATTCATCTTTTCCTTTTCATCAGGGAAGATCCTCAATTCGACTATCTTTTTAGCTAGAAATCGCGCATCCTCCTCCACGTCCCCTTGCTCGACACCTACAAGAAGGCAGATGCCACGTTGAATGCGGCCGACAAAGTCACCCCCCACACACACAGACGCTTCTCTAACTCTTTGCAAAACAACTTTCAAGCTAGTCGGACTCCTTTATGATCTTTTCTTTAGAGAAGACCGTTTGGAGGATTTGCAGATCCTCAGGATTGAAAAACAAGTGCAGTAAAACATAGACAAGTATTCCGATCGCTATCGCGGCCAGCAGGACTCCGAGCCGTTCGATAAAAGGGAGGCTCTCAGGGCCGACGAGGCCGAGAAATATCTGTACAGCTCCTGCCATAACGGCAGCGAAAAAAAGAGATTTTCCGGCAGATAAACAAAGGGCTTTTTTCTTTATGGGACCGATCTTTCGCTGTAGGAGCATAAAAAGCAGAATAAAGTTCAGCACCGATGACAGCGACAATGCCAGCGCGATACCACCCACACGGAGTGGTTTCATAAGAAGAAAGGATAGGCCGATGTAGCTAATCATCACAAAAAATGCCACGATGACCGGCGTCTTTGTGTCCTTCAAGGAATAAAACGCGGGGGCGAGGATCTTCGCTCCGCTTATAAAGGGCAAACCAAAGGAAAAAAACAGGAGGCAGGATGCGCTCATAGCCGTGGACATCTCATCAAAGACTCCTCTTTGGTAAAGGACCTGGATGATCGGGCGGTTCAGGATTAGAAGCCCAGCGGCTGCAGGAAAGGTCACGAGAGAGATTAATTTCAGTGAAAAAACGAGCGTTCTTTTCATCCCATCCTTATCTTCATGGGAGGCAAGTTCCGAAAAGGCAGGAAGAAGCGCGATGGCAAGAGCGATGGAGAACAAGCCGAGTGTCAGCTCCTGCACACGCGATGCATAATAGAGGGAGGAGACGCTGCCCTCCTCCAGGACAGAAGCGATCATCCGGCTGATAGCAAAATTAATCTGGGAGATGCCGACACCGAAGATCCCTGGGACCATCAATCTGCCCACCTTGCGGACAGACGGATGACGGAAATCCAGAGACGGCTTGAAGCGCATCCCGTGTTTCCATAGAAAAGGGATCTGAAATCCGAGCTGGAGGATCCCTCCGAGCACGACACCTGAGGCAAAAACATATGCGGGCTCCTCAGCTCTGTGTGCAAACAACAACGCCAGCACGATAATGGCAAGGTTGAAGAGGACCGGAGTGAATGCAGGGACAAAAAATTTCCGGAAAGAATTCAGTATAGCCATCGCCAACGCGGCAAGGCTGATCAAAAAAATATAAGGAAACATGATCCGTGTTAGGACGACGGTCAGTTCCCACTTTCCTTGAAATTCTTTAAAACCGACTGCGATGATCTTGACCAGAAACGGCGCTAGGAGTATTCCGAGGACCATCAAAAAGGCCATGATCAGCGTCAAGTTGAAAAAAAACGCATTGGCGAAGCGCCACAGTTCCTCCCTTTTTTCCTTCTCTTTGATCTGAGTAAAGATAGGGATGAAGGCAGCCGTCATCGCCCCTTCCCCAGTCAACCGTCTCAAAAGATTGGGGATGACGTAGGCGATGGTAAAGGCATCCGCACTCCTGCTTGTCCCCAGGTATAAGGCTTGCAGCATATCGCGGATATAGCCCAATATGCGACTGAGCAGGGTCGGTGCCGATACAGCAAAAGTAGACCTCAGCAGTCTTTTATCCTGGATGTTCTGTTTCATTATCTCCCAAAGAATATCAAATCTGCCGCTGAAAATCCAAACATCAATGATGAATGGCGCTTTTTCAAAGCCGTGATGGCAAGCAACTTTTGCGGTATTGAGTGTCCGCAATTGAGTGGCGGAGAAAACCTTGAGAAGGGCTGAGCGGGCATGGTTCATCTCCGAAAAAGAGATGGGCACGAGGCCCCTACGTCCAATCGAAGTTTCTTCGCCGGCGAAACGGAGAGGAATTTCGTTTTCGAACCACCAATTGGGACACCCGGTATGTTATTCGTCATTCTTTTGGTAATGCTGACACATCAATATTGAGCGTTGACAGAAAGGGGAAGATATCTTATTATACGGATTCTAAACAGGAGAAAGACATGGCTCAACACAAATCAGCGAAGCGCCAATGGAGACACAACCTGCGCAGAAAGGCGATCAACAGGAAGAACAGGTCTATCCTTCGGACTCAGATAAAAAAATTGAGAGCGGCGATTAAAAACAAAGACAGAGAATTAGCCAAAAGCCTTCTTCCTGAGACTTTTTCCTTGGTCGATAAATCCGTTAAAAAACGGACCATTCATATCAATACGGGAAACCGGTACAAGTCGAGGTTGAGTCGGCAGGTAGAGATGATCAGCCCCTCCGCTTCTAAGTGACAGTTTCTTAAAACCCCCTGAAGAGTCTACGTTGGGATAGCTCTCGACGTCTATGCCAAAAGACATTCTAACTGCAAAGATGTGTCTCTGGCTCAAGGGGTTGTGCGCAACCGGCAGTACTCGAGAATGAACCCCTCCAGGAGGGTCTGAAGGGAAAGGCCTGAGGTCTTGTAGGTCAAGTCCACCTTTTCCAGTTCGTTCAATAAGGCTGTGAGCTCTTTCTGACTGAGATCCTCGACCATGTCGAAGAACTGCCGGAATTTCGATGTATAAAAGGAACCGAATTTTTCCTTGATCTGCGGCTTGAGCTCTTTAAAGATCTCCTTCTTTTCCTTTTGGCTCTCCTTCAACCATAGCTTTGCCAGAAGAATACTGCGAAAAAACCGGGCGATCGCTCCCAGGATGTATTCGGGGCGGATTCCCTCGCTGAACAGATTGTCCATAACGCGAAGACATTGTTCATAGTCCGCGTTCTCTAGGCTGTCGGTCATCTCCCACTCTGCATAGGTCTTGAACCACCCCGAAACCTCGTTGACATCATCCACATCGATGATTTTTTTATCGAAAGCAAATGTCCCGATCTTTTCGATCTCATTGGACAGGCGCCCGAGATCATTCCCGACGATCTCGACCAACCGTTTTTTGGTTTCTGCCGAAGCTGTTTTTTCCAATTCGTGAAAGCGTTTTTCTATCCAATCGAAAAGAGCGAAGCCCCGTAGAGGCTTGACCTCTTCCACATGAACGACCGAAGATGGGAGCGAGAAGAAAAATCTGACGAGCGGTGAGTTCCGCCTGATAATTCCGGTGAAAATGATCACGAGAACGGACCGGGAAGAAGGTGAAGAGAAGTACTCCTCGAGAATCTTCTTCTCAAGAGCTGTCAAGCTCTCCTCCTTTTTCCCGGACAGATCCACGATGATCAATCGTTTTTGAGAAAAAAGGAAGGGCGCCGTCCTTGCCGAATCCAATATATCTCCCCAGGATTGATCCTTGAGGTTCAATCTCTCCACACAAAAGTCCCGATTGTCCGGTTCGATCAGAACAGCCTTCAGCTTGGTTACGAATTGCTTGGCCAGGAACGTTTCCTCTCCGAAGAAAAAATAGCAGGGTTTGTGGGATCCTTCTGCAACAGAATCCTCCAGCAGAAGTTTATCGGCCAACCTAAAACCCCTCTAGAATTGTGCTGACGAGGCTCCGCGCAAACCTTTCTGCGACCACATCAATCGCCAGAGATTCCACGGATTCGAAGTCCGATCCTTCCGGTACGCCGTACTCATATTGATAGACCAGGCTCGGATTGGAATAAATAACTTTTTTTGTGACATTGTCGCGCAGTATGATCTTCGTCACGATGATAATGTTGTAGCGGTCGGCAGAGGATTCCCCAGAAAAAGCTACGGGTATCGCTCGAAAGGATTGGATCTCGCCCATCAGAAGCGCATCCGCGGACTCTTCCTCTACGACCTCGACCTTCCCCCGAGCTACTAGCTCATTGATCACACCCTGTGTCAGCTTCAAGTCAAGCTCGTAGCGAGTGGTCATGTTCTTGAACATGGGGACATTGACGGTCTGGATGTGTTCGGGCAAAGAACTCCCCGTTCCACTGAGGTGGTACCCGCACTGTAGAACCAAAAGGCACACAACGCACAGAGAACCGCAAATAACTACCCCTTTGAATGTTTCGGAATTCAGCATGGTCAAACCACGATATTCACTATTTTATTTTTGATATAGATGAATTTCCGAATATCCTTTCCTTTCAATTGGTTCTGGATCCGTGTCAGACTGAGTACCGTCTCCCTGATCTCATCCTCTGGGAGATCCCTCGAGGCTTCAAATTTGTCTCTCAGTTTTCCGTTCACCTGAACCACGATTGTCACAGTTTCCTCTTTGGCCAATTCAGGGTCGTAACCCGGCCAAGGAAGCCTGGCTAAAAGGGTACGATGGCCTGTTCTCTCCCATATTTCCTCACAAATATGGGGAGCGAATGGAGACAGGCAGATAATGAACTTCTCCATGGCTTCTTTATAGAGCGCCCTGTCACCATCGCTCTCGCCTAACGTCTCACTCTCTTTTTTAATCATGTTGAAAAACTCCATAAGAGAGCTTATGGCCGTGTTCAGGCGCAGCCGTTTTTCAATATCTTCGCTCACTTTTTTAACAGTCCGGTGTATCTTTATCTGTAGCTTGTGAGGTGATTTCCGTTCTGTGTCCTTGTCCTCCGCCTTAAGAGCTTCAGAAAACCGCCACTCGTTTTCCTGAAAAAAGGCCCACACCCGGTTCAAAAATCGGTAGCTTCCTTCAATCCCTTTTTCATTCCAGATAAACTCTTTTTCGGGTGGAGAAGCGAAGAGGATAAAAAGCCTCAAGGCATCTGCCCCATACTGCTTCACGGTGTCATCCGGGTCGACCACATTCCCTTTAGATTTTGACATCTTAGCGCCGTCTTTGGTGACCATGCCTTGACCGAAATAGAAGGGAAAGGGTTCATCCACTGTGGTCAGTCCGAGATCCCTTAGAACCTTGCAGAAGAACCGCGCATAGATCAGATGCATGATGGCGTGTTCCACACCGCCGATATAGACATCCACAGGCATCCAATAATCCGCAGATTCGGGATCGAAGGGGAGGTTCTCTTTATGGGGTGAGCAGTATCTGAAGTAATACCAGGAGGAATCGACAAACGTGTCCATCGTGTCGGTCTCCCTCCTTGCTTGTCCCCCGCACTGGGGGCATTCGGTCCGGATAAAGCTCTCCATTTTTTCCAAGGGCGACCCCTCCAATCCTTTGAACTTGACATCCGAGGGCAGCTCGACAGGGAGATCCTCATAGGGCACTCCCACTGTTCCGCAGGTGTCACAGTAGATGATAGGGATCGGCGTTCCCCAGTAGCGC
>Ga0180438_10004630_pt1 | contig 19683 bp, 30 predicted proteins | sample SS_ome_12_FD_132455 | JGI IMG/M metagenome (GOLD analysis project Ga0180438, IMG submission 132455) | Hypersaline lake sediment archaeal communities from the Salton Sea, California, USA - SS_3_D_2 metaG | ecosystem: Environmental > Aquatic > Non-marine Saline and Alkaline > Hypersaline >... | reverse complement strand
TTCGTCTTTCTGTTCTGAAATAAATGAACTGGCCTTTGACCAAACGTCTTTAACAGCCTCGTTCTTTTTGAAGTCCTGTTTGAACGTAACGAACTCGTTCTCTTTTTCTTGCAACGTGCTTTTGGTATTGTTCAAAAGATTGACCGTATCTTCGTATTTTGTCGAAAGTTGGTTGTACTTCTGCTCCCACTCTTGCACCGCTTCTGACGGCTTCTTAGCACCCTCTTTCAGCTTTTGAATCTGTGAGGTGTACGTTTCATCTTTTTTGGTTGGGATAAGCCTTAGAAGGTCGTTAACGGGCAACTTCGCCTCCTCTTCTGTTAGCTCTATTCCGCTTTCCTTTGCCACACGTTTGATTTCAGTAGCATATTCGCGTGTTTGCTTACCCATTACGGATTTAAGAACGTCCTCATCTTCGGCTGCTCTATCCTTGCGGATAAACATTTTTGAATGAGATTCTTTGAATTTATCAATTGAGGCTTCATCGCCCAAATCAATTCCTAAGTACTCTGTAAGGTCTTTAATTTCCATTTTGTTCAATTAGTTCAATAAAGTATTCGGTTTTTCTTTTGCGCCCATCGTATTCAATCTCACGTTCATCACAGATTGATTTAAGCTGCTCAACGCTAAGTTCTGAAAGGTTAACAGTTTTTATTTCTTCAATCACATCTTCTCCAATCATCGCGCTTTGAACCTGATAAATGTCTTCCTCTGTCATTTTATTTCCTTGTTCTTCGGCCGATTTTTCAACAGTAACATATTCTTCCGCTTCCGCAAAGATTGTCCGAAGATAAGGGTAACGCATGATAAGCTGTGGTTTAACTGGTTTTCCAGCAAATGTTTGACCTTCAATCTTATCTTTTATCGACCTATCATTGATAATGAATTGAGCCGCCTCCATTGCAAACATTGAATCTTCACTCAATAGCCAAGAAATAAGGACTTTCTTTCTTCGGCCTGTGTTTGAAAACACGATTTCTACTTTGTCTGTTAGTGCCATTTATCCAATCATTTTGTCGCGCATGATGAACGCATTCTTATACTTGTGATTCATTCCCTTTGGTCTGAAAATATCGTTTCTCAAATACCTATCGTAGAACTCCTTAAAGTCAACTTTAACCATCGTTGCACCCCTGCCATTACCAAACATCGACAAGATGTAATAGTCATCCCTAACCTCCGAAATAGGCTTATGCTTATTAGGGAAAAAGATAGGTTCGTAATCAAATGAAGGGTCAATCTGTTTGCGCGCCAAAGCACCGCCTAAAACAAGCTCGTCAGGCAATGACTTGCCCCATTTGATAAGTAACTTGGTCTTGTCCGTGAAAGTCTCTAAATTGAGCTTACAAGCGTCTTTAAACAGTGCCGTGTTTTCCTTTGTACGTTTAGCGTAATGCCAACTTGACTGAATAGCCCTCCAAACATCACCATCCTTTAACTCAAACTCCTCCCAAATGTCAGCATTTGAAGCCCAAACAGAATAGTTAATTGAATCTTCAATGCCACCCGAACCCCTAACATCTGTCAGAAAGTCCTTATCGCTTGCTTGGCAATCTTCGTACCATTGTCTTAAAGATTTCAATGCAATTGCATCAACGTCTAAGAACAGGTATTCTCTAAAGTGCTTTGTGGCAATCTTGTAAACGTTCAGCTTGACATTGCCAGCGTCAAACATTCCTTTCGGGTGTGTTGTCGCCTCATCAATCTCGTGAAGTTTATCGAATACCTTTATTTCATCAGGCGTTAGATTCTTTTTGCCAAAGTTCCTATCGTGAATCAATAGAATCTTAGCATCAGGGTCGTAATGCTTAATGGTAAAGGCTAGGTTATACGCTGAAAAGTAATAACCGTTTTTGCCGAAGGCTGCTAGTACAACGTTCATCGGCCGTAAATATACGCAAAAACTAATAGATTAGTTAAACAACTAAAAATTTAGTTAAGTATATCTACTATGAACCAAAGTAGTTTAACTATTGCTGATAGTGTTATAAAAAATACAATGTTGTTGGTTACGGTTAATTTAAAAAACGCGGAATCTAAAATAGTTTCTCCTTTAAACCAATCTTTGAACTTATTGTAAAGGTTTTTCATTTCGTCATACTAATTTGGTAGGTTCTTAAACAATTCGCTCAATGTTGTATAAATGTCGTTTTTGTCTTTTATTTTTTGTGCTGCAATCAAAACGTCTGTCGGTTTAAGCCTTTTGGTGTATTTCTTCTGAATGTTTAAAACTTCACTTTTCACATCAACTCTACTTTCTGTCAATTCATCAATTTCAGACTTTAGCATCCCTATCTCAATATTCGCTTTTTTCAATTCTTCTTTAACTAAACGTAGTTCGCGTTCTGTGAATAGAAGCTTTTCAAAGTCTGTTAGGTTTCCGAATTTGAATATCTGCTCTGACATTTTACCAATTTAGCGCATCGTCAATCTTTCTGTGAGTGTGCCCAATAGTGCTGAACTTACCTATATGCTTCATTAGGCTTGGATTATGAAGAAACTGCAAATAACCCATTCTATGTATCACTTCGGGAATAGCGTGGTCAATCTGTTGGTTCTTTTCGTAACCGTCACGGTGTTCAATAATATACGGGTGTTTGAGTATCTTCTCTAATACTTCGCGCCTGTAAAGGTAACCCCCACCCCAAGAAGTAGCCCAACCGCCCTTTATTTCGTGCCATCCTTTACGGCCTGTGATATGCCTTTGAATACCTAGTATGCCTCTAGGCGTGAAACATGCCAAGTAACCGATGTACGGGTTCTTACGAAATTGTTGGTGTGCTAAACTCAACCATCCATCTTTGAATACAACATCGTCAGAAAAAGAGCCGATTATTTCAGCGTCCGTGTTCAGTAAATCTTCAAGCGTTCTGTAATAGTGTTTAAAACAACCAACGTTTTCGCCTAACATACGAACATCGAAATCTGTTCTGTGCGGAAACTCAACTCCATCAGGGTAAACTATGCAGTCTTTATGACCTATTGAATGTTGCATCTGTTGGAATGTCTCAACTTTGCGAGGATACCAACGTATGCCGATTTTAGTTTTCATATATCTACGCCCCACGAATCATTAGCTAAAAGCTGAACTCTTTTTTCGTTTGCAATTTTAACAGCATGCTTTTCGTCATTTGCAAAGCAGTAGCAGTTCATTAACTCTTTATTGTATGTGAAGGAAATATTCAAAGACGTGTTTCGCAAACCAAAAGTAGAATCTCTCCATTCCACCTCCTTAGTGTTTCCTTGTTTATCCATACGAACGCAGAACGCTTTTCGACCGTTTTTAACCTCGTTTTCATTAGGATTTAATTCCCACTCCTCAATCTCCATTTGGTCATAACAGTTTTGATCAAAAGCACTAATGTATTTTTCAGCCAATCCTTTTGAGTCAAAAATTGCATCTATACCGTAATCTGAATACTCGCCTGAAGATACTACATAAATCTTTTTCATAACCCAAAGTAAAACAAAAAACCCCGAACCACAAAGGAACGGGGCTTCTTTTCTTTTGCTACCTATTAGCTGAACACACCAGCAGGCTCGGCAACTACACGAGGATTCAACTTGTTCTTCCAATTTGCCGTGTAAACATAACGCAATGCCTCCGTGTCAGAACCTGTTAAAGTTCCTTTGAAAGCAATACCAGCTACATTTGGCGTAATGTAAAGACAATAATCTTCTTCGTACAGTTTAATCAGAATTGCCCCGATTGATTGACCATTTGCATAATCAATCGCATCGTAAGCCGCGTGTGAGTACTCATTAACGTTAGCGTCAGTCCAAGTAACACTTCTTTCATAAGTGCTAACTCGTGTTTGACCGCCTGCAACGTAACTTGCACCCTCAACCGCAGAGCCTTCGGGCACTTCAACCATAATCTCCTTAAAGAGAACAGCCGTTCCAGCAGTAATGAGGTTGTTGACTTCCGTTCCATCCGTTGGGTCTGTTGGTGTGTTCCCACATTGGAAAACAACCACCTCCGCACCCGAACCGTTCAAAAGGTCACCACAATCATTACGTACCTGTGGGTCTAATGGGTCGCAATTATAGCTTGAACAATTATCAGCCATGATTGAGTAATTTAGATATTATCTACTCAACTATGCAGGCTTTGAGTAATTAGCCTCGTTTTGCGGTTCTTACAAAGGTACGAAAAACAAGTGATATTTTTTCTAACTTTCGAGCATGAAGAAAGTAGATGGTGAAATAGTAATTGAAGATGTGGAAATTCCAACTCTGAAATCAGAACCTAAAAAAGTTGGTTATAAGTTCAAGGTTAACGCATACCCTGTTAATCAATTGAATGAATGGCGAAAAATGATATTTGTTGTTGATGGTGAATTAGCATCTCCAAATTTATTAGGCTATCACATTGGGAATGGCGAATATTGGGTAGGGGATTCAACACCAAGAAAAAAGAAACCCAAGAACATTGAATTATACAAGTACTGATAATTATATCAAATAGAATGTAGAGCAATTTGCAGTATCAGAAGGGATGTCAAATCACATTTGGATAAATAATCTGCTGGAAAAGTTCGCTATATTTTAGGCTTTGCAGGGTTTCCGTAAACAACTGAATCTTTTTCAACGTTCTTAACTACGGTTGAACCCAATCCAATCAAAGCGTTCGACCCTACTTTCAAACGGTTTCTAAGCGTTGAACCCAGCTTAATCTTAACACCGCTTTCAATAACACAATAGCCGCCAATAATAACACCCGTGCAAATCTCGCAGTTGTCCAATATCTTAGCATCATGCCCAATGTGAGAATGAGCCATGATAATGTTATTGTCTCCAATGTAAGTAGTCCTAAAATCGAAAGGTCGTTGAATAGTTACGTGTTCTGAAATAATGTTATTGTCACCTATTGTAACGTTGCCTTGAAATTCTTTTGGATTCTTACCACGTATTTCACCGTTTGAACCGATAACAGAATAAGCACCTACCCAATTGCCTTTTCCTAGTTTAACATTAGGGTAAATAACAGCCGTTGGATGAATATGGTTTCCATCTATCTCAATCCAATCTACGTGATAAAGGCTCATAGCTTAGACTTGCAAAATTCAACCCACTCTTTATTAGTGTAGTGTGGGTTTGAAAATCCTTTCTTTTTACCATTGACAACCTCATCGGAAAGTCCTGAAATGTCTTTCAGTATTCGTTTGTTGTCTAAGTATTCATCAGGTAAAGATAAGGCAAAATCAACAAAATCATTATCTAGCAATGGGTAACGTGTTTCCATCGTATGATAACCCCCCATCCTATCCTCAACGACTAATACCGCCTCTAAGAACTTCCAATCGTATTCTTTATAAGTGATGTCATAATGCTTTCCAATAACATCCGTTCTACGTATAACGTCTGAAATTGGCTTATCATATCTATGGGTGTACCCATTGAATACCTCATCTCCACCAGCCCCCGAATAGATTACTTTACAGAACTTTGACGCTAATTCAGCAACCGCGAAATTAGTATAACATGAGCCAGCTTTAAAGTCATCCAAAGCCTTCAACGTTTCGCCTGAATACGTGTCTTTTAGTTCATCATTGCAAATGACCGTATAGTGTATTCCCTTACTGTTATGTTTGATATTTTCAATCTCTGAAAGTTCATTCAAATAGTCAACGGAAAAAGTGTATTTAGGATTAAACCATTTGGCTATCATTCCTGAATCAACACCGCCACTTAAGTAGCACCCATCGTTATCATATGTATTACGCGCAACACTCGCAGCCCATAATTCGGTCAATATTTCCTTTGCATCTTTGTAGCTGATTTCAATCTTTTCGGGTTTCACAAATGGCAACTTTTCAGCACGTTCAACACCTTTATAAATCGTATTAGGATTCATAACACCTAAAGAATGTTCCCAATCCTGCAATGCGTCAAAATCAACTTTTAGGTCAATTACGGCTTTCAATCCTTTTACCTCTGAACAGATATACGTTTTCTTGTGACTTTTGTAGGTATAAAGCTGTTTAATACCGTATCTATCCGTGAAATAACGAACATCATTTCCATCATGGTAGAGAACAGCAAAGAACCCGTTTAATTGATTAAGTGGCTTATTATGTGCCAACCACCAAGCAAGAAGTTCCGTATCGCTTTCTGCTATCAGGTTGTTTTCGTTGCACAGTTCACGCCAATTGCTTATGTATCCGTTAAGCCAAACGGTATATCCCCTGTATTCGGATGGTTGATTATATTGCGTTGTCTCAATTGGTAAATGAGTAAAGTAAACCGTAAGATTACCAACGCTTTTAACATTAGCGTGTATGCCTCTATGATGGATTGCTAAACCCATCTTAACGGCCTCGTTCTTATTTCCGTTTATTACCGCAGCTATTCCGCACATTGAATTGTGATTCTATAATTTTAGCGTCAATATACGAAGTATTATCCCACAATGCGAAGGGCGTCATGTTAGTGTCAGATTTGATGTCAACGCTGAATATACCTTTGTCTTTCATTTTAAAAACGTACTTAGGCAAATCGGACATTGCTAACTTATGCTGCATTGAATTGTCCAAGTAATCTGAATGTTGATTCTCCCATACCTTACCGTTCCAAGATTCAACCAACTTTCGGCTAAGTACCCTGCCAGCACCGCAAGTATGCTTATGTCGTTGTCTGTCTCTATAACCACCCCAATAACTTGCTTTACCTGTTTGAAGTTCGTAAAAGTAGAAATCAAGCACCCCGATAAACTCATAACCCGTCCGAATCAACCGCTTGTATTCGTTAATCAGCTCAACGGATAATAGGTCATCGCTTCCAACGCATATGAAGTGCGTATAGCCGCGTTTTAAACCTTCGGTAATGGTAGCGTTCATCTTTGCGGCTAAAGGTTGATTAGGGCGTTCCAAATAGGTGAATCCGAATGATTCTGCTAATTCTTTAGATGCATCACCTTCGCTACCAGCTACAATCACGTCAATGTCTAAATCCTTGTAATGTTTCCCGAATATCTTGAACACTTCGGGTCGTTTCCACATTCCTGTTACAATACATGGTTTTATTTGACCATTGTATTCAGTCGGTTCTTGTTCGGTTGCGTTAACCAAATAACCGCGTTTCACCATTTTCAACAAGTGTGATTCAGTAAGATTTGACGGGTCAACAAATGAACCAGCCTTGACCGTATTACCGTATTTGTCGTGTATTGTTTTTAACGCTTTATACATGCCCTATCTTAACGCTTTCGTGTATCATTAAGAAATTACCCTGTAAAGAACAAACACCTCAATATCGCTATCTCCTGCCGTTGGGTTGCCCGAAGAAACGGAAACCTGTAAATCGGTGTTTGCAATCATTTGAGTGTTTCCAGCCGTTCCAGAAACTTGCTTAGTAAATGTTACAGCTTTAGACACGGAGGCGTTTATACTAGATGCCATTATCTTATCTGGTGCACCACTGAATATCAGTTCAATTGTTGTGTTTGTTGCGTATGCTGCTGAATTGAAGTCAATAACTACAAACGCGCTTATTACTTCAATATAAGTTCCAGCCCCTTGTGCCGCTACAATGGTCAAAGGCGTAGAATTAAGCTGCAAAACGTCTGCGCTTGCAATTGTTAAAGAAGTTGATTGTACTCCCGAACCGAAAATATCTCTAAGACCCTCTAAAGTAGCCTCTTTAATATCACCGTCAGAATTAGCTATTAGAAATGTCGTAGCGTCTGCGTAGTCTCCTTTCGAAGCCGCTGGGTATTGTGTAAATCTTCCCATTGTTATTTAGTTATCCTGTTAAAATTGCGTCGTCATCTTGGTCGGTTATAATATCACCATCACCATCTAGTAACTCCTCACCATCAGGATTGCATCCGACCGAAGCACTCGTTAATCTTCTATTCTCTATCAGTTGAACCTTTTCGCTTACTATTATCGTAACACCACCTACATCATCGTTATCCGCCCAACTTATAGACGGGTATTCATCGTCCTCAACGAAGTATTCCACATCATCTATGTAGAAATGGTCAGCCATTCCGAAAAGGTGCGCAAAGTCGTGCATGAACTCCAATCCATCGAAACCCAATTCACGCGCCTTTCTTGACCTTGCATAATACGTTGCCTTTCGCCCTATTGAGTTATCATAGGCCAAACGTTCCATTGGGTAACTTGAACGGTTCAAACTAGCTGGAATACGCATTAACGGCCTGAATCCCGTGTTCTCAAAACCAAAGCCTAACCCGTCCGAATCGTTACACAACGCCAAGCCCAATGTCGTACAGTTGAAATCCTGTTTTAGCTTAATGGTGTTGCTTGTGAACGATGGCTCAGGGTCAACCGCCTCAATTGATAGGTCTGTAACTGAAAATATGGCCGTTCCCGATGTTGGGTTTCCAACAATTCTGAATATCGTATTACCGTCTGCCGTTATCTGTTCCGTGTAAGTACCATCAGAAGTCCTTGTCGTTCCTTGTTCCGTTCCTAGCTGCACATAAAATTCTTCGGTTGCAGATAGACCTGTAACCGTGTAAGTAACTTCATACACTGTACCAATACAAAGCATGTTAACCAACCTTGCCGCGCTTGAACTAGAGCCATTGAAATCAGCAGAACCGCTTCCAATTGTCCAACCACCGTTTGATATTGACCATTCAAATGTAGATGAGTAGAAATCCAAGGCAACTATGCCGCCATTGGCACACGGGCATGGGTCTATCACTTGAAGCGTATAGCACCCCTCGGGTATTGCCAATGTCTCCCAATCAATTGAAGCGGTAAAGTACCCATCTACAAACGTGAAATAACCATCTGACGTTTCGAGCGTGTCAATAACAGTTCCCGAATCATTCACGATATTCACCTTGTAATTGGTGTTTACCGAAATCATTTCTATGTTAGACAGGGTGCAAACGGTTGATGCACTTCCAGCAAATGATAACGAGTTGTTCACCCCATTACCCTCGAACCAAAATTCATAAGAACCACTTTGTGTTATAAAAACCGTATTTCCACCCCACGAAAGGTTAATGTCACCTTGTGTTATTATTACATCCAATCTTATTCTAACAAGTACACCGCTTGAAGATGGGGCTGATTGATAAAGTTGAGCACCTACACCTGATGTTTTAACAGCGACACCACCTCCAACAGTCCAAGCCGAAGATGTTGTTGTCCAATATTGATTTGTTGTAAGTTCACCATTCTGAATCATTGATAAATCAGTACCACAGGGTTCTAAGCCCATCTGAAACTGTGTAATATCCCCGTATTCAGCAAGAACTTTAAGCCCTGAATCTTCTAACCAGCAGTTTTCACTCTGGTTGAATATTATCGGTTGGTTAGGTAGTATTTCAGCCATTGTTAACGTCTCCTTTTCTTTGGTATATCACATAAGAAGCATCACCTGTTAATATATTCCTTTCGGTCTCAGAAATCCACCCAGCTACACTGCCATCTACAAATGTTGCGTTCAGCTTTTTGAACGGTTCATTTTTTATCGAACTCCAAGAAGCTAAATCTGTAGGGTAATCAAATTCAACAACGCTTGAAATTGCTGTGTCTTGGTTTATGATTTCATACACACCCCCGAAAGTTCCTAGTTGATAAATACTTAATTTACCTCCAGCGTGTAATACAGTACCCGTCAAAGCCCTTATTTCAATGAATAACCTAGACCCCGAAGGCATGTAGAATGTTGCGCTTCCAAGTATTTGCCTGTAGTTGAAATAATGATATTGTTGACTGATTGTGACATTTGGGTTTATATCAATGTCAACAGGTGAAGAAAGTGTATTTCCCGAACTGTCAACGTGTTTAACTTGTGTGTACCAATATGCACCAGTTAAATAGAAATCAATATCCATTGTGACAACCATATCACTAGGGGCTTCAAAATATCCTACCGTGTCCGTGTATGTAGTTGTAAGTGGAATTGAACCAATCTGATAATCGCCATTCGTGTCAAAATATGGCGGTGTAGAATCGTCATCAGGGCTGAACCAAACGCTTGAAGGTGTTGTCGAATCTGTTTGGTCGTTTGTTAGATTAGCGAAAACCAATTGTTCTACTGATTCCAACAATTGAACAACCGAAAACAAATACGTGTCACTCCACCTTTCGCCAACCCTAGCGTTAGTGTAGAAGTTGTTGTAGTAATAGTTGCCCGGGGCTAAAGGCGCATCCGTTATTTCAGTAACATCGTTAGGGTATGTCTTTACAAGTATTATTTCACCGTCATACTCATCATTATCAGTTCCGCTATTTGATACGGGCTGAATGTCTTGAATGATATTCGTATCTGTAACTAACTTACCCAATCGAAGGTCTAATTCGCTGTAATTGTTACACTGACCCTCAACAAAGAATTGTTCTTGCTGAAACCCTGCGTAACTCAATCTAATAAGGTAGTCATACCCATCGGCCACCTTAAATGAACCCATTCTTATTGAGCCGTAAAATTTAGACCTGTCAGTTGTTTGCTTTACTTCGTTTACGTTTTCAAGTATTACGCTTGAATCATTCTGCCTGAAATATGATTTGGGTTCTATTCTTAGCGTATCACCTTCGATTATTCCAGCTAAGTTGTGAAGTCTGTTCATATCCGTAAAGAACTCTTCATAGGATATTAAAGGCGTTTCATCTTCATCTGCCCTTAAGTGCTTACCCGTAAGAATGTAACCATAAGAAGGATTGTCAATTACACCTGTCTGAGTGAAGTAATCAGAAACAACGGTTATTTCACCATCTGTCATGAACTCGACAAGCTCCTTGAATACGTTTATGATTCTAAAGCAATTATCACGGCTTATGAATGACGTTGCATTTATGTTTAGAAAATCAACATCATCCGAAGTTGTTGTTATGGGTGTTTGATTCTTAGACAGACCAACACCTAGCTGAACTTTTATGTTTTGATTGTTTCTGATTAGTTCTGCATATTTATCTGATATTAGGTTAATGGTTGCTAATCGTTTTGATAAGTTCCATTCAATGTCATTGATAAGAACAACACCCGTATATGTTTCGCCTGTTTCCTCGTTTCTTAACTCAACATCTGACTTACTGCATATTGACGAATCAAACAACCCACGAAGATAGTTGTAAGCGTCTCCGTTTAAAATAAGTTCACCCTGTAGTTGGTAATAGTAGATGGCAATTTCATCATTGTAGAACAACCTTTCCTTTAGGTCTTTTACACCTTCGGGTGTTTCAAACTCAAAACCATCTATGAAAAAATTAAACATATCTGTAATCTGATTTTGAGTTTAGTTTGTCAATCTTCTGACCTAAGTAAACGAAACCGTCACGCATCGCGTATCTATTCCTATCTCCTTGTTTTAATAGGTTTCTATCAGTCCAATTGGTGTTAAGCGTATAACTAGCACCCATGCCCTCAAACCCACCCTCTAACACTTGGTTTATAGCTGGAGCAATAATATTTTCCATCTTGTACTTTTCCCAACTTCCTGAATTGATAGCCTTTAGAATGTCAGCGTTCTGTTGTGCGTGTTTTGCAGACGTAATGAACTCACCACCCTCTGCTTCAATGTGAACACCACCATACTTATGTTTTCGGCCTTTTATTTGACCATCTTCTAATACAAATCCACCCTCTGCAAATTTTGGTATGGGTTCGGAAGCAGCAACAGCTATCTGTGCCGCACCTAACGCGCCCGATATACCAGCCAATATGTAACTGTATGGAGGTGGTGAACTTGACAATGCTTGCGTTACGCCTACTGCCGTATTAACAACAGCTTGGAATATTGCAAGTGCTTTCGCCTCTTTTGCCGCTTTTCTTTTTATCTCTCGCTCACGCCTTTCAAATCTATCCCTACTTATCTTCCCTTGTTCATAAAGTTCTTCAATCAATTGAAGGTCATACTTTACCGCCTGTTGTTGAAGTTGCCCTATTGTGGATACTAGGTTAGATGTTTCCTGTATGATTTGAATTCCAAACTCCCTAGCCTCTTCTTTCCGCTCTAAATCTCTTTTGTGCTCCTCTTCTCTTTGCTCCTCTAATTTCTCTCTTCTTTCCGCTTCTTCATCCAAAGCGTTTAAAGTTGCCTCTAATTCTGCATCTATCTGAGCCTGTATTTTTTCAGAACCATCGCTTCTTAAATCTATATTTTCCTGAAATAGGTCTGAAAAAAAAGGGTCTGTTTCTTCATCGGGCTTTAATAGTTCTTCAAATGCTTTTTGAGCCTTTTTCATCTCAGCTGTCATTTGACCCAATAAAATGGTTCGCTGCCTTATCGCCTCGTTTATCTCGTCCTCTAATTCCCTTACCCTTGCACGTGTTGTATTGGCGTCTTCTTGCTCGGCCTTTAGGTCTTTGATAAGTTGATTGTAGTATGCAAGGTTTTTAATCTGTTCTTTTTCAACGGGGTCTTGTTGTTGCGAAGCCTCATAGATAGCCTTTAATTGCTTTATGTATTCCCTAAGAAATACATTTCGTTCACCTAGCTTATCAATGTGTTCATTGATATTTGCTATGGCCTCACGTGAGTTTTGATAGCTTCTAGTTTCTTCTAATTCAGCTATTTTAAGCTGATTCGCCAATAGTTCCTGATTCTTTTGAATCATCTTATCAACCGCCCCCGTTACATCATCCTCGTAAATCTTAGAAAGGTTTTCAGCCGCTTTTACCAATCCGTCTGTTGCTTCTATTCCTGTGTCAACCTGACCAGCCAAATAAAGCAATCCAGTACCGAAGTTTATTAAGGCTTCACCAGCGACAACCTTCATATTCTCCATTACGGCATTTATTTTTTCTAGCTTATCAGCAGTCGTGTCGGGTTGGTCACCCATCTTTGCCAATTCGTCATTAACCAAATCAGACATTAGCTTTGCTCTATCAGCGACACTTAAAGATTCTATTGAAACACCGTTAAGTTTTTCCCTAACCTCACTTAGTGCAAAACCCATGTTATCCCAAACCTCAATAGAGCCACGACCAACACCAGTTAGTATAGAGTCTATTAAATAATCAACGCTTTTGCCTGTTTCTCTCGCTCTTTGTTGAGCAAATTGCATATATTTTGCAAGATTTTCTAAAGGTATTTGAAAGTTTGCCGACTGAATAGCGGTTGTCATAAGTTTTATATCGCTTACAGTACCTCTAGTGGCCTTTCTAAGCCCTTCTAATAGATTAGCACTATTAGCACCACCAATACGTTTAAAGGCGCGTTCTACACCCTCCATTTGCGAAGCCAGCTTAACAGCCTCTTTTCCGAAACTAACTAACTCCTGCGCCCCAAACGCCAACCCAATAGCAGCCCCGACCTTTTTAAAGTCGTTGACCATGCCCTTAGACATATTTCTAAACCCTTCCTGAGATTTCTTTCTGTCTTTTTCAATCTCATCTAACCTGTCGGTTATCTTTTTGAGTTCAGCTACTGCCTTATCAGTCTTAACGATGTATTCTGCGACAATCTTAGCGTCAGCCATTTCATAGCTTGAAGGTTAAAGGGTTATGAAGCCGCCCTCTTGTCGCGCTCGTTCCGCGCTTTTTCCGCGCGTTTTACAAAGGTACGTAATTCTAATAAAAAGCGTTTAGCAGATAACGACATCAGATAGTCGTACTCTTCCGCATCGCTGGACATTACATCACGAATGAAGTCATTTAATGCAACAGCGTTCTTTGCTACTTGTCGTTGGAGTTCATCGAAAGAAGTATATCCCTTTCCCTCTTTGCGTCCTTTACCGCCTCTTGAAATCCGTTTAAGATGGTCGTCCATCCTTCGTTGGAAATCTTGAACCGTTTTGATAGGTCTTTCACAACGGTCAAGCGAAAAAAAAAGCTATCACCTCTTTCTATTGCCGTTTTCAGATAGTCACACTTCTGTTGGTGTATCTTAGGATTATCCCCGTCTATCGTTTCATCCTCTCTTACAAGGTCTGTAGCAATCAAACTGATAAGAACGTCTAAAGGTATAACTTCATCCTTTAATGTCTTTAGCCGCGTTAATATAGCCCCAGCCTCAACTACTTTACCGTGTGCCAACGCTTCGTTAATATCCTTAACAGCAGCGTCAAACATTTCAGGGCTTAGTCTAGCTGTCAGGTATTCGTATGCTTGAAGGTTGCGAGATAGCCGTTTCATGTTAATTCCTAACCCCTCAGGCCATTCGTACCATGCCCGACCTTCCGAATCAACAAAAGCAAAATCTAGGTCTTTAAGGTCTAAAGGCTTTACCCATTGTTTACATATGAAATCCTCCGTGTATTTTGGGTGCTTCTTTATCCAATCCTCTGTTAAATTCGGATTCTTTACAATGTAATCGTCAACCAAGTATGAATTACCTTGCAGGTATTCGTCAACTGTCTTAGGCGATACTTTGGAAATGAATTTGAATAACAGGTCTTTCACGCTTCTTTAGTTGTTACTACGTTCAACGCTCTTAGTTCATCCCTTTCGCTGGATAGTTCATCCTCATAGCACATTGATTCGTGTTGACCATCGGTTACAACGTATCTTTTAGTGCCGCCTATCAGGTCGTGACGCTCTATGACCATTCTTTGTGTTTGGTCTACATCCAACCTCATGTAAACGTATGAACCAAGTTTGTACTTAAAACTCAATTGTAAGTTGTTTAGGTGGTTCATCTGTAAGTATTTCAGCCCAATCAGGGTTAGCGATTATAAACGCTTCTGTGAATGTCATTCAACTATTTTAAAGTAGTCCTTTTGATACCAAACAGAATCTTTGTCGTAAAAGTTCGGAGACTTTACAGGGTTGCCAAAATGAATGTGGTCAACATATCCCTTTTCTGAACCTTCTTTAACGTAGAAATCTCCCTTAAGAATAAGCATGTCACCCTTCTTTATTTCGGGGCTTATGTCTTTTAAAACTAATGCTTTCACTTCTCAATCCATTTATCCCAAACATCTTGCAATATACAAAACTCATTATCTAAATCTTCACTTAGACCAAAGTACCTCGTGTTTTTACCGAATGGCGCGTTTTCAGTATTAATAAACATCTTAACGTATTCTAGCCTCTTGAAATCTTTAAAGTTTTCTGAATCAATTTTGTCAATCAGTGAAAGGATTGATTTTTCGATAATTTCAATATCATCTATCTCACATCTTATTGACCTTGAAAACATTCCTTTTGATGCCGTTACATCTAAAACGCCACTATCTTGAATTGCTATAATTCTCCACCCCTTATACGATGAAATAAAACGCCATGAATCTTCATCTAAAGCACACCATCCAAACACGCTTTGAATGATAGAACCTAACGTAATAACCCAAGTGTTAATCACTTCTCAATCCATTTAATCAATCCAGATATAACAAATAGCGAAGGAATCCAAAGGTAAAAGTCATTTTCGCATAACCCTCTTAAACTAGCAAAGGTAAAGTAGAACACCGTACCCATGACAGATGCCATGCAATAAACGCAAAAGATAACAGGCTTCAAAATCGTCTGCCAAACGCTACCTTCCAATTGGTCATAGTAAACGTCTAAATCCTTACCTGTGAAGTGATACAACAAAAGGTCAACGCTGTTGTGTAGTCCTACTATTGCAAAGGCTGAGAGTAGCTGAATCATTAGTTTAGGCAGTATTGAATATATGAAATGTAGTCATCAATGCGAACAATGACCGTATCAAAACCTTTCTTTGCTGGAACTATCTCAATCGTTTTGCCTTTTGATACATTTAAAAGCTGTTCTGACGTAATTTCAATTCTATTAATCATGCCGCCTCAATTGTAGATTCTGAAAGTATTTGAATCATTGTATTCTAATACCTTGACAATTGTAACCACCTACGCATTCTAATTCAGACGGCTTTTGACTTGCAATTATGAAAATCTCATTAGCCATCAGTCGAGCCTTAATAGAGCATTGCATCAACTTAACGAAGTTGTCAGACTTGTAGTATTCAACCCAATCTACAAACCTTTTTAAACGCTTTTCAAGGCGTTCAATCTTTCTTTGTTTCTCTTTTCTTGTCATTTTGAATTTTTATACAAATCAATCGGGACGTCCAAAGTTATAGGCCAAACCTTCTTGTAACATGGGGTTATTGTATAACCTTTTGACTTGTTACCCGTAATCTTACCCAAGTAATCAGCGTTAAGTAAATCGTAATGCCAATAATAGTAACGTGTCATTCCGCCTCAATTGTAGATTCCGCAACGCTAACAGGGTCATCCATGTAAGCGCGATTGAACTTAACAGTAATGCAAGTAACGCTATCGGTCGTATTAGGCAAGTAGAAAGCATCCTTTGCGTTCATAGTACCTTCATCCTCGTTAATCCAAAGCTCGTAACTCGACCCTTCCATCTTGTTTCCGAAGGTTATCGAAATCTTACCGTTAACCCCAGTTGTAACATCTTCTTTCTCTATTCTACCCGTGGCCGTGTTCTTATACCACACGAATACATCAACGCCTGAACCTGCAATCCAATCAGCTACATGGATAGCATCGGAGCAATAAAGAACTGGTAATGTCTTGGTACAGGGGCTGCAAATACTCATAATGCAAAGTTACGTAATTATTGATTTAGTCAATTCCCCCGTCTTAGGGTTTATCTTGTAGCCTATCTTCTGAGCGTCCTTAATTAACTGATTCAGATTCTTGTTGATTTGATTCTTCGCTTCAACCATAGCCTTTGCATTGACCTTAAGGTTGTCTTCTTGTTCTTTCGTTAGCATAGCGTAAAAATACACAACTTTACATAAACGCCATTACACGGACGTTTAGCTGAGTGTTGTGTAACATAATCACGACACGTTGTCGCGTTTCTTGTCGCGTTTTTCAAGTATCCGTTTGCAATCCTCAATCTGCTTCGACCAATCAACTGAACATTTCTTAGCGTTATCTGCTTTACGGATAAATTCTTCCGCTTGCTTGCCTTTTAATTCTGGTATATAGGTCATAGGTTAAGTGCTTTTCTCAACTCATCATAAGCAAGTGTTATCTGCTTGCTCCATGATTTTGTTTCAGTCGTTACTATTGGATTATCATGTAAGTCTAAAAGGTGCTTTGCCGCCTTTGAAAGAGCATCTCTTTGCATCATTACTTCGTGAATACGTTTACATTCTTCAGCAAGAATATGAGTTTCTTCATCAAGGTCGTGATATTCAGTTGTTACTTGCAATTCGCTTTCTTCAATAGCCGTGTGGAAAGCATCATAAACATCGCTCCATTTATCTTCCTGTTCGTAATATTTACCACCTATGTTAGTGCCGTGACATGAATTGCAAAAAGATATGTTGAAGTGTTCGGTATCCGAAGCATTCCACTTGTGTCCACAATCTTTACACTGACATTCCGACCAACTATCCGTATTTATTTTTGGTTTATTTTCTTTTGACCACTCAGAAACCACTTTGCAAATATGGTTGTCGTGCTCATCAAACTCATCTGGTGTTCTATTTGTACGAAAAGCGTACCAATACCGAATGTCATCCAATACTTTATTCTCCATTTTATTTTCGATTTATTTCGTTTTGAAAGCTCATCACAATTACGTTACACAACAACACCTAAAAAATACCTTCGGTCGCTACGCTATTTTTTAGCCAAACCGTTGTGTAAAACAAAGAAATAAAATCTAAACACGCAACTTTTGACGGAACTTTATCCACTTCTGAACCTTATCGTGATTGACCAAGTACCTAACCGCGTCCATGTGGTCGGCTCTCTCGTGTTCGTGCTTTCGGTTACTCTTAGCAATTGAACCAGTACCATCAGCTTCTACAAATCTAAGGTCACGAATGGTATTCTCGCATCGTGGGTCTATTCTGAAATCAATGTCGTGTGGCTTTCCTTCTGAATGGTAAAGAACATAATTCAGGTCGTTGCGGCTGTTAATATGCTTGGGGTTCGGAGATGTTTGTATCTGTCTTGCTGATATGCCTAATTCGCGCCTTATCTGCTCGAAGTTGCTTGCATGGTCGTTCTGACTTAGTTCCCGTTTGTTCCCGTTGTAATCGCCTGTTATGATGCAATTCCACGTATGTTCGTAGAACTTGTATTTGATATTCTCAACCGCCTTCTGAATTGAACCGCTTTCGATTGTTTCTTCCATGAAGATGTGACAATGCCAACCGTCCTTATCTTGCCATACATGAGAGTAAATAAACGCGAAAGGCTCGATGTTAAAGTCCATTGATATAATCAACTCACGTTCGGGTAAGTGATAACACGGTTTGATGTGATGGTCTTTGAAATTGTATGCAAACTGATTCTTAACCTCTATCGCCTCCCAATCGCCCTCAACAAACCTTTGGTAATCCGTTGGCATCATATTGGCCTTAAGGCTTTCCAAATAGCTTGCAGGAATGAAAGGGTTATCGGTAATCTTAGCTTGAATGTAAGCCCATTTCTCAGGTAATGAACCGTCAACCCACCTATCATAAAACTTTGCCTTTACCCAATTATGGGTGGGGTTACATGTAGCCAATATAACGGAAGGAACATCCCCAGCCTTTAGCCATGTACCAGAACGTTCAATCAGTTTGTAGAAAGTCGCCTCTTGAAGTTCGTTTATTTCTTCCGCGCCTGCTCCGTTGATTTCAAGCCCTCTAAAGCGGTTCAGTTCCTTATCGGTATCAAACGATTCAGCCATGAAGATAATCTGTGACTGATTCCTGAAAGTGACCGTGTACGTGTCTCTATTGAAGTCCTGAACGTACTTGTCCAATCCTTCTGATAGTAACGCTGCAAAGGAAACTAATGTCGTTCGCTTTAACGTTGGAAGTGATTCACGAACGATAACCCAGCGTGAACCAGCGTATGTTGAGGCCAAGTAACAGAACGTGGTTAGTAGCCAATATGTTTTTCCGCCTCAAGGTTTCGCCCCCGCCTCGTTAGATTTGGGGGCTAATACCGTATAGCACCACCGTACAAGACTACATCCTTCTTGCCCGATGTTGCTAATTCAAATGCTTCACTTTGCTTTGGGCTTAACTCCACTATTCAGCTTTAAAATGAATGGTTCATTATCTTCCGTGGACAATTCTGTTTTTTGCTTTGGCAAACCCCAATCGTAAGACATGAGAAGTTTAGCGGCTGCAAGTTGGTCGGATTCCTTTTCGGCTGTTCTCATAATGCTTACAACCTTTTCAATTGTTTCCTCCCGATACGGGGAAAGCATATCCCTAAGTCTATCTTCGTCTGCTTTAGACTTTCTACCAGCCCCTTCGCGCTTACCACCTCTAGGCATTGATTTCGTTTTGAATAATCAACTAAAACTTTAGTTACAAAACTAACAATTTAGTTTGAACATCAAAGATACAAAAAAAGCCCCGAATTAACGAGGCTGTCGCTTGCTGCACCATTCTGTCTTGACAAGCGTTGATTGTGAGGTTTTGGTCAACGGTTTTACCTCTCCACCGTTTTAATTAATTGTTTAATCCGTATTTTGATACGATATGTTCAATAATTTTTTTTTCAGAATCTCCGCAAGTAAACCCTTCAAATGAAAGTCTATTACTAATTCTTTTGTCGTAAACGCTTGACCATTCAACTTTGTAAGTAACCCCGTTAATATTGTAGTCATAAGTTCCGTGTGCTTTACCTATTACATTAGGCTTCTTTTGAACGTCTATTACTTTGGTAAAGTTTGACTTTACGAAATCTATTTTTTGTTTAGTTCCGTTGTATTCAATCGTCTTTTTCATCGTTTTGTTCTTTTGTGTTTTGATGAATCAAAGTAAAGCATAAGATTCCGAACCACCAAATTTATTTTTGACAACTTGAC
>Ga0180438_10004627_pt1 | contig 19690 bp, 10 predicted proteins | sample SS_ome_12_FD_132455 | JGI IMG/M metagenome (GOLD analysis project Ga0180438, IMG submission 132455) | Hypersaline lake sediment archaeal communities from the Salton Sea, California, USA - SS_3_D_2 metaG | ecosystem: Environmental > Aquatic > Non-marine Saline and Alkaline > Hypersaline >... | reverse complement strand
CCTGAAAAAGCCGGAAATATTTTAGCTCATGCTTCCGCAAATTTTGACTTTAGCTTGTATGAATACTTTCAAACTGACCACGCCGGTCATTCCCAAAATTTTTTAAAGGCTACCGCTGAACTCATTAAGTTAGAACGATTTCTTTTTTCATTCTTAACTGTTATTGCGCTGGAAAGGACTGTGGTTATTTTCACCAGCGATCATGGTAATCTGGAGGACTTAAGCATTGGCACTCACACCAAAAATCCAGCCATGACTTGTATTTGGGGGCCCGGAATTGAAGAAATGGCATATCGCTTGCATTCAATTCAGGATATTGCCGCCGAAATTTCTCAAATTCTAAATCTTTAGTAATCAAGTAAGAATCGCTTGGTTAAGATTAATAAAGTAATTGATATTCAACATTGTTTGTAAAATTTTTCTTGACTGTTGTGAATAATTTTTATATACTAGTACAACACGAGCTTGTCATAATCCATTAGAACGATCCGTATTCATGCTTTTCAAAAAGAATCCTATTTCTCAAAAAGTTGAATACTCAATTATGCCAGAGCAGCCGTAATTCAAATATGCAAACTTGAAATGCACTCATAAATTTTTAGGAGGTCGCGCCAATGTTGGTTTCTGTGCGTGTCGATCGGGTTACATTAGATCCAACAAGCAGTCGTTTTATTGTCATCTTACGGGATGATGTGAATCATCGGTGGTTGCCTATTGTCGTTGGGAACAATGAAGCCCAGGCAATTGCTTTACAATTAGAAAAAATAACTCCTCCGCGACCATTAACTCACGATTTAATGCGTAATTTGTTGACTTCCATCGAAGCGCGAGTTACCAGGATTATTGTTAGTGATCTGAGAGAAAGTACCTACTACGCGGTTATTGCGGTAAAATGTGATGGGAAACATCAGGAAATTGATTCTCGCCCCAGTGATGCCATTGCTTTAGCATTAAGAATGCACGCTCCCATTTTTGTGGATGAAAAGGTAATGAAACGGGCTGCCGTCAAAGAAAAATTTATCGAAGAGGAATATGAAGAAGAGGACACTGAACTCGATCGTCTGGAAACATTGAATATCGAATTACAAAAAGCAATTAAAGACGAACGGTTTGAAGACGCTGCCCGTTTAAGAGATGAAATCCAGCTCTTAAAAAATGAGCGTCATGAAAATAATTAGCGACATTCAACACGATATTAAGGTCATGCTGGCACCCGTAGGAACGTGTTAACAATGACCGATTCTATTAATTCACAGTTCTTAATTCAACTCACCTCTTAGTCGCCTGATATATGAATGTTTCATCTCCCGTGCTTTTATTTTTATGGTTACTCATCGGTTCACCCACCTTTCATTTTATATGCTTGCTTAAAATTATAAAATAAATTTTTAGCTTTTGGCTAACTTTGATATTCAAACCATTCAATATAACCGGGGTATTGTTATGATTCAGATCAGAAAATTAAATCATTCCGATTTAGAACCGCTGAAAGATTTCTGGAATCAGAACGTCATTTACGATCCAATCACATTGGATTTATTAAATGAAAAACTGTTTGGGGATCCAGATTATGCGCCGAAAATGACCTTGCTGGCGTTTGATAATGCTAAAATAGTGGCGTTCATGCAGGGAATAATAAGGAAACATCACAATGAACAAAGAGGGTGGATTAAGCTGTTTGCCACAGATCAGGATTATCGGCGACAGGGGCTGGCAACGCGTTTATTAAATCAAATCGAGGCGTACATACGCAACCAGGGCGTTGTACGAATCGGTCTGCTGGACAGCGCTCCTAATTATTTCCAGCCGGGCATTGACCCGTTTTACACGCCGGCGATTGCCTTTGCAGAACGCCGCGGTTATCATCGGATCGGTGATACCTCAAATTTGAAAGCCGATCTCACCAGTCAAGATTTGAATACCGCCGAAGAAGAAAAAGCGGCGCTCCAACGGGGCATTTCAATTCGACGAGCCGCAACCACTGACCAGCCGTGCGTCCTTGAATTTTTACAAAAATATTTTTTCGATTGGATTTATGAAGTGAACATTATGTTTAAACATGATCCAATTACCTTGCACCTGGCATTTTTAAAGGGTGAACTCGTCGCTTTTTCCGGACATAATGGAAACAATCTTAATTCGGGCTGGTTTGGCCCAATGGGAACCGACCCGAATAAACGGGGCCTGGGAATCGGCGGGATTTTGTTAAAAAGATGTTTGCAGGATATCAAGGAACAGGGATTTGAATCCTCGATTATTCCCTGGGTCGGACCAATCCCATTTTATATGCATTATGCCAACGCCCACGTTTGCCGTATTTTTTGGCGTTATGAAAAACAGTGCAAATAGATTGATTGAAAGCGACAATTTAAATCCATTTCGCCGGTAGTTATACTATGACCAAAGTGGTTTTGAGATTCCACCTTTAAGTCCTCTCTTTTTTAAGAGAGGAATTAGGTGAGTTTTTAAAATTAAAGAATCTCAAAACCACTTTCACCTTAGTAAAAACATTAGGTTTAAAAGTGAAGAAATCCATGAAAACAAAAAGCCTTCTTTACTCACTATTGATTACATTCTATCTTTTTTTTAATCTTACTCCAATATCAGGTACCTCAAAACCCGCTTGTAATTCAGGGGGAATCCTTATTCAACAGTCGTTTCAAGGGATTTACGACAATTTGGGAGAAATGAATTTTACCCAATTCTCCCGGCAACAAAATTTCGTTGAATGTTCATCAGTTCAATTGAAAAAGCGGAGCCAAAAGGATATTCTCGGTTTATCAATCCCCTTGGGCAACAACCCTGTGAAAAAAATTAAGCTGGGTGTGGATGTGCTTTTGGCCAGCCGAATTGACTTAGTAAAAGGGAAAAGGGTGGGATTAATCACCAATGCGACGGGATTGACCAGTGATTTTGAATCGACGATTGACGTATTGTACCGACAACCTGAAATCAAGCTGGTAGCGCTTTTTGGTCCCGAACACGGCATTCGGGGTGATATCCCGGCGGGTGAATCGGTTGCGCATTACCAGGATGAACGGACGGGGCTTCCTGTTTATAGCTTATATGGGAATCAACGGCGACCCACCAAAGAAATGCTAACGGGGATTGATGTCCTGATTTATGATATTCAGGACATTGGTAATCGGGCTTATACCTATATTTATACGATGGCTTATGCCATGCAAGCCGCCCATGAACAGGAAATCACCTTCATTGTACTCGATCGCCCCAATCCGCTAAGTGGAATCCGGGTGGAAGGTAACATTTTGGAGCCGGCGTTTAGTTCCTTTATTGGTTTATTTCCCATTCCCCAGGTTTATGGAATGACGGTGGGAGAACTTGCCTGTTTTTTTAATCATGAATTTAATATCAATTGTGACTTAAAAATTGTGCCGATGACGGGTTGGCGGCGGGAAATGTACTTTGAGGATACCGGTTTATTCTGGACACCGACTTCCCCGCACGTACCACGCGCCCAAACCGCTCTGTTTGTCGCCACCACCGGCTGCCTGGGAGAATTGGACACCATTTCCGAGGGAGTGGGGTATCCCCTACCTTTTGAAGTAGTGGGAGCCCCCTGGATTGATGGCCAACAGTTGGCAAATGAGTTGAATCAACGTCATTTAAATGGAGTTTTTTTCCGGCCCCTGCATTTTCGTCCTTATTACTATCGATTTGCCAATGAACAATGCGGTGGGGTTCAAATTCACATTACCAATCACCTTTTATTTTCACCAACCGCCACTCAAATTCACATCTTAGCCGCTATTCAGAAAATTTTCCCGGCACATAATATTTTTAATACCACCCGGATTCAAATGTTTGACAAAGCTTTTGGAACCGATAAAATCCGAAAGGCGATTGCTTCCGGTTCTTCGGCTGAAAAAATTATCCTCAGTTGGCAAAATGAGTTACAACAGTTTTTAGCCAAGCGGGCCAAATATTTAATTTATAAGTAAGTTTTTGAAAAATTGGAGAATGAGCACTGTTCTTTTTTTTCGTTGTTTCATTTTGATAATTTTTCCCTTGACAAATTCAGAAAATATTGAGATTATTTAGTTAGTTCGCTTTCTTTACTAACCCGTTTTCTTTGATTTGGAAGGCTGAAGGTAAAAATCCTTAAAGGTACCTGAAATTTTGATGTTACACAAAAACCCTTAACGAGCATAGATGAGCATGATTAGAATTAAATAATAGGAAGAGTAATTGACAGCTTTTTTAAAAAAATCTAAATATCAGCTAAAACTTATGTTTTTCATTGGTATTCTTTTAGATATGAATTTATATCTGAATTAAAAAATACTTGACACTCTATTAAAAAAAGGCTATATTTATTTTCCCAATTTAACTCAAAGAAACTGATAAAATCAGGTGGCTATTTTTAAGAAGCAAAAGGTGTTTTCGTGATTTATTTAGAATCAATGTATCCTTCCTGCCCGGTATTTTTATGGAGTGGCTACATGACCAAAATGCCAGAAACCAGTCTTCGAATAAAAAATAAATCCGCTCGCTGTTCAATCCCCTCAAATCTTGAGACTTGCCTCAACTTTATTATCTCGCTCGCCTGGGGACCACCATTTATTTAAGGAGGTGAAATCAGATTTTTTCTCTTGATGATTGACGATTTTTAATCTAAAAATATAACCCTTATCCCAATTTTTTCAATACAAAAGGGAGAAAAATTATGAAGATAAAATTGCTTCAACTTCTCACTGTAATCGTTGCTGTCTCGGCAAATCTTGTTCTGGCGGGTACGACAGGCAAGATTGCCGGTACCATTGTGGATGCTGCCACCGGGCAACCTTTACCGGCAGTTAATGTGATAATTGAAGGGACAACACTAGGCGCCGCTTCTGATTTGAATGGTTACTACGTTATTTTGAATCTCCCTCCGGGTACTTATAATTTAAAATCAAGTATGATGGGCTACAAGGACTACACCTATACGGGTGTGCGCGTTAAGATAGACCTTACCACGAATATTGATTTTAAATTGGAAGCCGTAACCCTGGAGGCAGACGAAGAAGTTGTTATCGTTGCCGAACGACCTGTCGTAGAAACGGATGTGGCAGCCAGTCAACTGAATGTTACTTCCGAGCAAATTGAAGTGTTACCCGCAACGAGTGTTGAGGAGGTGGTTGGTCTCCAGGCTGGAGTTACTTCCGGTCTGAGTATTCGTGGCAGTTCTTCAAATCAGGCAATTTTTATGGTTGACGGGATTATTATGCGCGATGAAAGGAACAACTCCCCAATAACGGGTGTCCCTCTCAGTGCTGTGCAGGAAGTCTCGGTACAAACCGGTGGTTTTAATGCCGAGTACAGCAATGTCCGTTCAGGTCTGATAAATGTCATTACCCGGGAAGGCGATAAGGAAAAATTTGGTGGTTCCTTCACCTACAAATATCGCCCGCCTGAACCAAAGCATTTCGGTATTTCCCCTTATGATCCCGAGGCCTTCTGGTTACGCCCTTACCTTGATCCGGCTGTTTGTTGGACCGGTACTGCTAATGGCGCCTGGGATAAATATACCCAGCGGCAATATCCAATCTTTGATGGCTGGAATAAGATTGCCGAACAAACGTTAAATGATGATGACCCGAACAATGATCTCACGCCTGCCGCTGCTCAACGGATTTTCTTGTGGGAACATCGTAAACAGGGTGATATTGATAAACCTGATTATAATATTGATGGTGGGTTTGGGGGCCCGGTACCATTTATCAGTAAAAAACTGGGTAACCTGCGTTTTTACGCCTCCTTCAAACAAGAGCGGGATATGTATTTAATGGAACTATCTCGCGAGGGAGTCACTAATGAAAGTTATTTATTGAAACTTACCTCTGACATTTCCCCTTCAATGAAATTATCTTTTATGGGCCTTTATGGTGAGCTTTTCGCCTCGGCCCTTTCACGGTCAGGCGGAACTTCCTATATGGAGGATATGTGGGACATCGCGAATGCCGTGGATCGGGCGGGATTCACCGTACCCTGGCGAATTTTTACGGATAATTACTGGTCACCAACCGCGCGCTACAATCATACTTTTTCTGTGAAATTTACGCACATGTTGAATCCGACAACTTATTATGAAGCCCAGCTAAAACGCATCGGGAAAAAATATTTTACTTCACCAAATGATCCCCGCGATAAAGAGAAAAAGTATGAAATATTTGAAGGCTATTTCGTCGACGAAGCGCCGGTCGGGTTTGAAGCCGAAGCTCGATTTGGGATTGATGGTTTAGGCATGGGGGGCCCGGTGAGCACCTCTCGCGATTACAGCCGAATTAATTCAACCACCGCCAAATTTGATATAGTAAGCCAGCTCAATCAAAGTAATGAGATTAAAGCCGGCATTGAATTCACTTATGATGATTTGGACATGAGCTTTGGCATGGTCAATAAGTTTCTACCGGAAGGCAACACCTGGACCGAAATTGCTCGCAATCCATTTCGGCTAAGCACTTACTTCCAGGACAAATTAGAATTTAAAGGGTTTGTTTCCACATTGGGAGTAATTCTGGATTATACCGATCCCAACGGCGATTGGTACGATCTGGATGTATTTAACAAAGATTTTTATTCTCAAAATTATACGCCTGAAATTGAGGACGTAATCCCGTCAAAACCGGCAAAAGCCCAATTAAACATCAGTCCGCGAGTAGCCGTGTCGCATCCGATTACGGTCAATTCAAAGCTCTATTTTAATTATGGTCATTATCGACAGAAGCCAACCTCTGAACAACAATTCCGCATTCAACGGGCGATTAATAATAAGATCGATTATATTGGCGACCCAACGTTGCCACTGGCTCGAACCGTCTCCTACGAGTTAGGTTATGATCATGCCCTCTTTAGTGATTATCTGTTTCACCTGGCAGCTTATTACAAAGATATAACCGATCAAGAGGATTGGACTCGCTTTATCAGTATTGATGGTAAAGTTAATTATTATAAATTAACGGCCAATAATTATGAAGATATTCGCGGATTCGAAATTGAAGTAACTAAAAACAGAGGTAATTGGTTCATTGGTAATGTCAATTATGAATATCGGGTGGAAACCGCCGGGTACTTTGGTGTGAAAGAACAAAACGAGAATCCTTCTGATCAACGGAATTATTTACGCGCGAATCCAAAGCAATCCAAGCCCCGACCCCGACCTCGCTTTAAAAGCTATCTCGATTTTCACACCCCGACCAAGTACGGCCCTACATATTATGGATTAAAACCGCTGGAAGAATGGCATTTGAATTTAATTACTCACTGGACCGCTGGCTACTGGGACACCTGGAATCCGAATACCGTTCCCGGAATTCAATACAATGTTCAGTGGAAAGATAATTATAATGTTGATTTAAAAATTTCGAAAGCCTTTGTGGTCGGTGATTTTCGTTTTAAATTCTTCCTGGATATTTTCAATGTGTTTAATTTTAAGCATTTTTCTGGCCTGTCTTTTCATGACTCACATGATTATAATTTTTATATGCAATCACTCCATTTACCAGCCAGTATTGCTGATAAGCTCAAATACGACAACATCCCCGGTGATGATCGTCCTGGCGATTACCGCGACGAAGGTGTCGCGTTTCAACCGATTGAAATTGTACGAGCATTGGACAAAGTCACCGATCCCAATACCCGGGCCATCTATTATGAAGTTGAGAGTAAAAAATATCTGGAATGGTCGAATGATAAATGGAGTGAAGTCAATAGCAGCCGCATTGATCAAATTCTGGAAGATAAGGCTTATATCGATATGCCCAATCAGACTTATTTTACTTTTTTAAATCCCAGAAGCATTTTCTTTGGATTTACAATTAATTATAATTTCTAAAAAAGCACCTGAATAAATTCAATGATATCTCATTGATAAATAAGAGAAAATTGTTTAAGCCTATGCTCTAAATTCGCTGAACGAATCATAATTAATGAGGACGTGCTATGCGATTAAAAATACAATCAAAACAAATAGTTCTGCCAAAGCTTTTTCTTTGTTTCATTTTTCTGCTCTGCCTGTTGACATCGACGATGGCGGATGAAACCAAATGGATCGCCATCGGATATTTGCATAATTGGTACTCCAGTGCGGGCTGTGAGATCGAAGTGGGGCGGCGCCATTTAATTCCGGACCAACAGGATGGCCTGCGATGGCCGGCTCTAATCCCCTTTCAGGACTGTCAGGCCGCCAAGGCCCTGTGGATTGGCACTACCAACTACAATGATCCCATCGTGAATAAAACTTTTCCGTATAAAGTGGTTCATGTCGGCCCCCGTTTGTTGGACGAGGATAATGAATTTATGCCGGTCACCTTTAAACTAATCGGTCGCTTTGATTCACCTTCGGTTACCGTTGATGCGGTTAATGCTTGTAATACCTCTTTTATGGATATTGTAGATGAAGTCGATCCCACGCTTAAGGCTGATCGAATGCTCTACAATGTCGTTAATACGTCCATTGGGATTACGCTTACCCGTAAAATTTATGCCTTCAGCCAGCAGCATCATGACAACTATTTTATCTATGATTATGTGTTTAAAAATACCGGCATCATTGATAAAAAGGGGACTCAGGTTCAAAAAACACTGGAAGGAGTTGTTTTCTTCTTTCAGTATCGATACGCACCGTCGCGTGAATGCGGGCCTTACGGCTACTATTTTGCTCCCCAAAATACCTCCTGGGGGCGTAATTGTGTGAATGATGTCATTGGCGAAGACCCGGCTTCGGGCGATCCGTTTCGCGCCTTTTTTTCCTGGCACGGAAAACACGGGGGATGGCGGGGACCTGGTGATGAAATTGGTGCACCCAATTTTGAAACTGACGGGCATTTGACCGCCCAACAATTTGTGGGGGTAGTAACGATTCATGCCGATCGTTCACCGCAAGATAAATCTGACGATCCGTTGCAGCCCTTCACCACCCAATACTTTGATTCAGATGGCCCAACCAGCTCGGGAAATGACCAGTTTAATGAAGCCCAAATGGCTCTGGAATATGCTGATATGACCGCCGGTCATCCTGAATTTAGTCATGCTGAGGCCGTGGGCGACGGCAATGCGGACGAGTATGGTGATTCTCCAGGTGGTTATTCCCAGGCCCACGGTTTTGGGCCCTACACCCTTGCACCCGGTGACAGTATTCACATTGTATTAGCTGAGGGAGTAGCCGGACTGAGTCGCGCTTTGTGTTATGAAATTGGTGACGAATTTTTAAATGGTTCATCCCCTTATGACTTACCTGACGGTACCACGGCTACTGCCGCCAATGAATATAAAAATGCCTGGGTTTTTACGGGTAAAGATTCTATTTTGCAGACCTTTGATCGTGCGGTTCAAAATTATAATCGTAATTTTGATATTCCGATGCCACCTCCGCCACCGGATCAGTTTGAAGTGATTTCCGGTGGGGATCGAATTATGTTGCGTTGGTCGCGCAACGCCGAATCATGGCCAGGATTTGCTGGCTACCGCATTTATCGGGCGATTCATACGGCTGACACCACGTTTGATGAAATTTTCGCCTGCGGCCGCGGCACGGATAATCCGCAGATTGTCAATGCTTATGATGATGTGAAAGCGGTGCGGGGTTTTGATTATTACTATTACATTGTTTCCTTGGATGATGGCAGTAACAATGATGCCCAGCTTAATCCGGGTGGTTCCCTGTACAGCAGTTTATTTTATACCCGTACCAATGAGCCGGCTCATTTAAAACGGCAGGCGGGAAATAATTTAGAAGCCATTCGGGTGGTACCCAATCCTTATAATATCAATGCCCGTGATTTACAATATGGTTCGAGTGCCCCGGATCGGATTATGTTTTTAGATATTCCGCCATTTTGTAATATCAAGATTTTTACCGAACGTGGTGACCTGATTCATGAGATCGAACACGCTGATGGCAGTGGTGATGAAGCCTGGAATTCAATTACCTCCTCTCGCCAGACGGTGGTCAGCGGGGTTTATATTGCTTATTTTGAGGTCACTCAGGATGCCACCGATCCGAATACCGGGGAGCTAAAATTTAAAAAAGGCGATAATATCATCCGGAAATTTGTCATTATTCGCTAAGGATTTTCAACTCAAAGATACCCGGATTCAACTCACTTACAAAAATATTAATGATTGGGTACACAAATAATGAGGAGAATATAAAATGAAAAACACGCTTCTGTTTTTTTGTATCAGCTTGATAATCGGTGGATTGTTGATATCAGCAGGTTTTACGGCTGATAAAAAACTCGCTCAGACCGGTTTTCAATTCTTAAGTGTCCCGATTGATGCCCGACCGGTCGCAATGGGGGAGGCCTTTACCACTGTTGCCGGTAATGCGACATCGGTTTTTCACAATCCCGCCAACATGGCTTTGATGACTAGCTTCATCGATATTGGATTAAACCAGAATAAATGGATTGCCGATATCGATTACATTTCGGGTTGTATGGCGGTAAATCCATTAAACGGACAATTTGGGACGTTCGCCGTCAGTGTTTTATCGGTCAATTATGGTGAATTTCTGGGAACGATGGTTGACCCCAATTCCGACAAAGGCTACATGGACACCGGAACGTTTGAACCAAGTGCCTATTCAGTGGGACTCGGTTATGCCAAAGCGCTCACCGACCGGTTTTCGGTAGGTGGACATATTAAATATGTGTCTCAAAAGCTTGGTTCCAGCGAGTTACCAGGTGAAGCAGGAGTGAATACAACCATCGACAATGAGGTTGATGTATTGGCTTACGATTTTGGAACGATTTATCGCACCGGCTACAAAAGCCTGGTCTTTGGTATGACCGTGCGTAATTTCTCTCAAGAAGTCAAATATCAGACCGAAGGTTTTCAATTGCCCCTGACTTTCAAAATTGGTCTGTCAATGAATGTGTTTGACTTTTTTCTGGAACCCGATAACACGCACACCCTGCTGATTTCAGTGGATGCGTTACATCCACGGGCTTATTCCGAACGGATTAATCTGGGCGGTGAATATGTTTTTATGGATATGTTTGCAGTCAGAGGCGGTTATATGTACAATTATGATGAGCGTGATATTACTTTTGGCTTTGGTTTCCAACCAAAACTATTGGGGAGTTTTCGAATTGCTTTAGATTATGCTTACACTCCCTTTGGTATTTTTGATAATGTCCAGATCATGTCAGTTCGAATTACTTACTGAAGGAGCTAAAAAATGACAAAATACACGCTAAGATTGCTTATCTTAATATTCAGTAGTCTCATTCTCATCTCGATCATTGGGTGTGAGGCGGATAATCCGGCCAGTGTCTATGATCCGGTGGATAAAGGCTTCCCAACACCGAGCATCACTTCAATTATGCCGGCGGATAGTATTTTGGCCGGACTGGGAGAAATTACCATTGTTGGCAAAAATTTTTCACCACGACCCGAAGAAAACCTGGTCTTTTTTAACAAAGATCAAATTGATGTTATTGCCGCCACCGAAACGGAATTAAAACTGAAAAGTCCGAATAAACCAGCCGACAAAGTGATTGTCAAGATTTCCCGCCAGGGAGCCTATCATTATAGCAATGAAGTAACATACAAATTGCTCAGAGTATTCTGGGAATGGGGTGATTTTGATGATTACGATGATCCCTACGGCCTGACCATGGATAAAGACGAAAACCTCTACGTCTCACTCGTTGGGAAAGAAGTGGTTAAAGTCCCTGCTGAGGGAGGAGAAGCCCAATTATATTCGAATACACTGGTCGATAAAACCTCGAATATGAGAATGGGACCGGACGGATTTATCTATTATGTCAACATCCTCAAATATGTGTTCCGCATTCCCCCTGGTGGCGGGACCAATGAATTATTTGCCACGTTACCGGGAGGAGCCTTTGATCTCGATTTTGATCAAAATGGTAATCTGTACTGTGGAGGCAATGGTTACAATTTATACCGGGTGAATTCCGACGGCACCAATGACATTGTCGCCGAATATCCGAATGTTTATATTCGTTCGGTGCGGGTATTTAATGATTATGTTTATGTGGCGGGTAAATATTCCGGCACCGATGCCTCTCAGGTGCAGGAAGGTGTTTGGCGGAATCAAATTTTATCACCGGCGGGTGAGGTAGGACCCAATGAACTGGTATTCGACTGGGGCAGCCAATTTAAAGAACAGGACTATCGACTGTTATCAATTAATTTTTCCGCCGACGGAATGCTTTATCTTGGTACTGACGGACGGGAAGCGATCTTCACGTTTGATGCCAATGGGAAAATTGAACCATTGTACCCCGGCGTCATCGAACCCGAATCCTATACCATGTGCTGGGGCAATAGCTCTTATCTCTACATCACCCGGCGGAATGACGATGCGGCGAAGAAACGGGTGATTAAGTTGAATATGCTTAAAGACGGTGCACCCTATTACGGAAGAAATTAATCCGTACACGAGCCCACTTTCAAAGGGCTTCCAACATTGTTTCTAAACTCTGGAGAAGAAGGTTGTGAAGTATTTTATCATTAGATTATGTCTGTTTATTTTATGTTCCGGTAACATACTATTAGCAGGAATCACCGGAAAAATAACCGGGCGGGTAACCGATGCCCAATCCAATGAACCGCTGATTGGTGTCAATGTCGTCATTCAAGGGACTGTCCTGGGTGCCGCCACCGATATTAATGGCTATTATGTGATTTTAAATGTTAAACCAGGGCGCTACACCTTGAAAGCCTCAATGATCGGTTATGTCCCCACCGTGGTGAACGAAGTCGTCGTTAAAATGGAGCGGACGACTTCCCAGGATTTTGAACTGCGGGCGGCCACGTTAGAGGGCGAAGAGGTGGTTATTGTGGCTGAACGCCCGCTGGTGCCGCCAGATGTGGCTGCCAGCGAAATTCACATCGAAGCGGAAACGATTAAAAATTTACCGATCATTGAGATCGATAATGTCATTGCTCTGCAAGCTGGCGTTGAAATGGGGCGGGAAGGGGTCATTATTCGCGGTGGCAGCGTCCGCCAGACCGCCTTTTTGGTTGACGGATTATCTCTCAACGATGAACGCGCTAATATCCCCGCTACTTCATTGAGCCTGAACTCAGTCGAAGAATTTAAGGTGCAAACCGGGGGTTTTGACGCCGAATATGGAAACATTCGCTCGGGCGTTATTAATGTCGTTACCAAAGAAGGCTCTCGCCGCCAGTATAACGCCGGCGTAACTGTGCAATCGCGTCTCCCCGCGCAGAAACATTTCGGGCCGTCTATTTACGATCCGAACACTTATTTTACCAGACCCTATCTCGATCCGGCGGTGTGCTGGACGGGCACGGCCAATGGTAATTGGGATGCTTATACACAACGCCAGTACCCGCTTTTCGAAGGCTGGAATACGATTTCAGATGCCACGATTAAAGATGATGATCCCACCAATGACCTGACCCCTGAAGGCGCGAAAAGGCTCTGGGAATGGCAACACCGGCGGCAAGGCGATATTGTCAAACCTGATTATGTGGTGGACGCGGTATTTAGTGGTCCTATTCCATTCATCAGTGAAAAACTGGGGGGGCTCCGCTTTTTTCTCTCCCATTTTCGTGAACGTGAAATGTTCATTTACCCCCTCTCCAGAGATGATTATCAGGAGAATGTTTCTCAGTTAAAACTCACCGCCGATATTAATCCGCAAATGAAGTTAATGCTTTTTGGCAATTATGGTGAAGTCCATTCGGTTTCACCTTATGACTGGAAAACCACCCCTACCGGTCGTGTTCTCCGCACACCGTATGAAATTGCCGATCTGGTGAATAGCAGTAGTGGGAATGCCATTTTATACACGCCAGGTTATTTCAGTCCCAGCTCCATTTATCGCACAATGGTTGGTGTGAAGTGGACACATGCCCTGAGTGCCCGTAGTTATTATGAAATGAGTTTACAACAGAATATTAACCACTACAACACCTTTCAAATGACGCTGCGGGATACCACCAAGCGTTATCAGCCGGTTGGGGGTTACTGGGTCGATGAAGCGCCTTTTGGCTACTGGGGATATGGTGTTTCGGGCATCGACGGAATGATCATGGGTGGCTGGATGAATCTCGGCCGCGATAAAAGTGTCAACACCACCACAAAAATTAAGGCTGATTTAACCAGCCAATTAAATGATATTCATGAAATAAAAACCGGCCTTGAAATCATTTATAATGATTACGACATTCGTTCCTCGACAGAAAACCCATCAATGGGTACCTGGAATCGGGAGCAATCTTACCGACGTTTTCCGTTCCGGATTGGGGCTTACCTGCGTGATAAAATGGAATTTAAAGGATTTATTGCCACAGTGGGATTGCGCCTGGATTATTCCGACCCCAACGGCTTGATTTATCAATTAGAGCCGTACGACAATACCTATCGGGCTGAATTGGGCCTCAAGCTCGAAGAAAACGCCCCGACGGATGAAGCGCAGCCAGTCTGGTACCTCAGTCCCCGTTTAGGGGTTTCACATCCCATTACCGAAAATTCGAAATTATATTTCAACTACGGTCATTTCTGTCAGGAACCCTCTTCCACCTATCGATTTCGCTTGCAGCGGGAATCAAACGGATTAGTAACGTCAATTGGAAATCCGGATTTGATTTTTGAGAAAACGATTGCTTATGAGCTCGGTTATGCCCACAGTATTCTCGATGAATATCTGATTAATATTGCGGCTTATTACAAAGATGTGACCGATCAGCCCGGCTGGATTTATTATGAAAATATAAATGCCTCCGTCCAGTACGATCGGGCTAATAATAACAATTATGAAGACATTCGGGGCTTTGAATTCACGTTAACCAAGCGGCTTGGAGATTGGATTAGCGGTTTTGTAAATTATACTTATGAAGTCGCCACATTGGGTTACTTTGGCTTATTGCGCTATTACGAAGACCCCAATAAGCAGCGTGACTATTTGCGTCAAAATCCTTATCAAGACCGGCCACACCCGCGTCCTTATGCTCGATTAAATCTTGATTTTCATACGCCGGGGAAATTTGGGCCGGAATGGTTACAGCAATATCCGCTGGGGAACTGGAATTTAAATGTGTTGGCCACCTGGAAAGCCGGCGCTTTTGAAACGTTTAATCCGAAAAGTGTCCCGGGTCTGGTGGATAATGTCCAGTGGAAAGACCGTTATAACATTGATTTAAGGCTTTCAAAGACGGTAAAACTTAGTCGGCTGGAATTTCAATTTTATGTGGATGTGAGCAATGTGCTGAATACCAAATTCCTGAGCTACGCCGGATTTGCGGATTATTATGATTATATTGATTATCTGGAATCACTCCATTTTGACTGGGAAGAAGGACCGGAACACGGTAATGATCGCGTGGGGGAATATCGGAAAGAAGGTGTCGCCTACGAGCCTTATGATCCGTCCGACCCAACCAAATCCGAAGCCGATTTAAAACGCATTTTAGACACAAAGGCATACATTGATATGCCGAATTTAACCTATTTCACCTTTTTAAATCCCCGCGATTTTAGATTGGGATTGAAGGTGAGTTTTTAGGGGGTGTGATGTAGACTCGTTAAGCTTTATTGGGTAATATTGAAATCAGGTATTTCGAAAGATTTATTACCCTCACCTCAACCCTCTCCCAAAGGGCTCAGCGTTACCCAGATCTAGGGAGACAAAAGAGGGGAATTTTTTCTCCCCTTCTCCGTTAGCTAACGGAGAAGGGGCTGGGGTAGGGTTGGGAGCGTCACTCATTCACTATTTCGGGCTTCTTGAATAGATGAATTTAAAAAAATACTTGAGTAATGCCTGAAAATTGGAAAGACGTTCGTGAGTTTGGCAAACACTGATTTTTAATCCCTTCACACGGGAAAATAACCTAGATTAGGAACATGAATAATGACCAATAAATTTTTAAAATTCTTTTTCGTTTTTAATTTGATTAGTGCGGTTCTTTTGGTTAACACCTTTTCGGTAGTCGCGAAAGTGCCTGGCTCGGAAAAACGCTACATTCGGACCGGCTCGTTGCAGAGTCATTTTTCGGCTTATGGTTCTGAACGTGCCTGGAATAATTCCTATTATGAGGGACTTATCTGGCCAGCCGATTACGCGAACCAGGATAATGCGGTGATTAAACGCGCCTGGGTGGCCGCCAAAGATTTTAACGATGCCACCGGTGAACATTGGGAAGCCTACGGAATTTATTTCGCCGAGGGCTACGTCGAACAGTCGCTGTTTCCGATTGAACTGAAGCAAACCGCCAAATTTGAACCACCAACGGTTTACGTGGATGGAGACAACATCTCGGCTCCCTATCGCCGCGATATCGATGAAATCGATCCGACGCAAATTCCCGATCGAATCGTCACCAATGTGGTTAATACTTCAATGGGCCTCACTTTGACTCGCCGCATTCTGGCATTTACACAGCAGTACCACGATAATTATTTCATCAAAGAATTTATTTTTACCAATACCGGCAACGTGGATTTCGATGATGAAATCGAATTAAATGCGCCGCTGAAAGGGGTTCGGATTGGCTGGGGGACTCGCTACAGCGTGTGTCGGGAAGGCTCTTTTCATATTGGGGATGGTCAGTCCTGGGGTAAGCATACCTGGGCCACCCGGCGCGGGGAAGATTACCCGGCACACGCGAATGAACTCATTACCGAACAGAATCCGATTGTGGAATGGCTGCGGTGCGCGTTTAGCTGGGCCGGTCAATCCTCGAAAAATACTTATGACAATATCGGAGGCCCCCGCATCGAAACCAACGGCCGCTTAACGGCGCCCCAACACGCCGGGCTGGTCGTCCTGCATGTGGATAAAAGTGCCACTGATTCCGACGATGATCCTTACCAACCGACAATGCTCGGTTGGCACGCTGGTGATACTTACCCCAGTATTGGGAATTTGCAAAGAACCGATGAACCCCAGATGATTTTGTTGTATGAAATGCTCAGTGGCAAACCGCATCTGGGTAAAGGGGGGAGCAATCGGTTTGACGAAACCAATCTCGAATCAATCACCCACCGCTTAGACCCCTGGACCATTCACAACGACGGCGGCGGCACCAATATCTGGATGTGTTATGGCCCGTTTGATCTGGAGCCGGGTGAAAGTATTCGGATTGTTGAAGCCGAGGGCATCAGTGGTCTTAATCGTCAACTCTGTGAGGAAATTGGTAAAAACTGGATGGAAGAAAATACCCCGTATATCTTGCCCGACGGCAGTACCACCGATAATAAAAATATTTATAAAAATACCTGGGTTTATACCGGCAAAGATTCCATTCAACTCACGTTCGGACGAGCGAAACGCAATTTCGATCTGGGCTACCAGATTCCTCAGCCACCACTGCCACCCGCGGTATTTAATGTACAATCCGGAGGTGACCGAATCAGTCTTTCCTGGACCAAGAGTCCCTCTGAAGGGGAAGCGGATTTTGCCGGTTATAAAATTTTTCGGGCAGTGGGGAAACCGGATACCGTTTATGAAGAAATTGCCAGCTTGCCCCCTGGCGTCACCGCTTACGATGATTTAACACCAGTTCGTGGTTTCGCCTATTATTATTATTTGGTCGCGATGAATGATGGCAGCAATAATACCAGTGGCGCGGCTAATCCCACCGGACCCTTATACAGTACTCGCTTTTATACAAAAACCAATAAGTCGGCCTATTTGCGGCGTAAGGCAGGTACGTCTATGAACGCGATTCGGGTGGTTCCCAATCCCTATAATCTCAAAGCCATGCGCATTCAATACCCGGAAGAGCAGGACAAAATCATGTTTCTGGATATTCCGGCCAAATGTCGTATTCGAATTTTTACCGAACGGGGCGACTTAATTCATTCAATTGATCACACCGACGGTAGCGGCGACGAGGCCTGGAATTCAATTACCACCTCGCGGCAGGTGGTTGTCAGCGGCGTTTATATTGCCCATTTTGAGGTGACGGAAGACTATTATGATCCGGAAACCGAACAACTGTTGTACCGGCAGGGCGAAACCGCCATCCGTAAATTTGTGATTATTCGATAAGCAGAAAAGGTGCTTTCGTTCAAAAGAAGATAAATGCTGCCCCTGAATCGTGTTGAGTCATTGTCTATAAAATCCGAAATATCTGGAGAGAAAATAAATGCGTATCAAATTGATAAAAACATTACCAGCACTTCTTTTCCTCATTTTTTTCATCACTTGTGAGAAAGAAAAGCCCCAGGGACTTTATGATCCGGATTATGCGAGTAATCCAGTGCCGGTAATTACGTCGATTGATCCCCCTGAAAGTGCGCTGGCAGGAATTGTTGAAATCACCATTTCCGGAAACAACTTTTCCCCGCGTGTCGACGAGAATTTGGTTTATTTTAATAAAACCAGAGCCGATGTTCTGGAAGCCTCGCCGACGCAACTGGTGGTCCAAAGTCCGAATCTTGTTTCTGATTCAATTATGATAAAAGTGGCCGTGCAGGGTTCGGTACATTTTAGTGAACTGATGCCTTATAAATTAATTGAAGGCGTGGGGATTCATGGTGAATTAACAGATTTTGATGAGCCGTACGGGATTGCCTGTGATCGGGATGAAAATTTGTACGTTTCCCTGGCCGGTAAAAAGATCATTCGAATCGCCCCCGACGGTACTCAGGAGGATTACACCACGACGCTGGTGGATAAAGCCTCAGCCATGAAGATGGGGCCGGGAGGGACAATTTATTATGTGAATGTGCTCAAATATATGTTTCGAATTCCACCTGGTGGGGGGACGAATGAATTTTTTGCCACCTTGCCGGGCGGGGTTTACGATCTGGATTTTGATGCCAACGGAAATATTTTTTGCGGTGGTGGCGGCAATGCGATTTATTGTGTAAAATCTGATGGTTCCAGCCAGACGGTTGCCGACTACGCCTCGATTTATATTCGCGCCGTGCGGGTGTTTAATGATTTCATTTATGTGGCCGGTGAATACCTGGGCGCGGATGTTAATCAGGTCAAAGAGGGCGTGTGGCGGAATAAAATCCTGACACCAGCCGGAGAACTGGATTCTAACGAGCTTGTTTTTGATTGGGGAAAGCATTTTGATGCTACCCAGTATCATATCGCTTCGATGACTTTTGCGGCTGATGGAGATCTTTACCTGGGGACCAATGCGCCGGAAGTCATTATTGTCGTCCACCCGGATGCTTCTTATGAATCATTATATCCGGGCGTGTTAGAACCGGAGACCTATGCCCTGTGTTGGGGCACTAAAGAATATCTTTATGTGAATCGGCGGGGTGACGAACCGGGGAAAAAACGTATTATTCGCATTAATATGTTAAAAGCGGGGGCACCCTATTACGGTCGTCAATAAGCCAAATAAAAATCATAAAAAGGAGGTGGTGTTTTCAAAATTAATTCATCGGTAGTTATGATATGTTGATTTAAGCCAGTAAAGTATTTACTAAAACAATGAGATAATCGAAATAATAAGTTTTAGTAAATGCGTGTAATCAACAAATCGAATTAGGGTCTGTCCCAAAAAATTAATATTGAGAAACGACATGTTGGTCAAGGTCTTCGACTTTGAGAGCGCTTTCTAATTTATTCATTTTTTGACAGGCTCTAATTGGAAGTGTAGCCAATGGGAGAGGTTCCTCGAGAAGAATTTTTTTAAGCGTTATTCTTACCTGTTTTTTGGAATGCACCTTCTCTTTGTGGCGACAGTTTTAATTCATTCATAACCAGTAAAAAAAGGAGTT
>Ga0180438_10004626_pt1 | contig 19695 bp, 22 predicted proteins | sample SS_ome_12_FD_132455 | JGI IMG/M metagenome (GOLD analysis project Ga0180438, IMG submission 132455) | Hypersaline lake sediment archaeal communities from the Salton Sea, California, USA - SS_3_D_2 metaG | ecosystem: Environmental > Aquatic > Non-marine Saline and Alkaline > Hypersaline >... | reverse complement strand
GACATATTCAGCAATGGTGTTGTCCAATGGATTGATCCTCAGTGAGGGTCTTGGATCGTTGCCCAGGATACTACCATCAAAATAGGCGGAGAGAGTTCCGTGGAATTCATTACCACCGCTTCGAGTAATAACACTGATAACACCACCCATGGAACCACCGTATTCCGCAGCATAACCGGAGGATTTTACCTGCACTTCTTCGATGAAGTCAAAGTTCACATCCGTACCTGATTTACCTTCATATAACGTGGTGGTATCAACACCATCCACATAAAAGGTGTTTTCGGAAGCGCTGGCACCATCAAATGATACACCGGCACCGTATTCCTCGTTGTCCCTCTCAGCAACAGTCTGGAACTCACTCTCAAAATTAAGACCTGCTGTCTGGGTGACAATTGTCATGAAGTTACGGCCTTTCGGTAACTTGGCAAATACCTCTTTACTGATATTTACGGCTGATGCACTCTTTCTCACATCAATGACCGGGGATTTACCCGTTACGACAATTTCCTGCCGGATGGCACCGGTTTCCATCACAACATCCAGTTTGTAGGTACGACCGACTTCAACCTTGACGTCTTTTTGCTTTTTGGTTTTAAAACCTTCAAGAACAAAAGTAAACTCATAGGTTCCAGGCGGAAGACCCATAAAACGGAATGAACCCGTTTCACTGGTAACGGTAGTACGTTTTCCCACAAGCTTTGTACCTGTGGCTTCAACAGCAACACCAGGAATGGCAGAACCATCTTCCAGTACAACAGTACCGATAACTTCACCGGTCTGCTCCTGAGCGAAGAGCATTCCACCAAACAATAATGTTGCCACAACAAGCAAAATCACTCGTTTGTTTTTAATCATGTTACCTCCATTAACTTAAATTAGGTCAATAAATAACTGACTGACCCTAATTAAAGTTATGCAAGATAATTTCCTGGGAGCGAATGATCGCATGTGTATTCAGGTGAAAATACAAAATAAAGCGAAAAAATGACAAAATCGTATGAAGAAATGACAAATTAAGAATCGAAAGAATTGAGAAAGAAGTTCTCAAAAAAGAAAAAATTCAAATCTTTGAATATATTATCCACAATTTTGGAATTGGATTGAATTTTAATCATAAAAAATCATCCTGAAATCCTTATGGCTTTAAATAAATTTTCTTTTGATCGACGTCCCAGTGTCCATGAGGTACCGGTATCAAGTATAACCCTGAAGTTATAATTTTCTACCTCCTTCATTTCCTTGAGTCGGTCAATATTAATAATTTTTGACCGATTGATGCGAATAAATCGGTTATGATCCAGTTCTTTCCAGATATCTCTCAGGCTTTTTTTTAACAGGTAAGATTTGTCACCACTATGAATTCTGATATAATTATGCTCAGTTTCAATATAATCAATCTCATCTCGTTTCAGGATGAAAGTGCTTTTTCCAATTCTTGCAATGATTCGGTTCATCTTTCCTCCATAATAAAACTCAATTTTTTATGGTTTATTTCATTTTTCATTTGTTCCTCATCATATATTATTTATCATTTCACTACGCTATCCTTTATAAATATGCTTTCAAAACAAAAAATCCTCGTCCTTTTTTATAAATCGAGTCAATTTTTTTTCAATCAATGCTTTATAAGGTGTTTAAATAAGTTCTGATTTATAGATTAGAACTTTATTTCAGAAAATTTTTTATATTTCCACTATTTTTCAAGGATTAGCAAGGATTAGGGGTAGGGGATTATGGGACAGACCAGAATTCAAGACCTGTGAAATGTTTGAAGAAATTAAAAACAGGGCAAATTTAGCTCGCGATGTTGATCTTGAAGAAGTATCGATATGATTGTAATTTTAGAACAGCCGTCTCACGGCTATTAAACAATTTTCCATCCTCTTCCTTTTATATTCAATCAACTTATTGTGAAGGAAAAAAACCTTAAGTATGGGGAATTTCAGACTTCCAAAAAGAGATGATAATAAGTTGCCACAAATAATCAAAAAATATGCATTCAATTGTTGAATTCCCATTCGATTTCAATTAAAATACTACCTTATGGAAAACTAAAAGACTTTTAAAAAAAATGGTAGACGGTCAATGGATAGTGGAAAAAAAACGAATGTCCAATCGACCAATTTACCAATGACTTTTGATTGATGACTAATGACTAAATTAAGGCGTCTAAAAAAGAAATTTTAAGGACTACTTAAGATGAGCATACCGGTTAAAAGTTGGGTTCGCATTCAAATCGACAAAACTATTATTGCTTTCACTTATATGGATAGAGTGGCGGGATTTTCTGCCAAAGGAGATTTTGTATCCTCATCGCCTAATTCCAAAGAAATTGAGAATGTTGTCAACAGTCCGACGTTAACGGTTCGTCTTAGTCCACCTGGAGCCTGCCAGGTAGAAATTCTACCCACTGAAGAAATTCAAAAGTATGGTTTGCCTGAGAAACCGGGTTGGTACATTGAATTTTTTGAACCCTTCGAGACGGATCCTGTATGGAGGCATGATCCAAACTTGATCGGTCGTTTTCATCCTGAATATCCTGATGATCTTCAAGTTTTAGTTCATGATGGGGGCCCGAGAATTTCGGAGATTCCCCCAGAAGTGATTTGGGCCACTATCGTGAGTACCGGCCAAGGGTATTACACAGCGATAGCCCGAAATCAACCTTTTCAGATCAAATCAATATCCCAGGGGGAAGAATTTAAATTTGTTATCACTAAGAATGCAAAATATCCTTTTCTGGTTACTGATAAATACCTTGAAGAGAAAAAAAAATGGAAGATTATCGCTTGTGAAAAGTGTGGAATGGAAGAACTTTTTGACGCTCCTTCAACACTTATATCCCGCATATTTCCAAACCTTCCAAAGGATTCCGCTTTGAATACGTTCACTTCCTTTTGTCCCATGTGTGGAGGTGTCCAGCTCATTGTGAATCGTGATGCGAAAAACGAAAATACTACTTGAAATTCCTAGGGAGTTCGGTGCTCTTTTGTGTAGATCAATTAGTTTTTGAAGAACCGTTTAGATTCTACCGTGTCTATTACCTCCAAATAGAATTCTTGTTTTCCTCGATTTTCCTGTTTTCAGGAAGATAAGTTGCCAGGCAAGAAAAAGTTACATTACATAGAGGGTGTGCTTCTTAATAATGTAGCGGTCTACAATTTATACCGAGCAGACATTGCAGGATATTTTCTCGGTTATGCCAACAGCAATGGTGCAGCCGCAGAGTTTACGATTGACACTACCGCGTACACCAATGGGGTTCATCATATTTTCTGGATTGCAGCAGATAATGCAGATAATACAGATGGGATCGGAAGCAGATTCTTTACCCTACAAAATTTGGGATCAAGCCGCTCTAAAGTAATTTAAGGCCATTCCTCTCAGGTGTTTTATTTTTTTTAGGAATCCACTCATACACAAGTCTTAAACCTACGGTAACCAGGGGATAGTACCCCGCTTCAAACTGTTTTATCTGAGTTAAGGAAGTGGAAAGACTCGTATATGGTTCCATTACAAACCTTTTATTAGCTGCCAGATTATTTAGGACTTTCTTATAACCAAGTTTTACTCCCACCGTAATTTCTCGTCTCGGATAATCAAAACTGTCACTGGAATGGCGATGGATATTATACATAATACACCCCCCTCCATATATCCCGATAAAGAACTTTTCATATTTATCTGGCTTAAAATAATGGCGAAAAGCCAAAGCTGCTTCCAGACCGAACAAAAAAGATTGATCCTTTCTCAGAACTTTAATAAATCCACCTCCAAGCCAGAATAATCCAGTATTTTTTTTGGAAAGAACATGTTCATAACTTAAAATCATCTCAGCAGATGCAGCTATTGATAAAGAAGAAGATTCATTGGGGGGCCATATCACATCGGCAAAAGATAATGGATGAATAATTACACCTAAAAACAACAAAAACGTGATTTTTGTTAAAAATTTATTGTTCAAAACGTAACCTCCAGATGTATGACGAAAAAAAACGAGACAGTCTAGAAAATCTCATGATGAAAATGATAAATTGCTGAGTCGAATATGGATGTATGGATATAGGGACACGGCGACAGGGCGACACAGCAGCCCGTCATGCCGTGCCCCTGCATGATTAATAAACAGTATTATGGGAACCAATGATATACAAACTCACTTCTTTTTCATACTTTTTTTGGGTTCAACAATAACTCGTGTCCGGGGCACACTGGTCAGTGTCATTACCTGCGGGGCCACACATCCAGACACGATCGGTTCCACCATAGATTTTCTTTTGTTCATCATCGTTCAATTTTAATGAAGTTACGAAACTTTGAACGTTGAGATTTTCGAGTTTAAGCTTTTTTGTCTTTTTCATTTTTATTCTCCTTTTTTAATTTTGTCATGAGTAATAGTGTATTAAAAAAGCAATAATTTCAATGAGAAAAATTTCTCATTTTTCAAAATAGTATATTTTCCTATCTATTTGCCCTGACTACCATGAAAACAATTTTTTTAGCCACGGACGAACACGGACAAACACGGATAATATGTTCAGAACTCTTTGGGTGGGGGATTTTCTAGTCCGTCTCCCTTTTTTGGCCTTCCCATAGGGATTGAGATGATGACTTAATAATTATCTTATTTTTACTAAAAAGATATCATCAAAATCCCTGTATAGGGATATATAGATCTCCTTATTATTCATATCATAAAGCGAAGACCATTGGGTATCCTCTACGGAAATAGATTCCAGGATTTCCATGCCATCTTCCCAGCTAATCCAGCCATCAACTTGTTCCATATAATTATCTACTGTCCGATATCTCCAGCATTCATTCCTTCTTGATTCTTCCGATACATTAAAAAGAAGGGTATTGGTTACTATCTGCCAGGGTCTATCATTGGGCATGAATTTCCATTCCCCATTATAATACTCAGCAATTACCGAATTTCCGTCAGGACCAGAAATAAGCAAATGATTCGATATGGTAGATGTATTTACATCAAAAACATCATAATTTTTTACTATTTCCACCGCTTCCTCTACATTTCCGGCATGGTCTAAAACTACACGCAGCAGATAGGTAATAAATATTAATTTTTTATTTTTTTCCCTGTTTATGGCCGCGTTTTCACCAGTGGCAAGTGCGATCGATACACCGCGTTCATTCATACCGTCCGTTGGGAAAAATACACTGTTTAATAACAGCTGCCGGTCCTCAACAGGCAACAATGTGGGGTCATCGCCCCTGTCAAAACCCATATCGCTCATTCTTGAAAGAGATATCGACTGGTATCCGTCAGGGGGTGAATACAACCCCACCAATACTCCGCGTTCAATATTGTTATCAAAATTTCTTCCCAATATGGGATGATCCGGATCGCCGAATGCCGTAAAGATACTGCATTCAAACCTGGCGTTATTACCGGGTACAACTGAATCTATTCCCTCGGTTATGATTTTTTCATTGAGCTCATCCAACAGTGAATTGTAATCTCCGTAATAGGTTATCATGTATAGCTCACCTTCTCTCTTTAGGCTTTTCAAGGTTCGTATGGGATCTGACTCCGTTCTCTCTATGTTTTCAAATTCAATACTATGCACATTCAAGGCAGCGGTATCCTGGTTATTATCATTATTACCATCATTATCGATGGAACAGTTTAATGTGGATAATAATAGCAAAGCCAATATAAAAATACACGGGATGAGATAACCAGGTAATTGTTTTAATTTTTTCATTTTATTTATCCTCCTAATTAAGCCCATCTAATAATTCCGTTATATCAAAACTAACTTTTTTACAGAACGGGGCCTGCTGCCCATTTTCAGAAATGGCCACGTGCATCAGCATTTTATTAGGTTCGAACACCACCGCATATACGATAATCCCATTGCTCCCGGGTGGATTTGCCGGGGTTTCCCCCAGCAGTTGCCAGGCATAATCCCGGTCTACATATTGAATGCCCCCACTATCAGCAATGGAAGAGAGATGGGAATCCAGAAGGTCATAGCGATAATCAGGAGTAGATTGAGTGGGCCTTTTGTAGTAATAATTGGCAGTAATCTGGTAAGGAATGTTGCCCTCAACTTCTCTTACTGTAACTCCCTCATCCAGGGAACGATTGCTGTCCATTTCATAGACCACAGATGCCATCCCATTTCCTGAATATGGCCAGGTGACCATGGGAATACAACTGCTGGCAATGGCCCATTCTCGAAAAACTTGTGTGACGTCACTTTGGGCTGTTTCCACCCGGGCGGTTTCGATGGCCCGCCGATGAACCAGTCCATCGGGGTAGATTATATCGGAAGCATTGTCAATTGAGAAATCTTCGTGCCCATCATGTTGACAGATAGTGATTCCTTGCTCATTTATACCCGTGGTACAACCGGTTTCCGTGGGCATACAAAAAGATACCCAGGCCAGTTCACCACTCTCCAAAGCCGACCGAACCACAATTATTCGATACTCGGTTTCGGATCTAACATCCGGGTGGTCATAATTTCTACCGGTAAGAGTATGGCCATCCTGGGTCATCAGCCCCCAAACGGAAAAAGAGCAGCATTGTCTTTGCATTTTCAAAATATCCTCATTACTCTGAACCCCGACCAGGTCCTCATAGGTGAGATTGCGCCCGAAAGTATTGATATATACCGGTCCGTCCAGTTTGGATTCCATTCCATCCAGGATTCCTCGCAGCTCATCTGCATAGATCTGGGGAATGGTTATTTGATTAAGGTTGGGTAGAACCACATTATTCCAGGTATTTACAAATTCACTCCCACCGGAATCAATAACAATCTCATTATAAAAAGTCACGATGGTTTCCGCCAGCAAGTATCCCTGGGCAAATCCCTGTTCATAGGTGGTTCCCCAGACATGAAGAACAGGAATTCCCTCAATTATCGATAATTTACCTTTTATCTCCGGAATCGGATTATCAATGGAATTTTTGCACCCACCAATAAAAATAACTATCATACATGTATAAATAAGGATCAATCGTTTAAACATCATTTCCTCCTTATTGTTTTAATCGATTTGTCGGGTAGAGGAAAGTTCATATTTATTATTTTCAAGATTTAAACGGTAAGTATAATACCAGATAACTCCATCCTCCATTACATAGAACATAATAAAGTTACTTCTGGCACCCTGGTCACCTGTACCACGTGCATGGCCGGCATCTATTTGCCAGACACCATTAATATTTACAGAGCTGTAATTATGGGTATGTCCGCAAATATAGGCCTTGACACCATATGTAACCAGGGTATTCCAGAAGCGATCCCGATGATCCGGGTATTTATCCAGGGAATCGTTTAGATGCCGAATACGACCGCTCTCTTCATCCGGTTGGGGATATGCCGGTTCATGGCCAAACACAAGGACAACTGGTTTTGCATTTCTAGTTAGATCATCGATCAGCCAATTATAAAGGCTGTCCGTAATATCGCCATTTGCATCCGTATCGGTGATTCCATCACAATACTCATTTAAAACAACAAAATGTACATCTCCATAGTCAAAACTGTAGGTGGTTTCGATACATCCGGGGGGTCCTGGATTTACTATATTCGGCAGTGTGTTGCCATTTACATTATAGTTTCGCAGCCAGATCATATCCTGTGATTCTGTTTCACCGGGTTCAATATCTGTTTCGTGGTTACCTATTACAGGATACCATATATAATCCTGGCCAATATATATTTGTATGGTATCGAACACATCCTCCAAAGGGTCCATATCCCCCGGTGAAATCATAAAATCACCCCGACCACCGATTTCAATTCTTTCACAAACATGGCGAAACCAATTGACATTATCACCATAAAAATAATGTACATCAGCGGTAACAGAAAAGATAAGTCGAATATTACCATTTGGGGTATCAAAGGGGGGATAAGGATTATTTTTGAGATCGGGAGTCCCTCTACTGCAGTTGACCACTAAAAAAAGTAAAATAAATACAATCGATATTCTTTTTAACATTTTATCTTCTATTTTTTCTATATTTCTAATATTTGTGTCGACCATTTATCATTATCCCCGGCTAAAAACTGAAACCGATCATGATGGTAAAGGATTTATTTTTTATGTAATCGTCATCATCCATTACGCCGGATGTCAAGATTCTTAAATATTTCATAATATTGACCAGTCCAAGATTGTAACGTGCATCCAGTATTAATTTCCCAAAGCCTAATTTATATTCTACACATCCTCCGAAAACCAGGCCATAATCCATTTTTTTTGTAAAATCTTCCAGGTCTGTTTCCGCTGTCACTCCGTTTTCGGTTTCAATCTCCCTGGCTTTAATATTGAATGCAGCATATGGTCCTGCAAAAATAGAGGGTTTAATATTTTTAGTAGTCGGGATTTTGAGTTTAAACAATACCGGGATTTCTATGTAGGAAAATTTGTATTTTGCAGATTCGTCAGATTCAGTACTGTTTACCCCTTTGTTCAAATAGTACACTTCAGGTTGAACAGCCAGTATTTTAAAGAGGTTGATGGATATGAATGCACCCACGATGAATTCTGTTCGGGAACTAAATTCGATTCCCGGGATATCCTGGGAAAACGTTACATTGACCACACTCATTCCAGCTTTGATACCGATATCAGCTGGAAATACCTTACTTCCAGAAACAAAAACCATACAAAAGACTACAAAGCCAACGAATAAATTTTTTTTCATTTTCTTCTCCTTTTTTTTCTATCGATATTTCTCTGCTTCTGTCCTTATATATTCATAAATCACTCCATTCCCACGCCTTTGCACAATATCACTTTGTCCATTGGTGAAAATGAGAATACCCACTTTATCTTCTTTGTGAAATTCTGATTGTGTTCTGCACCCGTCCATACTGCCGCTGTGCTCATACCATCCATCACCGGGCATCTTCCAGATCAAACCCACTTCATTATCGGGATAATGACGGATTAGCATTTCGTCAACTGAGCTTTCTCGCAATATCCGGTTTCCATTGTATATTCCGCCATTCATCATGGCGATGAAAAAATGCGAAAAATCATTGAGGGAACTTCTGAGAGTGGCCGACGGATAATAAATATATTGAACATGCCCGCGGGGGATCTCATTATCTTCATAAGGCATTGCAATCTGATTAATGTCCAGGTCACTGATTTTAAAACTGGTATTGGGCATATCCAGCGGCTCAAAGATATGCTTTTTGCAGTATTCCTTGAAATTTTCACCACTGACTACTTCAACCAGGTAGCCCAAAAGTGTAATACCGAAATTAGAATACCAATAATACTCGCCTGGTGCTGTCTCCCTCCATATTGATGGATCATAATCTGAACCGCCAGGCAGCATAAACTCTCTGATCCATGGGAAGAACGGTGGTTCAGAATCGTTAAAATAGGTGATATAAAAACTCGAATTCGCATTCACCGGCCATCCCAAACCCGAGCGATGCGCCAAAACCATCCGGGTGGTAATTATGGTGTCAGGATATTGGGGATGCCGGACCTGAAAAGGCAGATATTGACTAATATCCGTATCAAGATCGATGAGACCATTTTCATATAATTGCATGACTGCAGCGCCAGTAACAGTTTTAGAAATAGATGCAAGAAGATAGATTGTTTCATCGTTTGCCATTCTCCTTTCTTCCTTATTGGCAAATCCGGATACAAATTTCCATACGATTTGATCATTTTTAATAATGCATGCAGCCAGGGACGGAATATTGGCCAGGTCCATTGCCGTTTGGATAAGTGTTTTTGTGTCCTCTTCCAACTCCGGTTTTTTACAGATGGTAGTAAAAAAAATCAGCATACCTAAAACGAGATTACCTACGATTAAAAAAGATTTTCTTCTCCTTTTTTCTTTCATATAATAAGACACTTCACCAACCTTCTACCCTTACAAAAAAAATAAAAAAACTTTATTCAACAAAAAAAGGTGGAAAATAAACAGCAAGGATAATTTTTCGGTCTGTCCCAAATTTATGTTAAAAAAAATTCATCTTTGATTCCGATCTATCCTCTCTAGTAGGTAGGGGTCAGTAAGTGGTTAAAAAAGATTTTCAATCTCTTTGATGAATGATCCGGCTTTGTCAATCCATTCCCTTACTTTTTCTTCTTCAAAATTAATGAACTCACCATAATCCCCTTTATGCCTGAATTCATACATCCGTGAATAAAACTTTCCCATATCAAGACTCACTCTGCCGGTTTTAATAAAATCCTTTTGAAAAAATGCCATTACACCTGAATGCTTTGACGATCTTAGACCTTCTTTCAAGAGCAATGCCGATACTTCATAAAAAATACTGTAATAAATCCGATTAACTGCTGAAAAAAATCTTTTGTTTTTATACAATAGTTTGGCATCTTCAAGAGATTCATTTGCCCTTTCTCTTCTATATTTAGATAAATCGCCTTTCCAGTTCAAATGCTGATCCCTTCATGTCTGATATTTTCATACAACGGCATAACCTTTGCACGGGGTGTTGCCCAGAATTCAGTGGAATATACGATAACACCAAAAACAATATCGTATTGAAGCCCCACCTCAAACGCCATGTCGAAAATCCGTTCCTCTGTGGAGATGTCAACTCCACCAGGAATAAGGACTAAGACATCGACATCGGAAAATTCCTTGTATTCACCCCTTGCAGCAGAACCAAAAAGAAAAATTTCAGTTCCAGCACCGAAACTTTCAACAAGTTTCAATTTTAAACTGTTTAATGCCTCTTTTATCTTAGCATTCATTTTTTTCATATACTTATTATAGTATTAAAAGAACGATTTGACAACCGCTGATTTTTGTGAATCCTGATTTTTTTCAATCCGTATAGATCCGTCAGTTGTTAATTCTTTACTAGGGGTTTATTAGGTTTAGGGCACAGGCGCGAAGTGTTACAAGAAAGAGGGGGAGGCGAAAGATCATTCTTGAAATTACCGCTATTTTCTGCTATTATTCATCGTGAACATGCAGGAGTAAATATGACTGGAAAAAAGTAGAGGAGGAATTAAAAATGGAATATATACCGCTATGGGAAAGAGACAGCCACGAAGAAGGAATAAAAATAGGTGTTAAGCAAGGCGTGGAAGAGGGAGGAAAAAAGAAGGCTATGGAAATGGCAGAGGTGATGAAAAAGGAAGGAGAACCAGTGGAAAAAATTTCAAAATACACGGGCCTCTCGAAAGAAGAGATAGAGAAATTGTAAAACCTGTACCACCAGCAAATTTATAATTACAAATTATCCAGCAGTCAGAACAACTGCGGTAACTGCCTTTCTAATTGATTTTTTTCACTATTTCCTTTAAAATTTATATTTGAGTTCAAAAAAAGAGATTAATATGCTTAATCTTAAGAAGAATAAAAAGCAGGTATGTGCAAACTGTCATTTTTTATATCTTAATAGAGAATCCTACCCAACTGGGGAACCAGCGCATTTTGGACTTAATATAAATGAAAGGGATAATATTAGAATAGGAAATTTTGATGCTGTTACTAAAACTAAAGAAGGATTGTTTTTTGATTGTCATCAAAATGTTTGGAGCGAATGGGATAAAAGCAGTAGAAATAACGAATATAGACAAAAGATAATTAATGAGACTTCAAGAAAAGGTTCTAATTGCTTTGTGGCTTATAAACCTGGTATGTTATTAACAGATGCTAAAGAGCTTCAAAAAAGGAATTTTGAAGCATATCAGGCTAGTAAAGTTAGGAGGTATGCTATAGTTGCTTTGTGGATTTCAGGTTTTGCTTTGGTTGTTTCAATAGTTTTTTCAATAATAACCATATTAAAAAAATGAACGCCAGGTTCATAAAATCCCAATTAATCCTGTTTTAGGTATGTTCAATTTATCTGCAACTATTCGCCCAGCAAGATCATCAATTAATAAAAGAACATCTTTAGAAAACATCGATGCAAGACCGATGGCCTGTCTTTCACCTTCAGCTAAATCACTCAACATCTCATGGATTTTTGGTTTCAACGTTTTTAGTTCAGTTATCTGGATAAAGTCATTGAGTGCGTTTTCTATCCTTTCGGTTTCAGTGCTCACCTTTCCAAAGAGCTCTCTATAAACCATTGGAGGAATACATACCTCTTCTGCAATGTCTTTTAGAATATGAAGGCAATCTATCTTGGCCAGTCCTATAAGAGGACCCGTATCACACACGATTCTCATTTTCCCAGCATCTTCCTCACAGTTTCCAAATCCTTTTCTATCTCCCTCTTTGCCTCTTCAGGGGGGTAATTAAAAATACTCACCCGATATCTCCCACAGGTTTCCAGGAATTCCACACGGGACATACCTGCTAATTCAGCCGCTTTTCCCGAAGATATCTTACCCAGTTCAAACATCTTCAAAGCAGCCATTAGACGTATATGCTGCTCCATCTCTTCTTTTGTCATATGTACAGCATATTCAAATCCACTGGGATATTTTATTGTAAGCTCTTCTGTCTTTGTATTCATGACCCGTCTCCTGGTTAATTATTTTTGCCCCATCATTTAGTATAGTTCCCTTTTATCGAATTGTCAAGAAATGATAGTTCGCTGCTGGAAATACGGTTGAATTTAGGTTTATCTTTCAGGGCTTTAAACCGAACGCCGCACACGGCGGCTCTCCGTTCGGTATCTTTCCGTACGGGATGGGCAGGAAAATGAGAACTCAAAAACTTTAGACCTGCCCATCCTATCTTTTTTATATCTTTTTAGAACTATTGATGCCTCCGGCGGCCAAAACCCTTTTTGAAAAAAGGGTTCTGGACTCCCAAAAACTTTTGTTAAATTGTAGAAGCTGCAGATTAGAATTCAAACTTAAGCCCAAAAACGGGCATTAATGGCATTTGCTCCTCCGCCGGTATGATATTTCCTCTCACAGCATCCCACTCATAATATTCGTAATTTTTAGAATTAAGTATGTTCCAGATGTCCAAAAATACGATAAAGTTTGTTTTTCCGAAATAAAATTTTCTTTCGACTCTCAGGTTCAACCGGTTATATGCAGGATAGTTTTCCGTATTATATTTTGATCTATCCGGATCAGATATTGCTTGATTACATCGTCTCGACGCTTCCAGGTCAAAAGGAGTACAGGGTCTGCCACCCATCATTGTCCAGCTTAAACCAAATTCCCATTTTGGATTTGGTTTATACCCGGCCATCACATTTACGATGTAGCGATTTTCATATGGACTCCTCTGCCAAATTCCATCAAGGTCTTTGTAGCGGCTCCTGTAAATAGAAGCGGTGAAAATACCATAAAAATGTTTTTCCAGTTTTTTGTGTACCAGCAATTCAATACCCCTGGCATAACCCCTGCCGTCGTTGGTTAAAGAAGGCGGATAATAATAGTTATCAATAGCAAATTCACTGGCCAAAGCATAGGGTGCATTTGTGTCGATAAGCAAATTTTCGTATTTTTTATAATAGCCTTCCAAAGTAATTTTTGTACCTGCCTCGATATATTCGATACCCAGGATATAATGAGTCGCCTTTAGATCGTTAAGATTTCTATGTCGGCGATAAATTGTCTGGAACCTCATGGGAATCGCTTGATAGAAAATACCACAGCCTGCATTGATTGATAATTTTTGGCTTATTTGATATGAAAGGGAGAAGCGGGGGGATAGGTGAAAGGTCTTGTGAGTTGACGAATAATCCCCCCTAAAACCGATGGTAGTAGTAAACCGATTAAAAAAATTTGATACATAGGAAAGAAACAAAGCCGATTTTGTTGTGTGATAATCGAAATCGCGCTCCCAGGGCAGATGAAAGGCTCCCTCCGAATCATGGTATTCATGCCTGTAATAATGGATGTTCTCCCGTTCATGTTTGATCTCTGTTCCGAATTCGAGTCTATTTTGATTTTTAAAATGAATAAGATTTGAATGCCTCAGGATGAAGTATTTTGTAATATCAGGCGCCTCCCAATAGTATTGCCCCACGTAATCCTCGTAAGTGTAAGGCTGATAAGTTTCTTTATCCGAGCGCTTCAGGAATGAATAAGACAATGTAGTATTTGAAAAGAAATTATCGTTCCAGAAAGATTTCCAATTGAAACCAATGGTATTTTGAATGTATTTCCTGTGCTCAACACTGTAGTCATGGTCATCTTGAAAGTACCCTCTGGCTGTAAAATTTAGAAAACTTATTTTATGCTTATCAGAAAGGTCATAAGTAAGTTTGATCACGATATCATTGCTTTTAATGGAAGCTTCATCAAGTATACCTAATTTTTCGAGTAATTGAACATATGATACCCTGCTCGAAATGAGCCATGAACCTTTACCTTTTGAAATCGGTCCTTCTAATAGCGTACCGGTTAGAATTAAATTGGCATCCACCTGCCCATTAAACTCATTCCTGTTTCCCTCCCTGAACGTAATATCGGTAACCGAGGAAAGACGGCCCCCGTAATTGGAGGAAAATGCCCCGGAATAAAAATCCACACGTTGAACCAGGTCCGGGTGTATCGATGAGAATCTCCCCCCTGTTGATCCCAAGTTGGGAACGTGGCTAATATAGGGTACTTCAATATTATCGATATAAAACGCATTTTCTGTAGGGCATCCACCCCTCACCATTAAATCGACTGAGCCGTCTCTCCTCTGTCCGACTCCAGGCAGTCTAGGAAGCATTCGATCCAGGAGGCCGCCGCTCCCGGGTGCTCGGCGTACTTCCTCTGCAGAAATATTAACGCTGCTGGATGGATTCTTCTCATCTTCATGAAAATAGCTTGACTTAACCTCAACTGTTTCGTTAATATCGAGAAATTGTTCTGCCAATGTAACATTTACATTGGTCATTCTTCCGGGGTGAACAATTACATCTGTATTAACCTTTGTTTTAAATCCGGCTGCGGTAAATTTAATAATGTAACTGCCTGCCGGAATATTTAGAATTTCAAATCTTCCCTTTTCATTAGAAATAGTCGATAATTTTGTATTAATAACCTGGATGTATACTCCTGGTATTGCCCTGTTATTATAACTCTCACTCACCTTCCCGTAAATAGCACCCCTCCTCCTTTCCTTTTTTTCCTTTGGAATCACTGCAAAAAGTCCTCCTTTTGTCACCACAAAATCGGTATCCGTATCGGTTAGAACTTTTTTTAAAACGTTTATAGCAGGCGCATTATCCATTTTAATGGAGACTTTTTTATAAACCGGGATATTCTTCCTGTTGAAGTTCAATTTAAATTCCCCTTTTTCTGCAATTGCTAAAAGGGTTTTTTCCAGGGGGATATTATCCATATCTATAGAAATGATTCTGAATAGTGACTTGGGTATATCTTTGTTTTTTCCCAGATTTACAATGTCAGGCGAATTGTCTCCTTCAGCATCAGCAAATAGGAAACCACTGCAAATAAAATGAAAAAAAATAATAAAGAAACCCAAATGTTTTTTCATATTCCTATCCTCTTATAACACAACCTTTTCCGGATTTTTTAGTGGGTCACTATTACTCCCGGAACTCAAATAAACAATATTTCCCTCGCGCTTATAATGTAATCCTGTTAAAGTAGCAATTAACTCCAATATATCTTCAAGAGGCTCGTTCTCTATATTTACGGTCAAAGAATCAAAGGCTGAAACATCATCATCAGCAGCATTGGCAAGAACAAACCGAATATTATACCATCGCTCCAATTGTTTTAATATTTCAACCAAAGATACATTCTCAAAAGCCATCTCTCGATTAATCCAACTGAGCTCTTTAGATACATCTACCTGCACAGGTTTTGAAGGCTCTCCTTTTTCTTGTAAAACACTCATCTCTCCCATTGAAATAATAACTTTCCCATTATTATCGGTTTTTTCTGGGTATAAAGAAACTTTCCCCTCAGTGACTACAACCTTAACCTTTTGAGTATCGCTCCATGCTCTTATATTAAATTTTGTTCCCACTACCCTGATTACAGCGTGATTGGCATGAACAATAAATGGTTTTTGTAAATTAGAATAGATTTCAAAATACCCTTCACCGTCAAGAAAAACCTCCCGGGTTTCACTTTTAAAGTTAAATTGTAATGGATAACGAAATCGAGTCCCCGAGTCCAGTACAACTTTGGATTTGTCAGGTAAAGTGAGATTCATTTTTTCCCCGTTCTTAACCAAAATTTCCTTCAATTCATAGGTTTGAGATGTAAAAAAAGATGTTTTAACTATTTTCCACATCAATGGGAGTAGAAAAATGAGGAGCAGGAGAGCTGCATATCGCATTGCCAGTTTATATCGACGCCGCATTGGAAATTGAATTATTTTGTGTCCTGGTACTTTCCCAGGAGTTTTAGATGTTTCTTGTTGTACAATACCGGGAGTGATACCTGCTTTCTCTGCCACTTCTTTCCAGCATTTGTTGACATCGGATTTTTTTGGCGGAATTCTCTTTTTATTCCAGAACGTTTTTAATATTTCCACTATTTTTTGATTCTTTATATCCAGTTCTCTCCATTTTTCTACTCTTTCTTTCTCATCAACCGAGCATTCGGAAGAAAGATATTTAGCTAACAAATTCAAGTCTTGCTTGTTTAACATTTTCTTTTTCCTCTTGCTCTTTTTTTCCTTCATATAATAAGACACTTGATTCACCGTTTACCCTAATAAAAAAATAAAAAAAAACAGGAAAAACCTTAAAAGATGTTTACGTAAAAACTTAAACGCACGGCGCATTTGGTATTCTACAGTTTTTATGGAAATATCCAGGATCTCTGCAATCTCTGAATATTTTAAATGATCGTATTTACTCATAAAAAAAATAGTCTTGCATTTCTCCGGAAGTTCTTCGATTGCCTTCATTAATAATTCAGCAATCTCTTCTTCATTTATTTCTTCCCCGGGTGTTTTGCCTGGAATATTACAGCTGTAAACATCTTCAACACTGCTCCTAACAACTTTTAAATGTCTTAAATGGTTGAGAGCTTTATTCTTAACCGCTCTATAAAGATAAAATTTTATTTTTACTTCCGGGTCTAATTTAACCCTGTTTGCCCATATTTTTAGAAATACTTCCTGTACAATATTTTCCGCAGTTGAAACATCTTCTACAAAACGGAAACAAAAATCAACCATTAACTGGAAATATGATCTAAAAAGCGTTTCAAATGCAGTTGCATCTCCAAGAATGATCTTTTTTATTAATTCTGAATCATTATAATGGTATGTCAAATCCGAATATTTTTTGTATTTTCGTTTTTGCTTAACAATCACGGTATTAATAAACCCTATCCGATAATCTCATTCAGGCCCTCGATTATAGTATCAAGGTCTTCCGGCTGCACTTCACCTAATTTGTTTTTTAGACGGAGAATCGATAATGTTCGAATCTGACTTATTTTAACCCATGATTTCTTCGGAAGTGACTGGTTTTCCAGTTCATATGTCAGGGGGAAACCGGCCCTCTGGGGCTGACCGGTAAGAGCCATTGCTATCACAGTTCCCGATCGATCATTAAATACATTGTGACTGACCACAAGAACAGGCCGGAGACCGGATTGTTCACGACCCAGGCTGGGTTCCAGGTCAGCCCAATAAATCTCTCCTCTTAATATTCGGGCCATGATTGGATATCCCCTTTTAGTCCTTCATCTGCCAGTGCTTGTTCAATTTCGGGATCAAGTTTGGCACACTCCAGGGCCAAACGCCTTTTATCCAGTGTTTCAATTTTTTCTTTAACAGCCTCCTGGATGGCTTTACTGCGATTTGGAAAAATCTTTTCTCTTACTAAAGAATCGATTCTTTCTAACAAATTGTGATCGATGGATATGGCAATTTTTGCACTCGACATATTTTACCTCCGGTATGACAATTAGTCATACTATGATCATTGTAATATAATTCTGATCGCATGTCAACTTCATTTTTATTTTAGAGAAGGTAGACAGGTGTTCTTGCCTGACCCTTTTTTTAACGACCCTTTTTTTAACGACGGTGGTACGAAAACGAGCATCGGACGCAGGGGCTCGGTCTGAATTTTGTATTCGCCTGGACATTCTGCAAAATTAGAATTGCCGTTGGGTACCAAGCATGAATATTGTTAATAACCGTTATCTCCCGATCCCTTGGTTTTGGATAACCCATCAGAGAGCCGCAGGCAAAATATAGGATTCAACCCGCGAGAATACCGGCGTATCTCCATCGGTATTGAAATTTCCACCAGTAAAGACTACCACCATATTCAGTTCTCGAACCACAATGATGAATTGCCCCCCCCAACCGCCGGCATGATACGATTCAATTCGCCGAGAACCGATTTGATAGGTTCTCAGCCACCAGAGATATCCGTACGCACCATCCAAAGAGTAACCTTGAGTGGATTCATTGATCCATTTTGGGGAAATTATCCGTTTACCTTTCCAGGATCCACCATTCAAAAAAAGGTAGCCGAATTTAGCCATATCCCGGGGCCGTAGATGAAGGTCTCCGGAAGTATAGGTTAAACCACTCGGCTCTAAGATAAGCCAGCGGAAGTCTGTAATACCTAAAGGCTCAAATAAATACTCCATTGAAAAATCCTCTATACCTAATCCGGAAGCCCGGTGTATGATTTCACCCAGAAGGTTGACAGCACCACCATTGTAACGAAAAAAGGTCCCCGGAGTATGGACAACGGGCTTTTGCAGAAGGTATCGAATGGGATCTGCACTGTCATTGAACTGCCTGAGATCGTTCCTGGGGTCCGTAAAGGAATAGGAATGCTCATCCCATTCCAGTCCAGAGGTCATGGTTAACAGGTGGTGTAAGGTAATTTTACCTTTCTCATCATCGTATAAATCACTGTAATCAGGAAAATAGGAAAACATCTTTTCTTCGGTTGCGGATATAAACCTGTTGTCCAGAGCTATACCCAGTAGAGCGGAAGTAAAACTCTTGGTCACTGAGCATAGACAGTGAACAACTTCTGGCCCGAAGGTTTTATAGGAACTGTAAAGGTCTTTCCCATTAAAATATTCCTCAAAAACCAGTTTACTGTCCTTTATTATCAAGATACTGTGTATACCGTGATTATCCCTTTTCAAAAGCTCATTCATCATCGAGATTATCGGAGTTGGATCCATATTGACATGGCTCAAAGATGCGGTTTCCCAACCATCATTTTTCTGTACAGGAATTTGGTAGGTATATTCACTGGTATCAGAAGAGGTACTTTCTTTCTTACAGTCTACAATCAAGAAACAAACCATACAAATAACAATTAAAAAACAATTTCTCATTCTAACCTCCGAATAAATAAAATTTTATCTGAGACCCTATATTTCCAACTGGTAGAGTGAAATATATAGGAAACCACTGCAAATAAATTGAATGAAAATAATAAAAAAGCCCAAATGTTTTTTCATATTCTTCTCCTCTAACAACCTTTAAATGCCACAAATGGTTGAGAGCTTTATTCTTAACAGCTCTATAAAGGAATTGTTATTGTAATTACAATTCTTCTCACGATTTAAACCTCCTATTGTATTAAACACATAAAAACCCCAGTATTTGCACCTTAAAAAATTTTTTGCCCAATCAATTGATAGTGAATCAGGAAGCCAGAATCCACCATTTTCTAAAAATCAGGTGGTGGATTTTGGAACAGGCGGATTTGCTAACCCCCCATTTTTTCATTCAGAAGTGCTCCAAAAGTCAATAATATCAGTGATTTTGAGGTATTTTTTTTCTGGAAAAAAGCTCCTTTAAATGGTATAATAAGAAATGGTTAAAAG
>Ga0180438_10004622_pt1 | contig 19707 bp, 20 predicted proteins | sample SS_ome_12_FD_132455 | JGI IMG/M metagenome (GOLD analysis project Ga0180438, IMG submission 132455) | Hypersaline lake sediment archaeal communities from the Salton Sea, California, USA - SS_3_D_2 metaG | ecosystem: Environmental > Aquatic > Non-marine Saline and Alkaline > Hypersaline >... | reverse complement strand
GGTACATCGAGTCCTTCAACGGCAAGCTACGGGATGAACTTCTGAATCGGGAGATCTTCTACACCTTACGGGAAGCTCAGGTCCTGGTGGAGCAGTGGCGGCGGCAATACAATCACTTCCGGCTCCACAGCTCGCTCGGGTGGTATCAACCACCCGCTCCAGAGGCGATTCTGGCCCTCGCCATGTCGCCCTAGAAGTGGTACAAAGAACGGGGGCAGGTCAGACGTTCTACCTCGTCGGGTTCTATCTCGCAGGCGCTCCGGGAGTTACGGACGTGCCTGGAAGGCAGGCTCGACGCTTGACACCCGGCCTCCCCAGGTTCTATCATCCGAGCGACACGTGTCCCCCCTCGATGAGTCCCCAGGCAGGAGGCGACCCTCTTGATCCAGAGCATGACCGGCTACGGAAAGGCGGAAGTCCGCGAGGGGGGCCTCGAGCTTTCGATCGAGCTCCGTTCGGTAAACCATCGCTTTCTCGACGTCGTCCTCCGTCTTCCCAGGTCGATCTCCGAGCTGGAGACGCGCATCAAGGAAGTGATCTCTCGGCGGCTGAGCCGGGGACGGGTCTCGGGCGCGATCCAGTGGGCGGTAGGGAACGACGAGCTGGGCGAGGTGACCCTCAACCGAGAGGTCGCCGACCGGTACCACGCGCTCCTCCTGGATCTGAAGGAATCGTACGATCTGGCCGGGGACGTCGATCTGGCGACCCTGGCCTCGCGCCAGGACGTCTGGAAGTTCGAGCGCAGGGAGCTCGACCTGGAAGGGACCTGGAGCCTCGTCGAGAAGGGCATCTCGGAGGCCCTGGACGAGCTGGTGGAAATGCGCGGCCGCGAGGGCAAACAGTTGGCCCAGGATCTCGCCGAGCGTGTGAGCGCCATCCGGGCGATGGGCCAGGAGATCGAGGCGTGGATGCCCGGCAAGGTCGAGCAGTCTAAAGAGAAGCTGCAGGCCAGGTTAGACAAGTTGATCTCGACCCCCGAGATCCTTCCGGAGCGGCTGGCCATGGAAGCGGCCGTCCTGGCCGACCGGATGGACTGCACCGAGGAGTGCGTGCGGCTTCGCATCCATTGCGATCACTTCGATCGGTATCTCACCGAGGGCGGCCCGGTGGGCCGCAAGCTCAACTTCCTCCTGCAGGAGATGGGGCGGGAGGCCAACACCATCGGGGTCAAGGCCAACGACGCCGAGGTCTCCCACCAGATCGTGCGCCTCAAGGAGGAAGTGGAGAAGCTTCGGGAACAGGTGCAGAACATTGAGTGACCTGGATCGCGGACGCCTTCCGAGAAGAGCGGCCTTCGTCAACGTCGGGTTTGGCAATCTGGTGGCGGCCGAGAAGGTGGTGGCCGTGCTCGCCGCCGGTTCTTCGCCCGTGAAGCGGCTGAGGGAAGAGGCCCGCGGGGCCGGGCGCCTCCTGGATGCGACCCAGGGGCGGAGGACCCGGGCGGTCCTGGTCACCGAGACCGGTCAGGTCGTCCTCTCGGCCGTGGCGGTGGCCACCATCGGCCTTCGACTCGAGGCCGCGCTCGGCGGCGACCTGAGCGAGGGAGACGCCGGGTCGGAATCTCCGTGATCATCGTCGATCATCTTCTTGCGGGGCCAAGCATGGGGTAACCAGAGCCACCTCGCTTCTCATCGTCGTCTCAGGCCCCTCCGGCGCGGGCAAGACGAGCCTGTGTGACGGGCTCATCCATCGGCACTCGCCCTTCCGGATGTCGGTCTCGGCCACCACGCGCGCTCCCCGGGGAGAAGAGGTCGACGGCCGGGAGTACTTCTTTCTGACCGAGGAGGAGTTTGTGGCCCGGAAGGAGCGGGGCGAGTTCGTCGAGTGGGCGGTCGTGCACGACCACTACTACGGGACACCGCGCCCGTTCATCGAGGAGTGCCTGGCCAGGGGCGAGACGGTCGTGTTCGACATCGACGTTCAGGGCAGCATGCAGGTCCGCGATCACTTCCCGGACGCGGTCCTCGTGTTCGTGATTCCCCCGTCGCGGGAGGTCTTGAGGGAACGGCTGGTGGGACGCCGCACGGATGCTTCCGGGGCGGTGGAAACGCGGATGAAGAACGCGCTCCGCGAGATCACCTACATAGACCGGTTCGACTACCTGATCGTGAACGACGATCTCGATCGGGCCTACGAAGACATGGAGGCCATCGTCCGGGCCGAGACGCTCAAGGCGAGCCGGGCCCGGTGGCAGGAGTTCTAGAGGAATGACGGCTGAGGGTTCGTCCGTGCTCCGGGCGCGCCGGGTGGTGGTGGGCGTGACCGGATCGGTGGCCATCTACAAGGCGTGCGAGCTCGTGGGCCGGATGCGCAAGGCCGGGGCCGAGGTCCAGGTGGTCATGACCGCCTCGGCCGCCAAGCTGGTCGGTCCCGATCTGTTCCGGTCCCTCTCGGGCCGCGAGGTGGCCGCCGAGATGTTCGGGTCCCGGCTGGGAGGCCATCCGCACGTCGACCTGGCGCGCTGGGCGGATCTGGTCGTAGTCGCCCCGGCCACGGCCAACCTCCTCGGCAAGATGGCGGCGGGGGTGGCCGACGACCTGCTCTCGACCCTCGTCCTGGCCGCCCGGTGCCCCGTGCTCCTGGCGCCGGCTATGAACATTGCCATGTGGGAGAACCCGGTGGTCCAGAGGAACCTCGAGAAACTCCGGGGCCTGGGCCGCCGCGTGGTCGAGGGGGAGTCGGGGTGGCTGGCGTGTGGGGAGGAGGGCAAGGGGCGGATGGCCGAGGTGGACGCGATCGTCGAGGCGGTCGAGGCCGTGCTCGCCGAGCGGGCCGGGGGCCTTGCCGGGCGGCGGGTCCTCATCACGGCCGGGCGCACCGAGGAGGCCATCGACGAGGTCCGCTACGTGTCCAACCGCTCGAGCGGCAAGACCGGCGCAGCGCTGGCCGCCGAGGCGCGCCGACGGGGGGCCGAGGTGACCTACGTCTCGGGGCCGACCTCGGTCCCGGATCCCGAAGACGTGAAGGTCGTCCGCGTAAGATCCGCGGCCGAGATGAAAGAGGCCGTCCTCGGCGCGTTTGCCGAGGCCGACGTGCTGGTCATGGCGGCCGCGGTGGCGGACTACCGGCCGGCCGAGGTCCGCCGGGGGAAGACGAAGAAGACGGGCGAGGCGATGGATCTGGCACTCGTCCCGACCGAAGACATCCTTCTTCTGGTTAAAGAGCGGCGCCGGCCCGAGCAGGTGGTGGTCGGGTTCGCGCTGGAGACCGAGAACGAGGTGGCCAGGGCGCGGGCCAAGCTCGCCGAGAAGGGCCTGGACTTGATCGTGGTCAACAACCCGGTGGCGGCCGATGCGGGTTTCGGCCAGGACCGGGTGGCCGCTGCCATCCTGGACTCCGGGGCATCCGCGCAGGGTCTGTCGACGATGACCAAGCAGGATCTGGCCGCACGTCTGTTCGACCGGGTGGTCGAACGGCTGGGGGAGCGAGGCTAGCGATGCGAGAGGAACTGGCGAGCCTGGCGAGAGACCTCCGGTCCTACATCGAGACGCTCGAGCCGGCCGTCCGCGTCGAGGCGCCCCGATCCGAGAATACTGTCGGACCGCCCCGGACCCCGCAGCCGCGCCCCGCGGCTTCCGACGTCAAGCTGCAGGGGCTCCGGGAGGAAGTCTCCCGATGCACCGGCTGCGCCCTCCACAAGACGCGACGGAACGTCGTCTTCGGCGAGGGCGACGAGGACGCGGACATCGCCTTCATCGGGGAGGCGCCCGGCGGGGACGAGGACATCCAGGGGCGGCCCTTCGTGGGCAGGGCCGGACAGCTGCTGACCAAGATTATCGAGTCCATCGCGCTCAGGCGGGAGGACGTCTTCATCGGCAACGTGCTCAAGTGCCGGCCGCCCGGGAACCGCGATCCGTCTCCGGGGGAAATCGAGGCGTGCATGCCGTTCCTGAAGGTCCAGATGGAACTCATCCGCCCGAGGATCGTCTGCGCGCTGGGGCGGTTCGCGGCCCAGACGCTGCTGGGGGTGGACAAGTCCCTGTCGTCGCTGAGGGGTCGGGTCCACCGGTGGGGGCCCGGGGGAACGGTGAAGCTCGTCGTCACCTACCATCCGGCGGCCTGCCTGCGCTATCCCCAGTACAAGCGGTCCGTGTGGGAGGACATCCAGCGCCTCCGGGACGAGTACCGGGCGATGGGGGGGCGGATCTAGGCGGCCACGGGCCACGGGCGACGGCCGCCGTTTACGGAAGAAGCCATCACCGGAGGATATCTCCGAGGACCGGATCACCGGGAGATCCCGAGAAACTCACTTGAGGTGTACCCATGGCGGTCGAACGCTCCACCACCGATCGGATTCCCCCGCAATCCCTGGACGCCGAGATGTCTGTGTTGGGGGCTGCGCTCTTGGACAAGGAGGCGATCTCCAAGATCCTGGAGGTCATCGATGAGAGCGCCTTCTACAAGCAGGCCCACCGGGAGATCTTGCGGGGCATCATCGATCTGTACCTGAGGAACGAGCCGGTGGACCTGGTGACCTTGAGCGATGTCCTCCGGCGAAACGGGCAGTTGGAGAAGATCGGGGGGCTGGAGTACCTGGAGAACCTGGCCGAGTCGGTGCCCACGAGCGGGAACGTGGAGTACCACGCGCGGATCGTGCTGGAGAAGAGCACGCTCAGGAAGCTGATCGAGTCGGCCACCGAGATCGTGGCCCGCTCCTTCCAGGAAACCGAGCGGGCCGACGAGGTCCTGGACAAGGCCGAGCAGCTGATCTTCAAGATCTCCGAGGAGAGACTCAGGCAGACCTTCGTGCCGCTCCGGGGCATCCTCAAGCACAGCTTCGAGATGATCGAGGATCTCTACGCCACGAAGCGGCACATTACGGGCGTGCCCACCGGGTTCCCGGATCTGGACGAGAAGACGGCCGGCTTCCAGAGGTCCGACCTGGTGATCGTCGCAGGCCGGCCGTCGATGGGAAAGACCGCGCTTGCGCTCAACATCGCCCAGCACGTCGGGATCGAGGAGCGGATCCCCGTCGGCATCTTCTCCCTGGAGATGTCCAAAGAACAACTGGTGCAGCGGATGCTGTGCTCGGAGGCCAGGGTGGACTCGCACCGCCTGCGAACCGGGTTCCTGAGCGATGCGGAGTGGCCGAAGCTCACGACGGCCGCCGGACTGCTCTCGGACGCCCAGATTTTCGTGGACGACTCGCCGGCCATCAGCATGCTCGAGATGCGGGCCAAGGCGCGGCGGCTCAAGGCGGACGTGGACGTCGGACTCATTATCGTCGACTACCTGCAGCTCATCAGCGGGCCGCCCGGCGTCGAGAGCCGCCAGCAGGAAATCTCGGCCATCTCCCGATCCCTCAAGGCGCTGGCCAAGGAGATCAACGTCCCCGTGGTGGCGCTCTCGCAGCTGTCGAGGGCGGTCGAGGCCAGGGGGGGCAGACAGCAGCACCGCCCGGTGCTCTCGGATCTCCGGGAGTCGGGGGCGATCGAGCAGGACGCCGACGTCGTGCTCTTCATCTACCGCCCCGAGATCTACGAAAAGACGCCCGAGAACATGGGTGTGGCCGAAGTCATCATCGGAAAGCAGCGGAACGGTCCGACGGGGACGGTGAAGCTGACCTTCATCGACCAGTACACGCGGTTCGAGGCCCTCTCGAGCAGGGAGTTCACCGAGTAGCCGGTCCGCGAGCGCCCCAACGCCCGAGGCGGAGTCGGAGATGGCCACCGCAGCTGAACGGAGCACGCCCACCGGCAACGCGCTGGCAGGGATCGGCCGCGCGTTTCTCTCTTTCTTTGAAGACCTTGGGGGCGCGTGCGCCCTGCTGGGTGGGGTGGTCCGTGTTCTTCCCGGGATCGTCAAGAGCGTCCCGCTCACCGTCGAGCAGATGATGCGGATCGGGGTGGGGTCTCTCCCCCTGGTGATCGTAACCTCCATCTTCACCGGCGGCGTGGCAGCCGTCCAGGCCGCGTACCAGTTCCAGGACTACGTGCCCATGCGGTACCTGGGCACGGTCATCGGCAAGTCGGTCGTGATCGAGCTGGGCCCCGTGCTCACGGCCCTGGTGGTCGGGGGCCGGGTGGGCGCGTCGATCGCCGCCGAGCTCGGCACGATGCGCGTGACCGAGCAGATCGACGCCCTCGAGACCCTGGCGATCGACCCCATCCGGTACCTCGTGCTGCCCCGGTTCCTGGCCGGGATCATCATGCTGCCCGTGATCACGGTGTTCTCCGACGTCCTGGCCATCGGGGGTGGCTGGGCGGTGGCGTTGACCGCGCTCAACGTCGACACGCACACCTTTGCCGAGGGGCTGCGCCTGTTCTTCCGCGTGCGGGACGTGTTCGGGGGGCTGATCAAGGCCTTCTTCTTCGGGATGATCATTGCCATCATGGGCTGCTACTATGGATTCCGCGCCGAGGGCGGCGCCGAGGGCGTCGGGCGCGCCACCACCCGAGCGGTGGTCTCCTCGTGCCTGAGCATCCTGGTCCTGGACTACGTGCTGGCGTCCGTGCTCTTCCGGGTGATCTGGGCGTAGCCTGGATGATGCGCGAACGCGGGATCTCGGCGCGTGCATCCGCCAGAGAGGACAATGGAGAAGTAGAAAACAGAGAGGTAGAGCGGCGGGATGATTCAGATCGAGGGGTTGAGGAAACGATTCGGGGATCACGAGGTTCTCTCGGGCGTCGATCTCACCGTCGAAAAGGGCGAAACGATGGTCATCCTGGGGCGCTCGGGCGAGGGCAAGAGCGTGCTCCTCAAGCTGGTGATCGGTCTCCTCAAGCCGGACGGCGGGAGGGTCCTCGTGGGTGGGGAGGCCGTCCCCTACGACGACAACGAGGCCCTCTGCCGGCTGAGGCGCAAATTCGGGATGCTGTTCCAGGGCTCGGCGCTATTCGACTCCCTCACGGTGGGCGAGAACGTGGGCCTCGGGTTGAGCGAGCACACGCGGCTTGCCGGCGGCGAGATCGCCCGTCGGGTGGATGAGAAACTGCGGACGGTGGGCATGGAGGGGGTCGAGCGCCTGAAGCCGGCGGAACTCAGCGGAGGAATGAAGAAGCGGGTCGGCCTCGCCCGGGCCATCGCCATGGACCCGGAGTACGTGCTCTACGACGAGCCCACGACGGGTCTGGACCCCGTGATGGGGGACGTGATCAACAACCTGATCCGGGAACTGCAGCAGAAGCTGAAGGCCACGTCCATCGCGGTGACGCACGATATCGTATCGGCCTACAGGATCGCCGATAGGATCGCGCTCCTCGAGGAGGGCAGAATCGTCCACGTGGGCACGGTTGAGCAGACGGCTTCGAGCCGGAACCCCCGGGTCCGGCAGTTCGTCGAGGGCCGGGGGAATCGGGTGGCCGCGTCCGGCTAGCGGCCATTCTGCAGGCTTGGCCCGCGCGTGCGGCAGGTCCGGTTGGGGGAAGACAGTCAGGAACGGGCCCGGTAGAGGTTTGCGAGTCATCCGGGCCGGGGACGGGGGAGAGATGACGGATCGATCGTTGGAGCTGAAGGTGGGCGTCACGGTGACCTTGGCCATCGTCCTTCTGGTGGTGGGGGTCGTCTGGGTCGGTCAGTATCGCCTGACCCGGGAGGGGTTCATACTGGCGGTCGATTTCGAGTTCGTGGGGGGGCTGGACGATGGAGACCCCGTCACGGTTTCGGGCATGGACCGGGGCAAGGTCGAGCGGATCGAGCTTCGGCCCGATGGGGTCCGCGTGCATCTCTGGCTGGAACCGGACGTGGCGCTGGACGAGAAAGCGGAGATCGCCATCGAGAACGTTGGGCTCATGGGCGAGAAGTACGTCTCGATCCGGCGCGGGGGTTCTCCCCGCCCGATGGACGTCACGCGGGTTCAGCGGGGGGTCTACCGGCCGTCGATCATGGAAGTCATGGCCGAGATGGGCGAAATGGTGCTGGTGCTCCGGAAGGAGATCGAGGGCCTGGGCGGCCTGCTCTCGGCTCCCTCGGGCAATTCAGTGGGCGAGCTGATGGAGAAGTTGGACCGGACCCTGGACGAGCTCTCCACGGTCATCACCGAGAATCGCCAGGATCTGCGCAGGGCCGTCCAGGATTTCCGGGCCGCCTCGGAGGACGCCCGGGGGTTAATCGCGGATGCGCGGGGCGAGACCGAGACGACCCTCTCGGGCGTGGGCGAGGCCGTGGAAGGCATCGAAGCCACCACCGCCGAGGTCCGCGCACTCGTCCAGAGTCTCCAGGCCCTGGTCGAGCGGGTGGACGAGGGTGAGGGCACCCTCGGCATGCTCGTGAACGATCGCAACCTCCACAACGAGATCGTGCGCACGCTGAGGGATTTGGAAGAATTGCTCGCGGACATCCGGGAGAATCCGAAGAAGTACTTCGGCGTGTCGGTGTTCTAGCGTCCGTTCATCCCGGGTGGACAGGCGACGGGGCGACAGGGCGAGGGGGCCCTTCGATACGCCGCCTAGCGATCCTTGGCGGCTACTCAGGACAGGCGACGGATCGAAGGCAGGGTAGGGACGTATTGGATACGCCCATTACCCTTCGTGGTCTCTATGGGCTTCGTGGTTCAGTCTTGTGGGATGGTTAATCGGGGAGCGAGGCAGTGTCCGAGATCACCGGGAGTCGGAAGCAGGATGAGGGTGGGGCGGTCGACGCCGCGGTCGTCGTTGTGGCCGCAGGCGCGGGCGTGAGGTTAGGCGCTGCCGAGCCCAAGCTGCTGGTCGATCTGGCCGGTCGGCCTTTGGTCGCCCACTCGCTCTCGGTGTTCCAGGACTGTCTGGCCGTGGAACGCATCGTGCTCGTGGTCCCCGCCGGACTGGAGGCGCAGGCCCGTTCAGACGTAGTCGAGCGTTTCTCGCTCGACAAGGTCTGTGCCATCGTCGCCGGAGGCGAGACCCGTGCGGAGTCGGTCTACGCCGGCCTGGTCGAGCTGGGACCCGACACCGGTGTCGTGCTCATCCACGACGGCGCCCGCCCGCTCGTCTCCCGGGATCTCGTCCTCCGGGTCCTGGAGGCGGCCGAGCGAACGGGCGCCGCGGTCCCGGAGATCAAATGCGCGGATACGGTCAAGCGCGTCGAGGGGGACGTGATCGTGGCGACGCTCGATCGAGACAGGCTCCGACGAATCCAGACGCCGCAGGGCTTTCACTACGTCCTGATTCGAGAGGCGTACGAGCGCAGTCGCGAACAAGGGGAGCCGGCGACCGATGACTCGGCGCTGCTCGAGGTTATGGGGACCCGCGTGAGCACGGTCCCGGGTTCGCTGACTAACCTGAAGATCACGACGGCCGAAGACCTGGTGATGGCGGCCGCCCTGCTGGCGGCGGGTTGCACACAGTAGATTGGAGGGGAAGCGTGGTGCCGGCAGGATTCCGCGTGGGGTTCGGAGAGGACGCGCATCGGCTCGTGATCGGCCGCAAGCTCATCCTGGGGGGTGTGAGCATCCCGTACTCCCTCGGGCTGGAGGGTCATTCGGATGCGGACGTGGTGAGTCACGCCGTGGGGGATGCGATCCTGGGGGCGCTCTCGGCCGGAGATCTGGGCAAGCATTTCCCGGACACGGACCCCAAGTACAAGGGGACGTCCAGCCTCAAACTCCTCCAGAAGATCGCGAGGATCGCAGAGCGGGAGGGCGCCGAGATCCAGAATGTGGATGCGACCATCATCGCGGAAGATCCGAAGCTCGGCCCCCATGTGGATCGGATGAGGCGGAACGTGGCCGAAGCGCTGGGAGTCCGCATAGACGCGGTCTCGATCAAGGCCACCACCACCGAGGGAATGGGGCCGTTCGGCCGGGGGGAGGGGATCGCCGCCCGCGCCGTGGCGCTCGTGAAGTTCGCTGGCGACAGCTGAGAGCGAGCGGGCGACAGGGCCCTTCGATACGCCCCCTCGCGATCCTCGGCGGCTACTCAGGACAGGCGACAAGGCCCTTCGGCACGGAGTGCAGACCTCTGGCCGGCACCGGCTCAGGACAGGCGACATGCCAACGGAGCGACTGGCAACCCCGAAAAGGCTTGCACCACGAAGATCACGAAGGACACGAAGGGATCACGAATCGGGCGGGTCCCCCGCGACCCGCCCGATGGGATAACCGGGTTTTCTTCGTGCTCTCTGTGGGCTTCGTGGTTCAGTCTTCTGGGATTGGCAGCCGGGCAAGTGTCTGCGAGGAGCGACGGGAGTGGATGCGCTATTGACACGGACAAGGGGATGCGGAATCCGTCCGTCCAACGGGCGTCTGTTCGAATCATGAGATCGTCAACGGGGGAGAGTGATACATGAACATCGTGGTTCTCATGGGCGGGCTCTCCGCGGAGCGGGACGTGTCCCTCGCCAGCGGTAAGGCCGTGGCCGAGGCACTCCGGGCTCGGGGACACGGCGTGACGCTGGTCGACATCAGCGGGGCGCCGGATGACCGGTGGGCGGCGTTTGAGACCGCCCTCGATCGACCGGATCTGACCGGCGCCGAGGTCGTGTTCCTCGCCCTCCACGGGGACGAGGGGGAAGACGGGACGATTCAGGCCCTCCTGGAGCTGCGGGGTCTCTGCTACACGGGCTCCGGCGTGCTGGGCTCCGCCCTGGCGATGGACAAGGAGATGAGCAAGAAGGTGTTTGATCTCGGCGGGATCCCCACGCCGGAATGGACGATGGTCCCCTCGGCGGCGGACGAAGGCGAGGTCCGGCGCGCGCTCGATCGGGTGGGAGGATTGCCGGCCGTGGTGAAACCCGTCGATCAAGGGTCGACCGTGGGGGTCTCCATCGTGAGGGACGCTCGCTCTGTGGACGAAGCGATCTCGGGAGCGGCGGCGTTCTCGGAACGTGTGCTCATCGAGCGTTACATCCCCGGGCGGGAGGTCACGGTTTCGATTCTGGGGGATGAGGCCCTGCCCCTGGTCGAGATCGTTCCCGAGGGCGGGTTCTACGACTACGAGTGCAAGTACACGAAGGGAAAAAGCCGGTACATCTGCCCGGCCGAGATTCCCGAGGATAGGACGCGCCGGATCCAGGACCTCGGTCTCAAGGCCTTCGGTCTCCTCGGCTGCGCGGGGTTCGGCCGCGTGGACCTCCGCCTGGCCGAGGACGGGTCTCCATTCTTCCTGGAAATCAACACGATCCCCGGGATGACGGGCACGAGCCTGGTCCCGATGGCGGCCAAAGCCGTGGGGATCGAGTTTCCGGATCTGGTGGAGAGGATCTGCCGTCTGGCAATGGCCGGTCGGGCGCGCCGGGGCGGCCGGCCTTGCCGCGAGTCCCAAGCCCATCCGTGACCGATCGATCGGTCGATCGATCCGCTCTGGGCGGCGCGAACGGCCTCAATCCGTCTTTCTGTTCGCATTCCCCCTCCCCCCGTGGTATGATTCCCGCTTCAGATCGTGGCCCGACACACCGAAGGTCAAGCGGGGACGTGTATTCTGTCGGTTGGGGAACCGCCCTCAAGGGGGCCTGTGATGGATCGAACGGAACTCCTGCTCAAGGACTTGACCGAAGCGGTCGGACTGGCCGGTTTCGAGCGCGAAGTGGCGGCCGTGATGGAGCGGCATCTCAAAGGACACGCCGAGGTGTCCTACGACAAGCTGGGGAGCGTGGTCTTCAGGAAGACGGGGACCGCAGAATCCCCCAAGGTCATGCTGGCCGCGCACATGGACGAGGTCGGGTTCATCGTCAAGTCGATCACCAAGGACGGCTTCATCAAGTTCCTGCCCGTCGGCGGGTGGTGGGGGCATGTGGTCCTGGGGCAGCGGGTCCTTGTCCGGACGAGGAAGGGCGATCTGCCCGGAGTGGTGGGATCGAAGCCGCCCCACGAGCTCGACGACGACGAGAAGAAGAAGGTGGTCGAGCTCAAGGACATGTACATCGACATCGGGGCAACCGTGGGGGCCAACGTCGCGGAGCGCCACGGCGTGCGCCCCGGCGATCCGGTGGTGCCGTGGAGCCCGTTCACGACGATGAAGAACGGCAAGACCTACATGGCCAAGGCCCTGGACGACCGGGCCGGGTGCGCCGTGGTGGTGGACACGCTCCGCCGGCTGGCCCGGGCCAAGCACCCGAACACGGTCTTCGGTGTGGGGACGGTGCAGGAGGAGGTCGGCCTGCGCGGGGCGGCGACGGCCACGCGGCTGGTGGATCCGGATGTGGCGTTTGCGATCGACGTCTCCCTGGCCCACGACATGCCGGATTCCAAGGGAGACGAGAAGGAGAAGCTGGGGGGCGGGCCCTCGATCACGGTCTACGACGGGTCCATGATCCCCAACCCGAGTCTCCGGGACTTCGTGATCGAGGTCGCCGAGCGGGCCAAGATCCCGTTCCACTTCTCCTCGGTCGAGCGGGGCGGCACCGACGGCGGCAGGATTCACATGCACCGGATCGGGGTCCCGTCGCTGGTCCTGGGCATGCCCACCCGCTACATCCACGGACACGTGGGGGTCCTCCACCGGGCCGACTACGACGGGACCGTCCGGTTGCTCGTCGAGGTGGTCCGCAGGCTGGACGGGAAACGGGTGGACTCCTTCACGAGATAGAACGACATCGGACAGAGAGGGCCGGACGTACGGCCGAACCCGGAGGACAGGACTCGATGGGCTTGCGGTTCTACGATGCTCTTGCCGCGGGGAAGAGGGATTTCGTCCCCGTCCGTGAGGGCAAGGTGGGGATGTACTTCTGCGGGATGACGGTCCAGGATCAACCCCACGTGGGACACATGCGCGCCGCGATCACGGGGGATCTCTTCCGCCGGTACCTGGAGTTCAAGGGCTTTGATGTAACCTTCATCACGAACTTCACCGACGTCGACGACAAGATCATCGCCCGCGCCAACGAGGAGGGTGTCACCTACCAGGTGGTCGCCGAGCGGAACATCGATGCCTACTTAGAGTATTCCGACCTGTTGAACATCAAGCGCGCCCGAATCTACCCGAAGGCAACCGAGCACATTCCCGAGATCATCTCCCTCATCCAGACCCTCATCGAGAAGGGACACGCCTACCAGGGCGGGGCGGACGTCTACTTCGACGTCTCCTCCTTCCGGGGCTACGGGAAGCTGTCGAAGAAGAAGACCGACGACCTCCAGGTGGGCGCGCGCGTGGACCCCGGCGAACAGAAGCGATCGGGCCTGGATTTCGCCCTCTGGAAGGGCGCCAAAGAGGGCGAGCCGTACTGGGATTCGCCCTGGGGCAGGGGCCGGCCCGGGTGGCACATCGAGTGCTCGGCCATGTCGATGAAGTACCTGGGCGACACGCTGGATTTCCACGGCGGGGGTCAGGACCTCATCTTCCCGCACCACGAGAACGAGATCGCCCAATCCGAGGCGGCCACCGGCAAGGAGTTCGTCCGCTTCTGGGTGCAGAACGGTCTGGTCCGGCTGACGGGGGAGAAGATGTCCAAGTCCACCGGGCACTTCTTCTCCATGGCCGACATCAGCCGCGAGGTCGACCCGGAGGTCCTCCGGCTCTACCTGCTCTCGACCCACTACCGCTCGGCCATCGAGTTCAGCCGAGAGCGGCTCGTCGAGGCGGGCGAGGCCATGGACCGGTTCCGGAACCTCTTCACGGCGCTGGAGGAGATCCTGGGCGACCGTTCGGCGCTCGGCCCTCCCTCGGGTGCGGCCCTTGGGGATCGGGAGCGGACGCTCATGGAAGCCGTCGAGCGCGCCCGGACGGAGTTCATCGAGGCCATGGACGACGATCTCAACAGCGCCCGTGCGGTCGGCTCGCTCTACGAGCTCGTGCGCGAGGCCAACACCTTTGTGGCGGCCGGGGAGGTGTCGGCCGACGGGAAGGCCGTCCTCCACGAGCTGGAAACCACCCTTCGGACGCTGGGCGGCATCCTGGGCCTCTTCGAGAAGCCCGCCGAGGCGGCGGAGATTCCGCCCGAGGTCCATGGCCTCGTGGCCGACCGGGAGGAAGCCCGGAAGGCCAAGAACTGGGCCGAGGCCCACCGGCTCCGGGACGAGATCCAGGAAAAGGGGTACGTCCTGGAGGACAAGGCGGACGGGACCCGGATCAAGCCGGCCAAGAGCTGACGTGGCCGGCGACGGCCGCTTGAGCCACAATCAATCCTCACCCATTACACGTTGGGCCGATGTCTCGAAGACGAGCATCGTGTTGAAATCGTCCCACCTGATGTTGCTGGTCTGCGGAAACTCCCGGAGGATGCTCCTCCGGAAACCCTTGAGTGCCTCTTCGAACTCCCCGTTCTTGTACAGGCTGAAGGTCGAGTAGTGCCTGTGGATCGCCTGCGTCTCGAGCCAATCGAGCGTCGCGTGACGCCGGTACCGGAAGTAGGCGACGGATGTCAACTCGAGCCCGGGAACGTCGGCGACCGCGGTTTGGATCTCGGGAAGCTCGCGGAGCCGGGCCTCCTTCTCAGTGAACTTGGGGAAGAACCTGCCCCACAGACTCTTCGCATTCTGGGATCGGAAGCGGGTGTAGACGAAGAGCTGGCGCCCGTGTCTCAGGGTTCGAGCGACCTCCCCGAGGAACCGGACAAGGTCGAAGTGATGTACGGCGTTGAAGCTGAAGACCGTATCCAGAGAGCCGGATGCCAGCGGCAGCGCGCCGGCGTCCGCCTCGATCGCCCGGCAGTTCCCGAGTCCCCGGCGGCCGGCGTTCAGGGCGAGCTCGCCCAGCATCTTCCGGTTGCAGTCGATGCAGTACAGAGAGAGCCGATCCGGACCCAGGTATCGGACCAGCTCGATGTCGTACCTGCCGACCCCGCAGCCGACGTCTGCGGCCCGGATCGTCGGAAGGTCCGGCAGTCTGTTCTTGATGAACTTGACAGGGGGAAGGTCGGTGCTTCTCAGGTCCTTGTACTTCCTGGCGATCCTGGAGAAGTGGTAGCGGGTCTCGACCATTCGTTCACACCCCCTCCCGGAAGGCCTCCTTCGCCCGTCGTTGAGAGCTTGTCCGGCGGCGCCCTGAGACCCCGACACCGCGGCAAGCAAGACTCGTGAGGCCGTCCGCTGAGGTCCATGCGCCGGTGATCGCTGCGGTGAGCGGTCTTGCGGGTCGCACACGAGGATGTCGATCGCCGTTGGTCTACTGTGGCTCTTTCAGAGTAGCACGCGGAGAGAGCTCCGACAAGCGTCTGGTCGGACTAAGATCGCGGGAGGATGGAACCCGTTGTGAAAGCAGGAATTCATTCGTTCCCCCCGGGGTTCCCCACTGCAGGGATGGCCCGGGCCGCGGCCCTCTCTCCCCGGGCCGCGCGCGGGTCTTCGGCCGCGGGTGTACGGGCCGGACCGGCAGCGAAACATGGCTTTTCATCCCCGGTCCGAAGCTGTAGTCTGGCCATCTCAGGTGGGCACCGACGGGCTCCGCGGGGGAAGGCGCGTACTCGACAGCCCGGAAGCAGGGAGGACTCCGGTGGAAATACTCTCCGATTCGCTGGTCGTCCTGACCTCCAGCGCGGCGCTCATCGGCCTCATCCACACGCTGATGGGGCCGGATCACTACCTGCCCTTCGTGATGATGTCCAGGGTGAGGGGGTGGTCCCGGCCCAAGACGGCCGCCGTGACGGCCCTCTGCGGCGCCGGCCACGTCCTGAGCTCGGTGGTGCTGGGCGGGGTCGGGATCGCCGCGGGCATTGCGGTGTCCCGGTTGGAGGCGGTCGAGTCCACCCGGGGGACGGTGGCGGCCTGGCTTTTCGTGGCGTTCGGGCTGACCTACGGCGTTTGGGGCCTCCGGAGAGCGCTCAAGAACCGGCCCCACAAACATCTCCATCTGCACTCGGGCGGCGTGGCGCACTCGCACGAGCACTCGCACACCGACGGGCACGCGCACGTTCACGACGGGGGGGCGCCCTCTCGCTCGATCACCCCATGGATACTCTTCGTCATCTTCGTCTTCGGACCCTGCGAGCCCCTGATTCCGCTGCTCATGTTCCCGGCCGCCACCCAGAGCCCGTGGGGGGTCGCCCTGGTCGCCGGGGTTTTCGGGGCCGTGACCATCGGCACGATGCTCGTGGTGGTCCTCGCCCTGGCCTACGGCCTGCGTGCCGCGCCTCTCGGCAGGCTCGACCGCTACTCCCATGCCCTGGCCGGTCTCGTCCTGACCCTCTGCGGGGTGCTCATTCTCGTGGGGCTGTAGGGCGCGCGAGCGCGACAGGGCGACAGGGCGAAGCTTGAAGACAGGAGAGCCGGCCCCTGTTCGTTCATCCTGAGTGTCCCCGGCCCTGTGGGGCGGGGACGTATCGAAGGGCGAACGGACACGCGTGCCCTCGGGATCCTGTATTCGTGGTGGCGGCCGGCCGGAGATGCGGTTCTCGAGAGCCATGATGGCCCGAAGGTGGCCTCGGGTGGGGTGAGGTGTCCGGCGGCGCGCGAGACCCGCATGGCTCTCTCGATCCCGATCTCCGGCCACCCGCGGCAGGGTCCACGCGCGGGCGCCTTACACTTGCCGGCTCGCCACGGGTGGCGCCGGGTAGGGCTTCCACGGGGCGCAGGGACGAGCACCGTGGGACAACCCGGTGACAGGACCCGTTGCGAGAGGCTGTCAGGCGGGGACGCGCGGGCACACTTGAACGAGATCCTGTTTAAACCCCCCGGCGGTCTCCACCGTCTTCTCTGTGGGACCAGGATCGGTACCCGAGGCGCTTCTCAAGGAGGAAGGTCCTTGGCAGATCCCGGCACCGCGCCCCACGAGACCCGGCCGACGCACGACCCGGATCCCGTCGAGCCGAACCTGATCGAAAGGGCCAAGAGGGGCGACCACGGGGCCTTCGAACAGATCTACCGCCGCTCGGTGGCGCGAGTCTACGGTCTGTGCCTGCGACTCGTGGCCAATCCGGTCCAGGCCGAGATCCTCACCCAGGACGTGTTCGTCCGGGTCTGGCAGAAAATGGATTCCTTCCGGGCCCAGGGGTCTTTCTCGGCGTGGCTCTACCGGGTGACCGTCAATGTGGTCGTCGAGGATCGGCGGGCTCAAGCGCGACGATCCCGGCACGAGGAATCGTTGGGGGATGAGACGATGGAACCGATGGCCGCGGGGCGAGGCGCATCCACAGGATCCGGGGCGTTTGCGGCCGGCCGGATGGATGCCTCGATCGACCTCGAACGGGCCGTCGCCGCACTTCCACACGGCGCCCGGCAGGCGTTCGTCCTCTACGACGTGTACGGCTTCCGGCATGCGGAGATCGCCCAGCTGATGGGCGGGATCGCGCCGGGAACCGTCAAGGCCCAGCTCCACCGCGCCAGGAAGCTGATCCGCGGGATGCTGGGCGGCCCCGGGGAGGAGGCGGGACCATGAACCACGAAGAAGCGCACAGACTCCTCGACGACTACGCGGACGGAACGTTGCCGCCGGGGGAGACCGCCGGCGTTCGGGATCACCTGCGGCGGTGTGAGGTCTGCCGTCGCCGACTCGCGCAGACCGAGGCCTTGATCGTGGCGGCCAGGAATCTCCCGCGCGACGTCGAACCGGAGCGGGACCTGTGGCCGGCGGTTGCGGCCCGGACCCGCGAGGAAAAACGAGAGGTGAGGATCGGTGTCTTCGAACGGCTGGCGGATTTCTGGGGCGGCCGCCATCCGTGGTGGCGGATGGCCTTCGCCACAGCCGCCCTGGTGGCCGTCGTTCTGGCGGTCACGTTGCGGGGTCGCGACGTGGCCGGACCCCCGCGGGTCGAGACGCCCGTGGCCGTGGTCGAACCCGCAGGTCCCGACGCGGGCACCGCGGCCGTCCTCGAGGCCCTCGAGGCCGAGTGCGAGGAAACCGAGCAGCAGATGAACCTGTACGCGGCGTCCGTAGGCGGGCTGCCATTCCTGGAGCCGATCCTGGCCAACCTGCGCATGATCGATCTGGCGATCTCGGAGCTCCGTGCGGCGTGGTCCTCGGACCCAGGAAGCCCGCGCCTGGCGCGCATGCTGGCCGCGGCCTACCGGACCAAAGCGGTGCTGCAGGGGAAGGCGGCTCGTCTGGCCGCCGAGGTGGAGCCGCCGAGGGCGCTGGGGAACGGCGCTTAAGACGGAGGGGTCTGGTGGACCCGACGAGGACCCTCAAGGGGTCGACTGCGGGCATCGATGGCAAGGGGATCGGAGGGCTTCCGGCGAGTGCGGGATCCGGGACGTCGGGAGCCGAACGTTCCAAGAACCCTGGTGGGAGAACGCTTCGCGTGAGAACGGAGGAGAGACGATGACACCGGTGAAGAGATCGGGGATTGCGGTTTTCGCACTGAGCCTGTTCCTGTTGACGGCCGTGGCCGTCGCACTGGCGGGTGAGAAGATCGACGAGAAACGGAAGGTCGACGCGAACGCCACCATCAAGATCAGCAACGTGAGCGGCTCGGTCTCGGTCAGCGCGTGGGACCGGAAGGAAGTCCACGTGACGGGAACCTTGGGCGAAGGGGCGAAGGAACTCAGGATCGAGGGCGACGGGAGGCACCTCACGATCAAAGTGGAGCTCCCGGACAACGCCAGGAACGTCGAGGAAACCCACCTCACGGTCCGGGTGCCGCAGGGGTGCACGCTGGATGTCTCCACCGTGAGCGCGGATATCGGCGTCGAGGGGGTCGAGGGAACGATCCGCCTCGATTCCGTCAGCGGGGACATCGAGAGCGAGGGCAAGCCGAAGGGCGTCGAGGTCAACACCGTCAGCGGGGAGATCGAGCTCTCCGTTCAGACCGAACGGGTGAGCGCCAACAGCGTCAGCGGGGATATCCGGGTCGAAGACTCGCGGGGGGAGCTCGACCTGGAAACGGTGAGCGGAGACTGCTGGGCCGCGGGCGACAAGTTCGAGCGCGTGCGGTTTAAGAGCGTATCGGGGGATCTCCACTTCGACGGAGGGCTGGACAAGAACGGGTCCTACGCGTTCACCACCCACAGCGGGGAAGTCGAGCTGGTTCTGCCCGGTGGGATCGATGCGGCCTTCGAGGTCAACACCTTCAGCGGGGATATCCACAATGTCTTCGGGGAAGACGGCCGGAGAAGGAGCAAGCACGGTCCTGGAGAGGAGCTGTCCTTCACGGTCGGGTCGGGGGGTGCGGACGTGCGGATCGAGACCTTCAGCGGGGATGTCATGATCGAACGACGCTAGAGTCGCACTTCAGCCACTGCCGATCGAACGGGGCGCTTTCCAGGTTGGAGGGCGCCCCCGTCGTGTCTGTGGTCCGGGACTCATGGCGCTCCTGTCACGGCGAGGACCCCGCCCGCCGGCCCGTGAGCTTGGCTGCGACAAAGCCCACGGCGACCCCGATCGCGAGCACGATCAAGACGAGCACGACCTGGGACATCTGCACCTTCCAGAACAGCAGACGGAGCGTGGTCACGTGGGTGTTCTGGAGAAGGATGACGAGCGCAAAGATGAGGATGACGACGAGAGCGATGAGCTTGGGTTTCATGGTGCACCTCCGGGAGGATGTCCTTCTGAGCGATTCGAGCCGCCGGCCCGAGTATCCCCAAACGGGGGGGACTTGACAAGGGAAAGGGGAATCTCGGGTGGGTCGGGGAACGGGTCGGGCGCGACCCGGCGCGGCGGGGCGTCGAAGGGCGGGGGCCGGGCGTTGGAAGATGGCTTGCGCCGTGCGCTACGGATGGTATCTTGAACCATGCCTGATCCTGTGCGGGCAGGAGGGGCCGGACGCCGAAACGGGTGAACGCCGTGGCCGCTCCTGCCGATGGTGGGGTGATTGCGGTCCCGCGGATCGGGCGAGCGTGCGGAGAGGAAGCCATGAGCCGTCCCACAGGCCACAGGACCAGGTCCAAGAACCGACCGGGCGTCTGGTTCTGGGTTTTCGCGGTCGCCGTCAGCGGCGCGGCGTCCGTCCTGGCCGTCCGTCTGGCCGTTCCGCTGGCGCTCG
>Ga0180438_10004621_pt1 | contig 19713 bp, 16 predicted proteins | sample SS_ome_12_FD_132455 | JGI IMG/M metagenome (GOLD analysis project Ga0180438, IMG submission 132455) | Hypersaline lake sediment archaeal communities from the Salton Sea, California, USA - SS_3_D_2 metaG | ecosystem: Environmental > Aquatic > Non-marine Saline and Alkaline > Hypersaline >... | reverse complement strand
TTTCGTGCGTCCGGAAAGGAGGAGGAGTTTTCCATCGCTGGGGGATATGCCGAGGTGTTTCCCGACCGGGTGCTTGTGTTTACCGAGCTCAGTCGAGAAGAATCCGATGGATCCCATTCCGGCTGAGGATGAGACGCTGGACACGTTCTATCACGGACGGGTTCGGGTGCTGCAGAAAAGACACGGATATCGTTTTTCCGTCGATGCCCCCCTGCTGGCGGATTTTATCCTGACCCGTCCTCAGGATGAGCTGCTGGAGCTGGGGAGCGGAAACGGGATCATCTCACTGCTGCTGAGCATCAAGCCGTTCCGGCACATAACGGCTTTGGAGATCCAGGATTCCCTCTGCGATCTGGCGCTCCGTAACGTGCGCCTTAACGGCCTGGAATCCCGAATCAAGATCCTGCAGCATGATCTGGTCAGCTTCGATCCTCCCCACAAGTTCGATGTGGTCTTTTCCAATCCTCCCTATCTTGCCAGGAATTCCGGCCACGTAAGTGCCTCGCCGGAAAAGGCGATTGCGAAACACGAGTTAAAATGCGATATTTTTGATATAATGCGCGTGACGGCGGAACGGCTGAAATCCGGCGGCCGCGCTTTCTTTATATATCCATTTGCGCGTCGGGACCCATTCTTCCAGGCCTCCGAAGCACTCGGGCTCAGACTCCGGCGTGAGCGGTTGGTGTTGCCGTATTCAGGCCGAAGCCCCAATCTGTTTTTAACGGAATTGGGATTCGCGGGCGAAAAGGCGCGGCTCGAATCCCCCCTGGTACTGTTTCAGGAGAATGGGGAGTACACAGGAGAGGCCCGGGAAATTTTTGCCGGGAGAGGACATGCTGCGACTTCTGATTAAGCTCAAGGACCTGTACAAGTACCGGGTGCTCATCCAGAACCTGGTCAGCCGCGAACTCAAGGCCCGCTACCGGGGCACCATCCTGGGCTTCTTGTGGTCCTTCATCAATCCTTTGCTCCTGCTGCTCGTTTACACGGTGGTTTTCGGATTCATACTGGGGGCACGCCTGCCGGAGTTCAACGAATCTCCCAAGCTGTATGCCCTTTTCCTGTTCTGCGGACTCCTCCCCTGGCAGGTGTGGTTCGCGGCCTCGGTCCTGGAATCGTCCAATGTGCTGCTCATGCAGGGAAACCTGATCAAGAAGATGCTCTTTCCCACTGAGATCCTGCCCATCGTGGTCGTGATCAGCAATTTCATCCATTTCCTGTTCGGGCTCCCCATCCTGTTGATCTTCGTACCCCTCCTGGGCAAGCCCTTCACTCCCTACCTCCTGTTCCTTCCCGTGGTGATCTTGGTCCAGTTCGTTTTTACACTCGGGCTTGCCTTTCTGGTCTCGGCCCTCACGGTCCATTTCCGCGACATCAAGGATATCCTGGTTAACCTCATCACGCTCTGGTTCTTCAGCACGCCCATCATCTACCCTCTGACCCTGCCGGCCATCCAGAACAATAAGATCGTCTCCACCTTCGTCCAGATGAATCCCATGACGCACGTTATGTGGGGCTACCAGAACTGCATATTCTACGGTGAACTCATCCGCTGGAAGCGGATGGGGGTGACGTTCCTGGTGTCCTTCGCCCTCCTGATGTTCGGATATTACATCTTCGACAAGCTGCGTGATTCTTTCCCGGAGGAGGTTTAGGTGCACGCCATCGTCATCGAGAATCTCAGCCGTATCTACCAGAAATATTCGGCCCAGCACCGCTTCAAGACCTTCAAGAGCGCGCTGCTCAAGGGGGATCTGTTCCGGTCGTTGCGGCCTGATGAACTGGTTCGAGCCCTGGATGACATCTCGCTCAAGGTGGAGAATGGCACCACGTTCGGGGTGATCGGGGAGAACGGCTCGGGGAAGAGCACGCTGCTCAAGGTGGTGGCGGGCATCGCCAAACCCACCGCAGGCCGGGTCGAGGTCCGGGGCAAAGTGTCGGCCCTGATCGAATTGGGTGCGGGTTTCCATCCCGAGATTACCGGACGGGAGAATATCACCATCAACGGCATCATGCTGGGCCTGTCCAAAAAGGAGATTCAAGCGAAATACCGGGATATCGTCCGGTTCGCCGAGTTGGAGGAATTCATCGACGCTCCGGTCAAGACCTATTCATCGGGAATGTATATGCGGCTGGGATTCTCCATCGCGATCAATGTGAATCCCGACGTGCTGCTGGTGGATGAGGTGCTGGCGGTGGGGGATGCATCCTTTGTGCCCAAATGCCTGGATCGGATCGATGACTTCCGACGCCGTAAAAAGACCATCCTTTTCGTCAGCCACGATCTGAGCACGGTGGAAAAGATTTGTGACCGGGTGGCCTGGTTGAAGCACGGCCGCGTGCAGACCATCGGTGAGCCCCGCCGGGTGATTGACGCCTACCTTCAGGACGTCGCGGAAAAGCAGGAAGACGAGTTCGAAATGCGGCAGCAGGAAATCGAACGCGAGGAGCAGTACGTGGATGAGGAGGAGCGGCGCGAGAACCGATGGGGCAAACGAGAGGTCGAGATCAAAAAAGTCCGCTTGATGGGAGCGGACGGCAAAGAGAAGCATGTGTTTTCACCCGATGAAGGCATGACCATCGAAATGGAGGTGGAAGCCTATTCTCGCATCAAGGATTTCGTCTTCGGCATCGGCATATTCAATGCTCAGGGAATTTGTGTGTACGGGACCAACACGCTGCTGGAGGATTTCACGGCGCTTGAAATCCAGGGCGCGGGTCGGATCAGGTGCCGGATCGAGCGGTTGGGTCTGGTGAACGGCACCTTCTACCTTGATGTGGCCTCCCACAAACGGGACGGTTATCCCTATGATTATCATCGCAGCCTCTATTCGTTCCTGGTCTCTTCGCGTCGCAAGGACGACGGCATTTACCGCCCCGAGCACGACTGGGAATTTTCCGATAACATCCGAATGAAACCGCCCTCACGATCCTGAAGGATGCGCTTGCGCCCCCATGGTTGAGTTTTATGCGGGAGAGTTGAGTTTTATGCGGGAGACAGTATAATGGTCGCCAGGAGTTAGGGATGTCAAGAAGTCTAAGAGGCAAACTCGGCGAATCCCACAGCCGAACGGTCCTCAAAGCCATCAGCTGGCGGGTGATCGCCTCGATGACCACCATGGCGATCGTATATGTCCTGACGCGGAAATGGGAGATCACGCTGGGTGCCGGCGTGTTGGAAGCGATTTCCAAAATGATCTTCTATTATTTCCATGAACGGATCTGGGGAAAAGTCGGATGGGGGAAAATAAGGCATCCCTTGGAAGATATCCCCGTGACGCGGGAACTGGAGCCTGCGGACCGGGAAAAGATCGAGCAACAGCTGCGCGATCTCGGATACATGGATTGATCGAGTGACGGTTGAAGTAGGGCGGATGCCGGGGCAATGAATAAGATCGTGGGGCTTGCGAGCCTACTTCAGAAGCGGAATGACTGGAGGCAGCACGCTCACAGCGTGGTTTTTACCAACGGTTGTTTCGATCTGCTCCATGCCGGTCATGTGCATCTCCTCAAGCTTGCCCGTCTTCAAGGGGATGTCCTGGTTGTGGCGGTCAACGACGACGCCTCCATACGCCGGCTCAAAGGACCGGACCGCCCAATATTTCCCTTGGAGGAACGCCTGGAGATCCTGGAGGCATTGGAATGTGTGGATGCGCTTATTTCGTTTGCCGAAGACACCCCGCTGCGTCTTATCGAGGAGATCAGGCCGGATGTGCTGGTCAAGGGCGGAGACTGGAAACCGGAGGAGGTGGTGGGGAGGCCTGAAGTGGAGGCCGCCGGAGGGAGAGTGCTCATCGTTCCCTATCTCGCCGGCCATTCCTCATCCCAACTCATAGCCCGGATCGTGGAAGCGGCGGGGCGGAAAGGCGGACGGGACTGAAGCCGTGAGTACATCCGAATCCTAGCTAATAAAAAAAGCCCGTTGCTCCCTTTGATCAAGGCCGCAACGGGCTGGGAATAAGATAACTCTGTTTGTGACGAGCAGTTTTACATCATGCTCAGGATCCGTTTAGGCAGCCCTCTGAGCAGTGAGCTGTTCTGGGAAGCGTGAATCTTCTCATCCTTGTCCTCCCTTCATAATACAATATCTAATCTATATTAATTATCGGGACGAGTCAAGCCACCTCTTTGCGATTGCGTCCATGGTCCTCCCGGCAAACGCCGTGGCTGCTGTGAGCACGGCGATCGATGCTGTTGGGCTCGGATACTCGGCCCCAATCGCGATTTCGCAGCCGCATCCTCGCGCTGCAGGGATTGAAGAGGCGGGATCATCAGGCCGATATCCTGTTAGGGATGAGCTCAGGCCCGCCGGAGACACGGGGCGTGCCCAGCCAGTGGCACCCAGCCGCCTGCGGATAGAAGAGCTAACGCACAGAGGGGGCGGGTCGGCCAGGAACAGGTGCTTTTTCTTGCGGAGAGTAGGGGGGAATATAGAGGGGGCGGGTCGGCCGGCGTTTACGTGGGCGAGGGGCTTTGATATAATCAGGCGGTGGAAACCGTCGCCGTCCTGTTCAATCCCTCTTCCGGGCGAGGCAAATCCCAAAAAAGAAAGAATCTGATTGAATCCCGCTTCCTCCATTTCGGTATTCCCACCAAATGGTTCCTCTCCCAAAGCGAAGCCCATCTTATAGAATTGGCCAGAACTCTGGCGCACAGCTACACCATGGTGACGGCGGTGGGTGGTGACACGACCTTTACCTTGACGGCGGCCGAGATCATCAATGGGGGGATGGATGTCACACTGGGGATCGTAGGAACGGGTTCGGCCAATGATATCTCCCGCGGATTGGGGATCTATGACCTGGATGCATTATGTGAAGCGATTATAGCCGGGCGAGTGCGCCGGATGGATGCTGGATGCCTATTCCTGCCGGATCGCCAGCATCCCCTCTATTTTATGGGGGCGCTGAGTTTGGGATTGGGTGTGGATGTCAACCTTTTTATCGCAGAAGCGCGCCGCCGGCTTCCCCTGCTCAACCGTGGGGGAAGCGCAGTCCAGGCGCTGACCGGTATCGCGGCCATGCGTCATGCGTTCTCACGGAAATCCGTTCCCGACCGGATTCAGCTCAAGACGGACGGTTGTTGCAGGGAGGTCTATTTTTCTCTGGCGTTGTTTGCCAATACTCCTTACTATGCAAACGGCGTTCGTCTGCTCCCCGAAGCCACGCCCTTTGACGGCCGGCTCCATTGCTGCATCATCCACACGCGCTCTCTTTCACAGACCCTCAGGTTGAGTCCTAAGATCATAGGCGGTCGCCATACCTCCATGAGGGAGGTGGAGATCATTCCCCGCTCCGCTTTTCAAGTCGTCCCAGCGAGTGGTCAAATCGCGCTGCAGTATGATGGCAAGGTCATCACCGGAATAGAAAGTTTCCGAGTAGAGGTGCGTCCCGCCGTCCTCAAGACCTTCACATCCGGGGACCGATGAGACGCCTCTGGAGTCACACGAGATGCTCATTTATTCCGACTGTCCAGAATGGGCGCAGCGCTTTTTCCCCTGTGTTACCGATTGGCGGCCGGGGGCGGCGGCTCTCGAAGCTCATCCTGCCGGCCTGAAGGTTCTGGCCGAACAGATTTTTGGAAAAAACGCCGTCCTGGAAACGACCCGCATTCCTGAGATGAAGAATGCCGTAGTCTTAGGGGTGTCTTTTTCTCCTTTCTCGCAGTTTGATCGAGTGGTAGAGATTACCGGCCGCGGACATCGCCTGCCGGACCGGCTCTTTTGTCTGGCCGGATCAGGGTTAGGATTCCACGGCCAGCGCCGTCGGCCGTGGGTCGCAGCCGAGGGAAACATCCATCTGACCGTGCATTACCGACCGGATACCGCCATCCCCGGATTTGGTGTGGGCTTTCCGCTCCTGGCTGCGGTGTCGGTGCTCGAAACCCTCGACAGCCTTGCCGGCCTTGCCGGGCACGCTGCCGTCAAGTGGATCAACGACATTCTCATCGATGCCGCCAAGGTCGCGGGATTCATTGTCCACATCCAGACTCAGGGCGACCGGGTGGCGAGCGCGGTGTTGGGAATCGGCCTCAACGTGGAGGCGAAACCCTCGGTGGAGGCCGATTCGTTCGTGCCCCATGTCACCTCCTTGTGCGATACAATGCCGGATCCGAGGGACTGTCGTCTAGGAAAGGTGTTAGGCCTTTTGCTGGATAGATTGGAGAGCAACTACCTGCGGCTGTGCCGAGGGGACCTGCCCGCGCTGCTGCATCTATACCGCAGCCGATCGGCGGTCATAGGCCGCAGGGTGCGGATCACATCCGATCCATTGGAGGGCCCGAAGCAGGTACTGGCCGAAGGCCGAGTGTTGGGAATCGGAGACCGCCTGGAGCTGTTCATCCAAGGGGTAGAAAGCCCCGTAACCCGCGGTCGTTTGGCCTTCATCGATATGCCGGCCTTGACAGAGTTGTGAGGGCGTTTTATACTAGCCGCGATTTTTTTTAAGGAAACCAGGTTGTCTAAATCGGCGTACTAGGGACCATTTGAACATGCCATCAACGGAATTGATAATGGTGTGCGGATCTGCGTTTCTCTGGGTTTTTTTGATCCTCTGCGCTCTGGCCCTGCTCATGCTTCTGATCATGAAGCTTTTTCCGCCCGCGAAGGGAGGCGTGGATCCAACGCTGGTGGCCGCCCTAACATCCGTCATTCCCACTGTCCTTCCGGGGACAAAGGTCACCAAAATCGAGGAGAAAAAATGATATTCACCGAACAGCCTAAGAAGATCCGGGTGATGTTTACACCTTTCCGGGACGGTTTGCAGAGTTCGTTCGGAGGAAAAGTGCGGCTGAGGGATATCCTTCCTGCCATGCAGGCCTCGGCCCGAGCCGGCGTTCGGCATTTTGAATTTGGAGGAGGGGCGCGTTATCAGGCTCCCTATTTCTATTTGGGAGAAGACCCTTTCGATGACATGCAGGCCATGCGAGACGCCGTGGGCCCTGAGGTGGATCTGCAGATTCTAACGCGATCTGTTTCAGGAGTGACTCTGACCACGCAATCGATGGAGGGCTTGGAGCTTCAGGCCCGACTCATGAAGCAACACGGCACTACCTGGGATCGCAATTTTGATTTCATGAATGATGTGCGAAATCTGGTCAATACCGGGAGGCCTATCATCAAGGCGGGAATGCACCATCAAGTGTCCATCGCGCTTATGGGCCTTCCCTTTGCCTCGGATAAGGTGCACACGGCTGATTTCTATATCGATATCGGCCGGCGACTGCTGGAGAGCGACGTGCCCATCAACAGCATTTGCCTCAAAGATGCCAGCGGGACTACGGATCCCAAAACCATCTATGACACAGCCGTGGGACTGCGGAAGCTAATGCCCCCGGAAATGCTGCTGTGGATGCACACCCATGATACCGCCAGCACGGCGGTCGCCTGCTATATGGCCGCCATCCAAGGAGGGGCGGACGGTGTCGACCTCTCCGTACGCCCCATGGCCAGTGGCACGGTACAGCCCGATGTCCGCTCTCTGGCCCATGCGCTCAAGGGCACCGGCTACAGCCTGGATATCGACGTCGACCGGATGACCGAGATCGAGAACATGCTGGGCGAACTCATGCAGGAATATGCCTTCAATCCCACCACGACGACCCCGGATCCCCGCGTCCTAGGCTTTCCCATGCCGGGCGGAGCCATCGGCCCCAATGTCCATATGATGGTCAAGGCCGGTATACTGGACCGCTACAGCGAGGTGCTGGAAGAGTTCCCCGTGGTGGTGGAGGCGGGGGGGGCATGGACCAGCGTGACTCCCGGCAGCCAGCAATACTGGCTGCAGGCCTTTAACAACGTGCTCCATGGCCGCTGGAAGAAGATCGATCCCGGATTCGGCAAATCCGTGTTGGGATACTTCGGACGAACTCCGCTGCCTCCGGATTCCGAGGTGGTGAAGATCGCCTCCCAACAGCTGGAGATGCCTGTGTTCGAGGGGGATCCCTTGGAGGCGGCGCCCAAGAACATCGAGCCCGCCCGGAAGGCCCTGGAAGAGAGAGGTCTACCCGTCAGCGAGAAAAATATATTCTTGGTTTTGGCTGCTATGGTGCCTGGGAAAAAGATGGAACTCAATGAGGGAATCCGGCTGCTTTCCGGCAAAGCCCGTATCGACATTCCCCTGAAAAAGAAAGAAGAGCCGGAGCCGAAAGCGGCCCCGCAGCCGGAGCCGCCCGCTGCCCTGACAGGGCCGTTGACTACGACCTGCACGGTAACGGAAAATAACGTGAGCCGGACGTTCACCGTGACGGTGGAACCGATAGGGGCCGCAGTCGGGACGGAGCCTTCTCCTAATCCCGGAGCCACTCCAAGCGCGGCTCTTGGTACTCCTGTTCACTCCACTTTTGCGGGCTCGGTGGACGTGACCGACATCAAGGTCAAAGTCGGCGATGTCGTCAGCCAAGGCCAGGTGGTGGCTAGCGTCGAAGCCATGAAAGCCCAACACGATATCCTTGCCCCCGCGGCCGGGCGGGTCGAGGCCGTACATGTGGCGATCGGCGACGAGATCGATTCCAGCAAGCCCATCCTGACTATCGCCTGAGGATATCGGAATGGACATCCTGGTGAAACTCCTCCAGCAATCCGGATTCGCCCATCTGACCTGGGGCAACGGCGTGATGTTTCTGGTTGCGGGCACTCTGATTTATTTGGCCATCGCAAAAAAATATGAGCCGTTGCTGCTCATCCCCATCGGCTTCGGCACCATCCTGGCCAACCTGCCCCTGGCTGAAATGGGGGCAACCGGGGGAGGCATCATAACCCTGATTTATGATCAGGGCATCAAGACCGAGTTGCTTCCTCCCATCATTTTCCTGGGTGTGGGGGTGCTGACGGATTTTCGGCCACTCCTGGGCCGGCCCTTGACTTTCGTGCTGGGAGCCGCCGCACAATTGGGAATCTTCATCGCTGCTCTCGGCGCCGCCTATCTCTTGAACTTCGATTTCCAGGAAGCGGCCTCGATCGGGATTATCGGGGGAGCGGACGGCCCCACCTCCATCTTTCTGGCCAGCCAGCTGGCCCCGCATCTGCTGGGACCCATCGCGGTGGCCGCGTACAGCTACATGTCGCTGGTCCCCATCATCCAGCCCCCCATCCTTCGGCTCCTGACGACCCGCCGCGAGCGGGCCATCGACATGCCGCAGGCCCGTCCGGTGTCGAAAACCGCGGCGATCCTGTTTCCCATCATCACCGGAATTCTGGCCTCTTTGGCCATACCTTCCAGCGCCCCCCTCATCGGCATGCTCATGTTCGGAAACCTCATCCGCGAGTGCGGAGTGACCGACAGGCTGCGTAAGACGGCGGGAGGGTCCCTCATCGACATTGTGACCATCTTCCTGGGCATTGCGGTGGGCGCGACCATGGGCGCATCCTATTTCCTGAATGTTCGGACCCTGTACATCCTGATGCTGGGGGCGGTGGCTTTTTCCTTCAGCACCGGCGGCGGGATCGCATTCGCCAAACTCCTGAACGTGTTTCTGCGATCCGGGAGGAAAATCAATCCCTGCATCGGGGCCGCCGGCGTCTCCGCTGTGCCCATGGCGGCCCGGGTGGTCCAGCAGTTCGTATCCCAGGAAACTCAAGGAAAGGTCAACCCGCTTATGCCTGCTATGGGTCCCAATGTGGCGGGAGTCATCGGCTCGGCGGTCGCCGCCGGTGTTTTCTTGACGCTCCTGGGATGAAGATGCTGGCTCAGGCGGGCCGTATCCCTGCCTTGATCTCGAGGGTGCCAAGCACATCCGACACGCGAACTCAGCGCCTCGACCGGTGGTAAGCCTCCAGACATTCCCCAAACCATGCCCAGAGCTGCTCATGAAACTCCCTGCTGGGGGGGTGGTCTTGAAGCAGGCTGGAAGCGCTCCTTTCCGCGGTGTCGGCAGGAGTCAAGCGGATGAGGGATTCGGGATCATAGAGGCGCCGGGATTCCGGATGGAACTGGACCCCCAACACATGCGGGAACCGGACGTGGGTAAAGGCTTCCACCACCCTGCCGTCCAGTGAGGTTGCGATTGCCTCCAGGCCGAGGCCCAATTTCTCGACCGCCTGATGATGGGAGCTCAAGATTAGAGGCGTATCCGCCTCGGACCACCCCCATTCCTGGACGAACGCTCCTTCGGGAAGCAGTTTGATGCGGTGGAAGTAAATTCCGGTAAGCTTCGATTGCGGATAGAGGCGGGCATAAGGATTTTGATGCCAGTTATCCTCTCCCAGCGCGATGACGTCTTCGAACGTGTCGGCTCCGTATTGCTCTGACCACAGGTCCAGCACCAATGTGCCCCCGGTTCCGACATTGATCGTCTGTGCGCCCAAACAGATGCCCAGGATCGGAAATCCGGGCGCCGAGGCGAGGAGCGGATGATAACTCTGGTCCTGAAATCCACCCAGCAGATGAAACACGAGCGACAGCTCCAGGAAATGGCGGTAGGGAGAGAGGATATCCGTCAGCAGCGAGGTCTTCTCTCCGTAGAGATAAGGAGGGATGTCGTTGCCCCCGAACAAAATGATTCCATCGGATTTGTCGAAAATGGTCTTGAAATCAGCGGATAAGGCGTTCTTGACGAACAGGCTGTCCGGGCTCAGTTTTCCCTCCAGCCGGTGGAACTTCATCCAGCCCAGTCCATGGTCCCGTGCCATTCGGATTGCGCTCCGGTAGTCTGTCTCTTCCGAGGAATGATAGACTCCGATGACGGTGAGGTTATCGAGCTTGAGAAGCCGATGATCGCGCAGCGTCATCAGAACGTCGAGCGAGTCGGTCGAGGGATACAGGATCGTAAGCCGGATATCCTCGGAATTTCGGGGTGCGGTCTCGAAGAAGCGCGGGTGAACGGAATCATCGAAACCTGGGAGGGATTCGGGCGGCGCCCCGCAGCCGATGAGCATCATCATCAGGACAAGGGGCAGTGCCCGGTAAGCGGCGGATCCGTGCTTGCCTCTTCTCCGAATCATGGCTTCGCACGCATTATAGTGCCGAGTCCCGGTTTAATCAAATCCTCTTGATGGACCGATCTTTTTGTCAATTCTTAGATCGGGGGATCGATCCTCGATCCCCCGGCTTGCACAGCGGAGCGTATCCCTGCCGTCGATTCCGGCATAGGTGGGAGCCGCGGGGCGTAGGGAGGAAGCAGGAATGAATCCCGAAATTAGCATCTGGGAGAGGAAAACCTTTCATCCCGCATTTTCGTTAGTAACTTTGAGGATGATGCCCAGAAAAAAACCGCGGATGGAAAGAGAGAAAAAGGAATGAGCTGCCGCAGTGTCTTCAGATGGGGTATAGCGGCCGCTGTGGGCGGAGCTTGCGCCCTCGCATTGAATGCTCAGACCGGTACGCAACCCGCCATCCCCAAGCTGTCGAAGGCGCCCAAGATCGATGGCGTGATAGACAATCCTCTGTGGGAGCGGGAGGCGCTCGAGATCCATGATTTTGTGCAGCTAACACCGGTGGAAAGAGGAACTCCTTCACAAAACACAAAGGCGTTCATCGGCTACGACGCTGATAATCTCTACCTCGCCTTCCGCTGCTTCGACACCCATTCCGACGCGATCCGGGCGTCGATCACCCAGCGCGACAACATCATAGAGGACGATTGGGTGCTGATATTTTTGGACACCTTCAACGAGAAGCGCCGAGCCTTCACTTTCATTCTCAATCCACTGGGAATCCCCATGGACGGCATGCGCATCGAGGAAGGTGGCAGCGACCAGATCGATGCCAGTTGGGACGCGGTCTTTCAATCGGAAGGAAAGCTGGATGCCGAGGGCTATACGGTGGAGCTGGCCATCCCTTTCAAGAGCCTCCGATTCCCCGACGTAAAGGAGAAGGTGTGGGGCGTGACATTGGCGCGTACCATCGCCCGCACGGGAGAGATCATCGTCTGGCCGGCGATGTCGCGCGACAAGCCCGGACTCCTGTGCCAGGCTCGCGAGATGACCATCACGGGCGAGGTGGAAAGGGGAAGCAACTTCGAGCTTATGCCGGTGGCGACCTCCCTCAAGACCAAGGACGCCGATTTCGATTTCGATCCGGGACTGAATTTTAAGTGGGGGATGAGTTCGGAAATGACGCTGGATATGACGTTGAATCCGGATTACAGCCAGATCGAGGCCGACGCCCCCCAGATCGATATCAACCAAAGGTTTGCCCTTTATTATCCGGAGAAAAGGCCCTTTTTCCTGGAGGGAATGGAGATCTTCCAATTTCCCGAGATCCAGGTGGTCTATACCCGACGCATCATCGATCCTATCGGCGGCGCGAAGCTCTCGGGTAAATTGGGACGGTTTACCTACGGGCTGATTTCCGCCTACGATATGAGCCCGACCGAGAGTCTATGGGAAGTGAGCGACGGCCAAGTCGACCGCGATGCCACCGCCTTGTTCAACATCTTCCGCATGAAGGCCGATGTGCTCAAGGAATCTTATATCGGATTTGCTCTGACGGACAAGGAATTGACGGGTGGATCTTACAACCGGTTGGCCGGTATGGACGGACAGTTCAAATTCGGAGATCATTTCTTCCTCAATTTTCAGGCCAACGCCGCTCAGACCAAATACGGAGAAAGCAAGAGCGATTATGCACCCGCCCTCTATGGAAACATGGGATACTATCTAGAGCATTGGGGGGCTGGGGTATTCGGAACCGCCATCCATCCTGATTTCGAGGCGGCCTCCGGATACGTCAACCGCGTAGACTATCGTTCCTGGGGAGGGTATGCCTTCTTCAATATCTTTCCCGAAAAGAGATACCTGAATCAGATTCGCTTCCAGCTCAACGGCGGTCGTCGGTTCGCGTACCGAGGGGAAACGCTGGAAGACCAGTGGCTCGAGCTGCGCACCAATCTGCGTTTTACGGAGTTCAGCCAAATGAATGTCGAATTCCAGCGGAGCCTGGAACGTTACGGCGGCATCGATTTCCACAAGACCGGATTGGAGATCGAAGCGGAAAGCAACCTGATCGGCTGGCTGCCCTTCGGGTTCTTCTTTTCCACCGGGAACAGCATTTTTTATGATCCCGATGATCCTTTCCTGGGCTGCAGTAATTCCTATGGCCTGATCGTGACCCTAAAACCCAGTAAAAGGCTGCGCATCAGCTCATCTCTTTCCAAACAAACCTTTTGGGAGACGTGGGGGGGCGCCGAAATTTATGACTACAACGTGCTCCGCAGCCGCATCACGTACCAACTGAACAAAACCCTGTCGGTGAGGGCGATCGTGGATTACAATCATTTCTACCGAACACTTTATGGAAGCTTTCTATTCAGCTATGTCTATCGTCCCGGCACAGTGTTCTTCCTGGGTTTGGATAATGATCTTTTTCGAGACGAATTCGGCCGCTACGCCCAATCAGACTACAGTGTCTTTGTCAAATTCTCCTATTGGCATCGGATGTAGGGTCCGTGTTGATCGCGCCTTAGTGATCCCTCTTTTCAATCGCCCACAACTCCCCCTTACCCGAGTCATCGACGCAAACAGTGACGATGTGTCGCTCGAGCTGCAAGCAGAAGACATCCAGAATTCGTCCGGTGGGTGAATCGCAAATCCTTTCCCGGGAGATGACTCGGATGACAGGGTAAGACTGCCCGTCAAAAAAAATCTGGCGGGGGATTTCCCGGCCCTTATAACCCGAATAGAAAAGCACCTTGACTCGTGAGCCGGGAGAACTTTTTCTGATCCGGTGCATCCTATCCTTCAAAATGTCATTATCCCGCGAAGGGATCGGGAAGTCAAAAATCGCCCGGATTCAGCGAGTTTTCCCGGGTCTGGTGCAAGGGCTCACTCGCCTCCCAAAGGATCCTCAAATCATGGGAGCCTTTAACCCCCGGCACAGTTGCCGGTCGCCTTCACAGGCTGAGGGATATCTTTTCTCGGGATCCGCGTTCTGAGAAATCTGACGGCCGTACCGGATCAAACCGCATGCGACCGGCCAGGCTGACAGCAGGGGCCGAGACGCGTATAATAGCGGGCATGAGTTTTGAGTTCATCTGTGAGACACCGGAGTTTCGCACGCTGGTACAAAGACTCGGCTCCGGAACCACACGTTGTCAAGTCACCGGTGTCCCCAGCTCCGCCCAGCCCTATCTGCTGGCCGCCTTGGCCCGAGAAACCGGACGCGGGATCATTTTCATCCGGCCTTCGTCGGCTTCGTTGCTCCGTTTCGCCGAAGGAGCACGGTTTTTTTCGAGGCGCCTGTCGGGACCGCATAAAGTGCGCGTGCTTCCGGCCCTTTCCGCGGACCCTTATCGAGAAGTGCCGCCCGCGCTGGAGACGGCGGCCGCCCGCATGCGTTGCCTGTATGATATCCTCCAAGAGCGGGCCGGACTGATTGTGACCGACATATTTGGGCTTCTCAAACCGCTTCCTGCGCCGGCTGACCTGAAGGCAGCCTTCCTCACGCTGGAAATAAAGGAATCGTTCTCCCGTGAAGGGATTTTGCGCCTCCTTTCGGACTACGGCTACGAGCGCACCGATCTCGTCAACAGTCATGGCGAGTATGCCTGGCGGGGAGGAATTGTGGACGTGTTTTCCCCCTGGACAGGAAGCCCGTATCGCATCGAGTTGGGTGGCGACGAGATCGTTTCTCTCCGTGAGTTCGATCCTGCGTCTCAGCGCTCGCGCCGCAAGCTTGAATTCTTGAGGATTCCATCTCTGCGTGAGTACCCGGTCGATCCCGGCTTTATCCGTCAATGGGCGGCGGCTGCCAGATCCGCAGCCGCATCCCAACCTGCCTCTGATCTCGACCAACGGATCGCGCAAATGGAAAAAGGCGAGATCTTCCCCTCCTTCGCGTATCAGGCCGTCTTGACGAGGGAGAGGTTTGTGCCCTTCACTCATTATCTGCAAGACCATCTGCTGGTGATGGATGACTCTGAACAATTGGAAAAGGACTGGCGTGATTCATGGAACGCCCTGCAGAGCAGTCATGCGGAGCAGGCGGAACGGAAATTGTTCAGCCTCTCGCCCGAGCGGATATTCCCCTTACAGCTGTGGAAAAAAATACGGCAAGAGGCGGTGCAGATAAATGCGTTGGAGCGATCATTGCCCCGCAGCAAACATCACTTTTTTTTCCAATCGGCTCCGCGGTTCGACAACCGAATTCCCTTTTTTTTGGATTTCATAAAGAAAAAACAGGAGGAACGTGAACGCTGTTTCCTCTTGTTTTCCGGAGAGGCGGTACGGCGTAAATTCGCCGGCCTGCTCGCTCAGCACCGGATCCCGCACATCCTGTCCGACGATCCGCGGTTTGCCGCCCCCGATGAATCCCTAGTACTGCTGCCCGGACGGATGCCGCATGGATTCCTCTACCCACCTCAAAAGATATTGATTCTTTCCGAGCAGGACGTGTTCACGGAAGAACGTGTGCTGGTGAGCCGCCCCCGCATCGCCCCCTTCGTATCCGATTTCCGGGATCTGAAATCCGGCGATTTTGTCGTCCATACGGACTACGGGATCGGAATCTTTCAGGGCTTGATCAGGATGGCAGTGGACGGAAAGGCGCAGGAATTCATGGAGATCCATTACCGGGACGGCGACAAGCTGTATGTTCCGGTGGAGGATCTGAACCTGGTTCAGAAATACGCGGGATCGGGTACGGCCGCTCCCGTTCTCAGCAAATTGGGGACCCCCCAATGGCAGAATGTCAAGTCGCGGACCAAGAAGGCGATCGAGGATATGGCCCGCGAGCTGCTGGATTTATACGCCCGGCGCAAGGCTGCCCAGGGCTACCGTTTCAGTCCCTCCGGCGTCTGGAGCGCGGACTTTGAAAAGACCTTTGAGTACCTTGAGACCGAAGACCAGCATCGCGCCATCCGCGATATCATGCAGGATATGGAGTCGGACTCGCCCATGGACCGTCTGCTCTGCGGTGATGTGGGTTACGGCAAGACCGAAGTCGCCATGCGGGCGGCGTTCAAGTCGGTCATGGACGGCAAGCAGGTGGCCGTGCTGTGTCCCACGACGGTCCTAGCCAGTCAGCATCTTCACACCTTTCGTAGGCGGATGCTGCTCTTCCCGGTCCGGATCGAGGGGCTGACCCGCCTCCAATCCCGAACCCAGCAGCAGGAGCTTCTGCGGGATTTGAAGACGGGCTTGGTGGACATCATCATCGGGACACATCGATTGCTGTCCCAGGATGTCGAGTTTCATGATCTCGGCCTGCTGGTGGTGGATGAGGAGCAACGATTCGGGGTTAAGCACAAGGAAAAGATCAAACAGCTCAAAGCCAATATCGACGTGCTGACCATGACGGCCACCCCCATCCCTCGAACGCTGAATTTGTCCTTGACCGGATTGCGGGACATCAGCCTGATCGAAACGGCGCCCAAAGATAGGTTGGCGATCCATACGGTCGTGACATCATTCAACCGGCGTCTGATCACCTCCGCCGTACGCGGGGAGCTGGGTCGCGGCGGGCAGGTTTACTTTATCCACAACCGGGTGGAGGATATCGAAAGCATGGCTGAAATGCTGGAACAATGGGTTCCCGAAGCCCGGGTGGTCACGATACACGGACAGATGTCGGGGTCCGTCCTGGAAAAGCGGATGATCGATTTTATTCAGCAGAAGTATAATGTTCTTATTTCCACCACCATCATCGAAAACGGCATTGATATTCCCTTGGTCAACACTCTGATCGTCAATCGAGCGGACCGGTTCGGATTGGCTCAGCTCTACCAGCTGCGCGGCCGCGTGGGGCGCTCTTCCCGCCAGGCTGTGGCCTATTTTCTTATCCCTCCTCAAATGGAATTGACCCCCCTGGCCCAGCGGCGCCTGCAGGCGCTCAAGGAGTTCAGTGCCCTGGGTTCGGGATTCCGCCTGGCCGCCAAAGACCTCGAGATTCGGGGCTCCGGGAGTTTTCTGGGTGACCGGCAGCATGGATACATGGAGGCCGTGGGATTTGATTATTACATGCATCTTTTGGAGGACACGATCCGAAAGATGAAGGGTGAACCGCCGGAAGAAATCAAGAGCAAGATCAATATCAAGCTGGACATCCGCATTCCTGAAACCTATCTTCCCCAGACTAACCTACGCCTGAACCTTTACAAACGCGTTTCCGTCGTGGAGAGTCTGGAGGACTTGGATCATATCGCTGAAGAAGTCCGCGACCGGTACGGCCATCCCCCTTCCGGCGTGCGGCGCCTGTTCCGATACGGGGCCATCAAACACTTGGCGGCGAAGATCAGGCTCAAGACCTTGGATCGCGTGGGCGGCAGATTGGTGCTTCACTTCATGCCCGACTCGGCAGCGGATATCTCTCGATTGACCGGGCTTTTGAAGGACTACCGCGGCTCCCTCACTCCGCAGGGCGTCCTGACGCTGGAAGTGAATGCGCCCGGAGAGGAGGCCTTCATGGATGAAACCATCCACATCTTGAAGGAGTTGTCTCTAATGTAATATAATGGACGCACGTGAATGCTAATGAAATCCGGCGATTCAAGAGCGGCGGCCTCGGTTCTCGCCTTGATGTGTGCAATAGCATTGTGTTTTTGCAGAAGCGGAGATTCGGATGGGGAATCAGGCCTTAGTTCGAGGGCCATACGGGGCGGAGACGCCGTGGTCCTGGTTGTGGAACTCGCTTCCTATTCACTGTCGGATTTTTTAAGGTATGTGACGCTCACCACCGGTGAGGAAGCGGGGAATCTCACTGAGGCCGTATTGAGCCGGATGTTCGACAGCTATGTGGAGGATAAACTATTGCTGGCCGAAGCCCGCACCCGCAACATCTCTCTGGAAGGGGATGAGCCTAAAGGCGATGAGGGCGTGAAGGATGAGTCCGGAGCCGCTGGCGCCGCATCCGGCCTCGAGGATGATGAGATGATGCAGCTTCAGAGCGATCGGCTCCTGATCAAGAAATGGACCGGGTTGCTGGTCGCGGGACTCGCCGCGGATCCCGAGGAAATCGCGTCATATTACAGCGAAAAGAAGCGGGAATTTCTAAAGCCGGCTCGAGTCAGCGTCAGTCAGATTTTGTTGGCGACCCAAGAAAAGGCTATCCAGGCTTTGGACATGGTCAAGGATGCCTCGAATTCACGCTTTCGGGAGGTCGCGCGCCTGATGTCGGTGGGAGTGGAAGCTGACAAGGGTGGGGCAATGGGCGTTTTTGAGCTGGGTCAGCTTCCCTCGGAGATGGAGAGTGTGATATTTGCGTTGCAGGAGGGCGAGGTCAGTCAGGTGGTCGAGTCTTCCTATGGCTTCCACATTTTTCGCGTGGATAAAAAGTTCGCTCCCGAGCTGATTTCGGAAGAAGAGGCGACCCGGGAGATCAAATCCAGGATTCGGGATCGCAAGATCCAGGATCACTTGTCGGCACACATCGCCGAACTCAAAGAGCGGATGAATTGGACCTCGTACACGCAGAATCTCTCTTTTACGTATGTTAGGAATGGAAATGAGTAATTTGAAAAGGATGCTGGCTGCGATCCTGGTTATGGGCGGGATCTGCCTGCTTTTCGGGCAGGAGGTGGTGGAAGCCATCGTGGCCGTCGTCAACGACGAGATCATCACTCTGTCGGATTACAAGCGGCAACACGACATGCTTTACCAACAGCTCAGGGCCCAGTCTCAGGGCGAAGATTTCGAGCCGCAGTTCGAGGCTTTTAAAAAAAGACTCCTGGATGACATGATCGTCGGAATCCTTTTGCTCCAAAGAGCTAAGGAAATGGATATCGACGTGACCGAGCAGCTGAATATGTACATTGACTCCATCAAGGAGGAGAATGGCTTTGAATCCGAGGGCCAGCTTCGGGCGGCGTTTCAGCAGCAGGGGGTGAATTTCGAACGGTGGAGACAGGAAACCCGGGATCGTCTGCTGCGTGATTCGGTCATCTATACCGAGGTGGGACGCGGCATCGTGATCGACGATGGGGAAATCTTTACCTATTACCGCCAAAATCCGGAGGAATTCACCCAGCCGCCCGAGTTTCGAATCAAGGGGATTTTTGTCTCCGCCGAGGGCAGAGGCGAAGACGAAGCGCGGGAGCGGCGGACGGAGATCGTTGCCAAGCTGGATATGGGGGAGGATTTCTCCGCCGTGGCGGCTGGGTACTCGGAAGGCCCCGAGAAAGACAACCAGGGAGACATGGGCAGTTATAAGGAAGGCGAACTCCTGGGGGACTTTGAAAAAGAATTGAAGAAGATGGAGGCCGGGCAGATCACCCCCTGGATACGCATCGAGACGGGATGGTATTTGTTGCGCCTGGAAGAAAAGACCGAGAGCCGGTTATTGGAGTTTGACGAGGTCAGGGACGAGATTCAAGAAAAGATTTATGTGGAGCGCAGTGAAGCCGGGAGACAGGAGTACCTCGAAGAATTGAAAGAGAAGAGTTTCATCAAAATTCTTATTCCTGATCCCCTCAAGCATATCGGGCGTCCCTGAGTGCTGCGGGGAACAATTCTATTTCTCAATTCCCGCCTAGCGTCATGCCCTCAGGGGATGCATACGGCCGCCGCCACGGCCGTTGTCCAGGTGCCGGCTTCACCCTGAGCCGCAGCGGTGAGGTTTTGGGTGCTCACCGTTACATCCTTCGAGATCCGATACACGCTTTTTTTCTGCTCCCAGATCTCACGCAGGTCAAAATCATGCCCGAGAATGGTGGCCAACATGAAGGCCGCCAGGTCTTCCGCATGATGACCGGCCTCTTCCTCAACCTGCCCGAAACTGTGATATTCGGCGAGATACCCATAATGCTCCGGAGTGTTGGGGCGGGCGACGCCGATGGCGGCGGCGA
>Ga0180438_10004620_pt1 | contig 19714 bp, 13 predicted proteins | sample SS_ome_12_FD_132455 | JGI IMG/M metagenome (GOLD analysis project Ga0180438, IMG submission 132455) | Hypersaline lake sediment archaeal communities from the Salton Sea, California, USA - SS_3_D_2 metaG | ecosystem: Environmental > Aquatic > Non-marine Saline and Alkaline > Hypersaline >... | reverse complement strand
GACAACGAATACCTGGTGGTATGGAGCGGTGATGACAACACGGTGCCGCTGGTGGACGACGAGTTCGAGATCTACGGCCAGCGATTTGCCGCTGCGCCCGAAGCGGACGTGTTTGACGGGGCAACGCCGGTAGCGGATGGCGGTGGACCGGTAGACTTTGGCAGCACCCCGGAAGGATCGCCCGCTCTCACTGTGATATTCACAGTTCAGAACAATGGTGACGCCGACCTCACAACGTCAAATCTGAGCGTGCCCATAGGTTACTCTGTCACGGAAGGGCTCGATGCGACGATCTCGCCGAGTAGCTCTGACACGTTCACTGTTGCGCTCTCTACGGCGACGGCGGGCACGTTCAACGGGACGGTGAGCTTCGACAACAACGACGCCGATGAGGACCCTTACAACTTCACTGTGACAGGCACGATCACGGACGTAACCCCCCCGACTGTCAGCTCAGTTTCCGTCCAAACAGGTCTGACGGTCGATGTGGCGTTCAGCGAAGCGATGGGTTCGGGTGTTACGACTGCAGTCAACTACACCGTCTCGGGCGGCGGTCAGGGCAGCCTGGCCAGTAATCCCAACAGCGTTGCGTTCCAGAGCGGTACGACGTACCGCTTGACGTGGAGTTCGGGCGAGATGGTGGCCGGCGGCGATATCACGATCACGGTAGCTGGCGTGCAGGATGTGGCCGGTAACCCGATAGGCAGTCCGGACAGTGGAACGGACGTTGGTGGCGGCGTGGGTGTCCTGCCGACGGTAGGATCAGTATCGGTTCAGACCGGGCAGACAGTCGACGTGACATTTAGCGAAGCGATGGGTTCGGGTGTTACGACTGCGGCGAACTACACGGTTTCGGGCGGCGGTCGGGGCAGTCTGGCCAATAATCCCAATAGCGTTGTGTTCCAGAGCGGGACCACGTACCGTCTGACTTGGAGTTCGGGCGAGATGGTGGCCGGCGGAGATATCACGATCACGGTAGCCAACGCACAGGATCTGGCGGGTAATCCGATAGGCAGTCCGAACAGTGGGACGGACGTTGGTGGCGGCGTGGGGGTCCTGCCGACGGTAGGATCGGTAGCCGTTCAGACCGGCCGGACAGTGGATGTGACGTTCAGCGAGGCGATGGGTTCGGGTGTTACGACTGCGGGCAACTACACGGTTTCGGGCGGCGGTCAGGGAAGTCTGGCCAATAATCCCAATAGCGTTGTGTTCCAGAGCGGGACCACGTACCGTCTGACGTGGAGTTCGGGCGAGATGGTGGCCGGCGGCGATATCACGATCACGGTAGCTGGCGTACAGGATCTGGCCGGTAACCCGATAGGCAGTCCCAACAGCGGCACTGACGCGGGCAGCGCTATCGGCACCTCACCGGCGGTCTTGTCTGTTACTCGCGCTGACCCGAGCCCGACAAGCGCACCTTCGGTGGACTTCACCGTTACGTTCAGTGAGGATGTGAGCGGTGTTGATACCGGCGATTTCGTGCTGACCGTGACCGACGTTGCAGGCGCTTCTGTGAGCGGTGTTTCCGGTAGTGGGTCGGTCTACACGGTCAGCGTGGATACGGGTACCGGCGGCCCAGGAGGCGGCACGATCCGCCTGGATGTAACCGACGATGACTCTATAGTGGACGGTGCCGGCAACCCGTTGGGCGGCTCTGGCGCGGACAACGGTGAGTTCACCTCAGGGGAGGCGTACAGTATCGAGGCGGCGGTCCCTGTGGGTGGTATTGTCGGCTATACCTTGCTGGTGCTCGCGCTACTTGGTATGGCGTTCGTGTTGGTACGCCGAGCTTCCTCGCATCGGCACGCCTGGTAGTGACGCGTCGGGTATTGGACTTGAGACAAGGGTATCTCTATCTGTCTTCCGGGGAGGCACATCTTCGACAAGAACTTGCGCCCGGTGTTGAGGTTTCGTGCGCGCCTTTTTCTCAACCTGCAGAGGCGGACGGGGCATAATTCTCCTGCGCTTGACCCGGGACAAAGAGCAAGATGTTTGACACGCGGGCGGCGCTGTGATAGAATCCCAGCAGGAGAGCGGGATACATAATACTTTGGCCTTCAAAAGGTTAGGTGGCTCTCATGGCTGGATTTGTCACAGACATAGACGAGCTGATACGCGCGCGGTATCCAATACTCTACCTTATCACGTGGGAGGAGAACAGGGCGAAGCAGATACTGCTCCACATCGCGCAGGAGCAAGGCAAGGATATCTTCGAGTGGAGCGTAACTGACGGTCTCAGGCATCTCGCGAAGCTGTTCACAAAAGAACCGTACAAAGAGCACTCGAGGGATCCGCTTGTGGCCCTGAACCACGTGCTTCAATCCAGCGTACCGGCGCTATACGTCTTCAAGGATTTTCATCTCCATCTGAAAAAGCCGGAGATGATCCGCCAGATGCGCGATGTGGCGAACGCCCTGCGTCAGACCAAGAAGACGCTGATTATTCTATCGCCCGTGCTGGACATCCCGACGGAACTCGAAAAATCGATCACCATCGTCGATCTGCCGCTGCCACAGGCCGATAATCTTGGAGGTGTTCTCGACCGGATGATCAGGGACACCTCACGCAACCGGCGTCTTAAGGTGGATCTGGCGCCGGAGGACCGTGCGGGGCTCATAAAGGCTGCGCTCGGTCTGACACTGGAGGAAGCGGGAAACGCGTTCGCACGCGCAATGGCCCAGGACGGGGTACTGGACGCGACGGACATACCTGCGATACTCAAGGAGAAAAAGCAGCTGATCCGCAAGTCCGGACTGCTCGAGTATTTCTCGACGGACGAGGCGATAGAGAACGTCGGCGGGATGGACGTGCTCAAGGGCTGGCTGGTGAAACGGCGAAACGCGTTCAGCGATGAAGCGCGGGCTTACGGCCTGCCGGAACCGAAAGGGGTTCTGCTCCTCGGCATACAGGGATGCGGCAAGAGCCTTGTTGCCAAAACCGTAGCCAGCCTGTGGAGTCTGCCGCTGTTGCGTCTTGATGTGAGCCTTATCTTCTCCGGATATATAGGTGCCTCCGAGAGCAACATGCGTAAAGCGATCAAGACCGCCGAATCGATCGCGCCGGCGGTTCTTTGGATTGACGAGATAGAGAAAGCGTTCTCGGGCGTTGCGAGCTCGTCCATATCCGACGCCGGCACGACGGCCCGCGTTGTCGGAACGTTCCTGACTTGGATTCAAGAGAAGAAATCGGCGGTATTCGTGATCGCCACCGCGAACTCGATAGAGTCGCTGCCGCCGGAGCTGTTGCGCAAAGGCAGGTTCGACGAGGTGTTTTTCGTTGACCTGCCGACGTGCGCCGAGCGAGGCGAGATATTCGCCATCCACCTGGCAAAGAGGAAGCGAGATCCGCAACGATACGATATTGGATTGCTCGCGAAAGAATCGGACGGGTTCAGCGGGTCGGAGATTGAGGAGGCGATCATTTCGGGGATGCACGATTCGTTCGCCGAGAAGCGAGAGCTCGAAACGCGTGATATACTGGAGGCGTTGCGCGGGACGGTCCCGCTTTCCGTCACGATGGCGGAGAAGATCTCCTTTTTCCGTCAGTGGATGCAGCCGCGGGCTCGTCCGGCGTCGTCGGGAGCCGCACAACAGTCATCAGCAGGGCGCAAAGAGGATCCGTGAGGTCGATGGGCGTCACCAAATGGATAGAGCCGCCTGCTCCAGGTCGGCGGAAGAAGACCGGTCGGGGAGATGCGCCAGCCGCGGAGGGCGACAGCGTCGCTCTGTTCGGAATTGCTGAGGAGTGCAGACACTCCGGGCAGCTTGAAGAGGCCATCGTCTATTACGAGAAGTCGGTCTGTTTCGATTCGGGATTGCCGGACGCGTGGATAGGGCTGGCCGACAGTCTGGTGCGCCTGGGCAAGGTGGAGCAGGCGCACGATACGGTGGAAAGAGCGCTCGAAATGTACCGTCTGACCAGGCCGTTTTACGCTCTCAAGGCGCTCGTTCTCCTCCACGAGGGGGAGGACGAGGAGTCGTTCAGGTATTCCGACGTATCGATAGACCAGAACGAAGCAGTCTCGTATGCGTGGTTTGTGAGAGGCGAGATACTGTTAACCCGCAGCCCGCGCTCAATCCGCACGCAGAACGCCCGCCACTGTTTCGAGAGAAGCGTAGAGCTGGCAGAGAAACAGTGGGCTGCATGTCTTTGGGTCGGGTTGGTGTTTCTGATAGCCAAGCATCCGGCTCTTGCCGGGGCGTACCTCGCAGAATCGGCACACCTGAATCCTCTGAACGCCTTCACTTGGTTGAAGCTGGGCGATGCGTTCAGGGTCATGCGCTTTTTCGAGCAGGCGAGATTTTATTATGAGCAGGCGTTGGATGTAGATCCGGGATGTCGGCCGGCGAAGCGCGGCCTTGCCGAGGCCGGAGCGTGCCGCTCGCGTATTTCCTATCTGATAGACGTTGATTGCGCGCGGGCGCGCTGGAGCAGGATGTTCGGGCTGCAACGCAGCCGCAACGGCGCACGAGAATGAGGAGCCGCAGACGATATGGATGAGAAAACGTACGTGAACCCGCTTGTCGAGCGATTTGCCACGGCCGAAATGGTGGAGGTTTTCTCGCCGCAGAAGAAGTTCAGCACGTGGCGACGGGTCTGGCTGGCGCTGGCTGAAGCGCAGAGCGAGCTCGGGCTCGAGATCACACGCGAACAAATAGATGAGATGCGAAGCAACCTGGACAACATAGACTTCACGGCCGCGCAAGCGAAGGAGCGCGAGATCCGGCATGATGTAATGGCGCACGTGTACGCGTTCGGCGAGCAGTGCCCGAAAGCCAAACCTATAATTCATCTCGGCGCGACAAGCGAGTTATTGAACGGCAACACCGACCTGATCCTGATGCGCGAGGCGATGTTGGTCGTGAGAAAAAGGTTAGTAAACGTGCTGCAGAAGATCATGCGGTTTGCCGAGAAACACAAGGATGTGCCGGCTCTAGGTTTGACACACTTCCAACCGGCCCAGCCTGTCACGGTCGGCAAGAGAGCGGTTCTATGGGCCCAGGACCTTCTTTTCGACCTTGATTCGATCGAACATCTGCTGGCGGAAACGAAATGTCGCGGCGCGAAAGGTACAACCGGCACACAGGCGTCTTACCTGCACCTGTTCGACGGCGACCACGACAAGGTGAAGAAGCTCGACCTGCTCGTGGCGGAAAAGCTCGGGTTCGCGAGCACGTTTCCTGTGACCGCCCAGACGTACCCTAGAAAAGTGGACACGCGGACGATGACGGTGCTCGCCGGAATCGGCGAGAGCGCCCACAAGTTCGCCACGGACATGAGACTTTTGCAAGGGTTGAAAGAGGTGGAGGAACCGTTTGGCGAAAAGCAGACGGGCAGCTCCGCGATGGCCTATAAACGCAACCCGATGCGGTGCGAGCGGCTCTGTTCTCTCGCAAGACATCTGATGCTCGCGCCGGTACACGCCTCGTTCACGGCGGCCACGCAGTGGTTCGAGCGGACGCTCGACGACTCGGCGATACGGCGAATATATATACCGGAAGCGTTCATGACGTGCGACGCCGTTCTCAACCTCTACCTGAACGTGATGGAGGACCCGCAGGTTTATGCGGCGATGGCTGCCAAACGGCTCGAGGCGGAACTGCCTTTCATGGTTACGGAGACGATACTTATGGAGTGCGTCAAGAGAGGCGGTGATCGGCAGAAACTGCACGGAATAATTCGCGACCACGCGATGCAATCAGCCAGACGCGTGAAGCGGGAGGGCAAGGACAACGATCTGATCGAGCGGCTCGCTTCCGATAAGGAGATAGGGTTGAGCCGCGACGAAATAAAGTCGCTAATGGACGTGCGCAACTTTATCGGGCGCGCGCCGGAACAGGTCACGGAGTTCGTAGCCGAAAACTTGCAGCCGGTGATGAAGAAGTACGCTGACCTTCTCGGCGACAAATCGGACGTGCGGGTCTGAAGGCTCGGTCGTTTGACTGTGTTTCGCTATCACGGCCACGCGTCCGGGCAGTGTTGGCGCACGAGATCGGCCGGCAGACCGTTCTCGCGGCATATGCGTCCGTAGAGGTGACCGCTCGGTTTCACCCGTCGCTCGAGGTCGTCGCGGCCGACTTCGATCAGCCCTGTTTTAACATCGTATTCTCGGTGCCACTCGAAGCCGTCCATCAAAGAGTTGTAGAAGTACCCACGGATGTCGCCAGCAAACTGGATCGCGTCATAGACGCGCTTGAGGTGGCCCAGAATGAACCGATACCGCTCGTCGTCGTTGTCCGTTGCAAGACCGTTTTCGGTTATGTAGATCGGCTTGCCGAAGCCGGCCGCCCATTCCAGGACCCTGTAAAGGCCGTCAGGGTAAATCTCGCCCGGACACCGCGACCTCGCTTCTCGCGGTTCGGCGATAGGTTCACCCGAGGACCTCTTTGGACGCCTCAACCCGAAGCGCACAGTCTCGCGCGCGTAGTAGTTCACACCGAGGAAATCGAAGCTGTCCTCCATCTCCGGCACATACCGGTTAAAACCCAGGGGGAATGCCATAATCCCCGCGTGGAGGGAGTTCGGAAAGAGCTCGTTGAAGAAGTAGCTGAGCGTTGCCGCACCCAATCGGTCCAGGACTAACTCTTCTCTTAACGGATCGAATACTCTGAGGTACTTTGCAAGACCTACTTGAGGGTCCGATCCTATTCTCTCGGCTTCGTCGTGTATCGCATGGTACGCCTTGACGTGGGCCTTGATCAGGTTCCTGCAGACTCGCAGTGCTCTTCTTCGGCATTTCATGCCGGGGGGCGCCGATCTCTCAACGTACCCGCGGTACGTGTAAAGGACCGGGGCGTTGATGGTAACCCAATACTGGACGTACGCGCCGAAAGAGCGTACGGCGCGACGCGCATACCGCACGAACGCCTCCACCGCCGTCTCCGACTCCCACCCACCGCGTTTCGCGAGCCACAGAGGGATAGTGTAATGGTTGAGGGTCACAAAGGGTGCGATACCGTGTTGCTTTAACGAATCGAGAACGCCCAGGTAGTGGGCCACAGCCTCGTCCGCCCACGCTCCCTCTTCCGGTTCGACCCTGCTCCACTCTATGGACAGCCGATGCGCGTTCATCCCGAGCGATTTGACGAGGGCGAAATCCTCCTCAAAACGCTCGTAGTGGAGGCACGCCCCACCCGATACCGAGCGGTCCGCGGTCCGCGCTTTGCGCCTCTCCCACTCCCACCAGTCGTTGTTCGTATTGTTGCCTTCGACCTGATGGGCGGAGGTGACCGCACCCCATAAGAAACCGTCTGGAAACGCTAGTATCTTCTCGCTCATGTCCGAGAGTTTGCCTTCACGTTGCGGTTTGCCGTCTCGAAAATCGGATCCCGGCCTGGATCTCGCGGGAAAATTCTGCGACATGATACCAGTTTGGCTGCACGAACACAAGCGCGAGACGCAAGGGACATAGTCCGGACGGTGCTTGGAAATCGGCTCGCGGTTTTCTCATCGACGGCACGCTCTTAACTTGACACTGCATCTCGTCATTCGCTACAATACGCTTCGTAAAACGGTTCCAGCACCGTCGTATGCGCTGCGATGCGCGCTCCGCATAAGAGGGGGGAGTCAATCTGCGATGCCGATGTCCGTGAAACTCACCGAAACGGAGATACCGGGTGTGCTCGTGATAGAAACGGGCATTGCTCGTGACGACCGGGGTTTTTTCACTGAGATATACTCCGAGAAGGTCTGGGAAGAAGCCGGGTTCAAGGAATCGTTCGTTCAAGACAACCTGAGCATGTCCGCCAAAGGGACGCTGCGCGGCATGCATTACCAGCTGGATCCGTATGGGATGGGCAAACTGGTCCGGGTGGTATCGGGTTCGGTGTTCGATGTGGCAGTGGATCTGCGCAGAGGATCGCCGACTTTCGGCAAGTGGGTCGGCCGGACGCTGAGCGAGGGGAACGGGCTCGCAATGTGGGTGCCGATCGGATTTGCGCACGGTTTCATCGCGCTCGAGGACGACGCGCTGGTCTTGTACAAGTGTACAGGTATGCATACGCCGGACGCCGAGCGCTCTTTATCGTACAAGGATCCTGAGATCGGCATCGAATGGCCGATTGAGGTGACTATTGTCACGAAGAGGGATGAGGAAGCTCCAGGGCTGCGTGATGCCGAGCACAATTTCGTGTTCGAAGGGTAACGGTCGGATGAGGCGGTCGCAGAACCTGAGACCGAGGGTCGTCAGATGATACTTGTGACGGGTGGAGCAGGGTATATCGGTGCGGTGGTAGTCCGCGAACTGTTGGACAAAGGTTTTGCCGTACGGGTGTTGGACAAGTTTCTGTACGGGGAGTACCCGCTTGAAGAGGTTCGCAACCAGGTTGACATCGTGCGGGGCGACATATGCGATCTGGACGAATCGTTGCTGGACGGGATCAAGGGTGTCATACACCTGGCCGGGCTGAGCAACGACCCTACCGCGGAGTTCAATCCCGAAGCGAACCACCGGATGAACACGGTGGCCACCAAGACGCTTGCCGAGGCGTGCAAGCGTAAAGCTGTGAAGCGGTTCATCTTCGCCTCGAGCTGCTCGTTGTACGATCGCGGCTTGATGGCTGAGGACAGGATTCAGGACGAACAATCCGAGATTGAACCGCGCGCCGCTTACGCGACAAGCAAGTACGAAGCCGAGAAGATTCTCATGAGTATGACCGACGAACAGTTCCAGCCCACGATACTTCGCCAGGGCACGGTTTACGGGTGGAGTCCGCGCATGCGCTACGACCTCGTGGTGAACACCTTTGTCAAGTCGGCTTTCGAGACGGGGGTACTGACGGTATATTGCGCCGGCGAGATGTGGCGGCCGCTGGTTGACGTGACAGACGTCGCAAAATGTTACCTCGCCTGTCTTGAGGGCGATCTGGGACTTGTTGGCGGCCAAGTGTTTAATCTGGCGTACAGAAACTTCACGATCCTCTCGCTGGCCCACTGGGTAAGGAAGGCGCTGGAAGGCGTAATCGACGTCGACATTGAGGTCGAGTATGACAGCCGGAAAGGCAGAAGCTATCGGGTCAGCACGCGTAAGATAGAGAATACTATTGGCTTCCGCCCGCACGTCTCAGTGGAAGAGTCTGCTCGCGCTATGGCCAATAAGATATGCGGCGGTATCGCGGCTGATTTCGCCAATCCGAAGTATTACAACATCAAATGGCTAGAGCTTTTGGTCGAAATCGAGGGGCATCTTAAGCGGATCGGAAGCATCTTCTAGTGAAAGTTGCCGTAATAGGTGCTGTCGGCCAGCTTGGCACCGATGTCTGCAAGGTTTTCTCTGATGTTGAACTGTACAGGGTGAGCCGGCAGGGTGCCGACATCACTCTTGACATCCGAGACGCCGGTCTTGTGCACGAGATCATTGCCGACCAGCTCCGCCCCGATCTCGTGATCAACGCCGCGGCGGCGAGCAACGTGCCGAAGTGCGAGCAGGAGCCGGACTGGGCATTCGGCGTCAATGCCACGGGGACGAAAAACCTGGCGGCAGCATGCCAATCGGTCGGTGCCCGACTGGTCCACGTCAGCACCGATTACGTTTTTGGCGGCGACGTTAAGCGGCCGTACGTGGAGACGGACTTGCCTGCCCCGTTGAACGTTTACGGTGCCAGCAAACTGGCCGGTGAGCATCTGCTCGCGGCTCAGTGTGAGGACCACATAATCGCGCGCACGTCGGCCATTTACGGCGCCGCGCCTTGCAGAGGAAAGGGAGGCAGGAATTTCGTCAGCCTCATGCTGCATCTGGCGGCGACCCAGCCTGAGGTGAAGGTGGTTACCGACGAGATCATATCTCCTACATACACGTATGCCTTGGCCAGGCAGCTCAGGCTGGTTGCTGAGAAGGGTGAACCCGGACTTTATCACGTAACGTGCAACGGCGAATGTTCCTGGCACGAGTTCGCCGAGGCGATATTCGAGGAGACGGGGACGGAGGTGAAGTTAATCGAGGTCACGAGCAAGGATTTCCCGTCCACGGTGAAGCGGCCGGGCTACTCCGTTTTGCGGAACAAACACCTGCAGGATCAAGGGCTGGATATCATGCCGGAATGGCGGGACGGACTGAGTGCCTATCTGGCAAGCGCAACCTCGTGACGAACGGCGGAGTTTTCTTGATCTCAATTGCTTTTTTGGGAAGAGTATAGGAGGGGCTGAGCGATGCGGACGATCCTTCGATGTATGAGCATCTGTATCCTGTTGACGGGGATGATCTCGGGCCGAGCGCCGGGCCAGGATCTGGGCGTGGAGGAGCTCGAGCGAAGAATAGCCGAGCTCACTCCATCGATCCGGGTCCAAAGACATTTCGGTGCGGCGCTGCAGCTGAACGGCTATGACATCGACAGACTGACCGTATCAGAAGGCGGGAAAAGGACCGTTCGCCTGGACGAGAACAACGGTTTCGATGTTACTTTGTACTGGCAGCAGCTCGGTATGGATCAACGACAGTATCAGGTGTTGGTCCAGTTCTCGGACATAGTCTACTATGCAAGAACCGGGCTGCCGTACGTTAAGGGTCGTGACGACCCGCGCTTCAGAGAGAGGTTGCCGGTTGACGTCGCACGCGGTGTTCTGGACACCGTTGCTGGCGAGGCTGGGGCGGTTAGAAAGATGACCTTGGGCGTGCATGTGCCGCTCTCCGTTGTGCGGACCGATGGCTCGGAACTGCGTTTGAGTGTCATTGAGCCGGACGGCGACCTGGTTGGCCCACTTTTTGTTGACACTCTGAAGTTCGAGGGCGGGACGCAGCCGCAGGCGGAGCCGGCGGCGGTCTCAGACTCGGCATTTGCGCCGGGCAACATCGTTGGCAACGGCAGCTTCGAGAATCCGCCGCTTGTCAACAAGGAAGGCAACTGGACGTTATGGAACAAGCGCGGAGCTATGCAGTTTCTTGACGGCGAGATAGCTTACCACGGTCGCAAGTCTTTGAGGCTGGAGTTCTTTGGAGGGTTTGACATCCATATGTATAGTAAGAGTCAAGTAGTACCGGTCAAGCCCGACACGGACTACCTGCTCTCGTGGTATGTCAAGTCGGACGCCATCACGTCGGGGAGTGGCCCTAGGATTATCGTCTACGATTCGGACCGCAGTTGGAAGTACTTCCGCGCCTCCGGTGATCAGGTTCTAGGTACGACTCCCTGGCAGAAGAAGGAACTCGCATTCCACACTCCTACAGAGACCAGAAACCTCAGGGTCGAGCTGCGCAGGTACGGCTCAGATGATTGGAAGTCGATTCCGCGCAAGAACAGCCTCATTTCCGGTACCGCCTGGTTTGATCTGATCCAATTGGTGGAGAAGAAATGACGGGTGCCGGCGGCCCCCAACGCGATGTCCGAGCGTAAGTCCCTGGACGGCGTCGCTGTGAAGCAGGATAATGCGAATAGGCATTGATGCGAAATGGTATTTCATAGGTCCGGCCGGTCCGAGGTCTTATGTTCACAACATAGTCAACTGGTTGGCGCGGATCGACGATGAGAACGAGTACGTCATATACCTGAACAGGAACGACGATGTCTCGGCGGTCGAGTATTCGGCGCCGAACTTCTTCACGAAAACCCTGTCGCCCTCCCAGTCGTGGCTCCGGGTAATGCTCAAACTGCCGACGGTCGCCAGACGTGACAGATTGGACATCTTGTACACCTACAACTTCTGTCCGATATTCAGTCGCGCAAGAAGGCTCGTCATGATTTTCGACATTATCTTTGTGACGCACCCGGGACTTTTCACGCCGGTGGAGCGAGTTTTTTTCAAGCCGGTTCGATTGGCGGCTCACCTGGCCGATGGAGTGCTCACGATATCGCAGTACTGCAAGCAGGTTATTGCCGACAGATACCGGATTGACGAGCAGAAAGTAACGTCGATTCTTCTCGGTTGTGATGAGGCATTCAGCATGATCGAGGATGAAGGTAAACTGCGTTCTACAAGAGAGAAGTATGATCTGCCCGAGCGGTTCATACTGTACGTGGGTCGCATCAATATCAGAAAGAATCTCGTGCGGTTGATAGAGGCGTTCGCGGGCATCGAGGATCGGGACGTTAAGCTCGTCATTGTAGGGGCCAGAGACTGGAAAACGTCCAACCTGGCGCCTGTCATAGAAGCGTCGGACGCACGGGACAGGCTCGTCTTCCTGGGATACGTCCCGGACGAGGATCTGCCGGCGATTTACCAGCTTGCAACGGTTTTTGCGTACATTCCGCTGGTGGAAGGCTTCGGGTTGCCACCGCTCGAATCGATGGGCGTCGGGACACCGGTTATCACGTCTAACACCTCGTCCATACCAGAGGTGGTCGGCGATTGCGCGCTCAAAGTAGATCCTTACAGCGTCGAAGAGATAAGAGGGGCCCTGGACAAATTGCTGGGTTCCAAAGAGTTGCGAGATGAGCTTGCAAGGAAGGGCATGGAGCGGGCGAGTTCGTTCAGTTGGGAGGCCACCGCCCGGCGGACTTTGGACGTGTTCAGAAATGTCGTCGTCAAAATCCCATAGAACGGTCTACTTCACATACCCCAAGGCTCTTAGATCCTCCAGGACATCCTCACTGATGTCAGAGATGGACTGCGGAGCTCGTTTGCTCAAATATCCACGGTACTCGGCAAAATAGTGCTCGGCTTCTTCTTTAAACTCTGCGACTTTCTCGGGTTGTTCCTCCAGCATGTTCGCCTGTTGGAGTGGGTCCTTCTCCATGTCGAACAGGAACTCGCCGCCATCTATGCGCAGGATTTCGTTCTCGTTGGTCTTGATATAGTTAAACCGTTTGCGCCGCACTGAGATCCCCGGGTTTCTCGGCATCCCTACCTCGCTGATCGCGGTTCTCCACTCGGGCTCCTCTCCACGAACTAGCGGAAGCAGACTTTCCCCATTGCACTGGATCGGAGGGAAACCGAGAATATCAAGAACGGTTGGGGCAATGTCTATCAGTCTGACGCTCTGCTGTATACGGCAGCTCGTATCTACCGAAAGCGGCGGACCAGACATCACAAGCGGGACATCGAGGACTTCGCGAAAGAGCGTCCTTGAATGGCCCCAGCTGCCGTGGTCGAAGAACTCTTCACCATGGTCAGACGTCACAATAATCAACGTCTCGTTCGTTGCGCCCGCCGTTTCGAGCGCGTCCAGTATACCCTTAGTTAAAACATCAGCGTAGCGTATTTCCGCATCGTATAGAGCGTGTATTTGCAGAAAATCTCGTTCTTTCAATTCATGCCGGTGTTTCCCATACGTCTTAAACTTACCGTCCACTACCCCCTTGTAGTCTGTCGTGAACATCTTCCGGAACTTCTTTGGCGCCCAGTAGAAGTCGTGCGGATAGACCGAGTGAATATAGAGGAAAAACGGCCGGTCGTCAGCCACCTCGAGACAGTCCTTTGCAGCCTCAACTATGAGGCTGGCGGGCGTTTCCCCGGGAATCCCAGAACCGTGCCGGTCGTCGAGCGCATAAAACCTATCGCAGCCTCGGGCGTATCCATACTCCGGATCGACGAGCCTGTTGTCGCAAACCGCAAAGGTCAAGTATCCCTGGGCAGCCAACGCTTGGGCCAGCGTTTGCGCCTGAGGATGTATCAGTGCCGCCCCCATGTAACATCCGTGCGAGACCGGGTACATACCGGTCAAGAGAGATGCCGTCGAGCCGCACGTCTTGGGGAACTGGCTGACAGGGTTCTCGAAGAGAGCTCCGTTCTCGGCGAGAGCGTCAATGGTCGGTGACGTCTCTTTGTCGTATCCGTAACAGCCGAGGTGGTCTTTGCGTAAAGTGTCAATAAGATGAATTACGACATTCCAATTCTTCTCCGGGTTGGTTTCCGCCCGCAGTCGCGGTTCGCTCCAGAAGCTAAGGGGTACCGGGAATGATTCGGGCGCGGCACGCGCTGTCGAGAAGCGGAGCGTAGCGCCTCTTCCGGCCCATCGACTCAAGTCCAGTGTCACATCAACCCACCTCCTGTGCCCCGAAATGGCCCACGGGTCCAGCTTCTGCTCCAGAAGCGTGTGCCTCCTTTTCCAGAGACCGTGCGGAGTAATGTCAATGGTGAACGTCACAGGTGAAGGAAGGTCAAGCCAGCTCGTAGGTTCTATGGCCACACCTACCGCAAGGGTCGGCTGATCTGGGAGTCGCACGTTCCACGTGTAGATCGTCCCGGGCGGCGCGACAACTGCGGGCCGATACTCGCCTCTGACGTCCAGTCCACCCTCCCCGGAAATGAACAGACCCTGTTCAGTCCGGGTCAGGTTACGATCGTCGGCGAACAGACGCCATTGTTCCAAGGTGAGATCTCTGGTCTTGTACTGCGCCGTCAGCTCATTGCCCTCTGGCAGGCTGTCTTTGGATGCAGCAACGAAGTCACGAGGGATCACCTCGAGTTTCATCACGAAGACGCCCATATCATTCCGGAGTTCGACGTCATTGATCCTCTTGGCGAAACGGACCTTGAATGTGCGGTTCCCTTTTTCCAAGTACGTTGGTACGGTAACCTTGTGTGGGAAGCCCCGTCGCGGGACGAAAAGATGAAACTCGCTGATACTTTCTTCATCCACCAGCAACTCCAAGCGCGGGACTGCTTCGAAAACCCTCCTTCCTCTCGCGGTCAATGTTAAGTCGTAGAACCCGGCCTGGGAAACTTCGGCGTCCGCTACAACTTCGGCTCCTTGCCACCACATTGGGGCGCCGCTGTTGGAAGTTGGGTTCCAGCTAGGATACTTGACATTTTGGAGGCGGAAGGACTCCGGTTCCAAAATCACATTGCAGCCGGGATCGGCCCGAATCAAGTCGAAGTAGCCGCTGAACTTGTTTTTCCCGACGTACAGGGACAAGCCCGGATTTTGTGCGAGCGGAAAACACAGAGGTGCTGCCGACGAGGAGGGGCCGATTACCCTGAAATTGAGTGTCTCTTCTACTACCCGCACCGCGTCCCGTTCCAAAGACCATTCCGAGACGGCAGACTTGATGAGTTGAAGGTCGTTCAGACGTGTTAGCGCTCGGAGCAGTCCCGACTCAGGGAATGGGGACTCGACCTGCCGCCCACACCCGGCTATGACATTGAAAGCTAAGGCGAGTGCTATTGTGATTCCTCTGGTTTGCATGGGGCTGGTATCCTTCTCGTATTTGACTGGCGACGGGTTCTATGAAGTGCCGGCGCGTCAGCCCGCTCATGACAGGCCGGGAGAGCGTCTGTCTCTGGGCAAGAATTGTATCATACCTATAAGCTCGAGCACAATGGCAACTATGTCCACGGAATTGCCGGATGAGTGTTAGAATCATGGCCAAATGAAAGGTTCTCGAAGCTTTGTCTCGTCAGTGCTGTCAGGGTCGAGCAGAGGAGATCTGTTCTGGACGAGCCGCGGCTGGCGTTTGAAGTGCGTTGCGGCCTGTGTCTGCAACTGCCTCCTGCAGGCCGCGTCCGGACACAATATGTGCCTTGTACTGTTACTACTCCCACGATCTCGTCGGATCCTGGACCGCCTGAACCGCAGCTAGCGTCGCCCAAATGCCCGCTGTAACGCTACTTACTAGGGCGCCGTCGATTGTTGGTGACAGAGCTGTTACGATTATGGTATTATTGACCGTTCACGGTCATGTTGCTGAAACAAGGCCGAATCAAAGGTCGGGCGGGTGTCTCTCGCGCCGGGGAGCATCTTCAACAGGTTTGTCTCAGTTGGACGACGGTCAATAACAGACGCCGTATGGGCTAGAAGACGCACCGTTGCCTCGTAGGTCGGAGAAGTTTCGTGAGAATAGCGATGATCGGGATAAGAGGTGTTCCCGCGAGGTACAGCGGTCTCGAGACCTGCGCCGAGGAGGTCGGTGTCAGGCTGGCACGACGCGGTCACGACGTGATCGTTTACTGCAGAAAAGGAAACTACGACGATTCGGTGAAGGAATACAAGGGTATCCGGCGGATCACGTTGCCGCGCCTGAACACCAAGATCACCGATACTTACTCGCACAGTTTTCTGGCAATGTGCCATGTGCTCAGGGAGAAGCCTGACGTGGTTCTCGCGTTCAACCCGGCCATATCGACGCTGTGCGTCATTCCGAAGCTGTTCCGGCGTAAGGTCGCGCTGAATCCCGACGGTTTTGATTGGCGCCGCAAGAAATGGGGCTGGTTCGCGCGCCGGTTCATCTATATTTCCGCCTATATTGCCGCGAAGGTATGCGACAAGCTGATCATAGACGCGGTTTCGGTCAAGGACTACTACCAGGAGATCTTCAAATGCGACCCGGTGTACGTACCGAACGGTGCCAACATAGAGGTTCCCGATGCCGGGGAAGCTGCCGAGGCTAGCGAGATCCTCAAGCAGTACGGGCTGGAAAAAGACGGTTACTTCCTGTTTCTAAGCCGTCACGAACCGGAGAACAGCTGTGAGGTCATCATCGAGGCGTTTGAGGGTCTCGATACGGATAAGAAGCTGTTCTTTGCCGGCGGTGCGAGCTACCGGAGCCCTTACGCAGAACGTCTGAAGCAGACGAAGGACGAGCGGATAGTCTTCCCGGGACCGATTTACGACCCGCTTCACGTCAAGGTGCTGCACCACGACTGTTACGCGCTGGTACACGGCAACCAGCCGGGCGGCACCAGCCTCGGTTTATTGAAGGCGCTTGGGTTCGGGACATGTGTGCTGACGCTGAACACACCTGATAACGCGTATGTTGCATCCGGGGATGCCGCGCTTCTGTACGAGCTTTCGGGTGAGGATCTTCGAGACAAGATGAGGTATCTGTTGGATAACCCTGACGAGGTCGGGCAATATCGCCGAAAGGCCGTGGCGAGAATAGAGCAGGAGTACCTCTGGGACAAGGTGGCTGAGGGGTACGAGCGTGTGTTCACGTCGCTTGCAGGCGCGAAGCACAGTTAGGAGGATGTGAATTGGGCAAGACGTTGGTTGTTGGCGGAGCCGGGTTCATCGGGTGCAACGCGGCAAAGAGGTTCATCGATGCTGGCGACACCGTTGCGATTTTCGACAACCTGTCGCGTAAAGGGACACGTGCGAACCTCGATTGGCTCAAGGAGCATGCTGCCGTGGAAGCCGTTGTCGGCGATATAAGGACCTACGGCGAAATAGCCGGGTTTTTCAAGGATCATAATGACGCGAACATCGTGGTGCACATGGCGGCGCAGGTTGCGGTGACAACATCGGTCAAGAACCCGCGCGAGGATTTCGAGATCAACGCGCTGGGGACGTTCAACGTGCTCGAGGCGATGAGGGAGCACCTTGGCGACGCGGTTCTCGTTTTCGCGTCCACCAACAAGGTGTACGGAGGCATGGAAAACGTGGCCGTCGGGCTGCGCGACAACAGGTATCAGTATGAGAACCTCCCGAACGGGGTAAGCGAGGAGATGCCGCTCGATTTTCACTCTCCGTATGGCTGTTCGAAGGGTTGCGCCGACCAATATGTCAGGGATTACAGCAGGATCTACGGTCTGAAGACGGTGGTGCTGCGTCAGTCCTGCATATACGGTTATCGCCAGTTCGGCATCGAGGACCAGGGTTGGGTCGCATGGTTCACCATAGCGACGGCGCTGGAACATCCCATAGTGATTTACGGCGACGGCAAGCAGGTGAGGGATGTCCTGTTCATAGACGACCTGTTGGACGCGTTCCAGTTGGCGGCTACACATCCAGACAAACACGCCGGGCAGATCTACAACATCGGAGGCGGCCCGGACAATACGATGTCGCTTCTTGAGCTGCTGGATTTTCTGCAGTCGCTTTCGGGTCGGGATATCGAGTACTGTTTCGCCGATTGGCGCCCGGGGGATCAGCAGGTGTTCGTCTCGGACATACGTCGCGCCAAGGATCGAATGGGCTGGAGCCCGAAGGTGTCGCCTAGGGAAGGCGTGTCCAGATTGTACGAGTGGGTCATGGAGAACAGGGAGCTGTTTGTGGATCTGGACATATGTTGAGCGGTCATGTGGGCTGAGGAGTAACGGGTTTATGAGAGAAAAAGTCCTTGTTACGGGAGGAGCGGGTTTCATCGGGTCGTTCATCGTGGACGAGCTCGTCGGACGCGGTCACCACGTGAAGATACTGGATAACCTTGAACCGCAGGTTCACGGGTCTGAAGGAAACGCGCCGGAGTATCTGAATGCCGACGCGGAGTTTATCAACGGGGACGTCAGGGACGAGGATACCTTGCGTCGTGCGCTCGACGGTGTCGAGGTGTTGTTTCACAAGGCGGCTATGGTTGGTGTCGGCCAGTCCATGTATCAGATACGCCGGTACACCGATGTCAATACGATGGGTGCTGCGACGTTACTCGACGTGATAGCGGAGGGTAAGAACAGCGTTAAGAAGATGATCGTGGCTTCCTCGATGAGCATATACGGTGAGGGGAAATACGAGTGCGCGGACTGCGGCGTAGTCTACCCGCGGTTGCGGCCGGTGGAACAGCTTCGGGAGGGTCGCTGGGAGATGAGCTGTCCGCATTGCGGCAAGACCGCCGACCCGATGCCCACCGACGAGGACAAGCCGCTCTACCCGACGTCGATATACGCGATCAACAAGCGCGATCACGAGGAGATGTTTCTGGCAGTGGGTACGGCGTATAAGATCCCGACGGTAGCGCTTCGTTACTTCAACGTTTACGGGCCTAGGCAGGCTTTGTCGAACCCGTACACGGGGGTCTGCGCGATATTCTCGGGCAGGTTGCTCAACCGCAAGAACCCGGTCATCTACGAGGACGGACTACAGAGCCGGGACTTCGTTCACGTGAAGGATATAGTCCAGGCGAACATGCTTGCCATGAAGAAGAAGGATGCCGATTACGGGATTTTCAACGTCGGCTCGGGAAAGGCGTTGACGATCCTCGATATAGCAAGGATCCTCGCAGAGAAAGTCGCTCCCGATGCGGGGATAGAACCTGAGATCGTGAACAAGTTCAGAGAGGGAGATATCAGACATTGTTACGGCGACATCTCGCGAATTCGCGGCCGTCTCGGCTACGAACCCAGCGTTCCGTTCGAGGAGGGCATCGAGGAACTGACGACGTGGGTTAGGGCGCAGGTCGCCGAGGATAGATTTGACGAGGCGAGGAAAGAACTGGAGCAACGTGGCTTGACGACATGAACGGCGGGCGTATCAGTATATATTGCCGTCATGCCGTGAGGGTAAGTCATGTCTAAAGGCGCAAGATTTCTCTTTTCGACAGTGCCGCTTATATGCGTCGACATGCTGATTGCCGTGTTCTGTTTTCTGGTGGCGTACTCGATGCGTTTTCCGGGGTCGCTACTCGACCTGGAGTCGATCAGAAGCAGCGAGGACTTCCGCCCGTACCTGCACCTGATTCTCTTTGCTCCTTTCATAAGGGCGTTCAGCTACAACTTGTTCGGGATCTATGAGACGGAGTGGAGAAGTTCCCGGCCTGCGGAGAATACCTTCGGCCTATTCAAGGCGATATGTCTGGGCACAGGAATTATCATTATCGTAGCCTTTTTGTACAGGGGTCTTTTCCAATTCAGGGAGTACTCATACTCGCGTCTAGTGTTCGCGCTGGATTGGTTGTTCAACCTGTTTGTGGTCACCGGCGTTCACGCGCTGATACGGGCGTTTCGCGACGAGCTGAGGCGCAGGGGCGTTGGCGTGCGCCGGATTGCCGTTCAGGGAGGGGGCGAGACATGGCGCGCGTTGGTTGAAGAGATCGAGAGGTCTCCAGAGCTGGGATACCATGTTGCGGGCTACATGAACGCGGGCTCGGAACAGGGCGTGAGAAAGGTGGGCAACCGGAGTTTTGAGTGGCTG
>Ga0180438_10004618_pt1 | contig 19716 bp, 30 predicted proteins | sample SS_ome_12_FD_132455 | JGI IMG/M metagenome (GOLD analysis project Ga0180438, IMG submission 132455) | Hypersaline lake sediment archaeal communities from the Salton Sea, California, USA - SS_3_D_2 metaG | ecosystem: Environmental > Aquatic > Non-marine Saline and Alkaline > Hypersaline >... | reverse complement strand
CTATCTGGACCGCATTAGACGATGTGCCAACAGACGTAGATTGGATTGAAATTAAGATACAGCATCAATGCGAAGATTCATTAGCTGGTGCTGGTGTTAAAGTAACTTCTAAAGTATACGTAAGACAAACAGGCTCTTCAGTGGGTGAGGGGCCAGCAACTAACATTTCTAAGCTTGTTACATATGAAGATTCAAGTGCTAATGCAGCAATGGCACAAGTGAATTGTGGAATTAAAATTCCCGTTGACAGTAGCCTACGTTTTGATTTAGCATGGAATGCAATACCAGTAGGTGTGAATACAACAGATTTTTATATTTATTTAACCGGTTGGGGATTTAACCCAACTTAACAACCCTCCAATGAAAGGAAGAACCATGATTAAATTGACTAACGCTCAAGCCAGTGCCTTTAATTCACCCATTGTCGGAAAACTTTTTGCAGATCCTGAACGGCAGTTTCCAATTGATGACGCTTTTCGGTTAGCGGATATTGTGCAAGAGATTCAAAATAAGCTACAGGTATATAATCCGCAACTTCAGAAAGTCATCGAAGATACAGGTGGAAAAATACAACCTAACGGCCAAGTACAGTATCCAGATCCTGAATCTTCAGTTAGAGCCCAGGAGGCTATCAATAAGCTGAATGCTGTAGAAATTGAGATCCCTGGACAAAAAGTCGCAATTAAGGCTTCATGGCCAAATCTTTCTTTGGCAGAGGCTACGATTTTGAGAGCTATTACTGAAAATGACAGCAAAAAATAACGGTAATAACTGGGATGGAATAGAGCGACGGGCTTGTATTGATCACCGAGCCCATGAAGTTCTATTTATTGATATGGGAAAACGAATTGACAATTTAGAGAACCTTAAACCAGTGCCTTTTATGTCTTTTAAATGGGCAATAAGTTTAATTATAACTACAGTTGTTAGTTTGTTTTCCCTATCTATAGTTAGCTCTAATACAGCTATTAAAAAGTTACATAATATAGAAGTTGTTCAGGAGCGCTTAATTAATAAGACCCAGAAAATTCAAGAAGATGTTCATGAGTTAAAAACTTATACCCGCGAAGAAGTTAATATGATGAAGAGAAGATCTGCTACTAGAGAAGAAATCGTAAAAGAAATTCTCGAAGATATAAGGATTCACCATAAATGAAAATAACTACTTTAATCCCAGTTCTATTTTTATTACTGCTTAGCCCTGAAACACCAATAGCTCAAGAAACAGTCCAAGTTCAAGTTCAAGTTACTTGGGATGCTAATAATAAAGTGGATAATGAAGCTAATGGAAAAGAGAATTGGCAAAAAGTTTATTTTTATATTTCTGATACTGTAAATACATTTGACTATGCTAAGCCAGTAAAAATCGTAGATCAGCAGTATGATGAAGACGGTAACAGTATACCTATTGAAACAATTATTGAATATCCTGCAGAAGCTTTTGTAAATAAAACTATGTATTTAGTTGCACGAGCTTATGCTGAAATAGATAGTAAGGAACACTTTAGCGAAGATTCTGAAGTAGCAACTTGGGAATCTAATATGACTCGACCAGCTAAGGCTGTATTACAAATGGAAGTAGTAGGCGATAACTATATCTTCACATGGAATAATACTGATCCTGAACGTATTGTTGGCTGGAATCTTCAAAGGTCTATGAAAGCTACTGGCGATTACGAAGTTATACGAACAATATCCCACACTGATCCTTTAGTAAATCCTCCTGCAATTACAGTACCTGTAACAGAGCTATGGGACGGGGTTACAAATCAAGACCAGTATGTAACGGTAGTTAGCTTTACTAAATGGGGAATTTATTCAAGGTGGGCCGATCCTATAACAGTTCTCAGACCAATTATTATAACTATTGATGCGCCACAAGGAGTAGCAGTAATCGTAATTAATAAATAGGAGGAAGTATGAACGTAAAAGCAATGCTGATTCAACAGTTAATTTCAGTTCTTTTGGAAATGCTCACTCCTGAGCTCCTGAGAAAGGCAGTCGATACTTTTCTGGACTTTATCGAAGATTTCGTCCAGGATACCGAGAATAAGTATGATGATAAAGCGGTGTTGCCAATCTGTAAATTGATTCGGTCAACTTTTGACATACCGGATAACGACTAATGCCAAAAAAGATGGAAAAAGCTCTCCGCAAAGCCGCTAAGAAAAAAGGTCTTAAAGGCAAGAAAAAGGCAGCATATATTTATGGGACCTTACGGAAAACTGGGTGGAAACCAAAGAAAAAGCGGCATAAGGGCTATACCTTAGAATAGGGGTCTTCGGAGGGGCTCCTTAGGCAGGGGATATGGTTTAACTGGCTTCCATATCCCCTGCTGCTCCATTACCTACCTAACGGCTCTACTGGTTGTGGGTCTGGCCCTACTGTGTCTTCCCCGTATTTAAGGTGAGAAAATTCTTGTTGGTACCTTTCTGGGCAAATCAAGTATTCTGCAATTTCAGTACACATATCTTTAATTTTTTCTGGCTTGTTTTCCATAATAAAAACTTCACAGCCGACATTTACAATGTAACCGCCATTACAAGCTGGGGTTATTTTAATACTGTGGACGTTTTGACTGCTAGCTTTAATCATTTTCTATCTCCTCCTCGGGTATCATAGGAACAACCAAAAGTAAGTCAGCTACAAGACCTTGCATCAACTGTTGACGCTGGTAACTGTCCCATATAGTGTAGCCATTTGCGGGGTTTGCCATAGCTCCATTTAATGCTTGTCCAAAGAGCTGTAAGAATTCTTCTCGAGTTACATGCATGAGTTTCCGTGCTCCACATATATTACACCATCTATAACTGGACTAGCACAGTATGGTGAATGGTAGTTATACTTCGGTTTATCTACCACGGCGGGGTCTGGGTCTGGAGTAATCTTGTCAAACCGAGCTACTCGAAAAGCCATACAATCCTTCCGACAAGTTCTCCTACTTAAAGGGCAAAACTTTTTAAGCATAGCACTTTCCTCTAAAGTTTTCAAAATGAAACATCTCTTTTTGGTAACGTTTTCTTCACACATTTTTAACCTCGCTTGAGTGCGTCTAAAAGTTGTTGTTGAGTAGCTCCTTTTTGCCGTAAAACTTTTATGATCCTCTCATCTATTGATCCTTTCATTACTAAGTGGTTACTAATAACAGCTTGCTTCTGCCCTTGCCGGTATATTCTTCCATTTAACTGTGTATAGTGTTCTAAGTTCCATGAAAGACCAAACCAAAGAATAATATGGCCGCCCGCTTGGAGATTTACACCATGGCCTAAGCTAGCAGGATGACACAGAAGAAGAGGAAGGTTTCCCGAATTCCAATTTTTCATATGTTGTTTGGTGATTTTAGTAGGCACACCGCCTGCAATTACTGGTACCCCATTTTTAAATTGCTTTTTCAAAGCTTGGTTTATCATCGCTAATTCAAACTTAAATTGAATGGCACATAAAATAGGATGACCGGCTGATGTCTCTAATAAAGCTTTTAAGGCTTCAACTTTTTGTTGATGTATAACTTCAAATGCACGCGGGCCTTTAGGCTTTGTAGGATCAACATCTAGGTACATTGCGCCTTGGATAAACTGCCTTAACTTCATCGACAAAGCTGCGGCACTAAATGCTGTGGCTTCACCCGCCTCAAATTCTAAAAAGAAATTCTCTTCAAGTTCTTTATACTTGGCTTGAAGTTTCTTTGGCATTTCAATCGGGATCTCATTAGAAATATACTCAGGCATTTTAAGATAATCTTTAGCATCTAGCCTAAAAGTAATATCTTGGATTTTTGCTTGTATCCTTTTATCAGAACCAGTACGAGGAATTGTTTTGTAAAGAGGCGGACCAGTATAAATAAAATAATGGCCACGGTAACGATAAAAAGATGAAAATAAGCGGGCCCCTTTATCGAGTAAAAAGTATTGAGACCATAAGTCAGCATAGCCATTTGGCGCAGGGGTCGCAGACAAAGCAAGCTTTAAATCAGTCCACAAAGGAAAAGCTTTCTTCAAAGTTTTGAAACGAAGAGTTGTAGAGGACTTAATCATTGAAGCTTCATCAAAAACAACAGCTCGCTTAGTCCAAGTAATACCTTTACCGGCTAAAGCTTTTGCAAACCATTTTAAGCCGTCATAGTTCATCAGTAAAATATCAGCTTTTGACGAACGTAATACTTCATTTTTGGTAGGGCCATGTAAAATATCATAAGAAAGATTGGGTGTCCATTTAGCTATTTCTTCTGGCCAAGTATTTAACATAGCTTGAAGAGGCGCAAATACAAATGCTTTTTGTCCAGATTCTTCAATGGCTTTTAAGGCTATCGCGGTCTTGCCTAACCCCATATCAATCGCAAGATAAACGGTTTGATGAGTTAGTGAAAATTTTATTGCTCTTTCTTGATACTCATGTAATTGTAACTGGCTCATTAATAAAGGTTTCCTTATTTAAAATAACAGTTGTCTGGAGTAAAGTCTTTTGTAGCATCTTTACGAACCAAAGCTTGTCCTAATATATAACCAGCTTTTATTGCCCAGTCAACAAACTTTTGCCGGTCTTCTAACCAAGGCTTATATAACTGAATACCTTTTCCACCGCAACTTTTATAGTGTTTACTTGTTTTTACATAACATCGATGCTTAATAGCAGCGTATTTAATTCTCAATCTGTGAACTACAAGAGAAGGTTTAGGCTTCTTTTTCCTAGACTTGGGGTCCTTTTTAAAGGCATCTTCTGTGAAATTTGTCAATGTAACTCTGTCAGTTGGCATTAAATATCCTTTCTGGTACCTATATTTTAAGGGGCTTTATACTATATAAGGCTAAAATTATAGGCTAACCTATTCGCATCCTAATCAATTTGAGCATATGTTCAAAACGTCTAAGTAATTGAAATTATTACGAATATTATTTTGAACATATGCTCGATAACAAGGCTCAGACTTCAAAATAAGGGTTTCCCGCCCATTAAACTCTGGACTATATCAGCTATTACAATGGCCCAAAGTACTGCCAAAAAGAATCCAATCAGAAAAGATTTCATATTAATCCTTATCAGGCCTAAAGGTAAAAAAGCGAGGATGGCGCATGGAGCCGTCATCTGTTTCTTCCATATAGTGAATTTCGATAGTCCTACCGATTATAGCACTTGGATCTGTCCAAAAAGCTTTACGTTCAGAATCGGTAAAACCGCTCCCTACTCGAACTTTACGGCCTTTGAATTCGATAATAACTCCACCACAATTATTAGCATATTTACCTTTGCCTTCAAAGATGTTAAGTACTTTGCTGTCGTATGTCAAAGTATCTTTCATCTTCATCCAGTCGTAAGAGCGAGTACTTTTATATTCATAGTCAAAAGACTTAATGACAGCGCCCTCATAGCCATTAGCTTGAGCATCCACATAGAATCTGGATACGTCTTTAAGGCTATTCATTTGGAAGTGAATAATTGGATGGATATTTTCTGACCTAATATCTGCCATAACCATTAAGCGCTCAGGAAACGGTGCCTTATAATCTGGCATTTCGAAAATCTCAAAAAATGCATCTGGAGTTTTAGCTCCTGATCTAATACGGCCTGAACTTTCCTGAAATGTTAAACCTGGGATCCAAAGTTCACCATCTAATTGAGGAGGGGCACCATCATATAGTTCATTAAGCTGATTTTTCAAGCGCTCAAGACCAGAGTAAATATAGCCTCCACGTGAATAGAATTCCCCGTATTTAAAAATAGCTCTTACACCATCAATTTTTGGGGATGCATAACAAGGAAAGGTAAGTCGATGAGGTTCGAAAAGCTTAGCTAGCATAACTTCATGAGTGGGAATAAGATTCTGGAAAACTCTATTAATTGACTTAGCTGCTAAACCGATACGCAAGTCTTTGGTTACAATACGATAAAAAAGCATTGCTGACTTTGGAGTCAAATTTTCTACATGAGTCAGAATAATGCTTTTTGCCAGATTACCAGAAAGCTGCCTTGAAGAAAGGTCTTTCAAAATATCCCATGTCTCTTTATCAAACTGGTTTTTACCGCGTACCATAATGGAATGCTTTGGGATTTTTCGGAAGAAGTATTTTTTATATGGGTTGTATGCGGCCATAAGATACTGTTGAATACCTGGTTCACTTCCTAAAACGTCCATTTTACGATGGTAGCCACCTGCTTCAGAAACTCTTCGTGTTAGTGTGTAGGCATCATCACTATTTAGACTTGGCAAACTCATTGATCTTCTCCTTCATTATATTAATGTAAATGTCAACTTTTTCTTTGGTATCAACAACGAGAACTTCCGCTTCAAGATGCCTAAGAAACTTAATCACTTTGGCTTGCATTTGTGTAACAGTTTTACCTGGTGCTTTGCATTCAACTAAATTTATTATTCCATATGGGAAAAAACAAATTCGATCAGGAACAGCTCTATTACTTGGAGAACTAAATTTATAGGACTTACCACCTAGGCTAGCAATCTTCCTCACCAGATAATTCTCTATATCTCGCTCTCTCAAATTGGATTCTTTTCCTGCGTTCTTTATCATACTCAGATCTGCAAGTTTTACAAGGTTTGATCCATCCCCGGTTGTTGACATAATAAAATCCTTTTTCTGGCTTATCATACCACCGTCCACATTTATTGCATCTCATTTTACATTTTCCTATAACGTTTGCCATAAAATCCTTCAGCAGTTAATGGGAATCCTTTAGCCCAAGCCGGTTTTTTGCACATGATTTTACAGATATTATCTAAATGATACTGACAATACTCTGGCTCATTGCCATGTTGAGTTAACAGAACTAGAACTTCATCATGCACAGAACCAATTAATTTATAGCCAGCTTCATCGAGTTTAATCTTACCGTAAGCAAGCAGGTCTCGGCATAATGCCTGGATTATATTCTCAACAAAGCGACCTGGGATAACTTTTAAGTACATCCATTTTTTGGTATAAGGATTGATGCCCATTGCAGCAACTTCATCACCGAAATCTCCATCTTGGATAATAGGCTGATTATAATAAAGATTACGGCCAGATGGGAGAGTAAGTTGAAGCCACCTAGTTTTATTGCGATCTGCTATACAACGGAATTTACAGTCATGAACTGTATAAGTTTTACCAGGATTCCGAATAGCAATCATAGCAGCTTTAGCGCAGCTATACCAAAAAGATTTTACTTTCTTGTACTTAATGCGGTATGCATCGACTCCAGATTTAGCTTGTGTGGGGGACAGGTATACGCCCCACCCTTCGGCATTCTTAATGAAGCCTTTCCATCCTAAGCCGTATCCACAACCGAGGATAATCATTTTTCCGAATGCTCGTTCATCATCAGTGATATCATCATACGGTTTTTCATAGTAGAAAGAGGCCATATCAATATACTGGTCAAAGCCATTTCTAAAGCGCTCAAGTGCGTCATAATCTTTTGTTGCCCAAGACAAACCAACATACTCAACAGCATGATAGTCAGCTGCAACTAGTGCTTGGCCTTTAGGAGCTTTGATCATGCCTCGAATAATGCTTTTTGCTTTCTCAACTGGATTGTCTTCGATAACTGATAAATCCATAAAAGACTCAATAATTGGATCAGCATCTACGACTTTAGATCGAGGTAGGTTATGTAACTGAAAGCCCATACCAGCCCAACGACCAGTATTTGCGCCGTAATAACGTAGATTATCAAATACTTTACCGGCATAAGCTTGATCAAGGATTTTGACAAATTTAGCAGTTGAAGACCGGCCTAAATCTCTTCTGAGTTCTAGAACTTTGCGCACATCAGCAGGAAGATCTTTTTGGTTGAGTGTATCTTCAACAGTTTTTGCTTGTAAGTTAGGGAGTGTAACTCCTTTACTGCGAACCCAGTCTGTAATACGTTTAGTTTGGGTCGCTTTAGAAATACGGTTATCAGTATAAGACGGTAGTAAAGTGTTCTGTTCAAGCTTATAAGCCTCAACAACTTTAAGAATCTGTTTACAAGCAGGAATATCAACAGGAACTCCAGTATTGTTAATCTTCATTGTGAGTTCCCAGATTTGTTGCTCAAGATCCGTAAGTTTAGAAGCTGGTAAAGCTTGAATCATTTCATGCATAGAATCTACATCAGCGATACAGTAATCATAAAATTGCATTAAATCACGATTAGAGTACCTATACGGAGGCTGACAAATCTTTTTCATCAGAGCCTTGCCGTTTTTCTGCTTTTTGATTTTGAGGTTTAAGTCATCCCCGGCTTTTTCTAATGATTGATGATAAGTAAACCGGCCACAAAGTGCCATAACATCAATCCATTGTTTAAGTTTAATTTTAGGGAACCCATACTTTCTACCAAGAAGATTCCATACACGATAGTCAAACAAAGCGTTAAAAGCATAATATGAGGAGTTCTCGATATTAGTTACACAATCAGGAAGCGGATTACCTGGAACCCACAGTTTTGTTTCCTGAAAATCAATTTTATATGCAAGGCAGACGATATCAGCATCTTTACTACGCAAATATTTCATACTGCCAACTTTGTTTATATCGTACTCTGATCTAGTTTCAAAGTCTAGTTCAATGAGTGACATGTATAGTTCGACTCCATCTTTTAGTTGCGTTTTCCCATCTAATACGGCCACGTTTCTCAGGAGTTTTAGCATCATGTCCAATAACTAAACGATTGCATTTAGGGCAACGTTTTTCGTCATTACATATAGCTACACGACAACAGTCAGTAAACATAGTGCTATTTGTTCCATGGGGATATATCGGCATAATTTCGGCGGGATATTCGGGATTTCGATACATTTGGTCTCCTAGTGACGGAGGGTTTCCCCTCCGCCACATAGTTAGGTTATTCCAAATCGCCCTCAACCTCAGTATCTTCATCTTCAACATACTGAGCAAAAGCTTCTTCGGCAGACTGACGGCCATCAAGACGTTCACCGCCACCCAGGATCATGAGGTTATTAAAACCAACCCCAACACCCCGAGAACCTTTCCTATTGTAAGGGAAGAATCCAACATCGACGCGCCCATAAGTTCCGCTATAAACGACATCTTCGTCGAAAATCGGAGCTCCAGTTTTATCGATAATACCAGGACGCTTGTCTCCAGAACAATTGAAGAACCAACATCCTTTATATTCTTCTCCACGAGTACCAGCTTCATGTTCCAAATCACCATCACGAACAGGAAGCTTAAGTGTAGGAACATGAGCTTTGGAGAACTTTCCGTCTTTGATACCCTTTTTAATAGCGGCATCAACGGCCTTTTCAACTTGTTTCATGGTTTTTTCATCTTCTTTAGGGATAAGACAACAAACCGAGTATTTCATAAGGCCAGACAAATTTTCTTTGGGTTCCAAAGCCTGAAGATAGGACAGTCTTACTTTACCAGTTATCATAATTTCTCCATTTCTTTTTTAATTGCATTTTTAACGTATGCAGACATACCTGCTGCCGTTTTTTTAATTTCCGTTTTTACATCATCTTCCGGTTCAAGATCTTTCTCGATTGCAAGATGAAACTTTAGACTCTCATATGGGGCCGTTTGTACAGTACGGCCATACTCAACTCTTACAGTTCTAATTTTGGCCATTTGTATCACCTCCTTTAAAAGTTTAAGGGTACTTTACCCTCTGGAAAATACTTGATTCTGCCTTCTTTGTCGAATACTTCTTCGTCATGCGAAAAACACCATTTGGGTCCAAAGGCCTCAAAAGCAATTTCACGGCCTTCAGTATGAGATTCACACTTAATTACAGCTACGTTATTTGGATGAAAGAGTTTACCATTTACATGATGAGCATGCCCTTGGCCAAATGTAATAATGATATTCATTTTCGGTCCTTCGGCCTATTATTGTAGCCAGTTTTAATTCGTTTATAATTTTCAAGAAGTTTTTCTGTAAATTCAAATTCAACGTCTTCAGGCGTTATTCCACAGATTTCCATGAGCGATCCCAAAAAGAATAAGCAATCGACGATTTCGACTCGCACATTAGCGATATCAGTGCTTTGAGAATCAATGGAACGCCAAGGTTTCCAGGGCATAGAATCCGAGAGCTCGGCTACTTCTTGGAATAACGCAAAGCTATGGTCGCGAAAGTGCTGCATTTTCTGTTCCATAGACATCTCGCTATACCTGCTATCACCATAACCTAACTCTTTATGATAGTTATTAATCTGATGAAAAATAGTTTTAATATCCAAGAAGGCCGCCTTCCCTAGGTTTACCCCAGACTTGTTTTACGCCTTTGCCGTCACAACGCATATGGCCTTGATTGCATTTCCCATCCATGATGCAAGGTGGGCCAACAAGAGAAAATAACTCAGGCCACCAATCTAATGCAATCATCATGATTTTTTCAGCAAAAAGGCGCATCTCCAAAACATTACGAAAACAAAGGCGAGATCGAAGAAAATGAAACAAAGTATGCCCATTTACGGTCCAAAGAATATTAACTGCTTTAGACCCAGGCAAAGTTTGTCTAGCCTCTTCTCTAGGAACTCCAAGTTCAATCAGAGCTCCATACTGTTGATTACACATTTTAATTCCTTCTTTTAAAAGGAATGGTGGGTCAGGCATCAAAATGTCGTCATAGTCCTCATACAGTTGGTAATGCTGGCTTGATATCGTATAACCCGCAATTCTAGTACGAGTAATTTGAGACATAAAAGACCGCGAGACCCCAGTAATAAGAAATATGATGTGAGGATGTTCCAGAACAGAAGTATGTTCTGCTTTAAGTATAAAGCGATAAAAGCTAATGCCAGGGAGATTGTCTTTAGCAAGCTTACGCTTCATTGTAATATCACATGCTAAACCAGTTATGACATTAGGTCGTGAATGCTTATCAATAATTTCTATCTGCATATCGGTATACGATTTAATCATCACCACCTCTTTCTATCCAATGAAGGAACATTATATTAGCTGCAGCATGAGCTAAATGGCTAAAGCCTTCAGGGCTAGCTGTTTTACCTTTGCGGTAAGCTAGCAGATGACGCTGAGCTGCTCCGTAATACTCATTTCTAGCATTTTCGGTATTTTTCCAATCTTCAACACCGTATCTATTAGCTCCATGAGTTAAAACTTTAGCCACTTCAATGATAAAATCTGGTTCTACTAGCTCAATTTTAGGTTTTCCATCTATATGTTTCGTCATTTCCAGTCCTTAGAATAAAAAATGGCGCTCCCGAGAGCCTCAGGAACACCATTTTAAATTATCTGAAAAAACTAAATTATTCGAGTTCACCTTCCAACTCGTCTTCCAGTTCTTTCAACTCGTCATCGCCAGGGTCGACATCTTCAGGCGACTTTTTGGCTTCAGCCAAATCAGCCGGTTCCGTCTGTTCCGTTTCTTCCGTAATTTCATCCGGGAGTTCGTCTTCAGGAGGGGCATCTCGATAGGCCTCTTCAGCGATACCGAGTTCAATCTCGGCGATCTGAAGCTCAGCATCGGCTTTCTGATACTTCAGCTCGGACAGCTTGTCATCCGGAGTGGATTCAGCTTTCTTTTTGGCATTGTCGAAAGCTGTGGTGGCCCGCTGAACCCGTTTTTCTGCTTTCATGACCCGGTCTTTCGGAGAAAGAATCTTGGTGGGAGTTCGCGTGGTTTTGTGGGCGGCCCACTCTTCAGCAGAAACGATCTTGAAGGTTCCGTCATCTTGTTTCATCGGGCATTTACCCAACATCCGCAGATACGTGAATTGGGAAGCCAATCCTTTTTCTGTGGTACCGGTAAGTTTCAACAGACTTTCACGGGTTGCTCCGCCTTTCATGATAGCGTCATAAATTTGGTCTCTCATTGCCATGGTACTTCTCCTTTAATTGGAAGTTATAATAATTACTGCGACCATTCACTAATAATAATAGCACAAAAATCGCCAAAAGTAAACGCGCAGCGCCAAAAACTAATCAAGTAAATTCAGAGTCTATGAACTTGTCAAAAGCTTCCCGTGCTGCAGAAGCACTTGGTAATGCAGGTCGGGAATCAGTATCTCTAGCAATAGAGACTTTTCCCTTTGGCTTATGAAAAAGCTTTTGGAACTTGTCATTCTTTTTCAAAGACCGTTGTAATTGTTCTGCTTGAGCTGGGGAAACTAATTTACTCCGATAGATATCGTCAATTTCTGTATACTTAGCCAGCCATTTTGCAATAGCAGTTTCAGAATATTTCCATTTACGATTTGCTTTACCGGTTACCAGTTTCATACCTGGAAAATCTCGCCCACTTTCCAGCTCATTTTGGATGTGGTCTTTAAATCTTTTGAAGATACCTTTCAAGAGGGGCTCTGAGTCTAAGAGACTGAGGATCATTTCAGGTGTAACATCCCCAATCTCTAAGTCATCTAGCTTAAAAGCTTCAATGGCTTTATACTGAGCATGACCAATATAAGCTGGGCAGTGAGTAGCAGCTTCACACCACTTACATTGTTCATCTCCTGGATTGAATTCTGATTGAATTCTACGGCTTTTTCCGATTGCTACTGCAAGAGTCCCATGAACCCATTCATATAGATCATCTATACCAAAAGAATAATCCTCGAAGTTGTCATGAGCAGGCTGACCGATATAGACTGTGATTTTCTTAACAGGTGTCGGCCAGCTTATTAAACCTGCTGCATAAGCCATCAGTTGTGGGTTCTTATAAGGACTGACCCAGGTATGTCCAAATTTCCAATCAACCACATGCATATGCTGAGTGGTTAAGTCGTAAATAAAGACATCTGCTGTTCCAAATACTTCAGGCAAGCCCCAGTCTTCCATGCTAACCTCAGTCTCAAGACCATGTGCAAAATTACCATGCCCAAGGCTTTTCATGAGGTTATTATAGAACTCAAGACAGTCAGCTACTGCAGCACTATCTTCTAATTCCAAGTTAGCAGTATCTAATGTTAAGTTCTTTGATGCAATTAGTTGAAACTTTTCATGCAACATAGTTCCATGCTGTGCATACTCGCTGGGGTTACCTTCTTCAGGTATTTTTCCATCACGTATCAGCTTCTTAATGAGTGACACTGAACCAGGACACTCAATAATACGCTTCAAGCGTGAAGGACTCCAATCCGAATGATTTCCCATACTTCCTCCTTTGGTAGGGTTAACAGAAATCGTATAAGCAGTTTATAAGGTCATTCCTTTTAATCCGCTCTCTAATGCCCCCAATTGTACGTTCATGCTTGTTAGCAATCTCTTGCATAGCATTAATGAACTCAGTTTGAAGAGAGGCATCTTCATATTCAGGCCAAAATTCACCACTACGTACAGGAACTACTTTTTCAACGACTTTAGTATCGGCATTATTAAACTCGTTATCTGCTTCCAAAGATTTAATACGCTCTGATAAACGAGTCAAGCTACAATTGTAGTTACGAAAACTACATTCAACATTATGTAACCGGTCGTAGATGTTGTTAATTGCGTCTTCCAGTTTAAAAAGCTTTTCAGTTTGACAACCACATTCAGCCAATGCTACTTTTTTAGCTTTTTCAGCTATAATGTTTTCCACAGCTTTAGTTAATGCATCTTTCATGTAATACCTCCTTTGTTGGTTTTGGAAAATCAATTTTTGATTCCCCTTTTGGCAAAACTACTTTAGTTAGCCCAGGCTATTTGGCATAACATTCCTGGGCTAAATGAAATGGTTTTACTAAAACGGTAAGCCATACCAGTTAAGGCTTTTACAGATCCACATTAGTACTAAGCCAAAAACTATGATAGCAAGTAATTGTCTCATGAGGCTTTTCTCATTTGGTGCTTAATTTTATGTATTTTCCGTACAACTGATGGCGGATTCTTATTTATGGTTCGTGGAAACAGCTTGTGTCGGCTGATCATGACTTGAGCACACCGTTCGCAATAATTCAGATCATCACTTGGCCAGTCCACAACAATATCAGCAGCCAAGTTACCAGTCCCGAGTTCAAGGACTTGTGTAACATCACTATTTGCCATTCCACAAACAGAATGTTCTTCATTTACATCATAAATATGCCAACGACGAGTAGTTGCGAGTCTACAAGCTTCATATTCTACCATATTAGTTTTCCTCCCATTCGCATTCTATGGGTTCAGAGATAACGATACCATTAGATCTCATGTAAAGATCATAAAGTTTTCTGATATCAGGAGGAAGAGTTTCACGATACCTGACTAACTCAGATGCAGTGAGCTTATTGATGACTTTGAGAAGAGAATTGACACCGATTTCAATATCTGTAAATGTAAAGTCTGCGCCATCTTTATGGTATAAACGGGCCATACGATAGCACAACTGCTCTTCAATTGGAGATAGCTTAATTTTATTCACTAGCTTGTCCTTTCTCATACATTTCAATACAGTAAGCTCTGTAATCTTCAGGTGTACTAATGCAATATCCCAAAAGCGGAACTAGAGTCTTATCCGAAACTGCCATAGAATAAGCATCTCTAAAACAAAGATTTAACGGAGGTTTGATTAATACATTAACCATTTCATCAGTATCGAGAAAGTTATAACCTTGCTGGCTTTTTTGTCTTGGCATTAGTTATTCTCCTTCTCCATTTCTTTAATTAAGGCATCATAATGTTTTTTCTTGCAAGCTACACAAATCACGCTATTCGGATCTTGCATTGCGTACTCACAAGCGGAGCAAATTGTATACTTCATAATAAAAAGTTTCGCTCTTGCCACAACTTCTTGATCTGATTGAGAGAGTTTTGGTGCGTTCATGTTCTTGACCTTTCTAAAATTTTGGTGGATAGTGTATAAAACTTAGCAACCATTATTAATATATAGCACATTTTCCACAAAAAGTACACACGCGCTACCAAAAAATACTCAAATTACTTCAAATCTTCTTCAGTTTCTGACGGAAATTCAACAATACGAGGTGGCATAAACCAACGGGTATATTGGCCTTGTTTAATACATCCGTTTTTAATTGTTGCTTTACTTATAGTATTTGGTAATTGTTGTGCTTGAAGCGCAGTTTTAGTCCATTTGCCACACATCTTAAGTAATACATTTTTAAGATAAGATGGAGATACATCTAACTTGCCTTCATGCTCTATATGGTTCCTTAGTTCTGTTATTTTCCATAGCCATCTTTTATCAGTTTGTACACTTGTAATTACTTTCAAGCCTGGGAAAGGCGCATTAAAGTTAAACAGTTCTCGAAGTACAATTTCCAAATCTGTTTGTGCTCTACTTTCTTCATTAGCAGCATACTGTAATCCAATATCAGATTTGCTTAGTTGCCAAGGGAATAAGCCTTTACCAGTTTGTTGCCATTGCTTCATGAATCTAAGTCCGTCTAATGTTATTCCACGATAAAAGGTATGCCATCTAACTTTCATTAACTTCGATGTATCAACAAATAATACTTTGACAAGAGCAATTCTACGTGAACCATCTTGCTCCATCGGGAGATGTGTCTTATTAGTAGTTCCCGCTAAAGCCGCTTGCCTTTCTTGACGTATACTTTGTTTAGCATAAATGGGAACAAAGTCTACATGGCTAGCAGTTACTAAGGACTTAAAATGCGAATCATTTTTTCTATTGTAAAAAATTTCAAACTCATCAATAACTAGCAAAGCTCCTGAAGCCAGTTTAATCTGGAAATCTCGAAGGCTTTTATCACTTCCTAGAGTTTCAACTGATGTTGCTATAAGTTGATTGCCAAGAATGGGAGGAAGAAGTTGTTGAAAAAATGTAGTTTTACGACAATTTTCTGGACCAGTCAGAATCAGCATAAAATTATGATTGGCAAAGATTCTTTTGGGATTATATATCGGCATCATTATCCCAGAGAAAAATGCTTTAAACTGTTTCCGTGCTAATTTAAGATCTTGATCATCTTGAAATGTAAAACAACTCATAATAAAGTCTAGTGTCGAATTTGCAGGATCTGTACCAGGCTCTTTAAAGTTTTCAGGAAGATCTTCATACTTAGTTAATACCCAGTCATGAAGAATAGATTTTTGAGGTGGTACATGCTGTAAAATAGTTTTAATAATCGGAGATACAGAACCTTTAGGGATATTATCATACTTATTAGCTTGTGCAAATATATGAAGAACACCGATTAAGTGTTCATCAGTAAAAGGACCAACTCTTCCAAAGAAGAAGTCTGTAATTTGAGGAATTATAAAGTAGTTTTCTAAGACCGTTTGATCACCTGAAACATATAGCAATTGAGTTGCTGGCTCTCGCGTTATCTTGAGACCATAATAATTGAGAAGATATTTAAAGTTGATAACTTCATTTACCATTGGGCGACCAGTTGGCTTACCTCTTTTAAATTGTTCTTTAGGCCATTTAAACTGTAACAAGTTAGCAAACTTGAATAACGTGCTATAGGTTATAGCTGGCCCTTCATCCGCACTTAAGGTCTGCCAATGAGTAAGAATGTCTTCATCACTTACATAAGACTCAGGATCAGTTTGACTCCATGTTATGACGTGTTGTAAAACCTCAACTAGTTGATCTGTTTTCTCGCCATAATCATAGCATGCTGCCATAATTTTTAACCAAAAGTCATAATGACTATAGTCCTGATTCATTATGGATTTATAAGCTTCTGTAATAGCTAAGTTCTTATCCAGCTTACATAAGCTAAGAGCTTCTTCAATCTCATAAAGCTTTGGCATATGTTGCCTATTAATCCGTTCAGGCGTTGTTTTATAGACTTCGCGTGTTGCAGGATTAAGCTTATATAGATTCTCTATAACTTCTTTTTGTTTAATCCATTGTTGTATCTCTTTAGCCGATACTTTTGGTATAGATTTTCCACTAACATGATTGCCAGTTATTGTAACATATCCTGAATTTGCAAATAGTTCACCTCCAATACACTTATCTTTCAGGAGGGTTCCTCGACCTGGTAAATCAATTTTTTCATCACATCTGAACAAAATGCGGGCGCCACACATAGAAGGCGATATTTCTGTGTAAGCATCTTTGTCGCTAAGCCATTCCCGAAATTCTTGAGGAAGGGAGGATATACTAAACGGCTTAAAGTCAGGTGACGATTTCTGTTTCTTCAAGTCTAAGTCATCAATATCAAAGGCTACAATATCATTACTCGGATTAGTCTGAATCCCCGGAAGCCCATCCTTAATCACCTTGTCAAACGATTTAGTCGGTTTCTTCAAGTCTTCAGAAACAGAATAGCCTTTCACAGGAGGCTTAGTATATTTCACATAAGGCTTGCCCGTATGTTTATCAGTCGCAGTCTCCGGTTTCAAATAGTAAGCTAACCAAATCTCCTGCTCCAAGAGCTCAACAGGCAAATGCTTTTTAATCCGTAATTCAGCAAGCCTAATTTCCTTCTGTTTCTTAGATAGCTGTGGTTTCGAAGGCATCAAGTTTATCCTTTAATTTGTGGTTAATATGGGGAGACAACAAAACCGCCTTAGACCGTCTAGGCATGTGAGTGTTACGAAATCTGTAGTAATAATTGCGGACAGTGCCAAGTTTAAGGCTGAGAAGTTCAGATACTTCTCTCGGAGTATAGTGTGCCTTATACAAGTCACGGATAACTTCATACTCTACAACTGGTTTCAGTGGCATGGTGGTTCCTTTCTCTGGCTTTTAACTGCGGTTGTAAAATTCTCCCAAAGAATGGGCTCTTTGGTCTCGGTATTACTTTCCCACAAGACATGGTTTTTATTATAGCGTATATTAAAAAGAAAGTAAATAGTTTTTATTCGTAATAATTTCAATAAGTTACGTGTTTTTGGGGGCCAATAGAAGAGAATTTTTGATGTTATCAAGTTGGTAGGTGTTATCGTTTGATTGTGTGGAAATTGATACGAATGGCGAGGATTTTTGTTGGAATTGAGCTGTATTTCTTCGTGCGTTTGTAGCAGTGGCTGATGTTTTGAGCTGATGTACTGGTGGGTGCTGGGGTTTTGAGCTGTGGTAACTGGTGGGTGCTGGTGTTTTGAGCTGTATTTATTCGTGCGTTTGAGGTGTGCGCAAAAATATGTATTAATTTTGAGGCGTGCATAAAAATGTGGCAAAATTCGCGAGCAAACCGGATCATTTTTACAGTATTTAGCCTTTGGACCTGAGCTGTTATTTCTAAAATGAGAGAGCAAATATATAATAATTTCAATATGTTAGGCGCTGGGTAGGTGGAGGGTGGAACGCTGGGTAAAAATTCATAATGGTTAGGTGGAGGGTGGAGAGACGTAACTTATTGAAATCATTACGTTTAATGCAAAGTAAATAATGACCTGCTTTTCAAAAAGTATGTTTATATGTGTTATATATAATCTTACTTCTATTGACAATCTAAAATAAAAATTAATATTCACTATAAAAAGAACGTAACGTATTGAAATTATTAAGAAAAATTAAACATTAAGTTCCCACTATTTTAAAAAGAATACCAGATTAGCACTTGCATTTTGCGAAATCAATTTTTGGTACAGTCTTCGGTAGATTATAGCACCGGACAATGCAAATTATAAAATCAATTTTTCCTCGAAAACTCGGTGGATTGTTATTGCTGGATGAGAGGGAGGCATGGGAAGTGTGGCCCATTTATTGAATGAGCGATATCCACTGAATGCCGCTCATTTTATAAATGAGTATCATTCATTGGATGAAAAAAGTTATGGCCACTGAATAGTGGCCATAGGATGAATGTGGTTCAGATAATATTAATCCATAATAAACTTTTGTCCCTTTCGATTAGTACAGATGTCTATATTATCTGAGCGAAGATAAGTTAATTGTGAGGACACATTTTTTGTGGTGATATTTAATTGCTGAGCAATATCTTTAATATGAATGGGTCCTTGTTCTCTGAGGATCTTTTCAACTTGTGATTTCCGTCCATCAGATGAACTCAATTCATAAATCACATTTATCATATGTTTAATGAGTTCATCTTTGTTCTCTGAATCAAGTTCATTAACATTAATGGTTCCATTTTTCAAGGCTTCATAAATTTCTTGAGTTTCATTCATTGTCTGATTTCCTTTTATAAAAAGTTATTGGTGTGAAGTTTTTTACATACTATGTAGTTTTTTACCTCCCTTATTTTTATTATATGTAATCAACTTCATATATAATATATAGCACAAATAAAAAATAAAGTAAACATTTATTTTCACTTTTTTAATCCATTTCTCTGGAGAGGATTTGGTGAGGAGTTAGGTAGTAAAAGCATTGTTAGACTAACCTAACTTTGTTCGGAAGTAATAATCTAGTTAGACCGACAAAACTTTATTTGGAAGTACAAACAAAGTTAGGTAGTCATAATCGAATTAGGCCACCAAACTTTTATTTATTATTCAAACAAAGTTAGGATAACCTAACAATATTACATACAATATTACACTGGATATTACATACAATATTACACTGGATATTACATACAATATTACACTGGATATTACATGCAATATTACACTGGATATTACATACAATATTACATCAGATATTACATACAATATTACACTGGATATTACATTCAATATTACATCAGATATTACACGCAATGTTACACTGGATATTACATACAATATTACATCAGATATTACATACAATATTACACTGGATATTACACGCAATATTACACTGGATATTACATGCAATCCCAATTTCCAATTTTGGGGCCTAAGCAACCCAGCTCATTTTCTATGTCAGTTGTCATGGTACCTGCTATACGCGTTGCTCATTTCCATGTCCCAGCATTACGGGAAGCCATACCAGCTATACGCGTTGCTCATTTCCATGTCCCAGCATTACG
>Ga0180438_10004617_pt1 | contig 19716 bp, 20 predicted proteins | sample SS_ome_12_FD_132455 | JGI IMG/M metagenome (GOLD analysis project Ga0180438, IMG submission 132455) | Hypersaline lake sediment archaeal communities from the Salton Sea, California, USA - SS_3_D_2 metaG | ecosystem: Environmental > Aquatic > Non-marine Saline and Alkaline > Hypersaline >... | reverse complement strand
CTGATTGAATCAGTCGATCATTCATATTATCCTCCTTTTAATCTTACTGCTTATTAAGCAGTAAGATTATATCGCAAAAAAAAAGGAATGTCAAGTTTTGATCATAAATTTGTCTCAGACCCCGAGTTTAGAAATTCCCTTATTCACATAGACCTTGATTGGAAAAGTAAGATATACTTAGGATAACCGTTGATTATCCTTTTGTTCTTAACAGCAAATCTTCTGATTTTCTTTTTCTTTCATTTAAAAAAGTTGACAGATTCTTTGTACTATGCTAAAAAGAACGCAATGATAAAGAAACACGAATTTCGTATAAAAATAGTTAAACACTTAAAAATAAAAAAACTTTAATGAAATGTGATCTAGGGATAATATTCATAGGCATTTGCGAACGAGCATCTTGTGTAGTTGATAAGAATACAAATGTCCTTAAATGGAATATCATTGGACTGACACATATCATTTTGTCCCCTATTTACCCCTTTCCATTAAGCAGTTTAACTCTCGGCATAGCATTTGACAAAAATATCATCAAGGGTGGCACAAAAATCATCATAACCAATCAGGAAGAACAAGAAGTTGCCTATATAAATCTTGACGTTCGTACTGTAAATCCTACTATAGAAGAAGTGGTGTTAAAAAAAGATGGCTCCATACTATCTGCCCCTGAAAAAGGTTGGACGACAACCTTTCTGAAGATTGGAAAAAGCGATGTCTTTTTTACCCAGCCTGGAATCTATTATATAAATGCCGAAACTGACGGTCGAAAAGAAATCATAGGCGAGGTTCAATTTGCTGTTATTGATCCTCCTCCTCTTACCCAAGAAAGGATCGCCGCAATAAAAAGTGATCCAAATTCTGCAAAATCTATAGGAATAGAATTAGGATGCAAAAAATGCCAAGATAAGTTTAAAGTCTATGCAGACTTGGAATCTCCAAATAAAAAACGCGAAGAAGAAGGCTATTGTTTATACACTTCTATTCCCGATCAATTTATTTGTAAATGTGGATACACAAAAATTGATATGCAAATAATTCGTAAAAATTTACATGGGTTATTAGGACAAAGAAAACGAGAAAGATTAGATGTAGCTTTTACACCTTTATATGAAAAAAGCATTTTTGAGGACAAAAGAAACAAGTTTTTTGAGTTAATTAATTCAAAGCCTAAAGAGGAAATTTTGCAGCAATTTATTCAAGAAAATTTAATTCTATTGCATCAATTCCCATCCGAAAAAATTTTCTTTAAACCTCCAATCCTCACCTTTTTTAAAGCAGATTTTTGAATTGTTAGCCCGCAGAAAGAACTGATTTTAATCGAAATTGAGAAAACTACTACTAAACTCTTAAAAAAGGATGGCGGATTACATTCAGATATTAACCATGCTCTTGATCAAGTGCGAGATTGGCTCCACATTGTTGATGATCATAGATTAGCCATTTTAGACTCTCTGAAGGTCGATCGTGATCAAGTAAGTACTGTACGTGGAGTTGTAATTGCTGGCCGAGATTCTGGTTATAATTCCAAACATTTACGCAAACTAAAAGGTACCGATTTGGGTAGGATCATTTTTTTAACTTATGATGACCTCTTGCTTGCTTTAGATGCGTTAATTAGAAATATAGAAAGTTTTTAATAGTAAATCAATAGAACAGATTTAACGACGATAATCCAACCGGTGCTTGAAAAATTGGAAAGTCAAAAAAAAGTACAGTGTGTGTAAACTCTCCCAGACTTTCTCTCATTTTTTTTATCAAAAAAAGGCCGTTTATCGGAAAACAGGATAATCAAAACCCTGGCTTCGTATGTTCGAGGAGACGTGTCGTTAAAATCAAACGATAGTCACGTTTTAGTCACGTTTCGGTGAAAATTTCCCAACCACCAGCTTTGAAAAGGCCGAAAACCTGTGCTATAATTAGATTTTGATTTTCGGTCCAGTCAATAGGTTACTGGCCGCCGGAGGCACCATGCTGGTGCACCTGTTCGTACGACCTGGGAGCTTTCGATTTTCTATCTATAATTTTTTTTCAATTTTTCTGAACTAATAAAACCTATTGATTGCCTCTTACCTTTGGGTTTGGGAGTTTCAATCAATTTTCGAATTTCACTGACCAATTTAATCAGTATCTCATCGTGATCACTTACACGTTTTTCCAACTGATCGACTTTTAGTGCCAATTTTTCATTTTTCAGAGCCATTTCACGAATCCGAACGAAAGTCCTGACGATATAGACACTCATTTTATTTGCCTGAGCCGAATTCAGTACATTTGCCGCTTGCAATGCTCCGTGTTCAGTAAAAACTAACGGCGGTTTCCGCCGACCACCCCAACCCGAACTTGATGTCGCAATTTGCGATTTCAAGTTTTCAAACTCCTCTCTGCTGAGTTGGAACATAAAATCTTCTGGAAATTTTTCCATATTTCTACGCACTTGTTCGTTAAGGCGCCTCGTTTCGACACCATATAATTCAGCTAGATCGGAGTCCAAAATTACTTTTTCTCCACGAATAATCATTATGATTTTTAATATCCGCTTTTCGGGGATAATATACTTAGGCTGATTTGTCATTTTTTTAATCATTACGTTATTTATAGCATGAAACAAAGAATTTATCAATAAACATCATCTCAAAGTCCTAAGAGGGTGCACGTGCCACGTGCCCGGCGGCAACATTAGATAATATTTTTTCTACTATTAATGCCGGAGGAATATCTTCAAGACATCTCGGCTTTTTGCACTGCTTTATCCGTAACGTATTGGCACAGACCGGGCACTCGCTTGTTCGTATGTTTATATTGCTATTGTGCCCGAACGCCAGGGGATTGGAAGGACCGAACAGGACAACAGCCGGAGTGTTTACGGCTGCAGCAAGATGACCGGGAAAAGAATCCACTGTCACAATACACGACATCCTCTTGAACAACGCAGCAGAACGGCGCAAACCCGGAATAAACGGTAACGGTATGGTCCCGGATAATTTTCCCTTTTCCCGGGGGAATTCCAGGATGATCATCCTATCCCCGGCCTCTTTTAATAATAAATCCACCACTTCCTGCCACAAAGGGAGCGGGTAGTTTTTATTTTCCAGCACACTGGAGGTATTTAAATAAACGAATTTTTTACCGGGCCATTCGGCTAAAAATGCATCGGCCCACTCTTCGTCTTCCTTTGCTGTGTAGATCTCTAATGATTCATCCTCCAACTGGATACCGTAATATTTGCATATCTGCCGGATGACGGGTGTATCTCCAAGGTTAAAATTAAAAAGATGGGTTGACTTGATGCCGGTGCGAATGTCATGAATGTCTTCGATATCCTCTACAGTAACATAAGGGGTGAATACATCGAAACTTTTCTCCGGCAGCCCCCATAAAAAAAGATCATTCCCGGAACAAGGAATAAGCGAGTCGATATAAGGACTGCGGTCGAATAACTCAAGGGAGTTTTCATGGACCACACAACAAATATGTCTATATAACCCGGATTTTTTAAAATGTTTAATAAAAGGGGTAATTAAAAGATGGTCACCCATACCGCCGTTTATTACAATCCTTAATGAATCGTTTTTTTTGTCCGGTGCCGGGGGAAACATATGATTTCTCACAGCAGGCCAGCTATAAATTCAGGCAATTGATCGATGTTCCTGCCAGGCTCCAGCCGATAGAGGGAACATTCCGTGACCAATTGACATATTGCCTCGAAGATTTCTTTGTGCCGGGTGGAATTGGAGGGATCGAGAACCTGGGAGACCAGTGCGTTTACCGCTTCATGATCATCCACTTGATGAAGAATATGATGGGAGGGGTTATTCTCTTTTAAATCCATGAACAATATCAACGCCGGTTTGACTTCTTTGTAGAGCCCCTGGGTGACAGTCTCATGGGGCAGGGGAAAACTAACTTTCTCCCAATTGTTTTTTTTCGACCCTGGTTCATCAATGGAATAGATTTTCTCCTCGTTGATATTGGAGAGCCGGGGATCGAGGATAATACCGGAAATGGTGGCTTGTTCGTGTTCACTGCCAGTGGAAATTAAAGTTAATTCGTCACTCAAAAGGGTAGCCCCCCCTTGAATTAATGCCAATGCCGAAGTGGTTTTACCGCTTCCACTGGTGCCGGTCAGGATTACACCTTTATCGTTTACAATCAAAGAAGCGGCATGTAAACAGAACACATCGAACAACCGCATAAAAAGCATATGAACCATATCGCTGATCTCTTCCCAATTCACGGTGCCTTTCCTTCTCAAGGCACTCCCTCCTGACAGGGGAATGGCTGCTACCGATGTCTCTGCGATAAGGATTTTTATGGTTTTGCCCTCACCTGGGGAGAACGAAACCAGGAGATCGTTGGGGCGCCAGAATCCCTCGCGATGGTCCGGTTTCAGGTGATAAAAGGAATCGGTTCTGAAAACCCGGCAGTTTCCCGGGGAATTTAAATCAATGGGGATACCGTCCAGGGAAGGGGGAAGGAAAATCCCCTCCTTTACCGAAGGATCATTCAAATAATAAATTTCAGCTTCTATTATTTTCCTGGCCGTTGATTTTATTTCGCCTACGCCCTTTTGATAGTGACGCAGCCGGTTACTTATGTTTTTTATAAATGGTTCACTGTTGGAAGCCACAGCCAGGCAGCCGGGGGAAAACTCGAAAAGGGCCCGCTGCGTAAGGTTGGGACAGGGAATCCCACCAGCATTAAACCATGCCGATACAAAGTCTTCTTGCCCTTTCTTCAACGGATTCATCGGTTAATTAATACTCAACAATTTTTCCGCCTGTTTTGAAACAGACTCTATTTTGTTTAATATATAGGATTCGGTCTCTGTTTTTTTTAAATCCCGAGGAAAAGAGAAATCGATATTTCCTTCCACTCCAAAGCAGCGATGCATTTCCGATATATCCTTAAGGGTGTCGATGACCATGTAAAAATAGACATCCCTGTAATCGCCGTAGATTTTGTTATCCCTGGAGAGAATCCTTTTTTTGCTTCGTTTTTCTTTTACCTCTTCGGCTTTTTTACTGTCTTTTATTTTTAAGACCGCATCCAACATGTCCAATTGCAGGAAAAGTGAATAGATAATTGTCCGTTCACACCCTGGAATCCCCCGGGGTAAAACACCGGTCCTGGTTTTTATCTGCTCCTTTATTCCCGGAGGCGGTGACGTGGAAAACCCGTTTTTAATAAGAAAGCGGCTGTGAAGAGAATCGAGGGTTTTAATGGCAAAAGCCGCATTCTTTCTTGTCTTTTTCTTCAATAAAGACCATCCATTTACCATAAGGGGATGAATTTTTTCAAAAGAGGGTCTTACAACTGTTTTTTCGCTGGCAAGGGATGGGGTATAAAGCTGGAAAAGCAAAATCAAAATCGATAAAACCAGGGGCATGTTAATTGTGCTATTGCCTCCGTTTGTTTTATCCAATGATTTACTCCTAATTGGCATCCAGTTTTTCAAAGAAGGCGGGATCGTTTTTTGCCCATTGGACAAGTCCCCTGGCCAGGCAGCCGCCAGCACATTGAGCTCGTTGAAGATATTTACACCCCAGGCAGTCATCCTGGCTGCCGAATTGTCTGAAGTGTTTAAACTTCTCCTTATAAAATTCTTCCATGTCTTTTCCCGATTTGAAATCGGCCAACTTCACGTTAAACATACGACTGAGAGGAAAGCAAGGCCAGGCCGTTAAATCCGCCCCCACATCAATAATAGGACTGCATAGGGATTTGAAACCGCCGGTAGATAAGGTGATAGAACCCAGTTCATCCTCCGAGAACATACAAAGAGGAAATCCACAGTCAAAGGTGCCGAGAATATCCCTCTTTTCCAATTGGCGAAGCTGCCCGGCCAACCGGGTTCCGGCACCCTTTAAGTCTTCGGTTCTTATGTATTCATTGGGGGTATTGGCAATGGGACATGCCAGACCCAGTCTTATAAACTTTTGTAACGAATATTTTTCAATGATATCTCCGAGAAAAAGCAGATCAAAATCGGTCCTGTAAATGTTAAAGCCGCATTTTGCATGCACCCCTACTATTTCAAGACTCCTGTCCTGGAGTCTGTTTTCTTTTTCTGTCTGACCTCCGGGTTCGTTTAGATTAAAAACAAAATTGACCCGGGAATGGGTATTGGTATGGAGTGGAGACGTTGGCCCTTTGAAATACTCCAGTACAGTGTCGTTCCACAGCCCATTGGTGAAAATCGTAACCTCGAAACCCCGTTCCAGACCGATATCCACCAACTGGGTGAATTGAGGATGCAAGGTCGGTTCTCCCCCCAGTAATTTAAGCTTATTATCACTGCTTTTTTCCAGGAAATCAAGGTATATCAAATAATTTTCCATGGAAATGCATCTATCTTTTTTAGAAGAGGGAACATCTTTGGCCCCACGGGTTTCACGGTTTAATTTGAATTCCGCAAAACAATAGGGGCAGTTCCGGTTACAAACATCGGTAATGATCAAATTCATAAAATATTTCCTCCACGGATGTCAATCGTCATGATACCAGTAGATTAATTGGCCTGTTTCAGAAAGCGTTATCGTATAATTTTCGGATAATGGTGCCCTTTCGCAGAAGGGAGCTCCGTTTATGGAGAGCCAGGCATGGCCTTCCATATCGGTTATACCTTTACGTAGACCGATGTTCAGTTTCGGGGCCAACCCGCGGCTGTATGACCACTTCATGATCAGTAAGCTTGAGAAAAAACACCTTCTTCCCCAGGCAGCCGGGAAAAAGATGGAAAAGAAAAAAGCGATATTTCCGATCTTTAGTTGACGAAACGGGTTGATGCCCGGATGTCTACCCGGCTTTGACCTGGCTATCTGACCAACAATATCGGCTAATGGGCGTTTACTCTTGATTAATTTGTCGATCCTGAAAGCGTTTCTTATGGAATACGCGATAAAGCTTGCTGATTCTTTCATTTGGCACTAGGATCATCCTGTTTTGCGTTTATTCTTTCTATTATGTAGAAATGTACCCCCTTCTCATTTCTACAGCAGTCTCTTTTTATACTCGAAAACCAAATGCGATGAGTATGAAACGCCTTTCCTGGAAACAAGCTTCAGCTTGATTTTTACCTTTTACCTTTACCAGTAGTAAGTACCTCCGCCTACTCTCTCGGAATAGTAACTGCACCCGGTGCCAGATACAATCGATGCGGCCTTATGTTTTTTGATCTCCGGGGATACATACACTTTCTTAGCCTTCTTGGCCTTTTTTTTCTCTTTCACCATAAACCTCCTTTTCGCTTTTTTTTATGTTAGCATCCTCTAATAAACCTTCGTTTACCAGAAAAGTGAATGTTTCTTTTACGTCGCTCTCAGCCTGTTTTTTTGAACAATCGTAATGCTCACATATGGCAGAGATAATTTCTTCCCGGTTTTTTTGGGCAGCAATGCAGTCCCAAATTTCGGAAGCGGTCTCGTTGAGGGTATAATAGGTCCCACTGTTCAAGTTAAGAAGAACAGTCCCTGACTTCAAAATCTTCCATGTTACATGATCTGGTATCTTATTGTCCATTTTCTCTTCTATTTTAAATTATATCATCCGTATTTTGAAAAATCAAGTTTTTTTTTTTGTAACTATTCAGTTTTCTGAAGTAAAATGCTATCATGCGTTCATGATTGAAAAAGAATTGTTTGAGTTAATCGAAATTGGTATTGGCGACCAGGAATTTAACCCCGGAAAAATTTCAAAATCCCTTGAAAGTAAAAACACCCTGGTAAAATTACATGCGCTGGAGGTATTAAGAAATAACTATACCTTCGATTTAACCGGCACGGTTTTGAAACTGATCTTTGACAGGGAAAAAAAGGTAAGAGTAAAAGCGTCGGAGACGATAACCATTGACCCCCTGTTTGCCTTTGAGCAACGAGAGGAATTTGCCGGTACAAAAAGCAGTTCCAGGTGCCGGGGCATTTACCTGGAGGCGCTTTTTTCCGAAAAAAGAAAAAGGGGACTGTCAGCGATTGTAAAGGAGATAACAGATTCGGACTTCCAATGTTCGATTGAAGATTTTGCCATGCTTCCAGGTGTCGAAAACCTGGAGTTGGAACAAATATTTATAGGTTCTAAAAAAAAATTCCTGGAGGGATTCAAAAAATACCGCCAGCAATACTTCCTGGGAAAATACGCCCCCCAAATCGCGGTTGCACCTTCGTACCGGTGTAACCTGGACTGTTCCTACTGCTATGCCAATGACTTGATTACTGTTTTCCCGGAGGATATGACCCTGGAACAATTCAAAAAAGTGCTTGATATCCTTACTCCTGGCAATGCTGTAAAACGGGTATCGTTTATCGGCGGAGAACCACTTATTTTTCCCAGTTTGAATCAATTTATCGAGGAATTAAAAAAAAGGAACCTGGATTTCTATTTTGCCACCAATGGGATTGTCGAACCCGGGACATTTAAGGAGATCCTTAAACACCGGAATCTTATTTCCGTCACCGTCCATATTGAAAAAGACAATTTTTATTCGCAAGACAAAAAAGAAAAATTATTGGCCAATATAAGAATCCTGGGAGAAAAAAACATAAACACCATCATAAGATACAATCTATTAGAACCGTCTAACAGGGATTGGAATTTTTTGTCAAAGTATATGGATTTGCTCCCTGATATCAAATTCAGTTTTGCGCTTGTATTCCCCTCCCAATCGGGGCATGTCAATTATGTTCAACTAAAAAACTTGAAAGATTTTTCCGGGAAGATTATATCTTTGATTCGATTTTTAAAAGAGGGGAACGCCCATCGGGATTTTAATATTAAAGTTGTTTTTTCCAAACCCTATCCTCCCTGCGTATTCAGTGAAGAAGAACTTAAATTTGTTTTAAAAAATACGGAATACAAGAACGTATGTGAAATCGACAAGAATCATTACACCAATAATATCTGTATTAACCCGGATTTAAGTTACTTCCCTTGTATGGCCCTGACCCACAGGAAATACCGTGGAGAAAAGGTCCTCCCTTTTGAAGCATTGAAAATCGAAAACAAATCCATTGCCGGCTTCCTGGTAAAGAAACCCTTAATGAAGGAGTGCGAGGAGTGTCGCTTATTCTTACTTGGAGTATGCCAGGCAGCCTGTTATTCATACGTCGAGTGATAAGCAATATGAAAAAAAAATTAATTCAAAAAAAAACCGTTAAAACTCCCCGGTTGAACAGCAGTGAAGTAAACTTCATATATGATATTTGCAAATGGTACCTGGGAAAGGAAAATAAAATTTTAATACCTGAAGGAATAAGGCATCGGGTTATATTCGATTATTTACGCAAGAACGGTTGTACGGGAATCTTTTTTGAGTATCTTGATAATACGGCTATTCAAATCCCCGGTGAATTAATGGAATCTTATAGGGCTGAATACCTTTCAATAGAGATGAAAAATACCATATATATGAAGGTAGCGGAAAGAGTAGATAAAATGTGCAGGGATTCCAATATAGACTATGTTTTGATGAAGGGCGCGGCTCTTATTGAAGCCGTATATAAGGACAAAGGTGTCCGACCGCTCTCGGATATCGATTTAATCGTGGCATCCAGGGAAGATGCATTACGTTTAATCGAACGCCTGAACGGCGAAAAACACAGCGGCGAGAATTTTATCTCCAGGAGATACAAGGATCACGTCCGCATGAGCTGTTTTGTCTATCCCGGGGGATTTGATCGACGGATTGAAATCGAGATTTATTTCCCGGTCGAAGACTCCTATTATCCTCTCCCTGAATTATTCTTTAATAATGCCCACAGGCTCTTTAAAAATGCCCGACGAATAAACCATATCAATACTCCCGATTCTTCTTTGCATTTCCTTATTTTATTGGTACACCTGGTCCACCATCATTTGGGATCCCGGCTAATCTGGTACCTGGATATGGCTGTTTTGGTTGATGAATATCTCGAATGTATGGAATGGGATTTTATCATCTCTGAATGTAAAAGACTGGAATTTAAAAATATCTTATTTTACATATTACAAATGCTTAAGACGAATTTCCGGTTGAAGGTCCCGGAAGCGGTTTTAAAAGAGGCAGGAAGCACACCCGCATTTAATGATGGATTTTTAAAAGAGATGGTATCGGCCAGAAACGTCATAATGGATTCATTCGGTGGGGGAAAAGTCTGGCAATATCCTGCTTTATCCTTAAATAAATTCATGACGATTATCTACTATGGTGGGATTCCTGTTTCAAGTAATGATCAACCGTATAAATGGTATACACTCAATTGGAGCAGTAAGAGAAAGAAGCGGATCATGGGCGACCTGGCATCCGTTTTATTTTTTAAGCATAAATATTCAGGCAGGAAAACGATTTTTAAGAAAATGGCCGGCGGATTTATTACTCTTCTTTTCAGTCTCATTTCACTTCCATTCCATCTTTATTATAATCTGAAAAACTCAAGTTAGACTAAATTCACCCTCTATTTTGCCTCCAAAACAGCGTGGCCAGAAATCTTTTTATCCCCTGGCAGGGGGAACCTATATGCGGATGTTATGATGGAATCTGCTTCCCTGTATCCTGCCACATTGGGACAACTAATAATAGGCTTCCCGCGCCTCTGAGTTTCTAGACTTCCCAAAATTTTTTATTAAAGGTTTTTTATATTATTTTCTTCGCGTGTCTTCGCGGTTTACAAAAATTGGCGGTAGATTTAGATACAGGCGAGTTATGGACAATCGGTCCTAAAGATTGATTGAACTGCTTTGGGCAGTGGTTGAATGGAGCGGGTCTGGTAGTCGAAGCAGACCATGCCGTTTTCCACCAGTGAAATGATCGCTTCGTCGGCAGGACGGGTGATTCGAAAGAAGAGCCGAAAACCACAGCGCGTAGGTTCGCCCGAGGCCACCTCAAAGCACAAAACATCACCAGCAAAGGCTTCGTTCTGGTAAACCACTGCTATATCACCCACGATGAGCGACACCCCACCGAAGTTCTTTTCGGAGAACCCATGGTTGGCAAGGAAAGCAACCCGTGCCTCATGTACCAATGATAAAAGACGATCGTTGCCGAGGTGGCCGCCATAGTTTAGATCGGTGGTGCGTACTGTGATTTCTGTTGAAAACGAGTAGTTGTTCAAAGGGTTGAGTTTAAGCCGGGACATGGAAATGAAATACCATAAATGGGAGAGAAAATCAACTGTATGGAAGCATTATTTTTTCCTGCTACGAAAATAAGTTTTTTAGCCACGGACGAACGCGGATAGACACGGATGATATTTTCATAACTCTTTGAGCGATGGTGCAAGGTCATGATCAATTGTCTCCAATTTCCCCTCTGTAGGAAATTTAACTGGTGATTCTATTTGTATAATTTTTGGACAATCTCAGCTACTTTCTTTCCCAGGTTCACAGCGGTATCAATCCCCATTTGGTCACTTTTTATTCCGTCGGGGATACCACTCCACAACATTCCTCCAAAATGGCTGGTGGGGGGAGCGTCAGGCACCACTATCATGCCGTGGATCAGGCAATTTTTTATTAGGTCCATGGCAGCCAGTTCCTGTCCGCCGTGTCTGGATTTTCCAACGGTTAATACCCCTGCCACCCGATTTTCAAACAGGAAACCATTCCGCCGGAACACCAGGCACCGATCCAGGAACGCCTTCATCTGCCAGGTCACCCCACCGAAATAAACAGGGCTGGCATAAATCATTCCTTTTATTTCCGGATCCTTCAATATAGGAAGGATGGTATCCTTAAAATCATCATCGATGGAACAATCCAACTCTTTTCTGCAGAGTCCGCAGTCCTGGCAGCCGGCAAAGGTGTATTCTGAAAGCACCAGCATTTGAATGGCCACACCACTGGTCTCCACCGCCTCCATCGCCTTTTTTAGGGCAAACAGTGTGGTGCTGTTCTTTTTTTTGGGACTGCCGCATATCCCCAGTATCTTCATGGGTTCCTCCTCAATTATAAGAGCCCACGCAATTACGAACACACAGAATGCTACTCTGCGGAGTGGCTCCGCTACGAAGCACGAGAAACACAGAAAAAACCATGGAGATTAGGACAAAAAAAATTCTGTGATCTTCTGTGTATTCTGTGTGTTCTGTGGGCCTTTTTTTTTCATTTTTTTTTATGAAACTTTTGATATCACCATTAAAAAACTCAATACTCATGGTGAAGAGATATCTTACCTCAAATCTCATCCTTTTGCAAATTGATTTTTAGGCCACTTACAAGTTAAATTCTGCCATCTTCTGGTAGAAAATAATTTTTAAATATAGAATAACGAATATCGAACAAGAAATAATGAAGGTTGTACTTCCCTTCGACATTCGATATTCCTTGTTCATTATTCGATATTCCTCTTTAGGGTCGCATTCCAGCTATGCTGGTTTATGTACTTTTCAAGCGGTTGACAAAAAAGAGAACCAGGTGTACAATTGCTTTGATTTTTCATGATAATCTAAAATATAGTTTTAGAATATCATGAAATAATAAAATAGAGGCTTTAAAAACCATGTATAAGATGTATAAACGGATATTGGATTTAAGCTTAAGTTCCCATGAAACTTGCTTCTTGTGGGGGCCCCGACAGACCGGGAAAAGCACTCTTCTAAAAACCCTTTTCCCGGATGCCCTAATTTATGACCTGCTGCTTTCAAACCAGTACCGGCGCTTTGTGGCCGATCCTTCGATTTTACGGCAGGAATGTGAAGCCTCTGGTTTGAATAGGGCTAACCAAAAACACCCGATAATTATCGATGAAGTTCAGAAGGTGCCCGAATTATTGGACGAAATCCACTGGTTAATTGAAAACCGGGGGCTGCGTTTTATCCTATGCGGCTCCAGTCCCAGGAAATTGAAGCGAAGCCATGGCAATTTGTTAGGAGGCCGGGGGGTGAGGTACCAATTGTTTCACCTGGTTTACCCGGAGGTTCACGATTTTTCTTTAAAAAAAGCGTTAAACAGTGGTTTAATCCCGCGCCACTACCTGTCTAAGTCGCCTAAAAAATTGCTGCAAGCTTACGTGGGAGACTATTTAAAGGAAGAGATTACAGCAGAAGCGGTTACCAGGAATATCCCTGCTTTCAGCAGGTTCCTGGAAGGTGCTGCTATCTCAAACGGAGAAGTCGTCAATTTCAATAATATGGCTTCCGACTGCGGTGTGAGCGCTCCTACGGTTAAAGGATATTTCCAGATCCTGGTAGATACACTTATCGGGCAATTTATCCCTGCCTTCCGCAAGAAGGTGAAACGGCGGTTAGTAAAGGCCCCCAGGTTTGTGTTTTTTGATATCGGTATTTTGGCGCAGTTGACGCAGCGGGGAGAAGTGAAAGAGGGTTCCGAACTCTTCGGCAGGGTATTTGAACACTTTCTCACCCTGGAGGTATTGGCCCACTCCTCTTATTCAGATATCAATTATCCTGTCTCCTATTGGCGAACCGCTTCCGGGTTCGAGGTAGATTTGATCCTGGGAAACCGGGTGGCTGTGGAAATAAAATCTACCGACCGGGTATCTGATAAACACCTCAGAGGATTAAGGGCTTTTAAGGAAGAGCTCGATTACAAGTGTATCCTTGTCTCCCGGGATCAAGCACCCAGGAAGACCCATGACGGAATCCTGGTTCTGCCCTGGGATGTCTTTCTGGACCGTTTATGGGCCAATGAGATTGTAATGTAGAAAAAAAATAATCTCCGGGAGAAAAAAAGAAAGAACCAGGGATTTTAATTCGTCTATCCCTAAATTTTCGTTACGTGTTGAGGGCTGCGAGTTGCGAGGAGAGCTTTTAAGTGCTCTCCACTGTAACCCGGGGAACATATAACATCACTATCCTAATACGTACATAGTTCTCGCTTTCTTTAGGTAGCGGAAGTGGATTTTCACGTACTCTTGACAATTTTTTTTTTATGTTTTATTATTAGTCGAAATGAGTATGAAATGGTTTTCCCAAATCCGCCATCTAAAGACGGCGAAAAAACCGCTACGGATTGCGGTTTACATCTAAGGAGGTAGTATGAAAAATAAATTTATTGTCCTTGCTATTTCGTTGGCGGTACTTTTAATTTTTAGTATTGCCAATTATACACAAGTAAGAGTTGGCGATAGTGCCCTGGGGACACGAAAGTATAAGGATTTTGAAAAACCAGAAGTCTGCGGCACTTCCTGCCATATCGATATTTATCAGCAGTGGACTCAGGCCATGATGTCCCAGGCCTATACACATCACTGGGATGAAATTGAATACTTTGAATTGGCAGTCCCTCATGCTGATAAAGACCCAAAAGTTGCCGGGGTTAAAGCGGGCTGTAATGGCTGTCACAGCCCTATTGCTTTTTTAGCGGGAGATACACCGCCCCCCAAACCCGATAAAAACAGTAGGGCGAATGAATCGGTTTCCTGCGACGTTTGCCATACCATTACTGGTTTCCAGGGAGATGTTCCCCATAATTTTAACTATGTCAGCGAACCGGGTAAAAACAAGTATGGCCCCAGGGAAGGTGAAAAATCACCGGCCCATATCACAAAAAAATCGGAATTTCTGGGTAAAGCAGAATTTTGTGGGACATGCCATAATGAAAAGAGCCCCTATGGAGTCTGGGTAAAATCAACTCACCTGGAATGGAAGGAGGGACCTTACGCTAAAGAAGGAGTCAAGTGCCATGACTGCCATATGACATATGGCCCAGGCATACCGGCTTCAATGGGAAAATTATATCCTGATATCCGTCAGCACCTGTTTCATGGGGCACATGATCCTGGTAAAATTTCCGGGACCATTGAACTCAGAATTCACCCCGATATTCGCGAAGCTGAACCGGGAGATAAAGTAAAATTTACCGTGGTACTGTTCAACCAGAAAACCGGGCACAAATTCCCCACAGGGTCTGTGGAAGACCGGATTGTCTGGCTGCATGTGCAGGCTGTGGATTCTGAGGGAAAAGTTTATCATTTACCTGTGGATAAAAAAGGATTTGGCGGAGAAGAATATACGATTGGCAGCGATGTCCTGGCCTATCAAGACATGGGTATTCCATTGGATAAACCGGATTTTAAGGGTGTACAAAGGGATGGCATTCCCATTGGAGACCGTATTTTCCGGATGCCCTATTTTGACCCACAGGGACGAATGACCATGCAGCAGTGGAATACCAAATCCCTGGGTGTTGATTACAGGATCGGGCCCCGGGAATCAAAGATTGAAACCTTTTCCTTCACCATTCCAGATACGATTGTGGAAGGTCCGGTGACTGCGACCGCCACGCTCAATTATCAAAAACTGGTAAAACCTGTAGCAGACTTTCTCAAAGTTCCAGCCGAAGAATCAGAAATCATTAAGGTCAATAGTCATTCGACCACAATACAAATATATGATTAGGAGGGATAACATGAAAAAACATTGGCTTTTTTTCTTTATTTTGCTGTTCGTAATAATGAGCTTTACCGATTCACTAATGGGAATACCGGCTTTTGCACGAAAGTATAAAATGTCATGCAGTGTCTGCCATGCCCCTTTCCCTCGCCTTAAAGACTATGGCGAAGAGTTTGCCGGTAATGGATTTGTACTAAAAGATAAAGATTCTCCCAGATATTTCAGGGATACGGGTGATGACACCTTATCACTGATCAAGGAATTACCCATTGCAATCCGATTGGAAGGACACATCTATTACAACAACGCAAATTCTGAGAAGTTTGATTTTGCTTCTCCTTACATCCTGAAAATTCTCTCCGGCGGCACTATTGCTAAAAATATTTCTTACTATTTTTATTTCTTTCTGAGTGAACGAGGAGAAGTGGCTGGGCTGGAAGATGCCTTTATCATGTTTAACAATATATTCGGAACAGGTGTGGCAATTGCCATTGGTCAATTTCAAGTCTCCGATCCCCTGTTCAAAAGAGAACTGAGGCTCACCTTCGAAGATTACTTGATCTATAAATCCAAACCTGACTTATCAAATATTGATTTAACCTATGATCGAGGCGTTATGTTGATGTATGGATTGAAGACCGGTACTGATTTCACATTGGAGATATTAAATGGCAGTGGGATAGGGGAAGCGGATATTTTTAAAAATTTCGATTCAGACAAATATAAGAATGTCTTTGGACGCCTGTCCCAGGATATCGGGGATTTTTTGCGCATCGGCGGTTGTGTTTACTACGGCAAGGAAGCCCAGGGGGAGAGGGTGAATCGCGTGTTGATACTGGGAGCAGATGCTACCCTGAAATTTGAAAATATTGAATTCAATGTCCAGTATATTGAAAGAAAAGATAATAACCCTTTGTTTGAAGCAACATCAGATATTGAATTGAAAACACGCGGTGGAATCTCCGAAGTGATTTTTACTCCCCACGGCGATAAAGGCAAATGGTATGCAGTTGGATTATTTAATTGGGTGCAATCGGATATGGATGAATTGGACTACCAATCTGTCAGCGCGCACCTGGGATTCCTTTTACGACGCAACATTCGGCTGGTGGGCGAAGTTTGCCACATTTTCAAAAGCTCCTATGGCGAGCACACCCGGGCAGGTGTAGGGCTAATTACTGCTTTTTGATCCCATTTGTTGAGTTGTTATTGTTTTTTCTTTCTTTGTGGTTTCTGTAAAGCTTGAAGAACAATTTAGGAGGTTTTTTTATGGATGTGAAAGATGCGATTGAACAGCGGCGGGCATACCGTTCCCTGGACCCCGTTAAAATAACCGATGCATTGGTTCGAGACCTGGCAAAACATGCAGAACTTGCTCCATCTTGTTATAACAAGCAGCCGTGGCGGTTTGGTTTTATATATGACAGCGACATGCTTCATAAATTGAGGGCTGCCGTGTCCAAAGGGAACGAGTGGACCCAACAGGCATCGATGATTATTGTTGTTTTCACTCAGAAAGACCTGGATTGTGTAGTGAAAGATAGAGAATATTATTTATTTGATACGGGTATCGCTGCAGGATTTCTGATGCTCAGGGCCACTGAGCTCGGACTTGTCGCTCACCCGATTGCGGGTTTTGATGGTGAGAAAGTTAAAGAAATTCTCGGTATCCCCGCAGATATGGGGGTAATCACATTAATCATTGTGGGGAAAAAATCAGACGAGATAAGTCCTTTGTTGAGTGAAAAGATGGCAGCAACGGAAAAACGGAGACCCCCTCGATTCATATTTGAAGATATTGCCTTCATTGATTCATATCGGGAATCAGAGGATAGCTATTGACATTTTCGATAATAGGGATTATATTTATGCTGGAGGAATAAATGGACAGAATAATGAAATTGCCTCTATTATTAGAGCCTGCGGAAGAAGGTGGTTGGGTGGTGAGATCGCCCCTAATACCGGAACTGATAACTGAAATCGATCATCTGGACGAAATCGATGAAAAAATAAAAGATGCCGTGGCTGCCACCATAGAATTATATGAAGATATGGGAAAAGGGGATAAAAAGGGGTCAGGCTAGAAAAAATATTAATAAAAAGGTTTCGTTGGTAACGGACTTCCAAAAATTTTTGATTGATGGTTTTTTTTCTTGTTTTCTTCGCATGACTTCGCGTGTCTTCGCGGTTTACAAAAATTGGTGGTGGATTTAGAGATATGGTAAAACTTGACTATAGCCCTGAGATGGATTAATATAATAATGGAGGTGACTCATAGGTATAGGAAGAAGATACCGTCATAGGGAAAATCTAAAAAAATCTCAGGAGGTTGTCCATGATTGTTAAGGATGCAAAAAACGATTTCCGAATCGAGGAAGACTCCATGGGAAATTTAAGGGTTCCGGAGGATGCATATTGGGGAGTGCAAACCCAGCGAGCGATTGAAAACTTTCCAATCAGCGGGATCAGGCTTCCCAGGGAATTCATATGGGCGCTGGGGATGGTGAAAATGGCGGCTGCTGAAGCGAACGTGTCATTGGGTCTCCTGGATCAAAAAATGGGCACCGCTGTTGCCCAGGCAGCAAAGGAAGTGGCGGATGGAACATGGGACTCCCAGTTCCCGGTGGATGTGTTTCAAACGGGTTCAGGGACCTCTACCAATATGAATGCCAATGAGGTGATTGCTAACCGGGCCAATGAAATACTGGGCAGTCCCCGGGGAAGTAAACACCCGGTCCACCCCAATGATCACGTGAACATGGGCCAGTCCAGTAATGACATCATCCCCACCTGTATCCATATTGCCGGTACGGATTCGATAAAGAACCGCTTGATTCCAGCGCTAAAAAAAATGAAGCAGGAATTGGAGTTAAAATCAAACGCATTTGATTCTATTGTTAAATTGGGACGCACGCATCTCCAGGATGCAACGCCGATACGTCTGGGTCAGGAATTCAGTGGTTTTGCCTCTATGATCGATCATGGTATCAATAGAATTGAAGAGTGCCTGGATCATCTTCTTGAACTGGCCATTGGTGGAACGGCGGTGGGAACCGGCATCAACACAGATCCGAAGTTCCCGCAGCTTGTAATCAAGAAGGTGAATGAAATAACCGGCCTGGATTTCAGGGAAGCGGAGAACCATTTTGAAGCACAAGGCGCAAGGGATGCGATTGTTCATGCCAGTGCAGCATTGAAAACCCTTTCCGTCTCATTGATAAAAATTGCCAATGACATCCGGTGGCTGGGCTCTGGTCCCTATGGTGGGATCGGCGAACTGTTGATTCCCCCTGTTCAACCAGGTTCCTCCATTATGCCGGGGAAAGTAAATCCGGTGATGGCTGAATCCCTGATCCAGGTGGCTGCACAGGTGATTGGCTGCGATGCAGCGATTACGGTGGGGGGATTATCAGGCAATTTCGAGCTGAATGTGATGATGCCTATGATGGCGTATAATTTCCTTTTATCGATGAATCTGCTAAAAAACGCTGTCACTGTTTTTACTGATAAATGCATCAACGGATTGCAGGCTGATAAAAAACGATGCAGGGAGTTGGTTGAAAAAAGCCTCTCCATGGTAACAGCACTGGCACCGGTTATCGGGTATGATAAAGCGGCTGAAATCGCCAAAGAAGCCTATCAAACGGGTGTACCGTTGAAACAAATGATTATGAAGAAAAAAATATTACCTGCGGAAGAGGTGGAAAAGCTGCTTGATCCTACGACCAAAACAGGAAAAAGGTGAAGAAATTTTTTTTTACTATAATTTGTTACCCTTCTAAACAAGTTCTCCGGATTTCGATTACGACATTGACATTGCATGCGAATCGAGAATGGAATAAACATTTCAAATCGTTCGCGTCGGGTTTTACAGATCGGACACACTTCTGGCGGACCGTCACGGGCACATAAATAGCCGCAAACTTTACATCTCCATACCGGGTAATTAAGCGAGCCTAATTTCTCTGCTGATGTTGATGAATGGTGGTTTGTTTTATTCCTACCCTCTGAAGTGGGACGCTGTTCAGGAATTGGCTTAACCTTTTTTTTGCCTTTAACAATCTCAGCGGTGACATAAAGGCCGCAGAAGCAAGTGCCATAGTCGTTGAGGTCAGGATCCCGATAATCACAGGGACAAAGAATATCCAGGTCTATTTCTTTCTTGCCTTCCGTAAGTCTGCAAGGGCATGCCCAATCCATAACGTTTTTCATTGAAAAAAGTCGATTTTAACGGTATGCCATTAAAACATATTAAGTCTTTAATCAATTAATTACCCTGTCAACCGCTATATGATATAATAAAATTTAACATTTTTTTCGCGAATGCCCTTCACCCTGATCATGAGGGCGTTTGCGAAAAAAATGTTAAACAGGCAAATTTCGTAAACGCAGATGT
>Ga0180438_10004615_pt1 | contig 19722 bp, 14 predicted proteins | sample SS_ome_12_FD_132455 | JGI IMG/M metagenome (GOLD analysis project Ga0180438, IMG submission 132455) | Hypersaline lake sediment archaeal communities from the Salton Sea, California, USA - SS_3_D_2 metaG | ecosystem: Environmental > Aquatic > Non-marine Saline and Alkaline > Hypersaline >... | reverse complement strand
GACATCGAAAGCATCCCTGACAGGGTGGAGTTGGCAATAGTGCTGGCGCCGGCGCCGGAGGTTATGGGACTGGTAAAAAGACTTGCCAGCAAGGGGGTGAAGGCAGTCACTTTGGTATCAGGGGGCTTTTCAGAGTACAGCCGGCAGGGCGCTATTCTGGAAGCGCAAATCGTTGAGGCAGCGCGCAAAGCGGGGATACGGATAGTTGGGCCCAATGCACTCGGGCCGATAAACAGCTCGAATAATCTGTCCGTTTTCCTGGGACCATTACCGCCGCTAAAGAAAGGAGCAATAGCTATTGTGGGTCAGACCGGCCAGGTATGCTCATCTGTTATAGAGTGGATGGGCTCTGCTCTCAGGCAGGGTGTGAGTAAGGTTGTTGACCTGGGCAACAAAGCTGACGTTGACGATAGCGAGGTGGTGGAGTACCTGGCAGATGATCCCGAGACGAAGGTGATCGCCCTTCACATAGAGGGGATGAAGAACGGGAGAAGATTCCTGGAGGTCGCCAGGAGGGCTAGCCAGAAGAAACCCATCGTATGCTACAAGAGTGGGTGGTCGGAGGATGGGTCCAGAGCGGCAGCATCGCATACGGGTTCGATAATGGGAAGCAAGCAGGTCATTGACGCTGCTTTGAAGCAATCCGGGGTCATAAGGGTCAGAGATATGGACTCATTCCTCGAGTTTTCGAAAGCCTTTGCCTATTTCCCCCCTCCGAAGGGGAACAGGGTTGGCATAGTCACTCTCAGTGGCGGCTCAGGGGTGATGGCAGCTGACACTTGCGTGGAGGTTGGGCTGCAGCTGGCAGAGTTCTCCCAGGAGACGAGGAGGAGATTGGAAAAGATACAGCCTCCCGACCTGGAGGTCTCCAATCCCTTCGACGTAGGGAAGGCCAGCGTGGTCCTTTACGGGCCGGACATAGCATACAAGGAGGCTACGCAGGCCCTGATAGACGATGAGAGTACAGACTGTATTCTCATTGTGTCTGGCGCGGTTCAGGGCAAAACCGTCTACATTCCTGACCCTGAAGTATTCACGGAGGTCACCAATGAACACCATAAGCCAGTTGTGGCAGCCCTGGCGGGGACAGACCTGGAGTTAACTTGGGAACAGAGCAGTATTCTGGAAGCGAACGGCATCTTAGTGTATCCCTGGCCGGAGAGGGCAATAAGGGCCCTCGGGGCGCTGCGCGAATATGGAACCTATTTGAGCGGGAGTCGGTAGAGACTTCCCAGACTACATCATCCGTTTATTAGACCCTTCATTAGTCATTGCGAAGAACGGAAGTGACGAAGCAATCCCGGCTGGGGCTGTTGCCCGGGCACAAGGTCCTCTAAAAGTGATTGTCGAGCCATAGAGCTAGATAGCGGTTCTCTTCCAGGCGGCGGGCCGCGGGTTCCAGTGCCTCCGAGGATGCCACAAAGTACGCCATAGCAAGTGCTTTATCAGATTCCCGACTGCTTGATCAGCTTTGTGACTTGCTGTTCCCCAAGCTGGAGAATCGCCTGGGGGAGCAACTGCCTACAGCACATGTAGATCGTGGGTTCGAATCCCAAGGGAGTCCTGGGCGTAGGCGTGACAGTAAAGCTTGTTTAGGTTCTAGAGAGTTCGCATCTAAAGCAAGAGGGCAAGTCCTCTAAGAACATGCCCTCTCGTTCAGTCCAGCTTAATCTTTAGCTTTGAGCCCTGCGGCGCTTCAGGACATACCAGCTTATCCCGTATGCCAGGACTGCTCCCATAGCAATCCAGGGTGCTAAGACAGAAATCCTGCTTATAGGGTAAGCCTCGCCACCCACTGGGGGAACAGGATAACCGGGGCCTCCCTGGTCAACGATTACTCCATCTGGAGCCACTACATTATCGTCACCAAGTCCGCCATCGACCAGCATGATGGTAATCACATCGTCCCCATCATCATCTCCTACCGGCAGCTGATACCAGTGGTCGGTAGGATCGCTTGGTGTCGGGCCATACTTCCAGTACTGAGTTCCCACAGGTAGAGGTGAGGGAAATGTCATGGTGACTATGGCCGAGGTGTGACCTGCTGGCAGCGTTATATTGAAGGAGAAAAACCCGTGGGGAAAGGCGAGGTCCGGCTTGCCCTCTTCTGGCAAGCTCGATTCCGGCACTGCAGTAAGGCCTTCCAGGGTGCTGGGGTCGGAATCGAAATACACCGTACCGGTGCCTGTGGCAGTACCAGTCTTGCTCTCAACCGCAGTTATGGCATAGACGGTGTTGCCACTTGCAGTGCCGAAAGCCACGTCGTCATCACCATCTCCGTCCAGGTCGCCCACCTCGACGTCCGTTATTGGGGTGGGGTCGACGCAGAACGCTGACCAGACAAGGTCTCCTTGCCCATCCCCATCCCCGTCTACTCCGTCAAAAGCATAGACCTTGTGATCCGGTTCGGCACTGCTTGCGGCAACAACCTCGTTCTTGTAGTCCCTGTCGACATCGCCGATGGCAAGGGACTCTCCATAGTACATGCTGGGCCAATCTATGGAGTAACGCCACATTTCCTGTTCGGCCGGAGGACTGTCAATGTCAATGGCGAATAGTGTTGCATTGATAGGCTCCGTGATGGCAGCTACCTCGACATCTTTCGGGTTTCCATCAAGGTCTCCCAGCTCGATGTCTGAGAGGGTTTTGTAGTCCTCAGTGTAGAGACTATAGAGAGGGGGGCCGCCATCGTCTCCATCATATGCTAGGACCCAGCCGCCTTCGTCTCCATCAACAGGGAAGCCAAACCCCCCAAGGGCACCATCATAAGCCCACTCAGGAGCATATGTCACAGCAACGACTTCATTGTCCCCATCCCCATCTACATCGCCTATCTCCACCGCTCGCCCACCAACCTCAACATCCGACCACATTAGGCCGCCGGTGCTGTTATACGCATATAGACATGCGACCCCCGGGCCAATGGCTGCTACATCCACCCCACCTTTTCCATCAAGCTGCCCCACCGCCAGGTCCACTACTGGTGACCCCGTGATTATAGGCCATCCCGTTATATTGTGTCCTGTTCCATTGATGGCATATACATGGCTTGCATAGCTGTTACACGCTACTATGTCGTCTATGCCATCCCCATCAACGTCACCTATCTCAATGTCCTTGACCTCGCCCGTCACCGGATACAGCCAGAGGAGATTTCCATCTTTGTCATAGACATATATTGCCCAATTACCATCGACGACCAATCCAACAGCATCTCCATCACCAAGGTTCCCACCCGTACCGTTAGTATCGTTCAATGCCCCGGCTATGACCTCTGGCTCGCCATCGCCGGTTATGTCGCCAACTGCCACGGCATACCCCAGAATCGGTTCAGACCACAGGTGTGTACCATCGCCTGAAATCACGTGGAGATTGATTGGTACATTTTCAATCGATGCCACATCATCTTTACCATCTCCGTTCACATCCCCCACAGCTACGTCTGTGACATCTCCACTTGTATTATAGGACCAGAGTTCCTCGGGCACTGGAGGATCTACAGGAGGACTCGCACCCGCTGGCACCGCCAGCAGAAAGGAAAGCACCAGAGAAACAGTTATCGCTACCGATAGGAGTTTTTTATTCATTTCAACTTACCTCCTTTGACATTTCCAAGATACTGCAAAACCGAGCAGGCGTCAATACCTCCGCTTCATAGGTATGATGGCAGCTTTCATTCCTCTGCCACAAGAGCTCTTCTCACTGCCTCATGGGATACCCCGTATTCTCTGGCTAACTGGCGGAGGCTTTTGGTTTCGCGTCGCTCACCGACTTCACACCATGGGTAGGAAGGCAGCTTTCCTCTCCATGACGGAAGTAATTGAGCGGGTGCTTGTACTGGGTAAAGACCAAGCTCGAGATATTGCATCATATCTCGAATCCGAAGGGGGCCTCGGCTCAAATGTGACAGTAGCCTTTCTTTAGATTCTAGACTCCACAAGGCAAGGAGATCTATTGCCAGCGTAAAGAGATTGTGGAGCCAGTTTTTGGACAAATCAAGTTCAATCTGGGGTTCAGGAGATTTCACTTAAGAGGGTTGGACAAGGTGCATGTTGAATTGGTACGGCCTGCTTGACATACAACATCAAGAAGATCCATGTCAGACTCATGGCAAAAGGATGTGAGCTGGATGATTTGACGGGTAATTACTCCCATCATATAATCCTGCTTAGCTAGAATATAACCGGCACACTGGCAAGGGCCAAGTCATCGGCAAAAGGAGGTACCATGGGGACTGCCACTTCTGTAGATAGTGGGAAGCGTGTTGTTATAACCGCCTGCGAAATGTGCATCAACGACTGTGGAATCAAGGCACATGTTGAGAATGACAAAATAGTCAAGGTTGAAGGCCTGAAAGAACACCCCAGTAAGGGGTCGATATGTGTTAAATCTCATCAGATTCCGGACTTGGTATATCACAAAGACCGCCTTAAGTACCCTCAGAAGAAGGAAAACGGGGAGTGGAAGAGGATTTCCTGGGAAGAGGCTCTGGATACCATATCCACCAAACTGAAAGACCTTAAGGAAAAGCATGGTGCTACTTCGCTGGCTGTAATTGCTGGCGACCCGGTGTGTCTGCAGGAGAAAGTCGGCTGGGACACTATATGGAGATTCTGTGATGTTTATGGCTGTCCCAACCGCTTTTATCCCGGCGACCTATGCGGTAGCTCCAGATTCCGGGCACATCTGATTACAGTGGGCAAGGTATTAAGAGGTGATCTGGAAAACTCCAGATGCATAATAGTGTGGGCAGCGGACCCTCAGCAATCGATGCTTCACTATGCCAACCGCATTAACGAGGCTCTAAAGAAGGGTGCCAAGCTTATTGTCATTGACCCCAGGCGAACAGGCTTTGCCAAAAAGGCTGACGTCTTTGTTCAGCCAAGACCTGGGACCGATGGCGCTCTGGCGCTGGCACTGATTAACGTTATCATCTCGGAGAGTCTCTATGACAGGGAATTCGTTGAGCAATGGACTGTGGGCTTCGATAAGCTGGAGAAGCACGTCCAGAAATATACTCCGGAGTGGGCTGAGAAGATAACCGGGGTGGCCGCCGAAGATATCAGGAAGATCGCTCGAATGTATGCTACCACCAAGCCGGCTTCCCTGGCAGCAGGCATGAAGCTTCAACAGTGCGCCTCGGGCTTCCACAATAGCCGGTCTCTAGTGATACTGGAGGCACTTACCGGAAATATAGATGTGCCGGGGGGAAGCGTAAGGTTTTCCTTTAATGTGCGGCTGAGGCCGCACAGGCTTTTCGATAAGTTCGGGGATATGAAGCTCACCGGAGCAAAGGAGTATCCGCTATTACACGAGGTGGGGGGCAGATTGCTTGGCGAGGGTGTGATGACCAACTGGGGAGATCTGATTCTGAAGGGCGAGCCATACCAGGTTAAGATGATGTTCATAATAGCGGCTAATCCTGTCATCACCTGGCCTAACACCCCAAAGGTGAAAGAGGCTCTGGACAAGCTCGATTTTTTGGTGGTGATGGATCTCTTCATGACACCCACGGCTGAGATGGCTGATATTGTTCTTCCGGCCTGCACCTTCCTGGAGAAATACAGTTTGCCTGACATCTCACAGGCAGCTATGCTGCGACGGCCGGTTATACAGCCGCTTTATGAATCATGGTCTGACTGCAGGTTCTGGCGGGAACTGGCTCAAAAGATGGGTTATGAGGAATATTTCCCCTGGAAGAGTGACGAAGAGGTCCTGAACTACTATCTGGAACCCTCCGGGGTAACGGTTAAACAGTTGAGTGATGAGCATCCTACAGGCATGTTCCCGGTGACCAAGGAGTATCACGAGTATAAGAAGAAGGGGTTTCGGACGTCGTCGGGCAAAGTTGAGCTTTATTGCGAGGAGCTAAAAACCTTGGGCTATGACCCGCTGCCAGTTTATCTCGAGCCCACCGAGAGCCCCGTGAGTACACCTGAGCTCGCTGCCGAATATCCGTTAGTTTTGATCACGGGAGCGCGTGAGCGTGAGTTCTGGCATTCGCAATACCGCAATTTACCAAAGGTGCACCGTAAGAAGCCGGAGCCACTGGCTGATATTCACACCGAAACCGCCAGTAAGTATGGTATTACTGATGGCGATATGATGATTGTAGAAACCAAGACGGGTAGCATAGAAATTAAGGCTAAAGTTACTACGGATATTATGCCCGATGTGGTAAATGTTCCCCATGCCTGGCCTCAGGCTTCTGGGAATTTACTCGTTGATGACAGACCTGTTGACCCGGTATTGGGCTATCCGGCATTCACCGGGGTGTTATGCAGGATAAGAAAGAAGCCATAGCTGCAGGTGGGCGTCCTTTGGGTGTATGGCATAGCCGTTGCAGACTCATGGCTGCTTATCACGACTGCTTGATCAGCTTTGTGACTTGCTGTTCCCCAAGCTGGAGGAATGCCTGAGGGAGCAACTGCCTACAAAACAAGCGGAGGCTGAGATACATGGGTAACACTAATGATATGGACAGTAATCATATTAACTTACCAGGAGGAGTCACCATAATTAAAAAAACGACTATGATATAATGGACATAGTTATTGCAGTTTACCCGGCATTGTAGCAGTCTATTGTGAGGGCGACTTCAGTGGAAACAGAGAAGAGCTGGATTAAATTCACTAAAGAAAACGTTGATAACGTGCCTGAGGGTCCGGGAGTCTATGAAATAGCGCATGTCAGCACTGGTGAAAAAAAACTCTGGCGCTTGGGCAAGATTTCAAATTTGCGCAAAAGACTATTAACACGATTACATGAGCCAGAGCCGCCCGAGAACTGCTATTTCAGGTACTACGAAATTGGGGGGGGTGAGGACGTTGACTCTATTGCAGCTAGAATTTTTGATAGCTATCCAGAGGAATCGCACAAAGACAAAGTGGCTAAACGAGACTCCTGAATAGCGTTCGCTCCATCATATTGGCATTGCCCAATTTATCCCAGCAAATAGCGGTGAAGCCTTATTTACACCTTCTTGACACGAATCGGTTGCCCCACTACACTATTCGGGCAGCTTTGAGGATCGACCATCGTTCCTCGCTGTGTAAAACCAGCAAAAGAGGGAAATAGTACGGCTCTGCAGAGAGGAATGGTCAGAGTGACGAAAGGAGGGACATGAGTTGGGCAGATGCTGGGTTACAGACACTGATGCTGAAGCTGGAGGGCGGGCTGGCAATTATTACTCTCAACCGTCCTGACAGGATGAATACGCTAACTGAGGTGATGGCCGGTGAGATATCGGAGACCATGGACCGGCTTCATTCGGACGATGGGGTTCGAGCCGTGCTGCTGCGTGCCACTGGGCGAGCTTTCTGCGCCGGCATGGACATGGGATCCCGTGAATTCGGTGCTTCCTCGCCTGGCGATATGGCCTTCATAACCAAGAACACCGTGGCTAAGCTCAACAAAGCCTACCTATCCATGCTGGGGATGGAGAAGCCCCTGGTGTGTGCCGTGAACGGCGTGGCCGCCGGAGGTGGCCTCTCGATGGTCATGTGTTCCGACATCGTGGTCGCCTCGGAGTCCGCTACATTCTGCACGGTCGCAGTGCGACGGGGGCTGTTCCCGGATGTGGGGATGAACTATCTACTGCCCAGGATCGTCGGGCTTCTCAGAGCCAAAGAGCTGCTCTTCACGGCGGACATGATTGATGCAGAAGAAGCCAGGCGTATTGGCTTGGTCAACAAGGTGGCGGCACCGGAGAAGCTTGACGTGGAGGCACTGACCATCGCGAAACGTCTTGCCGAAGGGCCCACTAGAGCCATCGGCCTGTCAAAGACGGCAGTACACCGGGGGCTGACCATGGACGTGGACACAGCTCTTCAGTTGGAAAGCTGGGGGCAGGGTCTGTGTATGCAGACTGATGACGTTATTGAGGGGATCACGGCGTTTGTTGAGAAGCGCCGGCCCAACTTCAAGGGCAGGTAGTATTGCCGGGTCCGGCAATGGCGATACACTTCCCGACCCGCTGGAGCAAAAGACTCTCTTCGTCACCTCAGCGGTTCCTCTGCCATTAGACAAGAAGAGCTTCTGGTGCGCCAGTTGCCTCAGCCGGGACGCCTCCTGGCGCAGATTCCACCTTTGGAGTGGGGAGTTGCCTCCCACTATTTTCACTGTGATTTTTGAGGGCTTTCTCCTCCCCATACATCTATGTATCCCCAACGAGCTTAGCACTCGTGTATGCGTTAATTGCAGGAATTTTCGGCGGCACCTGCAAGGCTTGCCCCCCTCAGATGTTCTGGGACTTCTCTGACTTCCTTTAATAGACAGCCTTAAATTATGATGGAATTAGCTACAGTTTTGCTTCCTTGGACTGGAGCTGTTGAAGCTAACCGAATAAACATTGAAGCTAATTGTAGGAGAATTGTAGGGATGACCAGGTACACCCTCCCCTCTCGCCTCATGTTACTAATTCTTTCATCGCGGACCCAACAAAGCGATGGAATGTTAAATGAGTATCACCGGCTGCGATTTACCAGTCTCTTGCTTTCTGCGCCATGCCGTCGCGGCTGTCGCAAAAGGCGTGATTCTCCGTCCGGCGCAGGCCTGGCGTAATCAAAGCCTTGAAGTGTCAGACGCTCCAGCGGCGCGTGGAGAAGCCGCTCAAGGGCGATTATCTTGTCGGCATCGGCACTGGTCACAAAGGTAAGCGCATCTCCGTTTTTGTTAACCCTTCCGGTACGGCCGATTCGGTGGATATAATCGTCCGTACTTGCCGGCATATCGTAATTGATAACGTGGGAAATACTCAAAACATCGATACCGCGGGCGGCGATATCGGTCGCCACCAGAATTTTGATCGAGCCGTTTCGGAAAGCTTCGAGCGCGGCTTGACGTCGCTCCTGTGAAAGGTCGCCCTGCAGAGAAGCCACCTGATGGCCGGCTCTTACGAGCTGCTGTGCCACGCGTTCGGCCCTGTGTTTGGTACGGGTGAAGACAAGCACCGACTCCATCCTGGTTCTATTTAGAATTTCCTTAAGCAAATTCGTCTTGAGATGCTGTTGTACCGGGTACAGAGCGTGTGACACGGTTTTTGCCGGTACCTGGCGGTCGACTTGCGCTGTGGCCGGGTCATTCAGGATTTCACTCGCCAGGCGCCGGATAGGGGTGGGCATAGTAGCCGAGAAAAGCAATGTCTGGTGTTTGTGCAGGATGCATCTTAGAATACTGCGTACATCAGGCAGAAAGCCCATATCGAACATACGGTCGGCCTCGTCAATGACGAGGACTTCCAGCTCTGATAGATTAATGGTCCCTTTCCAGAGGTGGTCAAGTAAACGGCCCGGGCAGGCCGCGACAATCTCAGCGCCGTTGCGCAGTCCACGGGTCTGCCGTTCCATGCTCACCCCGCCGTAGACAGCAATACTCTGCAGTCCTGTCCTGCTCCCCAGGTCGTTGATAACCTCGCAGGTCTGCTCGGCCAGCTCTCGTGTTGGTGAGATTATCAGAGCCCGGACGCGTCCTTGAGGATTTGATCGCAGACGTTCCAGAATCGGCAGCACGAAAGCGGCCGTCTTGCCTGTGCCAGTCTGTGCAAGCCCAATGACATCACGCCCCTGCATTATCAGCGGGATGGCCTGTAATTGAATTGGTGTGGGTACGGAATAACCGAGCGCGCGTACACCTGCCATGACGCTCGGATGAAAGTTAAAGGTTTCGAAATTCATTAAACTCCTTGGTGAAATGTGAGTCAAAAGCCCGGATGATTGGTCAGATGGCTCAAATCATTTGATATTTTTCTTTCTCCTCTTCTATTATTCGACAGATTATTATTTCCGGTATGGGAAGTTGCCGCCCCATCTTTATTTGAAAGGGGCAAGGCCTGGACAACATTGACAACCCGGTTCTTCAGTTTTTTTCCTGCGATATTAGCTATTGCGGTTGTGCCTTCGGACTTCGAGGGCATTTCAACATATCCGTAGCCCATCGGTTGTCCGCTGCCGATATACTTGTGGTTCATGATGGTCACGGATACCACCTCCCCAAATTCGGTGAATTCTTTGCGCAGTTCGTCTTCGGTCATTTCGAGCGATAGGTTGCCTACATAGATATTCATGGTATCCCCCTTTGCCAAACTGTTACGCTGCCCCGATGTGTGACGGCTGAGCGGGTAAAGGAATATACAACTGCCACCCCTCCTGTTGCCGTGGGAACCACCCATGTTGTCCGTACGAGGGTGGGACTCATTGACAACCATGGTTTTGTCTGTAAACGTTTTGCCGTTCAGCACCGCGATGGCGGCTTCGGCCTTAGACTGTGATGGCATTTGAAAAAATTCATATCCCCTGGACTGACCACTACCAGTATGCTTACTGGTATTCTCTACTCAGCATTGCTCTCTCGGTGTAGCTGGTCCAGCTACCGCCCGGGCCACGACGTTGTTGTCTCTTGGATTTTCGACACTGAGGACAACGCTTAGGCTCGTTGGTCAGACCTTTAGACGTAAAAAACTCTTGTTCTCCGGCAGTGAAGGTGAAGCTAGTTCCACAAGCGGAACACTGGATAGACTTGTCACGAAAACTCACTGGATGACCTCCTCTCTTTTAAATCTTAGCTAGAGTCTTGGCCATCCAATACTTGGTATGAATCTAAGGAGATTATAAGAAGCTTGTAACAACCTAAACTGAAACTACTAAATAAATTATACATGGAAGTGAGAAACTTTGCAAATAGATAGCCAGACGCCGTTAGTGAGTTAAAGCCTCTTACTCTATGGGATGCCTGGTGATGTTAAGGAAGCGATTGTGGCCCTGGTTGATAACTACAAATCAATCACTTTCCGGCTCGTATGTATGTTTCTTGCGCAGTGCTTCACTGTCCTATATACTGGAGATAGTATTTTGCTGAAATCCGGAGATTCTTTTAAGTATTGGAATGGCCCGAACTCTATAAGAGAAAAGGTTATCCAGTGTTGGGAGGTAGAACGATGACAGACCAGGAAGAACAATCACTAAGGGAGGCCAGGAGAGCGGAGGAGCGTGCTGCCGAGGAAATTGAACAGTCAGCTAAGGACCAGGCCAGAAGGGAAGCTAATTTAGCTAGAGAACAGGCGATAGCAGAGGATCAGAAGGCAAGGGAGGCCAGGCAAGCGGAGAAGCGTGCTGCTGAGGAAATTAGGCGATCAGCCAGAGAACAGGCCAGAAGGAAAGCTGATTTGGCTAGAGAGCAGGCGATAGCAGAGGATCAGAAGGCAAGGGAGGCCAGGCGAGCGGAAAAACAAGCTGCTGAAGAAATTAGGCAATCAGCCAGAGAACAGGCCAGAAGGAAAGCTGATTTGGCTAGAGAGCAGGCGATAGCAGAGGATCAGGAGGCGAGAAAGCTCAAGGCCAAGAAGCAATCACGAGGGTAGGTTAAGATGGTATTTGGCGGTGAAACGAGTTAGTTCTTGCATCAGTTTCAAATTCCCCTTTTACTTATAACTAGGACGGTAAAACAGAAGAATAAGATTGCAGTCGGCCTACTAGCTTTCCATCTCGCTTTCCGCGTACTTTCTGAGCTTGGAGAATATGTCTCTCGCCATGGTCCGGTGCAGCTTATGTGTCAGAATCTGCTCGGGCTCAATCCGGCCTCCTGGGCTGAAGTGCCAATGCTACAGCCTGATTGCCGGGCGGCGAAGGGTTCATCGCTTTGTTCAATCGATAGATAATAGAAGGCCGGACACCTGTGCACAGATGTCCGGCCTTTTCGCTAACTTTAATGCCTATGAGCCTGCTCTAACTCTTTCCAAGCTTAAACATCTTGGTTCCACACGCTGAGCACACACCCTGGGTCGCCGGTCTCCCGTTCTTCATGGTTATTGTCTCGGGATCTTTTATTTCTCTTTTGGAGCGACACTTCAGGCAGTATGCTTGTATTGATTCACCCGTCTCTTGCTTGCGGAACAGGTCATCCACCCTGACATTCCTCGCCTCAAGTCCTTTAGGTCCCCTTTCCAGGTCGAACTCGACACTGGTGCCCTCTTCCAGTGCGTCAAAACCTTCTCCAGCCAGAGCGGAGCGGTGGAAAAAGATGTCCTTACTATCTTCAGCGACGATGAACCCAAACCCCCTTTCCCGGATGAGCTTTCTTATCTTCCCCTTCACGGGCCTGTCCCCCTTTTTCTTTGAAGCCTATACTAAACGCCGTTGTTATGTCAATTGCCCGCGCTAATTGCACCTTCTGGCTTTCCGCTGGATATCTCCTGTAAGGGTATACATACAGTTATTTCAATGTCTACGCTCGGAAGGGACTCCTTCCTGTCATTGCGAGGCGAAGCCGAAGCAATCTCGGCTGGGGCTGGTGGAATGGGGCCCGGGATTCTTCAAAACTGATTGTGGATCCGCAGAAGTAGATAGCGACCGCCCAGAGAGCGACCCCACATACGATAGTCCTTCGCTGGAATTGCTTGCTATAATTAACGTGGAGGGTAGGACCTATACAAATTTGAAAATTTAATCAGGCCTCCACGGCAATGAAGAAACCACAAAATAACTATGCCTTTATCGATGGACAAAACCTTAATTTGGCAATACAACATCTAGGATGGAAGTTGGACTTTAGAAAGTTCAGGGTCTATCTAAGTGAGAAGTATGGTGTTGGTACGGCATACTACTTCCTTGGCTTTGTTGAAGGCAATACTGGTCTTTACACTTCTCTTCAGTCATATGGCTATATACTGATACTCAAACCCACCGTCAGGGATAAGGAAGGTAATGTTAAAGGTAATTGTGATGCTGACCTCGTCTTGCAGGCAATGATTGACTTGAATGAGTATCGGCAAGCGGTAATTATAACCGGCGACGGTGATTTTTACTCACTAGTTGACTATTTGCGTAAGAAGGATAAGTTGCGATGTGTTTTGGTCCCGAACAGGTATGAATACTCTAGTTTATTGAAAAAGACTGCCAAGAATTACCTTGCGTTTATGAATGATTTGAGGGCAAAACTGGAGTATAAAAGAAAAGAACCCCATCAGGACGGAACCTAATAGGGGGCTTTTCGTACCGATTCTGATTGTAATAGTAACAAATATCCCTTTACTTGTCAAATCAGGGTACTCAGTCATGTGATTGGTGACACATTATCTGCTTGCGTTGTCATTGCCGGCTCTTCCCTTTTGTCATTGCGAGCACCTGAAAGGTGCGTGGCAATCTCCTGAAATTCAGATATCTAAATAGTTTTGGTCATTGGGATTTTGATATTTAGGTTTGTTCAATTTTTGCGTTTTGAGTTGTCATTTTGATTTTTAATCTTTGATTTTTAAGTTTTCTTCGGGATTTCCCTTAGAGGCGTGGCAAGCCCGGCTGGGGCTGAATTCTGACTCCTGACTAATGGCTACTGGTTTCCAGCTTTTTGCCCGGAATGAGTCAGTTTTTCCACGATCCTTTCGCAGAGCACAGCCATATCTTCAGTGGAAAGGTAGTCATTTACAGTGCTGTCAAACAGTATAGTCGCGTTGGGAGCAAACTCGTCATCACCGCGCCATAATACTATGACCACAGATACCCTGGGAAAAGCCTTAATGCTTACGGCAATATCGCCGTAACCTACCTTAGACCCTCCCAAATTATCCGCAGCTTCCACTAATCGTTCTGGCTCTCTGCCAAAGTGGTCCAGGAGGGGTGTGAAAAGTTCCCGTGCAAGACCGGCGTATTCGAAGAGTCCTCCCGGTACCTGTTTGAAACCGATCAATTTGCCGGTAGGAGGAATACCTTTGGCTGTAATGAGATAATGAAGTATCAGTATCTTGTCCCTCAAAGGAATGTCTTCGCAGCTTTCTTGCCTCTTCAGGGTGGCTACGGGGTTCCGCCCTTCGCAATGACGGGGACTATCCTTCAATGAAATTTCCATACTTGGAATAGCCATGACATACGACTGGTTAAGATATTCAATAGTCAACTTGTCGGGATATACGTATTGCGCACCGCTCCTGAAACACTGCTGCTTTATATCCATGCCTGACAGCTTTTCGCGAGCGAGGCTATAGGCAAGTTGAAGAGTTTGCTCCGAGGAATTACACAATGATTTAATTAACAGCCTTTTTTTAGTATTGCACTGACAGATCAGGAGGCAGGCGAAGTCTCCGGTGGCTCCGGCAGCGGATTTCCTTCCGAATCATGCCCCCCGTCCAAAACTGGTCGACCTGGCCCGATGAAATATACCACTTTCTAAGTTAGAGTGTCTACCATGTGTACTCATTCAGGTGATTGGTGACACATTATCTGCTTGCGTTGTCATTGCCGGCTCTTCCCTTTTGTCATTGCGAGGCGCCTTCTCTCTGTCATTGCGAGGCGAAGCCGAAGCAATCTCACGGCGGGATTCCTCGCTTACGCTCGGAACAGGCCCCTCCTCTTTTGTCATTGCGAGGAGCCGCAGGCGACGTGGCAATCTCCTGAAATTCAGATCTCTAAATAGTTTTGGTCATTGCGATTTTGCTATTTGGATTTGTTCAATTTTTACGTTTTAAGTTGTAACTTTGATTTTTACCCTTTGACTTTTGCGTTTTGTTCAGGGTCCTCTAAAACTGATTATCGAGCCGCAGAGGTAGCTAGCGACTTCCTTCTGAGGAGGGTGTCGTGGGTTTGAGTCCCCCCTGGGGACGCCACAAAGCTAAGTAGCCCAGCTGCTTTTGTGCCAAGCTGCATAGCGCACGGCGTTGTTTAGAGAATCTTCAATATTCAAAAGCAACCCTTAAACGCCAAAATGGTAGATTAGGCTACGGTAAGAACTTCCAAGTCTCTAGATTGTTTTCATCGTATTCGTAGATTTTGTTATCATTATAACGCCAACTGCCGTCTCTGCTAATAACAATGCCACCAAACAGATTCTTACCTTTGGAGTTCTGTTCCTTGATGTACTTATGAAGGCCTTCTGCTTTTGATTTTGCAATCTTGGCTGTGATTCCAGATTTTGTGTCGAGCAGGGCAAGTTTACCGTTCTTATATTTGATTATCCAATCAACATAGAATGGCCGGTTGGTACCATTATCATCATAGGGAATAGCAAAGTGCTTGGCGTCATTCTCGCCGTTCTTATACCACCATTCGATTTCGTCGGTTTTTGATTCAAGATAATCGGTAAAATCCTTTTCAACCTGTGAGGCATCATTTCTTTGATAGAATGGCTCAACAACAGATATTTTAGTTGGCAGACTGTTGTAGTTATCGGGATAATTCAAATATGGCGGTACGTTCCAGTCGGCATCTGAGACTAATTCCGATTTGCCTTTGCCAACGGTGGTAAAATAAAGCTCTTTGGCCCTATTTATGACATCAACGAAACGCTGAGTGTTACTATTCCTCAGAACAATTAACTGCATTTTCGTTTCTATCGATTTATATTCTTTTGGGTAGGTTTTCTTGAAAAAAGAGTAAATAGCCTGTTTCATGCGGTCTATAGACCGTGACTCCGGGAATAGCGGTTTAAGAGACTCAACAATGAATAGTTCAAATTCATGCTGTACCTCGGTCTCTTGTTGAACTAGGTACACTTGATCACCCCTGTCGGTAATGTATCCAGCTCCAATCTCCTTAATTTTGGCAAATGCACCTTTATCTATGTCTTCAACCTTAACATCCGACATCAGAGTTTTGGAAATCTCTTTTACATCAAGGTCAATATTGTCTTTAAGTTTCAGTTCGTCAGAAGCTGTTAAAAAACAGGAAATAAAATGTGAGGAAAGTCGGGTTTCTTCCCTGAACCTCTTAGAGTGTACAGAGGGTAGATTAATATCAATATAAATATGCTTACGTTTGGCGCTGTTGATAACTATGTAGCCGAAGGATTCCTCACCTTGAATAGAGAATGTCGGCATGTTCGTGTAGATATAACTAACATTTAGTGCCTCTGAAGCGTAATGTTTCAATTCCGGCATTCTTAGTATCCGGCCAACTGTCTGTACGGTGAATACAAAGCTATGCATCTCCCTGAGCATGACCAAAATATGAGCACGAGGGCAATCCCAACCGATGGCAATTGCCTGCTTAAAAATCATAACATTGACTTCATCGTCATTAATACTAATAGTGTCCAGGTTCTTCTTATCCTCAGATAAGTAAACGGCAAGCTTCCCATTTTCAATGGTAATACCATGTTTGTTTCTAAGGATAGCTATAATTGCATCTTTAAGGTCTCCGGTATGAGGTGACCTATCCGGAAGTTGAATAAGCACAAGAGGATTAACATTACAGGAGAGACTAGCAAATTCCTTGGCCAGTTGTTCACGTTTCTTTAATGCTTCGCTTATTATAAACTCGTTAGTTGTCTCCTGTGGCTTGACTGAAATCTCATTTGTAGACTTGGCTAAGATGTCATTCTTAAATTCCTGATTGATAACGACATACTTCTTTATCATCTCATCATGAATAACATCTTCACGGTCAACAGATACTAGCTGGTCCAGCTGATCCCCTCGGAAAACCGGAGTGGCTGATACCTCTATGGTCAATTTAGGGTTGATCATGTCTTTCAAGCCACTAGCTATTTCTGTGTTGGTGGAGAAATGGCTTTCATCGATAATTAGAATAACCTGTCGTCCCTGGTCTCGGGTGTTCTGCAAAACATAGGAAAGATTAAAATCGTTTTCATTCTCCCTAATATATATGTTGTCCTTTTTATTGATACTTTCCCAGTTTAGAAATAGTATTTCGTTTTCGTCTATGTTCTTATCCACGAGGTCCTCGAAGAACGAACATTTAAGGGCTTTATTCTCATAGTAATAATGGTCCAGCTTTTCTTGGCTCTGTTTATGTAGCTGGCGCGGGGCTGCCCAAATAAAAGACAAGAGGAAACCGGTAGTATTTTCCGTTACCAGTTTTCTCAGGAATTCGGCCATCATAATTGTCTTGCCTGAACCCGTAGGTGCTTTATAGACAATGACCTTGTTGCCCGCCTTTTGTAACAGATAAGTAGCGGCTGAATAAAGGTCTGATACAGCTTTATCCTGATAGGGTCTCAAAACAATCATCTGAAAATCCTTCTGTAGACCCTAAGGATTGATTCTGGGATAGCACATATTTTTATTAAACCTCTCATATCGCCAAAATCATCGCTGAAGTCGTCATCTGCAAGTGAGAAGATGTAAAGACTTACAGGTCTATTTACTTTGCTCATCTCTTTCTTAAATTTGGTGAAGGAAAGCTGGTCAAAGATAATGGCAGTATACTTATCAGAATTTCTATATATTACGTATGATGGATTCTCAGTTACTTTTTCAAAGGTGCCTTCTTTTAGCGTAAGCATTTCTATTGAATGCATAGTTAGTAGTTCTTTGTTTTTGTCCGTAGGGGTAGCGGGTACAAATGCAGTTCTATAATACTTGAGGTTGCCGCCAAGACTCTGCACGTTTGTCTTAGCTGCCTTATCGCCCTTCATTAGTCTAGTCAGTCTAGGGTAACATATGTCACTGCAGATACTATTTTCGTCATTAGTGCATAGAATGAATTGGTAATACTTATCACCTTCATTATTTAACTCTAAAACAGAATAAGCTGTTGAACCTGAACCTGCGAAGAAATCAAGTACCACAGCATTTGGGGGAGCCAATACTTCAAGGAGGAATTTTATTAGACCTTTTGGTTTCTGTGTAGGAAAGTCTGGAATACGTTCGGATGAAAGGTTTATCACTGGTTTAACATTTACTTCTTCATAAAGGTTCCCGTCTTTGAGCAAAGTGAGTTTGCCTTCAACAACATCCCGCAGATTTACATCTGCATAGAACTGGCCATTGGCGTCCTTTGTAGCGCCAAAAAAGTCCTTCTCGTAGATAATCCTCTCTTTGAGTTTGTTAAAATGGAAGCAATTGCTATCTTTTGAATAGAATAGAATATAGTCGTGTTTATTAGAGAAGACATCGTTCTTACGTGGCGCTCCCCCAGTCCGATATGCCCAAACAATAGCATTCCTAAAGTTCGCCGGACCAAAAATATCATCCATTAAAAGTTTCAACTGTGCGAATTCATTATCGTCAATATGTACAAGCATTGCACCTGAGCTTTTGAGGACATTTTTTGCTAGCTTGAGCCTCTGATTCATAAATGATAACCACTTGCTATGCTTGTAAGAATCCTCATCGCCTATGAATTTATCGTTGTACTTGAAGTCACCACTGCCTGTATTGAAAGGAGGGTCAATATAGATTACATCAACTGCTTTTTCATGGGTGTAGTTCAATACCGATAGTGCGTGATAGTTATCACCTTCAATGAGGATATGTGTAATTTGGTCTTTCCCGCATTGGATATTGTTCTTCGGGATTTCTTTGAGAACAGGCAGCTCTTTCTGGCAATCTAGGACTACTTGTTCGGGTTCACGCGCCGAATCCCAAACAAGCCCGTATTTTTTGCGCTTCTCTAAGGCGTTGATCCTCCTAATTAAGTCTTCTTTCGACCAGCTTGAATAGTCATTCTTGGGCATTGTTCAGTGCCTCAATTTCTCAAAAAGTCCTTCTAGTATGACTAATTATACACCTCTCACATTTTTGCCACCAAAACATAACCTTTTTGGAGTGCTTTATCGATTTGCCCCCAATGAGGTAATGGGCCAGCAATCTGGCGTAGTGTTCAGCGGCAAGGAGCGATTGTAGAGCGACGTTAATATTAGCAATGGTAACCCACTAGGCCCCGGCAACCTTCTTCATCCTGGCCCTCCGCTGGCGTCTCCCGTATAAGTGCCGTGACCTTCGTCTGCCCACTTATAGGCCACGCCCGTTGCCATCAGGCATGGCAGTCTCTATACCCGGCAGAATCCTGGAGATTGCTTCGGCACTGTCGTGCCTCGCAATGACAGTTGGGTAAGTCACCCTCACCCTAACCCTCTCCCGTCAAGGGAGAGGGAAAAGTCTCCATCAAGTGGAGAGGGAACTGCCGTTGAGGGAGGAGATTGCCACGCTTTGATCGTAATGACAAAAAGTGCGTGCCTCGCAATGACAGTTGGGTAAGTCACCCTCACCTAAATCCTCTCCCGTCAAGGGAGAGGAGATTGCCACGCTTCGCTCGCAATGACAAAAAGGGGGGTGCCTCGCAATGACAGGATAATATCACCCTCACCTAAATCCTCTCCCGTCGAGGGAGAGGGGTTTGTGAAGATTATTTGATAGACGCCGTCAGGCATGCCTCCCGGGTGCAGGGCTGCCTCTTCAATGTGAACTTCACGTAAGACTTAGTGCAGCGCGCAAATTGCCGTCTATGGCTTTCATGTCGGCTCCCGGCAATTTGGGGAAAGGCATTTTCCAGGGAACTGTTAAGGCTTGCTAATTATCCACGACGGGTGCTATTATTAAACAAAAAGGGCATTTTGTTTAATAAGGTAGAATCTTATTAAACTGGCGTTTAATATGGATATCGCTCTATTTCAGAATAGTCCTTCAGGCAGACTGATCCGCGCTGTGGACGGTTACTGGGCTTTCGTGCCCAACCCATTGCCCCCGCAGCTTGATTGGGATAATCCCCTGGTGTCCTTAGTCTCCCGCGCTGACCTGGCTCTGGGGACTCTTTCCGGACTGGGAGAGGCTCTGCCCAATCCTCACCTGCTAATTTACCCTTTCATCAGAAGGGAAGCGGTCCTTTCTTCACGCATCGAGGGCACGCAGTCGTCACTTTCCGACTTGCTCTTGTACGAGGCGACCAGGGTTGAGAAGCAAAGGGACGTAAGGGAAGTCCAAAACTATGTGCTTGCTGTGGAGTACGGGCTGAAACGGCTGAGCGAGCTGCCTTTAAGCTTGCGACTTATTCGCGAACT
>Ga0180438_10004614_pt1 | contig 19731 bp, 31 predicted proteins | sample SS_ome_12_FD_132455 | JGI IMG/M metagenome (GOLD analysis project Ga0180438, IMG submission 132455) | Hypersaline lake sediment archaeal communities from the Salton Sea, California, USA - SS_3_D_2 metaG | ecosystem: Environmental > Aquatic > Non-marine Saline and Alkaline > Hypersaline >... | reverse complement strand
CCCGAGTCGTGAAGCGTCATGGTGTAGCCGGCCGGCGGTCGATTGTAGACCTTGAAAAAGGCCGGCTTCGCTCCCAGCTTGGCACGGGACCAGCGCCCCCGGGCGTTGCCTGCGGCGTCACTGATCGTTTTGCCCCAGCCCGCCACCCCGACGTCGTTCAGGTTGGCGACGCGCACCAGCCAGCACAACAGTGGATCGCTCGGGCGGTTCAGTTGGTCCAGCTCGAACGAGAGTGCCTTCTGCTTCCGCGCGTGCTCCTCCAGTTCGCCGGGCCCGAAGAGGCTTTGTTGTCGCATGCGCCGGGCGGCCATCAATCGGGCTCCCCTGGCGTGTCAGCCATCAGCGCCTCGTGCCATGACTGGGCCAGCTGCTTGACGAACGCCATTTGCACGCGGCCGCTGACGGCCTGCGCGGCCAGGTTCCACGCCAGGGCCTCGACGTTCAGCTCTGGATCGTCGCCCAGGACCGCAGCGATCCGATCGATTGCCGCGGCCAGTTCGCTTGATTTTGCGTCGCTCGCGTCGAGTGCCATTACTACCTCCGGTCAGGGCTCATCGTAGCCGGCCGCAACTATCTGCCAGCCGTTGTCGGAAAGCCAGCGGGCAGCGGCCCTGGCCCACCACGCGGCCAGGGAACGGGTCGGCATGTAGCCGACAGTATGATCATCCTGTTCGCGCTCCCCGGGTCTAATCGCCATAACGTACACTCTGAACATGATCTCACCTCACCCGAACAAGGCTGCCATTTCGTCTTCTAGCGCGCTCGCCTCGGGGCCCAGGCCCAGGGCCGCGCCGGCCTTGGCGATGTCCCTGGCGGCCTCCTCGCGCTCCAGCGCGGCCATTGCCTGATCATACTCGGCCACCATTTGCGCGATCTCGACTTCTGCGCTGTCGGCGCGGATCGTGATGACCTCTTCCGGGTTTTCCTCGACCCAGTGGGCAAATGCCTCGGTGCGCGTCATGCGCGGCCGAGACTTGATTAGGTGCTTCACCTTCCGGAAGACAGGGATTAACTCGGGGGTCATGCCCAGATTGTTGATGACCTCCGAGTCGGATTCTTGCAGCGCCTCGATCGCGGTCCGGCGGGCCTTGGCCTTGGTCGTGGTGCCCCGCTCGAATTGCCGCAGCTCGCGCTCATCCTCGCGCGCCTGGCGCAGCAGCGCCTCGGCCAGTTTGATCTTGTCCGTGTGCTCGGCGCGCAGTCGGTCCTTGCGGCGCTTGTGCCGGGCGCGCATCTGCGCGCGCTCGGTTTCGATCTGCGCGTTGACGCGCGCACGGGCCGCAGCTCGGATCTGTGTCCAGCGTCGCCGCATCCGTTGCCGGATCGCTTTGCCGCGAGCCACGACCGCGCGCAGTGCGGCCCGCTTCGCGGCCTTGGCCTGGCGGACACGTTCCCGGGCCGGCGCAACTCGCTGGCGCGCGCGCTCGCGTTCGGCCTGGCGCGACATGCGCGTTTTCCATTTGCCGAAGTCCGTCTCCCGCCTGGCCATCGCTCCGTCAGGGCTCCTCGCGCATGGCCCGGATCATCGCATAGGACGCGGGCGGATAAAAACGGTGGTCGCCGGTCGGGCCGCGCCATTCCCACGTCAAGGTGGTGCGGTCGCCTTGCGTTGCGCGCCGGGTGCCGTACACGTTCGGGTGGCGGTACAGGGCGTCAACGTGGTCTGGCAGGCCGTGTGCCTGATAGAGCTTCCTGCGCTCGAGGTAGACCAGACCAGCCAGGGGCATAAACACGTCTTCCAGCGGCACGAACCCGCCGCCGGGCGGTGGTTTCGGCTCCGGCTCGGGCGGCAGCGGTGGCGGTGGTTCGGGCAGGGGCAGCTTGCGGCGCGTCTGGGCGCCAGCTCGCCGCGGTAGCGCAACGGCCACGATCGAGACGCCCACGAGCGCCCAGAGTGTCCAGCGCTTCGCCCTCATTGCTTGCGCTCCCTTGGTGGCACGCTCGGCACCCCGCGGCCGTTCTGCTTCACGACGGTTACCAGGACGCCCAGCAGGACCGCCAAGACGTGAGTCGTAAAGTCCAGGAGGGCCCCGCCCTCGACCTGGCCCAGCCCGGCGAGCACAAACAGCCCCAGCAGGGCCGCCAGGACGACCGCCAGAATGTAAAGCGACGTGGCACGCATCACAGGCCACCCCATCCAAACAACGCCGTGTCTGACCCGCCACCGTCGCAGCACGGGGCGATTGCCATCATGGCGTTGGAGTAGCCCGCGACGCTGGCGGCCCAGGTCCCGGCCAGCGTCGCCGCGCCGGCCGTGGCGGCCTCCTTGGTGTTGCCCGAACCGCCCAGGGCACTCACCAGGACGTCGAAGCGTTCGACCTGGCCCGGGTCGGGCGTGACGTTCCAGGGTGTTCCTGCGCAGACCGCATTGATGAGCCAGGCCCCGTCCGTCAGTGTGACCAACCCGTCCGCGTAGCTCGGCACACTGAGGACCGAGCCGGCGCCGGCCGTGACCTCGGGCGCGGATTGGGCCACGCCCTCGAAGCTCAGGCAGGCGATAAGTGCGTCGGTGTACCCGCCGCCGGTGAAGTCCACCACGACCGAGTGGGCGCCGGCTGGTGGTAATCCTGACTCATCCAGCCAGAGCAGAGCTGCGCGCAGCGTCGCGCTCGGCACGTCCGAGCGCAGCACGGCCAGGCTGAGCGGGACGCCGTCGTAAGTCGCCTGCGCGATGTCGCCTCCCCCGAATGCGTCCAGGCTCATCACGGCCAGCGCAACATACCGCGCTGCGCCAGCTCCGAGCGTATGCGTTGCCGTGGCCTGGTTGCCGTTGACAACCTGGCCGGTGGCGGCTGAGTCGAACACGATCGTCATGGTCAAAAGGTGGGAGTGTACTGTCCGAACCAGTTGGCCCCATCAAAGTAGAGATTGACAAGTCGGCGGCCGCCTGCTGGCGGGAACGTCGGCGCCGCGCCAGTAAGGTTCGCCCATGTGATCGTGCCGGTCGCCGCCGTCCAGCTAATGACGTGGTTGGAAGTGGACGTCAGCTTGATCTGAAAGTGTCCGGGGCGACTGCCGATCGGGTCGTTTAGGGTCAAGGTGCCGACCGCGTTGCTCGTGAAGCGATGGAATTGGTAGCCCGCGAACAAGAACGCGACCGAGGCGCCGGTCCCGTTGTCGTGCTCCTCCTCGAACGTGGCCGAGTAGATGCGCCGCAGGTAACCGTTTGTCTGGAAGTCGCGCCGCCCGACGCAACCGCGCAGATCCCAGATCCCGCTTGACGGGTTCGGGCCGGAGAGCGCGGTCCCTGCGCCGGTAAACGTGCAGCCGACGATCTGTCCGGCCACGGCCGGCGCCGTGTCCCTGATCCCGAACGATCCGCCCGGCGTATCAAACAGGCACTCTGCAATCAAGGCGCGTTGCACTACTCCACTCAGGTCGATCCCGTTGCCGCCGTCGAACCACGCACCGATCGCTTGCAGGTCGTCCAGCGTGCCCACCACGCGGATCCCGTCTCCACCGAGACAAAGCACGTTCGAGACAACCAGGCTTTGCGACGCGCCAAGAGAGCGCACGGCGTAGCCGGCAGCTGTCTCGATCGTCGAATCGTAGACCTCGACGCGGGCCGCGTTGTTGGTGTTGATGCCGCCGGCCGCGCCGTCGGTTATCAGCTCGCAGTCGCGCACCACGAGCCGGGTGGCGCTGCCCGTCAGGACGTACGCGCCGATCCCGGTGTCCTGGTTGTAGAGTTTCAGCCGCTCGATCGTGACGTCATTGGCGCCGGTGGCGAGCATTCCGATCGTAACATTGGCGCGCAGCTCTCCGGCGCGACCTTCGATCCGTACCCCGGCGGCCCCGTTGATGGCCCCGCCGCCAATATCGACCAGGCCGCACACGACGTAAGTGACGCCAGCGGCTAGGTTGTAGACCGTTGGCCCGCCGGGCAGGTCGGTCGGGCTCGTGACCTCGATCGGGCTGAAGGTCTGCGCGGCCAGCGTGCCCCATGTGTCACCCGCCCCCGTGCAGTTGTTGCCGGTGGCGAATGCCAGGCCCACGCTGGAGCCGGCCTGCATCTCGCAGAAGATGCAACCGGCCGCGACGTTGGCGACGTTGCCCGTCAGGAACACGCGCGCGATCGATGCGGTGCTGACAAGCTGGACCATGCGCAGCGCGCTGCCGCCGCTCGAATCAAACACGCACCCGACGACCTCCAGATCGTCCAGCGCACCAATAAAGACGTTGATGTGGCGCTGCCACGACGGCCCGAACGTGCAGCCGTCGCAGCGCAGCCGGCCGCCGACGAGGGGCGACGCCCCGCCCATGTTGATCGCGTTGCCTCCGGCCGCGAGCGTCTGCACGATCGCGACGTTCCGCAGCGTCAGATCCGAGGCGGCCCCGTCAATGAGCACACCGGACGTGCCGGTGCGGCAGTCGATCGTCACGTTCTCGACCAGGGCCGCCACTCCGACAGACTTGAAAACACCGTTGACGCCGGCCGTCTTTTGAATGACGCCAGCGCGGCCCGTCACGTGCGTGCCGTTCGAGAGTGCCAGCACGTTGGGTCCAATGTCCACGGCGCCCACAAACTCGTAGCGGGTGTTTGCGGCCAGCGTGATCTGGCTGGCGACCGGCGCCGGCAGATCAGCCAACGAGCGAACCTCGACCGGGTCACCTCCGCCGCCGGGAATGTCAGACGGGATCGCGACCTCGACGAACTGACCACTCGGCGCGCTGCGAATGATGGTGGGCATCAGCAGACCTCATCGATCCAGGGTTGGATGCTCTCGTAAGACCGGGCCTTCTCGAGGGGCACGTTTGTCGAGCGGGTGACCTTGGCGCCGGTGCCGTTGCCGTTGATCAGATCCACGGTGCGATCGTCGTTGACCCGTTCGACGATCGCGTGGTGCTGATTGTGCGTGAAGTAGGCAATATCCCCAGGCTGTGGATCGCTTGTGGACGGCAACTTGCCCAGGAACGTTGCACCGATCGGCCAGCGGACGCCGCGGCCCAGGCCGGCTTGGTGCAGCGCCCACAAAGCGAAGATGCCGCACCACTCCAGCCGACCTCCACGGCCGCGCGGGTCGTTGCCGACGGCGTCCACAATATACTCAGTGATCCGGTCGGGGTTGTCGGCCTCGGACGTGCCCAGCTCGGCCGCGGCAATGCTCACGACGCGGGCGCGGTAGCGCTCGGGGCAGCTCGGGCGCTTGCGGCCAACCAAAGCCGCAAGCGCCGCGGCTACCGCTGCCAGCGCGCCAACCAGGGGCAGGGCCATTCGACGCATTGCCCCTAGGGCGTGATCTGCTGCGTCGGGCTGCCCTCGAACCGCAGGCAGCTGTGATTAGCGTAGCCGGTCCCCTGGATCGCTCCGGTGCCGATCCCGCCGACGCTTAGATCGAAGTGCAGGCTGTTCGCCCCCACCTCCAAGGGTGGGGCGGCGCCGAGTCCGGTTCCCGCGTTGCCGATCAGTGTGTAACCGGTCGCCACATCATACGGGGGGGCGCCGGTGCCGCGATCGGAGCCGTAGATCGCCGGGACAAAGGCCATTGCTCCTCCGGGTATGCTTGGCGTCGCGACGCGCAAATACACCAGCGCGACCTCGCCCGGGTTGGTCAGTTCCGCGATCAGTTCGACGCGCCACACCAGCTGGGTGTGCGCCAGCTCGTCCACGTCGTTGATGTAGATGTTGACTGGCGGACACACGTCCTGGGTCGGTGCGCCCGGCCCGAACGCAACCGGGGCCGTTTGGTTGCGGTTGTAGTGGACGGCACGCAGCACAGCGACGCCTTCCTGAGTCAGTCCGGCGATTAGGTCGGCGTATGGCCCTGACGGGCTGTTTCGGATAAGAGTCTGCATCGATCGATCCTAGGTTCGGGGGAAGGTTCGCCCCCGGCCGGGGCGAAGGGGGGGGACAGCACACCCGGCCGGGGGAGAGTGTCAGAGCACGTACTGCTCGATCCGGAGGAACGAGCAGTCAGCGATCACCTGCATGCCGCTGATCCCGTGCGCGCGGACGCGGACGCGATTGATCGTGTCGCTGGCTGCGGTCCGGTCCACGTCGATCTCGCCGCCGCGAATCGAGCCGCCGTCCTGGGCGTGCCGCCAGTCGTCGTTGCGACACACCGAGGCGCCCCAGGTCGAGCCGCCGTCCGTGGACGTTTCGATCTGGCACGTCATGAGCGCGGACGTGTTGCCGCCCTGGACCATCAGCTCGGCCTGGACGTCGTAGTGATAGCCGGGGGGCATGTCCACTGCGACATCATCCAGGCCCGGGATCGCCGTGAGCCCAGCGTCCACGGTCGGGGTGGCGCCTTGGTCGCCTTGCGCGCGGAACACGAGCCCGATTGACCCGGGGCCAATGGGCAACGGCGCGCCGGAGCTAGCATCCCCGATAAAGAGGCCGCTAGGACTGAGACGGAGTGCGGTTGTTTCTGCCATTGTTCTGATCTCCTACTTGTTCTTCCCGGGCGCGTGCGCCCTGTTGCAACATTTGGCCGGCGCCCTCAACCGCGATCCCGATCGTTTCCTGGATCGCCTGTTGGGCCATCTTGCGGAGTGCCTTCGGCCGCGTGAGTGCCGTCAGTAGAACGTCCGTTAGTGGGTTGCGGTCGCTCATTGCTGCCCCCTTTCAGTTTCTTGGTCCGGGCGGCCTCGTCGGCCGCGATGATGCGCTCACCGACGATCCCGGCCAACACCTCGAAGAGCGGCTTCGCCGTTTCGGTCAGCTCGCGGATCGCGTCGCGCCTGGCTTTGGCCTCCTCGCGCCGTAGCTCGACGTCGAGGTTTTCGCTCTGCATCTTGAGAATCGTTTCGATCAGGATCGATTGATTGTCGGTCAACTCGTTGTTGACCCGCTGGAGCCGTTCGGCCTCGCGCACTGCGCCGGACATAAGCCCTTCCGCGTTGGCCAGGTGAGTCGTGACGGCCTGGGCGTGCGCTTTCGCGGTGTCCGCGGCCTGCGTCGCCGGGCCACTCTTGCCCGTGATGGTGATAGGGAGCCAGGAAACCTGCGCGCCGCCCGGGTCCAGCGCCAGGAGCTTGGTCTGGTAGTGGCCTTTGGGCAGCTCGGCAGAGCAAAGGTCGATCGTCTGCCGGATCGTCTCTGCCAGGTTCCCGGTTTCGATCGGCCAGATCCCCCAGGTGCCTTCAGGGCCTTCGAGCCGTAGTGTTTTTGCGTAGCTGCCGTCTTGCTCTACGCATTTGCGTTGCATGTCGATCCACGTGTCCAGTCGGTTGGCTGTCATGGTTACCCCTTCGATCCGTTGCCGTTGCCGGCTTTGCTAAATGCCCACATCCCGATCCCCGCAAAGCCGACGAGCAGCAGCACGGCGCCGCCGTAGCTCGAAACCTTGCGGAGCGTCTTCGTTGCGCTGCGCTTCTGCGTCTCGCCCCACGTGGCCGCGCCCGGGTCGGGCGCTTGATGCGCCGGGAACGGTTGCACCGCGCGATCCAGAACCCAGTCCGCGCCCACGAGGGTATTCTTTCGGATGCCGAGGAAGTTCACCCGCCAACCGGGGAGCGGGATCGTCACGGGATACTGCCGCCACCAGAACCGAGCCACCACGAACCACGGCGGGACGCCCCCTTGCGTGGAGACGGCGGGGATCGTCTCGGTGTGCCAGTGCCGGTTGCCGAGTTCCGTACCTTGCGGCAGCTCGGGGGGCGTCGTGGATTGCACTACGTCCACGACCTCAATCGGGCGCGCAGCTCCGACCCGCCAGCGCCGCGGGTCAAAACTGGTTTCGATCAGTTCCCAGGGCTCCTCGGTGTAGTTCGCCGGGCCCAGCGCGTGGAACATCGCGGCGCCGGTCATGTTGCGGATCTCGTCTGCGCTGGCGCCATCGCGCGCCGTGCGAATGAACCGCCAAACGTTCTCGCCGGGGTTTATGACGACCTTGTTGGTTCTCATGAGAGAGGCTCCCAGGGTCGCGCCGTTGCGCTGGCAACGAGGCTCCAGCGGTTCGCCTCGTACGAGTAGCGGTAGAGGTAGACCGTCACGTCGAGATTGCGGCGCCGGGTCGCGTCGAACACCGAACGCGCCCACGCCTGGTGATTCCAGAAGGGGCCGATCCACTTGACCGTGGTGGGAAAGCGGTAGACCTCGGCCACATACCACCAGGCCGGCGTGCTGGTCGTTGCCACTAGCCGGACCTCCGCGCGGCCAGCCGCCGCATCCACGCAAACAGAACGCTTCCCACGACGGTGGAGATCAGAAACCCGCCGATGATGTCGTGCGCCCGCTGGCGCGCGACAGCTCGGCGCACGGCGTCCTCGACCATGCCCGCCGGCAGCGCGAGCGACCTCGAGATCGGGTCCGTCATGGCAGATACCCCGCGGGCCGTTTGCGCGTGGCCGACACGACGATCCCGGTGAGCGCGACCACGAACAGCAGGACGCCGGCCAGGGCCCCGCGCGCGGCCCCGCTGCGCTTGCCCCTAACCTCTCCCGTGCCTCCGCCGGTGGGCGCGTCGCCGGGCCCCCATGTGCCCAGAGCCAGGTTGTGGGCGCCGACCACGCCGGAGATATAGCCGTTGTGCTCCCGCATGCCCCAGGGGCTCGTGCTGCTCGGGTGGGGCTCGCCCTTGCCGCGCTGTCCGCCGACGTAGCGCGACGCCACGGCGGGCAGCTCGCGCGCCCAGGTGGGCCCCGTCGTCGCCAGCGTGCGGACGAAACGCGCGGCCTGCTGCGCGTTGATGTCCGGGTCCTTGAGCTGCTCGTCCGTGTAAGGTCCTTTGACGCTCGGATCGAGCAGTTGAAACAGCCCCACGGCGCCAAGGCGGTTGTGCGCCGACGGGTTGGCGTGTGCCTCGCGCGAGAGAATGCCGAGCAGCCAGCTTGGCGGAACGCCTTCGGCCCTGGCGTGTCGCTTGACCAAGTCGGACCAGCGCCAGACCGTCTCCGGGAGACTCGACGCGACCAGGGGCGCGCCGTCTACCTCGACAGCTCCGTCAGGGAGGGTTTTCCACTCGTGTGGCATAGTCTTGCCGGGCCTGGCCGGCGCCGTGCTCAGCGCCGCCGGGTGGCCTTGCGGCGGGTGGCCTTCCGGCGCTTCGCCGGGGCGCGCTTCTTGGTCGGGGCGCGCTTCTTGGTAGCCTTGCGCTTGCGCTTGCTGGCGGTTGCCCGGCGCTTGCGCTCAGCCTTCAGCATCTCGGTGACCTGCACCAAGCGCCGCTTGAGCCGCTCGATTTCCGCGGCCTGCGTCGTGGCGGTTCGCGTGGCGGCCGTCTTGCGCTTCGCGGCAGCTCGGGCCGCGGCTGCCAGCTGTTCGATCGTCTGTGGCATGTTTCAACTCGTGTAGTGAAAAATCACCAGGCTGTCCGCGTCGTTGACCTGGATCTGGACGGCTTGGCGCGGCCGCGGGTTGTGGTTGCCGGCAAAATCTCCGATTACGGCCGACGCGGCGTCAAGCCATTGTCCGGTGGCCGTCGTGGTGCCGAGGCTAACGGCCTGCGTCCACTGCGGAATGGCGATCGTGTTGCCGTCCTCGACCCACACGGACCGCAGGCCCCCGTAGGTCGAATCCCTGCCGCCGGTCGCGCTAACGGCCAACTCAACAAGCACGTCAGTGGTCGGAGCTGCTTCGGGTTCGAGAATGACCGTCAGGGGAAGCTCCATTTCGAGCAGGCAGGGCACGTCGATCGGACCGACTAGGTTGCCCTGGTCGGGCAAGCGTACATAGGCAATGAAGTTCTGGGCGGGCTGGCCATTGGCAAAGCCGATCCGCAGGTTGCCCATGATGGCGCCTTCTCGATAGCCTACGTTGTGAATGGGCGGTCCGATCTCGAACCGCTTGGGCTCCGTGGAGCCAGCGGGGAACATTTCGGCATGTGTCCAAACGTCGGCCATTGGTCAAAAGATGCTGCGTAGGGCTGACTGCAACATGCGGGCGCGCGGGTCGCGGGTTGCGGTTCGTGAGAGCAGCGCGGTTTGTTGCCGCAGGCGCTTGACTTGTCGGACCCGGGAAACGTCGCCGGGCAAGGCTTGACCGGCGCCCATCCGGCGCGCGGCCGCGTTGGCGGCCTTGAATGCGAAGGCCCCGCGCCGCGCAGCCCCGAGAGCTGCCAGCGCTTCCCCCGATACGGCCGGCAGGGCGCGCACCACGCCGCGCTTGGCGGCCCGATCGATCCGTTGCCCCTGGGCGATCGAAAGCCCCGTATCGAACGCCTGACGGCCCAGAGCGCCGCCCGGCACTGCTCGCCGTGCGGCCGCGAGCGCCGCGCGATCCACACGCTGGCCCCGGGCGACGGCGAGTCCAGCCATGAAGGCTTGCTTGCCAGCGTCGCCGCCTGGAATATTGTTCCCGGCCGCAGCCAGGGCGGCCCGGTCGAGTCGCTTTCCCTGGAGCAACGCGATCCCGGTTTCGGCCGCAGCTCGGCTCAGCGCGCCGCCGGGGATCGCCTGCATTGCTCCGGCCTGGAGTGCCTGCCGCCAGCCCTCCCCCCGGGCTAGAGCTTGGGCGGCCCCAAGGCCCGCCGCGACGCCGGTTCCCACGCCCGGCACGAACGAGGCGCCGGTCTGCGCAAGCGCCAGTGCGGTCGGCCCATACTTCTTGACGGCCCGGCTTGCAGCTCGGCCGATCTTGCGGGTCGTGCGGCGTACGGCCTTGGTCACCGGGCGCACCACGCGCTTGACGGCCTTTCCCACCCCGAGGGGATCCCAGCCCACCGAGCAGCCGTTGACGCTGGCCAGGTCGGTAAGCAGTCCGTCCACGGTTTCGTACCCCGAGACAGTGGCGGGCAACTCGACGCCCACGCGCGCGAGTTCGCGATCGAGCATAAAGCGCACTTGCGAGACGGGAAAGCCGACCTCAAACTTGCCGTGCTGGCGGGTGTAGACACACGCCCAGAGGATTTGCGCCTGGCGATCCCAGCGGAACGCGATTTGGGTGACGGTGGTTTTCATGCGCTCATGCTCCCGTCAGGGGTGAACGTCTCGATCACGTGGGCCAGCAGATCCGCGGCTTCGTCGCGCACGCTGACAGGCTCGGCCGCTGGCGTGCGCGGCCAGCCTTGGCCGGTTTCGGTTTCCGCACTGACGCGCAGCGCCGCCGCGTGCTCCCGCTTGCCCATCTCGTCCAGGTTTTCAGCCTTGGTGAACACGTCGCGCCGGTAGCGCTTGACCGCGATGTCCTTGGAGGGGGAACCCTTCGGCCAGTAGCGGATCCTGGGCAATGTGCCGACCTCGTCGGCCATCTTGAGAGCGCTTTTCGGCCCGAACTTCCCGTCTGCAACGAGGCCGGCCCGGGTCTGCCACGCCTTGATCTCAGGCTGCAGCGCCGACTTCCAGCCGGTGGTGGCTTCGCGCGTGATCATGGTGCGGGCCAGGGCGATCGTGCCGATGGGATCGGCCGGGGCCTTGATCTCCTCATCGGCCAGAGGGGGCGGAACTTCGGGCGGCCGCTCCTCGGTCGGGATCTCCTTTGCGAGCGGTGGTGATGGCGCCAACTCGGGCGGCGGAACGTAGCGCGGTTGCTCCTCGGGGAGATCCGGGAACCGCGCGGTGGGCGGTGGGGGTGCCGGGGGCGCGGGTGGCTGCTCGAGGGGTTCGTGCCCTTCCGGCTCCGGGGGGACCTCGCCGGGCGGGATACGCACGACCGGCGCCTCTGGTTCGGTGGGCGTCGTGATGGGCGCGGCCGCGGCCTCCAGCTCAGCAATACGCGCCGTCACCTGGGCGACCTGCTCGGGCGTGCCGTACAGCCGCAGCATGTGCAGGCCGACGCGCATCTGCGCGGTGTCGCCCTTGAAGTCCTGCGTCATGAGCACGCGGAACAGCTCGTCCGCCTTGGCCTTGCTGAGCGGCTCCTGTTTCTGCTCGACCTCCCACTGCCGCCGCTCCTCGGCCTTCTGGGCCTTCTGGCGAGATTCGGCCGCTTCTCGCGCAGCGATGGCAGCTTGAATGCTGGCGATCTTGCTGGCGACGTTTCCGGCCAGGTCCTCGCGGCCGTTGCGCCGCAACCAGTCCCGAACTTGCATCAGGTAGCGCAAGTCCTGAGTCGCCGGTTTCATCGCTTGCGCATAGGCTTCCTGCGCTTGCTTTTGCAGAAGCTGCTCGGGCGTTAGTTTCTTGGCCTTCTTGCCGCCACCGAGCACGAGTGCCACGCCACCGGCGATCAGGAGCAGAGGAACGATCGAAGCTGCCACGGTTTCACCTCATGAGTAACAGGCTCGGATCTTCGACCCGGCCATCGGCGCGCCGAACGCGCACGTGATAGCGCTTCCCCTTGCGCAACACCTGACACGTTGCTTGTTCGCCGCGGGCGCGCAGCTCGCCCAGGCGCCAGGCAACCGCATCATCGCAGTCCACCCAGCCCCGGGCGTGACACGTCCAGGGGTTATCGAACGCTTCCCAGCGGCCCTGGTTTGGTTCTGGAGCATAGCGGACGCCTGAGCGGTAGATGGGGGGAAGGGGATTCCTTGTCAGCCCATCGGACCAGACGTCTGCTAGCGCGTGAATCAGTCTACGGATTGCGAGAGCGAGCGGCCGGCCCGACAAGGGAACGTCGAGAACGATCCGCACGGCTTGCGCTCACTTGCGCAAGCGTACGCCGTACAAGCTGATATAGATGCTGCGGGCGACCGCGGCATCGTTGCGGATCGTGAAGCTGATCCGCTGGCTCGTCTGCGCGGTGGGCCAGCTCACGTTGTTGTTGCGGCTGACCTCGGAGAACACCTGGGCCTCGATGCCCTGGCCGTCCACCAGCTCGATGCTACCGATCCGCGCGGACGTGATGACCAGTCCCGGGGCTTGGTCGCTCGGGATGGTGACGCGCAGCGTCTTGAACGGGTTCGAGACTGACTCGGAGTAGGTCTGCGTCGCGCCGGGGGCGAGAACCACCCCGCCGCCGATCCCGAAGAGGATCTTGTCGCTCGCGCGCCAGCCCTCGTCGGTGTATCGGGTGATGTCGCGGTCCGCCTCGGTGGCGACGGCCGCGGCCGGGTCGCCCAGGACCTCTACGTCCCCCAGGACCTCTAGGTCCCCGACGCCCATGATCTGATCGTATGCACTCCGTGCCATGTCTACCTCCCGGCTAGGGTTCTTGGTGGGGTTGTTGTGGAGTCGAGAAGTCTACTTCTCGGCTTCCTCGATCTTCTCGCGCGCGTACGTGCCGAGCGAATAGCTCAGCGCGCCCGCACCGAGCGACGCGATGTCCTCCGCGCCGGGCACCAGATCACTGATGCCGATTACGGTCAGGATCGCGCCGCCCAGGGCTACGGCAGGCATGCCCAGCAGCTCGGCTGGCGCGCCCGGTTCGCCCTGCCACGCGTCGATCGCGCCGCCCAGGACGCCACCGATCACGACCTCGCCCTTTGACAGCATGCGCCGTTCATTGAGCTTGGCCTTTACCTTGTAGTTCGAGAGTCGGGTTTTCGCCCTGCTCGCGCGTTCCGCCAGCTTGGAAATTGCTGCACTTGCCATGTGGGCAGGGTATCGCGGGCCGGGGCGATCCGGCTTGCCGGCTGTGCTACAAATCCGTACACTTCCGTAAATGCGGGACTGGGAAAGCGGCAGCACGTTTCGGTTGCTGTTCGCAATTTACGGGTGCTGGTTTGGGCCGCCGGTCGTCGAGTATGATGGCCGGGTGATAGACGGCCGGCAACGGCTCGGGGTGTTGGGGTCGTTCGAGAATGCGCCGCGCGTCGTGGCTCGCCACTTCCGGGACGCCGCGCGGTTGCTCGTGTGCGCCGGCCACCACGATCGCGCGCTGGAGCTGCTGCGCGATCGGGTCGCGCTCGACGAGACGATCGGAGCGGTTCTGCACCTGCCCCCTTGTCTCGTTGCGCCGCTGCTCGCCCTGCATGCGCGGCAGCTCAGGGAACGGCGCCGCAACCGCCCGCGCAAGGCACCTAGGCGCCGCGCTCACGTCGTCGAGAACATGCGGCGCCTAGTGGTCGGCATGGCGCAAGGTAGCTTCGAGGGGACGCCAGAGGAGCTGCGCGCGGCGCTTGGCGAGTGGGCGCCGCCGGACCCGCCGGGGGACGCTGGCAAATGAGCTTGCTTCGACGCGGATTCAACAGTCGGACGCCGCTTCGCGCCAGGGCGTCCAAGTTGCTCGTCATGCGGCTCGAGGCATTTTGCCGGCGCGCCGGGCTCAGTCGGTCAGCGGTTGTCCGTATGGCGGTCGTGGACTACCTCAGCCGGAAAGCGCCGCTCCCTCGGAAGGCCGGACAACGCTCCGCATGACGTGCCCGAATGGCACGGTCGAGAGGTACACCCCGCGGCCGTAGTGCCACTCCCACGAGCACCACGCGAAGTCTTCGCTGTTCCAGGTCGGCTCTCCGCTTGCCCTGCGTGCCGGTCCGGCAGCAGTGATCATCGGAACGGATCGGCCTCCCCAGTCGATGTGCTCCGCTTCCGCGCAGTGCGTTAGGAACGCTTCGGCCGTCTGCAACATGGCACCCATGCCGGCGTAGACCGCGGGCAGCTCGCGCCGTGGCTCACTGCTGAGCACGATCGGGGGTTCGTTCTCGACGGCTTGCGCGGTGAGCATGTTGGGCCGACTGCGCTGGACATAGCGGCCGGATACGGCCGGCCACTGCTCGCGTGCTTGCATGCGCTGCAAGGCGTCCGCCGCAAGGATCGCCTGCGACCGCAGATCAACGAGCGCCGAGACTTCGGCGCACATGTCCGCGTCGAACCACAGGACCCAGCGCAGCCGCGCAACGTCGGCGGACTGGTTGCGGGTGAGCAGGATCGTCTCGGCCATTCCGGCTATCACGCAACGATGTAGCGCGATGTCGCTGACGCCGACCGAGCGAATCGTGCGCGCTCCGGCGTCGCGATACTCGCGCAGACACATTTCGGTTTGCGGCTCAAGGGAACCGTACGACGGACACAGGATCAACAGGTCGGACAATGGCGGTTGCATGGTGGCACCTTCAGATTGCGGCTGCGTAGCAGTGCCGCTCTGCTGCGTGTATCGGCTTGATGTGCGGGAACGGGTCGGCGGCCCGTGGTGGCGCCCGCTCCCCGGTGGCCTCGCGGCGCTTCATGTAGATGTGAGCACCAACCTCTCCGTCATGGGTCAGGGTGCGGATCTCGTGCCGCAACGGTTCGAGCCCGGCGCGCTCCAGTTCAACGAGCACGGCCCCGAGCGACTGCTGCGACGCGGCCAACAGGCGCCCGGGGGTCGTCATATCCCAGGGGCGGCCGATGCACTGTGCCCAGTCGCGAGCCGGGATCGAGACGACCCAGCGGCGCGCGCGCTCCTGGTCAAAGTCCAGCTGTAGTTGCTCGGGCTGCTCGCCTTGGCGGGCCAGGGCGCGACAGCCGCGCGACCATGTTAAATGACGCGCGCCTTTCATGGCCCCGCACCATTCGCGCCAGAGCTGCAACGCCTGGCAGCGGATCGCGGGCTCGGTGGACTGCGTGTCCTGCGCAATCTGCCACGGATTGCGGTGTCCGGGTCGGCCTTGCTTGGTCGTGATCTGGTTTAGCTCTAGGCCCAACTTGAGGAGGTATTCCGCTCGCGCGCATTTTGGCGACCAGCAGACCCCGACCTCGTCCACCCGTGGCCGGGCAGTCTCGCCTAAAGAAGCTGCAACACAATCAGCCCAGCGGGTCCGGATCGTTTCCAGTTCGCCCGTTAGGGCCCCCAGGTGCCGCGTGAATATCAGGACGTGAAGGTGCGGGTGCCAACCGTTGGGGCCGTGTGTCACGTCAACGGCGCGAACGTAGAAGTCAAACAGGGCCCTTCCGGCCTGTCCAGCGCGCCCCTGCCACAGCCGACGCCACGCCGCCGCTAGGCCGCTGCGTAGTCGTCGCAAGGCGTCGCCCCAGCTATGTCTCACGGTGAGCGTCAGCATGCCGACGGTGCCGCCGTCGTCCGTCCACACTTTGACCGCACGCGCCAGCTCGCGGGCGCGTTCCGTTCGGATGTGGCCAGCGCATACCGGGCAAGAATGCACACTCCCGCACGTCTCCACGCCGCGTTGCCAGCCGGGCCCAAGCTGGACGGTGCCGATCGGTTTGCGCCCGCAGCTGCGCTGGCGCTTGTCGCCCTGGTCGTTGCGCAGCTCATCCCGGAAGCGCCAGCGTTGCGCGGTAGCCTCCGAGCACGCATCCGGCCACGGCGGGGGATCAAGTGGCGGAAGGTGTGGCCCGACCTGCATCCTGCGGATCCAGCTGTCGGGGATCTCAATTGTCGCGACCAGCTGTCGCTCGTTTCCGCGCAACGGTGAGGCGCGGGTCCGTGGCGGTTCGAGCAGCGGCCCGAGTTGTGTTTTCGAGTGCAGCGCCGCGAGTAGTTCACCGGGACTCGAGCCGAAGCGTACAGGCTCCCCGGGTTTGTCGTGGGGGCTCCGGTGCGCCCTGATCTCATTCCAACGAGCGAAGCGCATCAGCAGGAGTATCCGGCCGCGCGCAGATCATCAGACCGCGCCGGCATTCCGTGACGCTTGCGATCCCAGGCTGCTGCACGCGCCACCGAGCGTTGACAGCTCCGCCGCCCACATGAATACCACCAGCGACGCGAAGCGCCGCGGTAGATCCAACCGCTCGCCGCGGGCCGGCCGCAGCGCAAGCAGGTCAGGCCGCGCGCCAGTAGGCGCCCGTCAATGTCGAGCTGCCGAGATACGAAACTCTCGCTCAGCTCCTCGAGGCTAGGCTTGCGCGCCACGCTTCGGCCGGCTCCAAATGAAGTTGCTACAGCGGACGCGTCCGCCGGCCGCGAGCCGCCCGGTAACAGCTGCAATACAACCCGGCTCTACTCCTCCGGCGTCGCGCGTGCCGTGGGCGTCTAGATGCACTGTCGTTACCACGCGATCATGTACGTGCTCGCCGTAGCGATCGAGGTACGTTTCCACGGTTTCGACGCGGACGAGCATTTCCGGCGCGCGACTGCCGCGAATAAATTGTGGTGCTTCAGCAACGCGCCCGAGCAGAAAAACTTGGTTGATGTCCGGCATGTTGTCTCCCTGTTGGTTGTTCTGGCGCGCCTATCGCACGATCCGACGTTCCCAGAATGCCGTGATGATGTACCGCGCCGGATCGTCGTCGAGTGCCGGCAGGATTGCGCTGGCGATTCCGACGGCTCGCCAGTCCTCCCCGGTTGGTTCGGGTGGCGCCGTCAGTTGCGGAAGTGCGGATCGCCAGTCGCGCTCCAAGCGGAGGATCGCGTGCGTCAGACACCGCTCGCAAAACTCACGTGCCATCACGTCGCCCCAGTCGTTGCAGTCGTGCCAGTTCGTCATGCGCGAAGCCTTCCGAGCGCCACGAGTCGGCCAGGCTCCACACTTCGGTGTAATACTGTGCCAGAGCGTCCTGGGCGCCGATAGTGAAGGCTTCCTCAGCGTCGGCCGGGTCGGCTGTCTCGTCGCACAGAATCGCGTTAGCGCGCGCGCCGGCGTTGTTTATGGCTGCCAGGTAGCGCTGGACGGCTTCCCGGTGGAGTTTGCGCAGCTGGACGCGTCCAGCTGCCCCCAGTCGTGGTGTTGGCATGATTCTGATCTCCCGTGGTTTCTGCTGCCGGAAACACTACTTGCGATCTTTCCGAGGGGCGCCCGCTCCCGCCGATTCCCGGGAAAACTCACCCGATTGATCGGCCTTGGTTTCGCTGGCCTGCGACGCTATCTGACGCAGGCCCGCGGCCTGGTAGGTCAGAACCAGACCTAGCAGCCGGACCGCAAGCTCCGATTCTCCCCGCATTGGGTCTTGACAGCCTGGACTTGCTCGGTTCTCGCGCGTCACGTCTTGCGGCCTGGTCAGTACGACAAGGGGCGCAAACGACGGCGGATCGCCTCGGCTGTCAGCTCGGCGCGCATTTCCTCGATCGTCTGCATGGCTCGCCCTACCGATCCCGCCCGGGTGATTCCTTGGCCAGTTCGATCTCCGTGCCGATTTCAAGTAGCACGGTGTCCGGGTCTGCTTCGCTCGTGTGCTGCTCGTCGCTCACGTACTCGAGAAAACGCAGCAGCAGATCAAGCTCGGCCTTTGTCAGGTTGCGGAAGTCCATTTCATGCCTCGCCTTTCCAGTTGAGCCCCCAGCCTACCAGCGATCCGGGCGGCAGCGTGCCGGCCCCGTCGCACAGCTGACAGCTGCCCTCCGGCAGCCCATGCGTAGCGTCCCCTTCCACGGCGCCGCCGGTCCCGCCGCAGGCTGGGCACTGCTGACTGCGATCGCTCTCGCGGTAGCCGTCGGCCTGGCAGGCCCGCATGAAAGCCACCGCGTTGCGCAACCACACCCCGAGGGTTGCGCGACACGGCCCGCGGAACGCCAGCCACCGCCCGAAGTAGTCCAGATCGTGATCTCCCTGGTCGTGGTATTGCGTGACGTGCCACGCGCCCACGTATTCGACGACTGGATCGGGCGCGTTACTCAGCAGGACGTCGGCCAGGGCCTCGGCCGTCTCTGCACTCAGGTCCAGCACGAGGCCCAGGTGGCTCACCGAGACGCGCGCGCGCGCCGTGCCGACTATGGCCGCAAAGGGCCCCGAGACTTCGATCGGTTCGGGCATGGCTGTCTCCTCTGTTGGAATCGCACCCGGGCAGGGTACGCCCAGCAGGGATCGCCCGGCAACAAAAGAGCAGCCGGCCCCGGGAGACAACCCAGCGGGGCCGGCCTGGATTCGTGCGAAATCCTAGGGACAAAATACACCGCGCCCCGGGCGGGTCAAGTTTCCGCCCGGGGCGCGACAGCCGGCCGGGTCGCGCCTGGCCGGCGAAACTAGGACCCCAGCTCCTGGTCGCCCTCCTCCATTTGCCAGCCTCGCGGGCTGAAGTCCACGGGGTTCTGGCCGCCGAGACGCGCCGCCGCAGCAAGCGCCGCCTCGATGCGCTCGATCGTCCGGGCGCGCTTGCTCCGCGTCGCGGCGCGCTTCAGCATGGCGCGCGCATGGGCCGCCCGCTTGGCCACGAGCCGCGCTCCGCGCTCCGCGGCCGTCTCCTTGTCCTCTGGTGCCTCCGGCGCCGCAACCGCCTCAGAGCGCCGCAGGGGCAGCTCGGCAGCGAAGGCCCCGAAGGCCGCGGTACACCGGCGCTGGTCGCTGGTCATATCCGCGTGCCGCACCCCGAGCGTATGCATCAGCTCGTGAGCCACGACCGCGCCCACCTCTGCGACCTTGTCGCCGGCAGACTTGGGCAGCCGTAGCCGGATGCGTCGCGCTTCGCGCTTGCGGTGGCCGTAGTACGCCCAGCCGGTAACGTGCCAGCCGCGGGCGTTGACCACGTCGATCGTCTTGTCGCCATTGGCGCCAACGGCCTTGGCCGCGGCACGCACGATCGCGCGTATGTCGGCGGTCAGAAACGGGGTTCGGTTGTCCAGCTTGATCCGCATCGTGGTTGTCTCCTTTGTCAGCGGACGGCGCCGGTCGCACGTAGCGCCGTCCGATCTAATTAGACGGATCAGGGGCCGATTTTATTCAACCGCGCCGCTTGGGCAACACGACCTTGGCCAGCTTGGCCAGGGGCGCCAGCTTGCGCAAGTCGGCCTCCGTGGCCGTGAACGTATCGAGCCGATCGATCGCTGCTAGCTCCCCCTCACTGGCGCCGTGAACGGTGGCCGCCCGACGCAGCAAGCGGATCCCGGACCAGCCGACCATGTAACGCTCCGTCGTGCGCGGTGCTGGCTTCTGCGGCTTCCACTCCTGCACGGTGCCCGTGGACGTGCGGACCATTTCCTTCGCAGGGGGCAGCGGCGGCGGCTCGATCAGTTCGGACCAGTCGGTGAACGCGCCCGAGTCGTGAAGCGTCATGGTGTAGCCGGCCGGCGGTCGATTGTAGACCTTGAAAAAGGCCGGCTTCGCTCCCAGCTTGGCACGGGACCAGCGCCCCCGGGCGTTGCCTGCGGCGTCACTG
>Ga0180438_10004613_pt1 | contig 19733 bp, 12 predicted proteins | sample SS_ome_12_FD_132455 | JGI IMG/M metagenome (GOLD analysis project Ga0180438, IMG submission 132455) | Hypersaline lake sediment archaeal communities from the Salton Sea, California, USA - SS_3_D_2 metaG | ecosystem: Environmental > Aquatic > Non-marine Saline and Alkaline > Hypersaline >... | reverse complement strand
GTATGTGATCACGCACCACGTACACTCCCCGGCGATGGCCCAAGATTCCATCCGGCAGACAGCTTCCTTACGCTAACAAGATCGCCGGGAAATCTCAAGTGACATTCGGTCTGGCGGAAGGAGCGGAGCCGCGGCGGCCGCAATCCCGGCTAGTCGAGGAGAACGAGCTTGCGGGTCGTGAGGGTCCGGCCCAGCGCCAGGCGGCAGAAGTAGACGCCCGGACCGCAGCGACGGCCGCCCCGATCGACGCCGTCCCAGTGGAGGGTGTAGGTCCCGGGCTTCTGGGGACCCTGGAACAGGACGGCGCGGAGCCGCCCTTCCACGTCGTACACGCGGACCGCGACGTCGCACGCCTCGGCCAGACGGTAGATAACCCGCGTGCCCGGGTTGAAGGGGTTCGGGTAGGCGGCCAGGAGGGCCGACGGCGCCCGAGACGGATCCTCGGTCACCGAACCGACCTGGCAATCCGGATCGTAGGCGGTCGTGAACCGCCACGGGCACGGCACGTCCGGGTAGCCGGGGCACTCCGGGTCGTCGCTCCAAACCTCGTGCCCGGCAACGTCGCGGGCGACGACGCGCCAGAAGTAAGTGGTCGAATCGGCCAGCGGCGCTTCGACCTCATAGCCGCTCGTCAGGAGACTGTCGATCACCGTCTTCGTCGCAAACGTGCTGTCCGTGCCGTACCAGAGGGTGTAGGTGACAACGTCGTAGGGGTCGGGATCCTCCGACGTCTTCCAGTCCAAGTAGGGGGTCAGGAGGCAGACCTCGGCGCCGTCGGCCGGGTTCCTCAGGTACGGCCAGCTGGGCGGCTGGTTGGCCACCGAGCGGTAGTAATCCCGAGCCTGCGCGAGCCTGTCGTAGACGAAGGCCGAGTCGGCCGGATCGTCCCACTCGCCGTTCAGATCCAGGTACATCCCGACGGTGTCCAGAAAGCTCACCCAGTAGTCCGACTCCGAGTAGAGCTCGTCCTCGCCGAAGCGGATGAAGACCGGGTTGGTGTGGGCCATGAGACTGTCGCCGGCCACGAACCGGGTCCAGAGGTTGTCGCAGCGTGCCCGAGCCGCCAGCCAGCACGTTTCGTCGATGAGCAGGCTGAAGGTCGTATCCACAACCTGGGGGATTCCGGCGGGAAGAGACATCGTCCGGACGACCGTCCCGTTCTGGATGATCTCAAGCACTTCGGCGGGGTACGCGCTGGCCACGGACACCTCGCCCTGGACCCAAACGGGCGCGCCGGGATCGATCACGAGGCTCTCCCCCATGGCCGCCCCCTCGACCTCGAACCGCGGGATGAGCGGCCCGCTCGCGATGAAGCTCCGTCCCGTGCGGAAGGCGGCCACCCAGTTGTCGTAGGTGAAACTGGAGTCTCCCAGGTTCACGTACACGCGGTGCCCGCCGGGTGGGGCGTCGATCACCCGGTCCACGCACGCGTCGGTCCCAGCGGACGCGAGGATCTTCACGCGGGAGTTGAGCAGGTGGTACCAGGTGTCCAGCACCCCCCTGCGGTTGGTGTAGCAGAGGACATCCATGGCCTCGACCTTGCCCTCGAGCGCGTCGATGGGCAGTTCCCGCCCCATCCCGCCCCCCGGCCAGAAGGTGGTGTCCAGGACGCTGTACGAGCAGATCGGGTGGGCGTAGCTGGCCGCCACGTTCGTCTGGGCGCGGATCGTGTCGAGGATGCTCATGTTCATGGGCCAGGCCGGCCGGGGTCCCGACGTGCAGGGTTCGACGAGCTCGTCCAGACCCATGAGGACCAGATGGCCGAAGACGAAGCTTCGGTACTCCTCCGAGAAGTAGACGATGCAGTCCGCCGTGCTCACCGGGTCCGGCGCTCCCGTGAACCAGCGGTCGTTGTCGAGGTAGTGGATGACGTTGAGACCCTCGGCCGAGGCGACCCGCGCTCCCGCCTCGGGCGTCAGCGTGTACCCCTCTTCCCCCGGCTCCTCCCCCTCCTGATGGGCCAGGTGCGTGTGCGTGTCCCCCGAGTACCAGCCCTCCTGGCTGAGGTCGATCCATCGATCGAGGACGAGGACGAAAGAGGTGTCGGAGGCAATCTCGTGAACCGCCGTGAGCGGCAGGTACTCGAATCCCTTCGAGACGTAGAACCGGGTCGTTCCGGCCGGAACGGTCACGAAGAACGAATCCCTCGCCGAGAAGTGGCCCCCGAAGCTGGTGTGGTAGACGCAGGCGGAGTCCGGGTACGGGCGGTACGACCCGTCGTCGCTGCCCCGGACCGATACGCGCGCGGTGATGCGGTGTCCCTCGTCATCCTCTAGGAAGCCGAGGACCTGGTGCGTGTCGCGCACGGCGGCAGAGGACCCCTGCGAGGCCACCAGAGCCGCCAGAAGCGGGAGGACCCAGGCCCGGCCCGCCCGCAAGCGTGTGATCCGCGAGCGATGCACGTCGGCTCCTTCGGAATCCCGGCAGCCGGGACCCCGTCAAAACTGCTAACCATACCCCAGATAATAGCTTATCACATCGGGAGGGGGAATGTCAAGAAGGCCGATGCCCGCCGCGCGGCGCCCGGAAGACTGAACCACGAAGCCCACAGAGAACACGAAGAACATCCCGTTACTCTCTCGGGACGGGTCGCACCGACCCGACCCGATCTGTGAGCCCTTCGTGTGCTTCGTGATCTTCGTGGTGAGAGGCCGTTGGATTGCCGGCCGCCTGCCGCGCACTCACGTCTTGGCCTTGTCGGCCCGCAGGCTCTCCTCGAAGCACCGAGCCGTCACGGGCATTTCCGCCCTGAGGATGTCGAGGAGGGCCTCGGCGTAGCGGCGGATTTCCCGCTGCGCGCCGCTCGCCAGGCGGAGTCCGAGGAAGTTCATCAGCGAGCGCGTGTTGACGGTCCAGAAGAATTCGGTGTAGATCGCAAGCGGAAGGACGGCCCTCGCGATTTCCCGCCGGGTCCCTCCCGCCACGAGGCGTTCGTAGGTATCGAAGCACCGGTCCAGCGCGCTCCGGTAGGACTCCAGGGCCTCCCCGTCGAGGTCGTCGGGCACGAAGCACTCTCTCTCGGCCACGCAGTACCGCAGGGACACCTCGTTGTAGGACGCGATCCGGTGCCGGAACCACTGCCTGGCGACGAAGATCGGGCACTTGACGTCGAACGTGAACACCGCGTGTTCGAACGGCGTGCCGTGGTTGTGCTTGAGCAGGTGTGCGAGCAGGCGTTCATCCGACGCTTCACCCTCGGCCACGGACCGCCAGCAGCGGCGGGCCGCCCTCACCACGGCCGCGTCTCCTCCCATCCGGTCCGCCAGCTTCACCCACCCGCGATCCAAAACCCTGATCTCCCTCACCACGCACGCTCCTCCTGCTCGGTCCCTTCCCACTCCGGCGGCCGCGCGCACGCCCGCGCGCATTCTACTCGACCTCGATCCGATGGACCTGCCCCAACTCGTCGAGAGGCCGATCGAAGCGCCTCTCGTTTCCGACCACCAGGACGGTCAGGCCGTCCGGGTACAGGTAGGATCGAGCGGCTTGCCATACGTCTTCGGCCGTGACCGCGCGTACGTTCTCCACCCACCGGTCCAGAAAATCCGCCGGGTAGCCGAGGTACTCCAGCCACGCCGCCTGTCGCGTGATCTTGGCCCTCGAATCGAACGCGAACACGAACTCGTTGATCCGCGCTTCCTTGGCCTTTGCCAGCTCTTCGTCCGTCGGTGGCCCTTCGACCATTCCCGAGATGATCCGGAGGATCAAATCGAGCACCTCCATCGTCGTGCCCGCGTCGGTCACGCAGGCGACTTCGAACAGCCCCGGCTCCTCCTCGGCCGTGAAACGGCTCCGGATCGAGTAGGCCAACCCGCGCTCCGATCGAACCTCGCGCGTCAGCCGGGAGAGGAACCCGCCGCCGCCGAGGAGGTAGTTCATCATCTCGACGGCGAACTCGTTGGGGTCGTGGTGCCGGTACCCCAGGTGGCCCACCTCCAGGTAAGACTGGCTGATGTCCCTCTCGATGTAGTTGACCGACGGGACGATGCGCGCCTGGACGCACGGCACGCACGGAGGCCCCGCGCTCGAGGGCGCCCAGTCTCCGAAATGACTCGTGACCTTCTCGAGCATCTCGGCCCGAGAGAGGTCCCCTGAGACGCTCGCGATGCAGTGGTCCGGCCGGAAGTGGCGGCCGTGGAAGGCCACCAGATCCTCGCGGGTGATGTTGGAGATGGTCTCTGCGGTCGCCATACCGGCCCAGGGGCTCCCCTCGCCGTAAACCCGCTTCCGGAACTCGGCCATCGCGACCGTGCCCGGCCGGTCGTACCGGCGCCGGATGTCCTCGAGCCGCTCCTCTTTGAAGAGCGCGATCCGGTCGGGGTCGAAGGCGGGACGCCGCAGCATGTCGGCCAGGATCGCCCACGCCTCGTCGACGTCCCTGGTGAGCGTCGAGAGCGAGACCGCCGCGTACGGACCGCGCATGTAGAGGTCGAGCTCGGCGGCCATCCGTCCGAGCGCCCCGTCGATCTGGTCGGCCGACCGATCGACCGTGCCTCCGTGCCGGACCCCCTGGCCGGTGAGGCGCGCCAACCCGGACTTTCCCTCCGGGTCGTACAGGCTGCCGGTCCTCAGGTAGAGGGTGAGTTCGACGATCGGGACCTCGTCATCCTCCAGCGCGTAGACCACCAGACCGTTGTCCAGGACCGCCCGCGTGGGCGTGGGCGGATCCCAGCGCAGCGGCTCGAACGTAAGCGCCCGGGGATGAATCGGCCACGCCGCGCCCGAAAAGAGCGCGATCCCGACGGCGAGGACCAAGAGACATCGGGGGATCCGGCGCACCTGTCAATTCTCCGTTCGTACGCGGCTGACTTCGAGGACCGCCACCGTGGAGTTTCCCGGGACCAGGTATCGGGCCGCCGTCTGCTGGATGTCGTCCGGCCCGATGGACTCGACGAGGTCGAGCCTGTCCTCCAGGTAGCGCCAGTCGCCCAACACGATCTCGTGGTAGGTCAGCGCCTCGGCCATGCCGCGGTTGTCGCGAAGGCCCCGCAGGAAGTCCGCCTCCAGGCGGCTCTTCGCCCGCCGGAGCTCCTCGGCGCTCACGGGCTCCCGGGCGAGCGCCTCCAGCTCCACCCAGAGGGCGGCCTCGACCTCCTCTGCGGTGTGGGGCCAGATGGGCCGGGCCGCGATCGTAAACAGGTTCGGGTACCGATCGCCGGGACCGATCCACGAGGCCAGGCCCATGGCGATGCGTTTCTCGACGAACAGGGCCCGGTTGAGCCGGGAGCCGTTGTCCCGAGTGAGGATCTCGATCAGGATCTCGAAGACCCGGTCCTCGGCGGTTCCCAGGGGCGGCTTGTGGAAACCCATGAACACCGCGGGCTCGGCCTGGCGCGAAAGCACGGCCCGGCGCGGCTCTGCCTGCGGGGGCTCGGGCGCGATGGCTCGGCCGGGAATCTCGCGGGCGGGGATGCGGCCGAACGTCGTCTCGGCCAGGGCAATCACACGCGCGGCGTCGAAGTCGCCCACCACGGCGGCCACGGCGTTCCCCGGCGAGTAGTAGGTCCCGTAGAAGGCCCTGGCATCGTCGGGGTCGACCGAGGCCAGGTCCTCCCCCCATCCCGGGACGGGTCTCCGGTACGGATGCACGGCGAAGGCCGCCGCCATATACTCCCGGTAGAGGCTCGCCTCCGGGTCGTTGTCGATGCGCGAGCGGTTCTCTTCGGCGCAGATGCGTCGCTCGACCTCGAACCTGCGCGGCACGCCATGGACCATCCGGTCCGCCTCGAGGACGGCCCAGAGGGGGAGGCGGTTGGCCGGCAGATCGACCTCGAAGGTCGTCAGGTCCGCGGTCGTGCTTGCGCTGAGCCGCACGGCGCCGTTGAGGTTGTAGATCTCATCCAGCTCTTCAACGATGAGGAGGCTGTCGAGCTGGGCCCTCGTCAGCTCGAGAACCCGGTCGAGGTCGCGGAGCGCCCCAGCCTCCCCCCCTCCTCTCGAACCGACGAGTCGATCGCGGCAGGAAGAGAGCGAGTCGATGCGCGCCCGGATCCCGACCTCGCGCTCGTAGTCGCGGGTCCCCACGATCCGGGTCCCGCGGAAGGCCAAATGCTCGTACAGGTGGGCCAGGCCGGTCTTGCCCTCCGGTTCATCGACCGAACCGACCTTGAAGCGGATGACGGCGCTCACCACGGGCGCCGCGCGCCTCTCCATAAGGATGAGCGTCATGCCGTTGGCGAGCCGGTGCTCGACGACGCGGCCCTCCAGCTCCTGCGCCCGGGCCTGGGATCCCCATGTCCCCAGGAGAACCAGGAGCGCGGCCGATATCCGGACGATTCTCCCCACACCCGCCGATCGCGACATATCCCTCACGCAGGCCCTCGGGGCGCCGAGCTCGATCCCAGCCGAGCCGGCCCCGCGCCCACTCTCCACGTGTGTGATGCGCGTCCAGAAGCCCTTCGGTGCGCATTCCAGGAATGCGCTCGCACGCGTCCCGCCCGCGCGCACGCGTCGCTCAACTATGCCACCGCGTTGGGGGGCCCGCAAGCGAAATGGGGATTGCGCTTCGCGAGGCGCACCCGGCCTCGCGGCCGCCGGTGGGTTATTCGAGGAGCAGCATTTTCCGCGACCGGGCGAGGTCCCCGGCCTCGAGGCGGTAGAAGTAGACGCCGCTCGACACGCGGCGCCCCCACCCGTCCGTCCCATCCCAAGCGACCTCCCACTCCCCCGCGGAGAGATACCGATCCACGAGCACGCGGACCCGTCGACCCTGAACGTCGTAGACCCCGAGGGTGAGCGGCCCCGGCGCGTCGCACTGGAATCGGATGGTGGTCAGAGGATTGAAGGGGTTGGGGAAGTTCTGCGCGAGGACGATCCGCGGATCCCCGACGGCGGTCTCGTCCGTTTCCGGGACCTCGATGTCCAGGGCCATGGCCACCGCCGCCAAAGCGTCCACCTTTCCGGCCCCCCACCGGTCGTTGGGCACCGGACCCGTGAAGCAATCCCCGACCGCCGACCCGCAAAGTACGAACTTGGCCCCGGAGTGACCGAGCGCGGGATTGGCCTGGAGGACGAGCGCCGCCACCCCCGCCGCGTGCGCGGCCGACGCCGAGGTTCCGCCGAAGCTGGTGTAGGTTCCCGTAACCGCCCGGGGCAGCGCGCCGCTCTGGCAGGTGCGGATGTCGACGTTCCCCGGGGCGACGAGATCGACCACCGAGCGACCGTCGAGCCTCGGGCCCTGACCGCTGAAGCGGCTCAGGCGGCCCGGCTCCAGCCCCAGGTTTCTTGAGGCATAGGAGCCGACCGTGATGGCGCTGTCGGCGTTGGCCGGCCAGGTCACGGTGCCCCGGTCGGCGAGCGCGTCCAGGAAGATCGTGCCCCCGGACCAGCTCGTCCGGTCGTCGCTCACGTACCCGTCCACCTGTACCGAACCCGCCGGATTCTGGATCTCGATCTCCCAGATGCCGCCCAGGCCCTCCCCTCCCTCGATGGAGAAGAACATCCCCACGGTTCCCCGGGGGGAGACCCCCCGGTGCGACCAGTAGCGAATTCCCCCGGACGTCTGGGCCCCGGCGCCGGAGAGGACGACGGAGGTGTGACCCGGGCTCCGGATCCGGATCGTCAGGTCGTGATCCGGCGCTCTCCACAGCACCGACCCCCAGATCACGCGGGTCCCTTCGTTTTCCGGACACCGCATCCGGATCTCTTCGGGGTCCCCGGAGGTGACCTCGGTTCGGAAGTGCTTCGCGCTGCCGGCCAGGTTGCCGGCCGCCACCAGCTGCACCGGACCCTTCGCCGCGGCAAGATCGATCATGCGCTCGACGTTGGAGGAACCGTCCATGTAGTCCCAGACCCAGTTGGCCAGCTCGTAGAGCATGACGTCGGCGCCCTCGTCCAGCGCCCACAGGATGAGCTGGCCGAGGTCGGCGCCTCCGAAGGCGTCGGCCATCAGCAGCTCGGCGTCCGGGGCCACCCCCGCGAGGAGCCGGCCCGGCCGCTCACCGGCCAGAATCCCGGCGACGCAGGTGCCGTGTCCGAGCGCGTCGCGCTCGGTGAGGATGAGATCCCGTCCTCTCCGCCTCTCCTTCGATCCCGGGTCCAGGACCGCCCGGACTTTGCAGGTCTTGAGCGCAACCAGGCGCTCGCCCGGATCCAGCGTGTTGTCGCCGTTGGTGTCCAGCACCAGGAAGACCGGTTCGCCGAAGGTGGGATCCCGTTCGGAGAATGCCCAGGCCACCCCCGCCTCGCGCGCTCCTGTGCCGTTGAGGTCGCGGTAGAGCCAGTCCCGGTCGACCTCGAACTCTCCCAGCCGGTTGGGCACCAGGCCATGCGCGTCCTCGACCTTGCCGTCCCAGAACCTCAGAACCTCGTCCGGCCCCACCAGGCCGTCGCCGTTGAAGTCGGCCCCGTCGATGCCCGCTTCGAACCTGTGCGTCCGGTTCACGTCCACCCAGGCCACCGTATCCCCGTCCGCAAACCAGAAGGCGGGATGGTAGAGATCGATCCCCGTATCGAAGTCGGCGATGAGCCTCCCCCGACCGGTGAGTGGGTGTCCGTCCGGCCCTCGCACGTCCCAGGCGGCGGCGGCCCGGACCTCGGCCCGGCTCACATCCATACACGGCACAAGACCCGGCCGCCAGACGCTCTCGGCCCACTCCAGGTCGGCCAGATCGGCGAGGCGGGCCAGACCGGCGGGGTCGGCCTGGGCGCGGTAGATGGACCCGAGGTGCTGGATCGAGCCCTCGGCCCTCTCCAGGTGAATGCCCATGGCCTCGAGTTCACAGACGCGATCATCGCTCAGGGAATCTCTAAACCGAAGGGAGAGAGAGATCGGGGATCGAGAGTGTTTGGAGACCGAATCCGCATCGGACGCCGCTTCCGCCGCGAGGTAGGAGAGCGCGGGGGCCAGGCGCAACGGGTCCGCGCACGCCGGCGCTGCAGCCAGATATCCCGCGACGAGACCGACAAGGGCGCTCGCCACTACATACCCTGTTCGCCGGCGGATGCTCATTCGATTCTGTCTCCGACCACCCCCCCAAGACGCGCGAGGGGCAGGCCCCGTTGTGGCCCGCCCCCAAGTTCGAACAGCGCGGCCGGCGCCCTCGATGAGCGCGCCGCGCGCTGTACCGGTCCACTTCGACGCTACCCATGATACCACAGGTTCGGCGTCGGGTCAAGCGCCAACTCCTCACAGGACAGCAATTTGCAGGCGCCCCGATCCGGGCGGTGGGCGTCTGGATCGCCGGATTCTCACCAGGATCGGTCAACGAACCCCACGCCCGTTCTCTGGGGAAGAAGGAAGGTCGGAGAAGAGGAGAGGCGTCATTCTGGAAAGAGCGGGAGTCCCTTGGCGACGCGACGCCCGACGTCGACCCGCGATCGCCGTCGAACTTGCGGGCCGGACGCCCGGCTTGCGCGCGGACTACTGGATGTAGCCCAGGGCCTTCAGTCTTTCCCGATCGTAGGCGTCGAGCTCGCCGCCCTCTTCGGACAACGCGCCGGTCGTGAGCCGCGCGGCCCTCGGGGCCAGCATGGCCGCCAACGCATCTCGGATCTCCCCGAACGCGTCGGCCTCATCGACCCGTTCCTCGGGGTCCCGCTCCAGGTCGAAGAGTCTCAGATCCGTGCCCCCGCGCACATCCTTCCGGATGAGCTTCCACCGGCCCTGGCGGACCGAGTACAGGAACGGCGGCCGCTCGGAGAAGACGGGGCGGTCCGGCGGAACCCGGTCCACGGGGCCGAACACGTCGACGCCCTCGACGCCCTCGGGGACCGAAACACCGGCCACCGAGAGGATCGAGGGCACGAGGTCGACCCCCGAGACCGGCTCCTGCGGGCGCGAGCCGGCCAGGAGCTGCCCGGGCATCTTGACGATGAGGGGCACCCGGATGAGCTCGTCGTAGAGCGACTGACCGTGAAACCACCCGCCGTGATCGTAGAACTCCTCGCCGTGGTCGGCCGTGACCACGATCAGCGAGCCCTCGTAGAGCCCCATCTCCCGCAGGCGCTTCAGGAATCCGTCGATCAAGGAATCCACGTAGCCGATTTCCCCGTCGTAGAGCGCGATCATGTTCTGCCGTTCGCGCTCCGGGAGAGCCGCGCGGCCGGCCGGCATGGCCTCCCAGTCCCGGAACCCCTGGTCCACGTCCGCACGCTCTAGCGGCGGCATGCGCACGGGCGAGCCGTCGTAATCCGGATCGAACACCCGGTCGTAGGGTGCCGGCGGCCCGTAGGGAGAGTGCGGCTCCATCAGATGGACATAGAGGAAGAAGGGGCGGGACCGGTGCGCCTCGACCCAGACTTCGGCTTCCCGGAGCACGACGGGACCCCAGAAGTAGGACCCTCTCAAGAAGCGCATGGCGATCCGCTCGACGGCCGTCTGCAGCCGGAAGCACCAGAAGGGCTTGGGCCGGGGATGGCGGTGGTGAAACCCGCGGTCGAAACCGCCGCCGATATCCACGATGGCGTTGCCGAAGGAGGCCCCGCACGCGTACCCGGCCCGGCCCAGCGCCTCGGCCAGCGTGGCCCGCTCCCGGGGCAGCCGATCGCCCCCCCCGAGCACCCCGTGCGTGCTAGGACTCACACCCGTGAAGAGGGAGGCGATCGACGGGATGGTCCAGTTGGATGCGCTGAACGCGTGCTCGAACGTGACGGCCTCGTCCATCAGGTGGTCCAGGGCCAGGCTGGTCCTGCGATCGTAGCCGTAGCCCGAGACGTGGTCCTGGCGCAGCGCATCCACGAGGATGAGGATCACGTTGGGATGCGCGCGCCCCTGGCCGTCGGCCGCCGGGGGCGGAGCCGGCCTGTCCCGGACGGCTCGGACGACGCCGAAGCCGGCCAGGGAGATGACGATCAGTACGGGCACGGCAATCAGGACGGAAAACGCCGGCCGGATCCTGTCGAGAATGCGATTCCCCGCGCGCACCCGGCCGAGGAGCGCGTAGAGGCCCAGCCCCCCCACCGCCATCGCGGCCACGAGAAGTCCGTTGATGAGGAGCCCCATGGCCGACGCCGCCGGAGGCATACCCGACTGGGAGTTCAGGCGAAACCCGACGAGGAGATACAGGAGCCAGACGAAGTGGAAGGAGAGGGGCCAACGCAGCCCCCCCGCTCTCCGTCCGGACGGGCCGACGGCCAGGATCGCACACCAGATGAGCGCGAACGCGAGCCCCACGATCGCCCCCAGGGCGGCGTAGAGCCCGATCGAGTAGACGAGCTCCAGCGCGCCCCGCCCGGAGAGCCTGAAGTGGAAGAGCAGGTGCTCTGCGGCCCCCGCCACCCCTCCCATCAGAAGTCCGCCGGCGACCGAGGCACCTGCCCGATCGCGAGTCGTTCGCGCCGCCATGGGTTCCCGCCTCCGAGGGTTTCGCCCGACTACGGGGCCATGGTAGGTGTCGACTCCGCCCGGTGTCAAGGAAGGCCGCGCGATCCTCGAGGGTGCGCGGCCAAGCCACACGCCGGCCGGTCCCGGAGCGCCGCCTGACGTGCGGACCCCGTACACCCGTCAATCACTGAATGTAGCCCAGCGCCCTCAGCTGCGCCTCGTGGTAGGGGTCCCGACCGGTCCGGTCGGGTTGTTGTGTGAGCGCCGTCGCGCGGGCGGCGCGGGCGGCGAGCACGGGGGCGAGGCGCGCGAGCACGTCCGGACGCGCCTCGGCCAAGTTCGCCGTCTCGCCCGGATCCTGCCCCAGGTCAAACAGCCGCAGATCCGTGACTCCCCCCACGTCTCTCCGGATCAGCTTCCACCGACCCTGGCGCACCGAGTAGAAGTACGGCGGGCGCTCGGACAGGATCGCGCGCTGCGCACCGGACGCAGCCGGCGGACCGAGCACGTCGACGCCCTCCATCTCCGGGGGCACCGGAAGATCCAGGATGGAGAGGATCGAGGGCGCCAGATCGACGCCCCAAACGGGATCGGACCGCCGCGTGCCCCCCCGCGTCTGACCCGGGAGCTTGACGATGAGGGGGACGCCCAGGACCTCGTCGTAGAGCGAGCTGCCGTGGAACCACCCCCCGTGCTCGAAGAACTCCTCCCCGTGGTCGGCCGTCACCACCACCAGGGTCCCGTCGTACTTCCCCGAGCGACGGAGGCGATCGAGAAAGCGCCCCACCACCAAGTCGACGTACACGATCTCGCCGTCGTAGCGGGCCACCATGTTCCGCCGCTGCATCTCCGGGAGCGCCGCTCGGGTGGGCCCGAGGGCTTCCCAATCCCGAAACCCGTGGGCGGTCGGAGCCCGTTCGAGCGGGGGCTCCCGCACGGGCGGGCCCGGGTACGCAGGGTCGAAGAGTCGGTCGTAGGGCGCCGGTGGAACGTACGGGGAGTGGGGTTCCATCAGGTGCACGTAGGCGAAGAAGGGCCGGGGTCGTCGGTCCGTGATCCAGCGTTCGACTTCGGCCAGCATGACGTCCGCGCGATTGTAGTCCGGTCCCCGGACCAGCCTCATCGCAAGCCGCTCGACGGCGGTCAGCAACCGGTAGCACCAGAACGGCTTGCCCGGCGGGTACCGGTAGTCGAACCCCCTCTCGAAACCGCCCCCCTCCATCACGGCGTTGACGAAGAAGGCGCCCGATCGGTACCCGGCCTCGCCCAGGACCTCGGCCAGCGTCCGCAGATCGCCCGGCAGCGGCACGCCGCTGGCGAGACTGCCGTGGGTGGCGGGGGCCGTCCCCGTGAGAACCGACGCCACCGACGGGACCGTCCAGTTGGACGGTGCCTGGGCGTTCTCGAAGGTCACGGCGTCCGCCATCAGACGGTCGAGGGCGGGGCTCGTCCGGCGCCCGTAGCCGTAGCCGGAGAGGTGGTCCCTGCGCAGGGCGTCGATGAGGAGGATAAGAACGTTGGGCCGACTCGAGATCTCGGCGCCGACGGCCGTCCGCGGCGCGGTCATGTCCCGCAGGCTCACGACCGCCGCGGACCCAAGGGCCGCCGCCAGAACGAGCACGGGAACCACCAGAAACGCGGGAAACCACGCTCGCAGGGCACCGGCCACCCTCGCCCTCATCGCCGGATCCACCCGTTCCAGCGATCGGGCCAACCCCACCGCGAGAGCGCCGACTCCCACGACGAGGAGGCCGTTGAGCAGGAGCCCCCAGGGAGAGAACACGCTCGGCGCGCGCGTCCAGGCGTTCACGTAGAATCCTGAGAGCAGCAGCAGGAAGACGGAGACGTGAGTGGAGACCGCACTGGTGAAAGCGCCGGCCGGGTCGGCGCCCGGATGCCGGCCGCCCATCGCGGCCCACAGCGCCGCAAGTCCCAGACCCGCCAGCGAGCCCAGCGCCCCGTAGAGACCGAGCGCGTAGAGAGCATCCACAAGACCGGTCGCGGGCCAACGCGCGTGGAGGCTCAGGTGCTCCAGTCCGCCGGCCACCGCGCCGACCGCCAGGCCGACCCCGACGGCCAACCCGGCGTGCTGCCGGACAGCTGTTCCTCTCGTCATGCCGTGAGCCCGATCGTGGAGGCGTGCGCCCGGGTCCGCCGGGACTCGCCCAGGCCCACGACGGACGTTCGACCATCTGGGAACATTCCCTAGATCGGTCGGCGGACCGTGGATCTGTAGGCGGGAGGCGGTGGACGGAGAAGGGAGATCTCGATTTCTCTCCTGCGGGGTGAGCTACGACCCGAAGGGATCCTCCCGATCGAAATCGGGCAGGAAGCGGCCGTCGATCTGTTCCAGGTCTTGGAACCACCCTTCCGAGAACCCGAGGGCGCGGGCCGTCATCACGGCGCGCTCGTACTCCGTGGGCCGGAGCCGACGGCGGATCCCGCGGATCCGGGCGGCCAGGAAGGACGGTTGGTACTGGGCCATGAGGCTGAGGGCGATGTCGGTCGAGACGCTCTCGGCCAGGAGGGCGAGGGCCCGGTCGGTCCGGGCGAGGTTCTCTGGAAGCACGAGATGCCTCACGATCATGCCCCGGACGGCCACCCCGTCTCTGACCTCGAGTCGGCCCACCTGCCGGCGCATCTCGACGATCGCCGCCAGCGCGTGTTCGACGTAGCGCGGCGCCGAGGAGAAGCGTTCGGCGGCCTCGTTGGTCCCGTACTTGAAGTCCGGCAGATAGACATCGACGACGCCCTCGAGGCGCTCGAGGACCTCCACCGATTCGTACCCGCCCGTGTTGTAGACAATCGGGATCCTGAGACCCAGCCCTCGAGCGGCGGCGAGGGACTGGAGGATCGCGGGCAGATGCGGGGTGGGCGTCACGAGGTTGACGTTGACGCACCCCTTCTCCTGGAGGCGGATGAACTCCGCCGCCAGCGCGTCGGGTGTGGTGAACTCGCCGAGCCGACCCTGCGAGATCTGGTGGTTCTGGCAGAACACGCAGCGGAGCGTGCAGCCCGAGAAGAAGACGGCCCCGGAACCGCCGCTGCCGACCAGCGGAGGTTCTTCTCCCCGATGGACGACGGCCTTGGCGACCTTGGGCTCGGGACCCAGGTTGCAGAAGCCCATCTCGCCCCCGGGGCGATCCACGCCGCAGGCTCGGGGACAAAGCCTGCAAGATCTCTGTAAAGCATGCAGCACGCGTGTCCGATACTCAAGGTCAGCGTTCGTCATGTCTTGCCCCCCCCGGGATTACGGATAGGAATTTCGTTGACACGCCATCCTGGGGTTCCGTAGCATGCTACCACTTGGGCTGGGGTCTTACAAACCCTTCCCAACCGGGGACCCGGCCACTGCGGATGTCAGGGAGGTTCCGAGCCGGGCCCTCTTGTTTTCGAGAACACCTCAACCGAGGAGGCTGGAAATGGGTCGCTCGCTAGCAACTGGACTGCTCGTGGTGTTGATGCTCGCGCCGGCAGTGGCGGTCGCCGATCAACCGGGGGCCTTCCGCGGCGACGTGAGCGCGTTCGGGATGGGCAACACGGGGGTCGCCGTGCCCGAGAGGGGCTGCCTGTGGATCTACAACCCCGCCCTCCTCAACACCATCGCTTTCGATCTCTGCATTCCGAGCGTGGACTTCGGCGCCAACGTCAAGACCTTCGAGCTGTTCGACTTTCTGGACAAGCGCTGGGAGGACTTCCGTGATTTCGACACCCTGCCCGCCTCCGAGCAGAGCGACCTCATCGACGACGCAGGCGAGTATGTGCGGAAGCCTCTGGGCTTCCGTACGGCCCCCCTGCTGGGGCTGGCCGCCCGCAACTTCGGCGGCGCCCTCTACGCCAACACCCGCACCTTCGTCATCGTCCGTCCGGGCCGGATGTTGCCCTCGCCACAGGTCCCGGAGGTGGACGGTCTCTTTCAGACCGACGTCGTCGTCCAGCTGGGAACCGCAGGGCTGGCCTTCCACCCGCTGTCCTTGGGAATCAGTATCCGCTACGTCAACCGCTCTCTGAAGTACGTGGCCGACATCGATCCGGAGAACCTGGATGACGTGGTGGACACCCTCACCGACGACCTCGACCACTACCACGGCTGGGCCGTCGACATCGGCGCGTACTACCCGCTGGGCATCTGGAACGTGACGTTGGGCGCCAACTTCCGCAACATCCTCGGCAAGATCCAGATCCCGGGACCGGACCCGGCCGACCCGACCGAGGACAAGGGGAGCGACGAGTTCTACCGGAACCTGGTGGTCGGCGCCGCCTGGCGGCCGTTCCCCAGGCTTCTTCTGGCCGCCGACATCCAGGACCTCCTGAACCAGACCGAGCTGGCCTTCGGCGACCAGATCCAGGTCGGCGCGGAGCTGGACATGGTGGTGCCCAAGTTCCGGATCGGGATGTTCCGCGGGGAGGTCACCTACGGGATCGGTGTCAACCTGTTCCTCTTCAAGATCGACTTTGCGACCTACCAGCCGATCTACGATTTCGCCAGCCTGACCGACGAGGAGGAGCGAGTCTACGTCGGCCAGGTGAAGTTCGGCTGGTAGCGGGCCGCGACGGACGGGAGTTGAATTCACGAGAGCGGGGAGCCCACGCCTGGGCTCCCCGTTTTTCTTGATTCTCGCCCCCCGGGGGGCGGCATCTCGCGCCGGCCTACCGCGCAGCGGCGACCTGTCCCATGATCTTGTAGACGAGCTTGGCGGCGAAAAAGTCGGGGGCGATGAGACCCGGGATCGGTGAGAGCTCAACCAGGTCGAAGGCCACGATTCTCGACGCGCTTGCGAGCGCACGCACAAGCGCCATCCCGTCGTCCCAGCTGAGTCCCCCGGGCTCCGGCGTTCCGACCGCGGGCATGACGCCGGGATCGAACACGTCGAGATCGACCGAGAGGTAGACGGGTCGGTTCTCCAGGCGGGAGATCAAGGGTCCGATCCAGTCCTTCCCCGACCGGACCTCCCGGGCATACGTGAGGGCCCAGTCCCGCCCCCGCAGAAACTCGGCCTCCTCCGCGGACAGGCTGCGCACCCCCACCTGGACGACCGGGCACAGTTCCGAAATCCGGCGCGTCGAGCACGCGTGACTGTAGGGCGACCCGCGGTAGGCGTCGCGCAGGTCCGCGTGGGCATCGAGGACCAGGGTCACAAGATCCGGATTCCGCTCGACCGCGGCGCGGACGGCCCCGACCGAGACCGTATGCTCGCCCCCCAGGAGCACCGGGATCTTGTCGGCCGCCACGAGCTCGGCCACCGCGCGCCGGACCCGCTCGACCATGTCGCCCGGTCCCGTGGCGCACGCCTCGAGGGGCGGGCGGGTGTGAATGCCCACATCGGCGACCTCGGCGCCCAGATCCTCGTCCCACAGCTCCATCTCCCGGGAGGCCCGGAGGATGGCGTCGGGACCGGCCCGCGTGCCTCCGACGAAGGTCGTAGTCTGCTCGTAGGGGACCGGGAGGACGACGAAGCGGGAGGTGTCGAGCCGCGAGCGCCCGGCGTCGAGGGCGCCGAATCCGTAGGGCTCGGGCTGGACCGGATCGGTGGACAACGCGACGCGCTCCCCTGTGGCCTGAGGCTACGGCAGCAGGACGACGGCGGCCACCACCGTAGTCCAAAGCCCGTTCTTGTCGCCCACCGCCGACTGAACCACGGTGCGGGTGCGGACGATCTGTCCGGGCAAACGCCAGATGTCCTTTTCCTCGTTGTAGCTTGTGTCGGGATCGAAGCCCTCGACGCCGAGAATCGTGGCCAGCATGTGGGCCGCCAGATCCTCTGCGTAGTCGCCCGCAATCTGCTCGGTCTCGCCGAAGCTGTGGTGTTCCGAGAGGTAGCCGTACCGCGAAGGGTCGCGCGGCACGGCGATCCCCACGGCGGCGGCCAGCAGACGGTGCGGCTCGTTCGACGCGTTCTCGCTCATCACGACGTGCGCGATCTGTCCGGGCTTGAGACACTCCAGGCCCCGCTGCTTCGAGACCACCTTGCAGTTGGGGGGGAAGATGCTGGAGACCCGAACCAGATTCAGGCTGGCGATTCCCGCGTTTCTCAGAGCGATCTCGAAACTGGTCAGCTTCTGGCGGTGCTTCCCGACCCCCTTGGTCAAGAAGGCCTGGCTTGGAACGTACGTGAGCAGGCTTGCCTTTGCACGTCGCGTCTGAGCGCCCATGGTTGGATCCCTCCGTCAGGTCCGTTCTTCACGGGACCGGAGGCACATCTTAGGACCGGGGGGGCGCCCTGTCAACCTCGCTCCTCAGCCGGCCCCCGCGGGCCCTACAGACGGACGCTCAACCCCGCCAGGTAGCTGCGGATAGGCGCCAGGTTGCGCTCGATGGGGGCGAAATGGTACTGGAGGAGGTTCTCCACGCGGAAGGTCAGGGTGACGGACCCGACGGCCAGCGAGGATCTCAGGTTCACCAGGTACAGGGGAACCCTCTCGTCCTGGGGGTACGCGGCCACCGTGTCGATGCGGGACTGGTACCGGAAGTCGCCCCCCAGCCGGAGAGACCCGATCTCGACGTCCAGGGCTGCGGCCAGGCTGTGGTTCGGGCGGTACATGAGGGGCTCGCCGGTGTCGCGGTTGACGGGGTCCTGGTAGCAGTAGGCCAGCCGTCCCGAGAGCCGGTCCGCCAGGCGGGCGCCCATTTCCAGGTCCAACCCGCGAACGCGGGCCCGGTGGGTATTGGCGAAGCGGAACGCGGCCGCGGCCGGATCCCGCTCGATCTGGACGAGATCCCGGTACCGGTTCTCGAAGACGGCGGCCTGGAGCGTGGCCCGGCGCCCGAGGGCCACCAAACATCCCACCTCTGAGGACCATACGCTTTCGGCGCCCAGGTCCGGGTTGGGCACGATGCCGATCCCGCCCACGGTCGCCCGTGTGAACCGCTCGGCCAGCGACGGCGCCCGGAATCCTCGGGCCAGCGACATCCTGAGCGACATCCACCGGCTGGGCCGCCACACGGCCGCCAGTTTCGGACTGAGCTGGGTTTCGTCCCGGCCGTCCCGCACGTACGAACCATCCCAGCGAGCCCCCAGCGCGACCCGGAACCGGCCCGTCAGCCCAACCTCATCCTGGACGTACGCGGACAATCCCCGGGCCCGGCGGTCTCCGAACAGGCTGGACTCCAGGCGGCTCGTTTCCAGTTCCAGGCCCGACACGAGCGTATGCCGCTCGCCGGCGGCCCGGTGAACCCGCGCCTCCCACCAGAACCGGGAGGCGTTGGAGAAATGATCCCCGTCGTGGAAGTAATCGTCCCACTCGGTCCGATACCAGGCGGGCCGCAGGACGACGACCGTCCGGGCGTCCGGCGTCCAGGAGAGTTCCCCGGCTAGGTTCACCTTGTCGGAGACGACCCGGTCGCCCCTCGAATCGGGTCTGACCTGGAGCGCGTAATCCTGACCCCGCCATTCCTGGAAGTAACCGTAGGCCTCGCGCGCGGCCCACGCGTACAGGTCGGCCCGGAGCCGGGGAGAGAGCTCCGACTCCACCCGGGCGGTGGCCCTCCACCGACGGTCTTCGTTGTTCTGGCGGTAGCCCTGCGAATGACGCTCGGCCACTCCCATCACGACGCCCACGCGTCTCGCGCGCGCCGAGTACACGCCGTCGATGCCGCTGATGTACTGCCGTCCCGAGGTCCATCGCCACTCGGGGTAGCGCGGTCGGGAGTACCAGCCGCCGTGGAAAGCGATCCGGCCGCCGGGCCTGTGGGAAGGCGCCCGCGTGATGATGTTGATCACGCCCCCGAGGGCGTTCGAGCCGTAAAGGGCCGAGCTGGCCCCCTTGACGACCTCGACTCTCTCGACCTCCCAGAGCGGGAGGGCGTCCCAGTTGATGCCCCCCGTGTCCCCCGTGATGGCCGGAATCCCGTCGATGAGGAGGAGCACGCGGCTCCCGGCGCCCCGGTTGAACCCGGTCGAGCCCCGGATGCTGACCTGGCCGAACCGGAGGTCCACCCCCGAAACCATGGGCAGCACTTCCTCGATGGAGATGGCCGCCCTCTCCTCCAAGGTTTCTCTCTCCAGGACCGACACGCTGCCGGGCGCCTCGGCCAGCCTCTGCCCGATCTTGCCGGCGGAGACCACGACCTCGGACAGCGGGATCGTGGTTTCGGCCAGAGAGACGTCGGCGACGCACGTCTCCCCCACCCGGATGTCCACCGCCAGGGTCTCGGCGGCGTACCCAACGTGGGAAAACTCGACGCGGTAGGACCCCGCCCGAACGCCTTCCAGGAAGTAGAACCCCCGGCTCGATGCAGCCGTCCCGAGCACGGTCTCGAGGAACACGATGTTGGCGCCCGGCAGAGGCCGGTCTGTTTCTGCTGAACGGACCGTTCCCTCGATGCGTCCGGCGACGGCATCGGCCGCGCCGGCGACGGCCGGACCCAGCCCGACCCCGACGCAGACGGCCAGACACCCCGCGCGCAGGAGAAACATCGACCGGTCCCTCACTCTCTCCGGGAACATCCCCCCGCCCCGAGTGCCTTGGG
>Ga0180438_10004612_pt1 | contig 19735 bp, 21 predicted proteins | sample SS_ome_12_FD_132455 | JGI IMG/M metagenome (GOLD analysis project Ga0180438, IMG submission 132455) | Hypersaline lake sediment archaeal communities from the Salton Sea, California, USA - SS_3_D_2 metaG | ecosystem: Environmental > Aquatic > Non-marine Saline and Alkaline > Hypersaline >... | reverse complement strand
TTAGGAGAAGAGTTGCCACTCGGTGGCGCCGCAATTGGTTCACCTGTTCATTAAACCAAAAAAAAATATTTTTTTTTTTATTTACTTTCAAATAACTAAAAGGATGAGTAAAGATGAAGGTTTTAATAAGTATACGTTCACCTGAAGAGTTAAGCTCTTGTATGGAGGGTGGAGCAGATATTATTGATTTAAAAAATCCCAATGAGGGGTCTCTTGGCGCAGCAGCTCCAGGTTTTATCAAAGAAGTAAAAAAGAAAGCCGGAAACTATCCCGTTAGTGCTGCAATTGGAGACATGCCTAATTTACCGGGAACTGCAGCATTAGCTGCTTTAGGTGCTGCTGTATCTGGAGCAGATTATGTAAAAGTAGGATTATATGGGACTCATACTGAAGAAGAATGTATTGCGTTAATGAGTGAGGTTGTAAAAGCAGTAAGAGAGCAAAATTCCGATATAATTATCGTGGGCGCAGGATTTGCTGATGCTGAATCATATGGTGGAATTAATCCTATGAAAATCCCAAAAATTATTAAAGCTGCAGGTGCAGATATTGCAATGTTGGATACTAAGAATAAAAAAGGGAAAAGATTATTTGATTTTTTAACTTTAAAGAAGTTAAAGCAGTTTGTTGATGAATCTCATCGGTTAGGATTAAAAGCTGCGCTCGCTGGCTCATTACGTGGCGAAGACTTACAAACAATATATAATTTAGGTGCTGATGTAACTGGTTTTAGAGGTGCAGCTTGTAGCCAGAATGATAGAAAGAATGGCGAAATCACTAAAGAGCGTGTCCAGAAGTTAATGAATATCGCTAAAAATCTAAATCTGCATTCTAAAACTTCAACTAAAAAACAACTTGTCCAAAGTTAATAATTTTTCTCCCACTTATTTTTATACCATTTTCTATTCGATTTTTGAAGCTAAGCTTATGTTCAGATAGGATTCGTTGACATTTTTATTTGAAAAAGCGTTATGAATAATAGTGCATAACGGCCCTCTCGATCTCCTTTAAAATCAACAACAACTTTAAATCTAATTTTTGATTATGAATAATTAGTTATTATTTTTTGAATAGATATTCATAAAAAATAATATCGCATTAAAAATTGACTAATTAAAAAAAAAGAGATAAAAAGATATGTCGACGGTAAGTCTTAAACATATTATGAAGAACTGCTATGCTTGCAAAACATGTGAACTAGTATGTTCTTATCATCACACTGGGTCATTCCAACCTTCAAAATCTAGTATTTCTGTTGAAAGAGATCATATTAACGGAGTATGGAAGTGGACAGTAAATGATTCATGCGATTTATGTGCAAATGAGGCTGAACCTTTATGTGTGAAATTTTGCTATTATGATGCAATAGTAATTGACGGAGGGGATGAATAAAAATGCCTGAATTCAATATCACAGGAGGAATCACTGGAAAGATCCTTCGTGTAGATTTAGATGCTGGAAAAACAAGAGTAGAAGACAATGTTTACAGTAAACGTTGGATTGGTGGTCGTGCTATTCAAAGTTGGATTTTACTTAATGAAACAAAACCAGATACGAAATGGTCAGATCCAGAAAACTTATTGATGTTCGGAGCGGGACCCTTTGTAGGTACCCTTATACCTGCTACATGCAGAACCACACTTGATACAATACATGCATTCAATAACGGTAAAGGATCTTCTAACTTAGGAGGTCATTTTAGTCCTCAAGTTAAATATGCGGGTTTTGATCATATTATTATTAAAGGGAAATCTGATAAACCAGTATATTTGTACGTATCAGATGGAAAAGGTGAAATTCGGGATGCGTCTCATCTCTGGGGTAAAACAACCTATGAAACTGAAGAAACATTGAAGAAAGAATTAAATGATAATAAAATTTCGGTCGCTTGTATCGGTCCCTCTGGGGAGAATTTAGTACGTGGCTCAGCAGTAATAGTTGATTGTGCTAGAGCTGCTGGAGGCTCTGGAATGGGATGTATTATGGGTGACAAAAAACTCAAAGCTATTGTTGCTCGAGGTCATGGAGCAGTGAAGGTAGCTAAACCAGATAAGTTTATGGAAAACGTAGAGAAAGCTTTTAAAAAAATCATGTCTCAACCAACAGCTAAATTTTTTAGACGAGTTACTCTTGCTGGAATGGTTTACAATGATAAAGAGCAATTTGATGCACTTTTTGAAATGATGCATACTACAAGAAATGCTCAAGATGTTCATTGGACTCGAGAACAACGTGCAAAAATGTTAGGCAAAGAAGGAGTTCCAAAATATCAAACCAAAGTCCAAGCATGCGCTATTTGCCCTGTTGGATGTCAACCATATTCTGAAATCAAAGAAGGTAAATATGCTGGTACCAAGGGTTTAGGTTGGTGGATTAATGGATGTCTTTGGAACGCTAAGATGGATATCACCGATCCTGATGGAGGTCTTCGCTATTATTTGAGAGCAAATCAATTAGGTTTGGATGGAGATGACAGCTCTGTAGCAATGGCTTGGGCATTTGAAGCTTATGAAAAGGGATTGCTCACTAAAGAAGATACGGATGGTTTAGAACTTACATGGGGAAACACAGAAGCTGCTTTAGCCTTACAAGAGAAAGTTGCTCGACGGGAAGGTTTTGGTGACTTTTTAGCTGATGGTGTAGTCGCAGCTGCTAAAAAATTAGGAAAAGGTTCGGAGAGCTTTGCAATACACCAGAAAGGACAAGATTCTTTAGATCCATATCGATTGGCAAAGTGTTGGTCCTTAGCATGTGCTACATCACCTATTGCAGGAAGACATATGCGAGGTTCATTAAATGTAGATCAAGCATTTGGTCCTAAAGGAGTCAAATTCAATCCATTTTCGTATGAAGCAGCCCCACCAATGGTATTCTGGGAATTAAGAAGTAAAGAAATAGAAGATACACTAGGAATTTGTGTTTATGTTGGCACATGGTCAGGTGTGTATGCTCTTGAACCCTCTGATTACGTCGATTTAATGGATGTAACTTTAGGTATACAAATTTCTGAAGATGATTTAATGCTTCAAGGTCAAAGAAGCTATAACTTAGAAAAAGCATTCAATACAATCCATGTTGGATTTAAAAGAGAAGACGATTTACCACATCGTAGATTTTTTGAAGATCCAATCCTTTCAGGTCCACAGAAAGGAGTAAAATTAGATATGGCAAAATTCAACGGAATGTTAGACGCATTTTACGAACTTCATGGCTGGGATCAAAAAACTGGTTGGCAAACAAGAGAGGGTCTTGAAAAGTTAGGTATGAGTGATGTCGCTAAAATGTTAGCTGATGCTGGCAGATTAATTGAATAATCATTTTTTTTTATTTTTTATTTTGTTGAGAAGTGTGAATATGGTTAAATTTCTTTTATTAATTTAATTTCTTTTCAAATAGAATTACTTGTACTTGTTCATTATCCCAATATGAGAATCCAATGTTTTTTAATTTCTCTACAACTTCAATTTGACAAAAAACTTCTATATTTTTGATATTATGAGAGGAAATCTTCCGCGACAAGACATTTTGAATTAAATAAAAAGCTTCTTGGTGGTCTCCATATACTATTAACCAAACTTCATCATTCTCAGGAGATTCATCACCGTTTTCACTTTGAGCATTAATTTTATGTAGAATAGCATTATTACTCCGAAACCAGCTAGAATTACGATTTTTAAGGTGATTTAACGGTACAAAAGACCATCCAATACACACTTCATCACCAGGGCCAATATCAATAGTCTTATAAAATTCTTTTGCTTTGTTTAGACCAATTTCCTCTGTTTTTAGATATTTAACTGTAGAGAATGAAAGTTTTTTATACTCAACTTCAACTAGATCCATGGTTTTTTTCTTTTTAAATTTAAAATCTTTAGCAAGTGCGATTGAACCTTTATTTTGAGATGCTGTATCATATTGAACAACCTTAACTCCAATTTTTTCACAATAATCAAGAGCAAATTTCATAATTTCTCTTCTAATACCTTGTTTTTGAAAGACATTTTTGACTCTCCCTCCTTCTAACCAAGCTAAATCCTTCCGAAAAAGTCTCACTCTTCCAAACGCTACGAGATTTTCTAATAAAGCATCTTTGAATACTCCAAAATTAAAGGCTGTCTTTTCTTTGAGCCAATTGTTTATTACATGAGGGATATAATCCTCTCCCTCCCAAATATCTTTACTAATCTCAAGAATAGAGGGAACATCGTGCTCTTCTAATTTTCTAAAGTACAAATCCATAGATAATACCTTATTTTCTAATTTTTTTTATCTTTTGAGAAATATTATAATATAAAACATAAGCTAAAGCCGTATGTGTAAGAATACAAAATAATAATCCCAGGTTAATCAATATGTATCCACATAAAAGACCAAGCAAAAAGGAAAAAACCAAAAAATAAATACCTATTATTCGACTTTTGAATCGAAACCAGAAATGCAAATGATATAAAGAAAAAATAATACTAGATATAAGTATCGATTGGGAGGGTTCTAGTTTTAAAAGATACAATAAAATACCTATCGCATAAAAACGAAAAATAAATTCTTCCATTATCATTGTGAGAGGAAACATTACTAATGGTATTATTTTGTCATTATTATTAACTAATGCTGCAATTAAATCATGGTCTTTTAAAATCTTAAGGATTTCATGGTTGAATAAGAATTTCTCACTTACTCTCCCTAAAGTGTATAATAATATTCCACTGATTATGATTATAGCTAACTGAATAAAATCATAATTCTTTATTAATAATAAATCAGAGAATAATCCAAAAAATATTGGAATTATTCCTACAAAAACACAAAATATTATAGTAGAATATTTTTTCTGATGCTCTAGCATTCCTAACTTAAAATAAAAGCTTTAAATTTACTTAAGTTAATGTAATATTAATTGTTTTCACTTTGAATTGATTTATGACTGATTTATTTCAGAAATTAAAACGAATTGTATCTGAGGAGTATATTTCTGATAGCATTTATATACGGCATGCTTATTCAAGAAATGTAGATCCTATCTTGCAAGGCGTTCCTGACTACGTTATAAGACCAAAAGATGAATTTGAAATCTCAGAAATTTTAAAAGTAGCTAATGAGGAGAGAATTCCCGTTATTCCTCGAGGAGGAGGAGATTGTGAATTTGGAGGGAGTAAACCTATAGGAGACACGGGTATTGTACTAGATTTAACACGAATGAATCAAATACTTAATATAGATTATGAAAATCTTGTTGTAAGTGTCGAAACGGGAATTACATGGGCAAGTTTAAATGAAGTTTTATCCCAACATGGTTTATATACGGGTTGTTTAGGACCAGGTTCTGGTTTAACTGCTTCAATTGGAGGGGGGTTATCTCATCATTCGGTGGGCGGAGGTGGTGGAGCTAAATACGGTTCATGCTCAAACCAGTTGGTTTCTCTCGAAGTGGTTTTGCCTACTGGTGAAATTATTGAAACTGGTTCTCAAGCAAATAAATATTCAAAAGTTCCATTTAATCGGTTTGGTAATGGTCCAGATCTTGCTAGTTTATTTTGTGGAGATAATGGAATTTATGGGGTAAAAACAAAAGCTACCCTTCAAGTATTCCCAAAACCTCCGTATATTGAATATAAAACATTTTTAATGCCTCGAAAGTCCAATGAAGTCTCTTCTAGAATTTTTTATCAAATACGAGAAAAAGGAATAGATGTATATGATTCTATTTTTTTCATGGATCTTTTAGTTTCTGTTGGAGTGCAGAATGGATTTTTTCCTATATGGGAAAATTTAAAAAGGAAAAGGGGTACCATGTTTTATGTGATCGAAGCTAATTCAGAAGGGGAGTTAAAGGAAAAGGTAAATCAATTAGATAGAATTTTTATTAATAATAAAGCGGAGTCGTTGGGTCAAGAAATCTCTGAAGGTAATATCGCTAAATGGTTCTATGAAGAACAGGGACATTGGTTGTATGCACATAACTTATGGGGTTTAGTTCCTGGCTTCGAATCACTCGATGCAGAATGCAAAGTTCCAATTTTAGCTTATCCTGCTATTTTGCAAGATTTAGATCAATGGGATTTTGAACATAAAGAAGATATGGATAAAATTTTAAACATTGCAGGAATGAGACCAGTAACAGGAAGTGGGCCGATTATATTATTGAAAGGGAATACTGTGGAATTAACATGCGGTTTTACAAGTTTCAGTAGTTATATAAAGGGAGAATATCATCCAGAACTTGAAGAGATTAACCTCAGTCTTTGGAAATCGATTTTAGAAAGAGTTACTAAACATGGAGTAATGTGGTATATGATGGGTGATATAACAAGTCGATTAATGGTTGACATAGAAGCTTATGGCGAAGATTTTTACAAGGTTATGAAATCACTAAAATTGACTCTTGATCCTAATGGTATTTTAAGTACAGGAAAGTATAATTTCTGGTTAAGGGAAGTTTAATTCTTGAAGATTTAGAATTTTGACAATAATGAGAATAAATCTATAAATAGTTTAAACGGAAGAAAGGTTACTATATTTATAAAAATTAAAATCGAGACCGAATTAAAAAAATAATCATCATGTCTGAGCTATATCATAAACTAGAAAGGATAGTTAAAAAGGAACATATCTCAAATGATCTTTTAGTGAGGCACAGCTATTCCAGAAATGTTGATCTTATATTGCAGGGAGTTCCAGATATTGTCATTAGACCTAAGGATGAAATTGAGATCTCTGAAATTCTTAAAGTAGCAAATGAAGAAAACATCACTGTGATACCTCGAGGAGGAGGAGATTGTGAATTTGGTGGGAGTAAACCAATTAATAATGAAGGCATTGTTCTTGATTTAAAACGATTAAATAAAATCATCCACTTAGATAAAGATAATTTAGTGGTTACGGTTGAAGCGGGGATCTCTTGGGCTAAATTGAATGACTATCTATGTAATTTTGGACTCTATACAGGATGTATGGGACCTGGATCGGGTATGACTGCCTCAATTGGTGGAGGAATCTCCCATCATTCTGTTGGAGGAGGAGGTTGTGCAAAATACGGTGCATGTACCAACCAACTAGTTTCTCTCGAAGTGGTTTTACCAACTGGTGAGATTATACAAACAGGTTCTCAAGCGAATAAATATTCTCAAGCTCCATTTAATAGATTCGGAAATGGTCCCGATTTAACTGGATTATTTTGTGGAGATAATGGAATTTATGGAATTAAAACCAAGGTTTCTTTACAAGTTTTTCCAAAACCAGAATTTGCAGCATATAAAACATTTCAGTTACCAAGGAAAGAGCGCCAAGTTTCAGCTCAAATAATGTCCGAAATTAGGCATAGAGGAATTGATGTTTATGACCTCATGTACTTAATGGATATTTTAGTTCGATTTGAGATCCAGGAAAATTTTATGCCAATGTGGGATCATTTAAAGAGGAAAAGAGGAATGATTTTTTATACAATAGAAGCGAATTCAGACCAAGAATTACAGGTAAAAGAGAAACAATTAGATAAAATCATGGATGAAAACAAATGTGAGTATCTGGGCTCAGAGATCGCTGATGGAAATATTGCGAAGTGGCACTATACCGAGCAAGGACATTGGCAATTCTATCATAATTTATGGGGTATATTTCCAACTATGCAACCACTTACAGCCGAATGTTTCACTCCCATTAATAATTATCCAAGTATTTTGGATGATATTGACCTGTGGGATATGCAACATGAAGAGGATATACAAAAAATCTTTGAAATATGTCAAAAAAGATCAATTGCTGGTAGCGGACCGATATTACTAATCGATGGGAATAATGTGGAAATAACATGTGGATTTACTAGTTTTTGGAGTGTATTTGATGGAGAAGTTCATCCGGAAATAGATGAGATTAATTTAAAATTATGGAAATCATTATTAGAGCTTGTAACTAAAAAAGGAGTACAATGGTATATGATGGGTGATGTTGTGTCCCGATTAATGGTTGATATTGGAGCTTATGGTGAGGAATTTTATGAGCTCATGAAAAATATTAAAAAAACTATTGACCCAAATATGATTTTAAGTCGAGGTAAATTCAACTTCTGGGGAAATGAGTGAAAAAAGTCATTGTAAATTAATTCAATTTAAGAAAAGTAACTTAATGTGAAAAAATCAATGTCTGAATTAAAAAATTTAAAAAAACAATGGCAAGCAATTATGTCTTGCATGAACTGCGGTGATTGCGGCTACGCCATTCGATCATCAGTTGGAAGATATTTAACCTGTCCTGTAAAAGAAGCTAAAGGGGACCAAGGGTTTGAGATTTATTTTTCTCGAGGCCGTATGAACGTATTAAAAAGTATCTTAGAAGGAAAGATTCCATTGAGTAAAGAACTCGCAGAGTTTGCCTACCAATGTTCAGAATGTGGTAATTGTACTGAAGTATGCCACCAGAGTCAAAATGAATATATCATTCTTCCTACAAGTAAATGGATAGATCATGTAGAAGTGTGGAATGCATTAAGGAAAGATTTAGTTGAAGCGGGTTATGCTCCTTTAGATAAGCACAGAAATCTTATAGATTATATGAATGATGAAACCATGAGAAATCCTTATGGCGAGGATGAGAGTAAGAAATTTGAATGGCTTTCAGAATTTCCTAATATTAAACAAAAAGCAGATCTAGCCTTTTTCGGAGGTTGTACAATGCCATTAAGACAAGTAAATACTTTAAAAAATATGATGAAGATTCTTAATGCTTCCGATATAGATTTAGCAATTTCAAAGGATGAATGGTGTTGTGGATCTATAGCTCTACGTATTGGTGATGAAGAGTCAGTAAAAAATCTTTTAGAACGTAATGTAGCAGTTTTCAAAGAGATGGGAGCAAAATCCGTATTTACTGCTTGCGCAGGTTGTTATAGAACTTTAAAGAAAGACTATCCAGAAATTCTAGGTGAACCATTACCATTTGAAGTAAAGCATATAACTGAAATTCTCATTGATTTACTAAATTCTAAGAATGTTCCTTTTAAAGAGGAACAAGATGAACAAAAGGTTACTTATCATGATCCTTGTCATCTAGGTCGCCACATGAATCTATATGAAATACCGAGAGATGTGATTTCTCAAATACCAGGAGTAAAGTTAACAGAAATGAAAAGAAACAGGAAAAATGCGTGGTGTTGTGGCGCGGGTGGTGGAGTCAAGAGTCAATTTTCTGATTTAGCTTTAGATATCTCAAAAGATCGAATATTGGAAGCTATTGAAACGGGAGCAGATATCTTGACGACCAGTTGTCCTTTCTGTATAGGAAATTTTATTGATGCTTATAATGATTTAGAGCCAGAACTTCAAGAAAAGATCAAGGTTATTGATCTTATTGATTTTATAGCTTCTAAAATTTAATGATCTGCGAATTAATTCTCTTTTCTTCTCTCAATTTTAATTAAATAAGTAAATTAAAGGATAATTTATGGCAAATGAATAGGATAATTTTCTTTTAATTTAAAGATCACAATTACATTGATAACCTTCTAAAGCGATACTTTTTTTTCCTTCTTATGGATGATTTTAAAGAATATTTGGAACCGACATACTTTTTCGATTTTGATCATAAACCGGTCTATAATAAAGTGATTGAACTTACTAAAGATCTAAAAACAGAAAAAGAGAAAGCAATTGCTTTATTTTACTGGGTGAGAGATGAGATAAAATATAATATGTCTACATATATTCCGTCTGTCAAGGCTAACTTTAGAGCGAGTGTTACTCTTCGTAGAAAAAATGGATTCTGCGTTTCAAAATCTATTTTATTATCTAGCTTCGCTAGAGCGATTGGAATCCCTGCTCGGATTCACTTATGTGATTTGATTAATCATAAAGTATCACAGAAAGTTATTGATTTTATGGGAACGAATGTTATGTATTATCATGGATATAGTGAATTTTATCTAAATGATAGATGGATCAAACTCACACCTTCCTTTGATCAAAAGACTGCGATTAAAGGAAACTTTCTTCCAATGGTAGAATTCGACGGAGAAAATGATGCGGTATTTCCATCGTATGATAATGATGGAAATAGGTTTGGAGAGTATCTTGAAGATCGAGGTGTATATGCAGAATTACCACTTGATGAAATCGAACAATTATTTAAAGAAAAATATTATGATCACATCTTGAATTCGAAATTCCAAGGAGTAAGGAAAATAAATGATGGCAATGTTTTACATAAATAATGTGGGACTAATACAAGATTGGTATCAAATAAAAATTTAAAATCAAATACTTATTAATAAGTAATTAAAAAAAATTAAGTTAGATTATTTATAACATAAAATAAGAAGATGTCTCCTCAAGCAATTTTCCTATATGAAATTGATGAATCCTTTGGACCAAATATTTTAGCAGAATATTTTTTAATAAAGCAAGAATTACCGAAGGAAGTATTAAAGGATTTCGCTCAAAAACATATTGAAAAGGAATTTAAAAGTGCTATTTTTCAGAAAGATGATATTCGATATTTTTCAAATCATATTGATGCTAAAGAACTAGAGAAAAATAATCTCTTTTTAGGTTTTATTCTCAAAGAAGACGAAGATATAGTTTCAATCAAAAGTGTATTTGAGACTATAGAAGAGAAAATCCTAAAGGATTATAGTGATGATCGAAAAAAAATGGAGGATCTTTTAAAAGATTCATTACACTCTATTTTATCCCTTATGGAGAAATTAAAAGAGCCAACGATAATAATAGATACAATTAATGAAAAGACTAAAAACATGATAGATAATGGAAATTTACAAGAAGCAAGAGAATTAATAGATCTAGGGGAGGAAGTTCCAGAAAAACTAGCAATGGAAATAAACCTCGCAGAACAATATCTTAATGAAAATTCATATAAAAAAGCTAAAAAAAGTTATTTAAAGGCAGCAGAATTAGCTGAAACCATCCAAGAATATGAAATTGTATCATTTTTACGTTATAAAGCTGAAGAAATAGGAACTTTACCTGATTTAATTAAAGAAAGCGAGCAATTGTATAAAGATATCCATGAATTAATTGAATTACTCCAAGAGAATAAATTACATCTTTATCATGAACTGAATAACCCTCTAAATAGATTGATAAACATATCAAGTTCATTTGAGGAAAATGAAAAAATCTCTCAACTTACTGAGATTCTATCATTATCAAATCGAGCTGATAAGTTAGCTAAAGAATTATTCAATTTGGATAAAAAAATCAAAGAAAATATAGAGAATTTATAAATTTTTAAACAATAAAAGAGATGTCTAATTAGAATCATTAATGGAATCTTCTTCTGAGCTCTCTTCCGCTGGTGGGCTATAGTCTCCAATATCTGGAAATATAATCCTTGCGATTTCCCAACCTTTTTCAGTTGGATACGTTAGTGCATTTGCAATTAATTTCTCTCCTGAATCATTATCTAATTCAACTTTATGAATTTCTGGATTGTTTTCTAAGATCATCTCAAATTTTGCTCCTCCACTGCCCGTTGGGACAATTAGAATAGCTGCATCTATGGCTTTCTCTTCCATAGCGTCTTTTAATCGTTTTGCTGCATAGTATCCTGCTACACCTGCACTTCTATCAAAAGTTTTAATTGAAGGAATCTCTAAACCCCATTTTTTGCCTTCAGATTCAATCAATGCTGCTAGAGTCTGACTTCGTTTCCCAAGCATAAATTTAAATTCCATTTGAGTGTTAAATTCTTTACCTTTTTCTTCACCAATCTTCATAATGGTCTTTAATGTTGCCCCCGCAACTGATGCTGGATTCACATCAATGACATATTCCTCTTCTGCTAAAATTTCTTCTATGGTTTTTTTAATAATTTCTCTTGGTTTTGAGAAATCAACTATTTCTTCCTCATCTAACTGAGGAGGTTTCGCTGTAGCTACAATATCTGCACCTGCTTCCATTAATTCCTCTACACTCATCTCTTCCATGACCACTTTATCAATAAATCGTCGACAGAGTTTAATCGAATTTCTTGGATTTCCTTGAGTTTTTTCATATATCATTTCTATCAATTTTTCATTCAATGGGAATAATGGATATAAAGGAGGATTTAAATTGTTATCATCCCAGAAAGCTTCCATTGTCTTTGAATAGAATATCTTAAGATCGTTTAAACTAAATGGTTTCAGTTCTTGTTCTGGCTCCATTCGAGATCTTAAAGGTTGATCTGCTATATCTAATATTCTTGGCCAAATTTCTTTAAGAACTGCTATAATAATCACTAATCCCTTTACTTCATTATACAAACGTTTAAGAATTTCGAGAAATTTTCTTTCAGCAGCTTCTCCTAGCATTCTGTAGGGGGATTCCAACTCATCAAAATAAAGAATTAAAACTCTATCCAAGTTTTCTGTTATAATTTTAATCATAGCAAGACAAACATCATCTTCTTCGACCACGCTATTAATTCCTAATTCACTTAACTCTTCAGTTTCAAGATCTTCGCCCAATAACCATCTTTCCGCTAAGGCTTTTTTACTTTTATCTAATTGATAAGTGACTAACGCTTTAACGCAGTCGGCAAATACCCCTGGAAACTCTCGAATTCCTTTTTGTATTACTTCATCTATTTTTGGCTTTTGAAATAAACCTGCTTTTTTACCCCCCCATTTCTCAACTACTAATTTTTTAGATACAATATCAAGAATTTCTGGTCCTACTTCTTCAATAATGCATGTGTATACATGAAGTAACACTCGAATGCTCGCAGGAGGACTTGGGACGTATATTATTGTCCAATCCACAGGCTCTATCTGGCTTACTTCGATCTCTTCTTCTTCAGCGGTTTCTTCTAACTTTTTCCGATTTTCTCGTTCTTTATCCTTAAATGAATGATAGGCGTGAGTTTTACCAGTTCCTGCTGATCCTAAAATGGGAATTAGTCGCGAGGATCTATCTCGATAAGTTTGCCGAACTAAACGATACACTTCGCGATCAATGTAACTTCTTGGGCGCGCTATATCAACTCTATCTGGAATATCACCACGAGAAACGAAATTTGAGAAAGGAAGAATTGGAGCTTCCCTAAGTACATCTAAATACATTTCTTTGTCATCGTCACTTAATTCAGAGTATATAATCATCCACTCCTAAATTATTTTTAAAATTTCTTTACATATTTTATATTTGGAATAAATTTATTAATCTAAACAATTTTTTCTAGAATATAAGCTTAAATATTTTTAGCTTTAAGTATTTATATTTCAATTTATATTTAAAAATTTAATTGAACGTAATATCTACACATTTTTTTCAGTGATATGAATTTATGACAAAAAAAGATGATTATGATGAGGAAGATGATGAGGACAGTTTTGATGATCCCTTCAACTTCTTTAAGCATTTAGGTGATCCAAACAAGATCTTTAAAAATATCGATCCTTCAAAGCTGTTTAATTCAAAAGAATTTCAAGAAATCTTTAAAGAAATTTTCAAGCAGATAGCCCATAATCTCCCTAAAGAGTTACAAGGACTATCACCTGAAGATATAATGAAAGAGTTTATGAAAAATCGAGATAAATTTGGTTTTAAAGGACCAATAATGTATGGGTTCAACATAAACTTTGGACAGGATGGGAAACCGATAGTTGATTCATTTGGTAATATTAAAAAAACACCGTATTCTAGTAAACCAAAAGTTAAGCAAGCAAGAGAACCCCTCGTTGAAGTAAATGAGGACGGAAATAATATAATTGTCATTGCAGAAATGCCTGGGGTCACTCGAGATGATATCGAATTAAAGGCATCAGCAAGATCAATTACTATTAAAACAAAAGAAGGAATTCCAGGGAGAAAATACTATAAGGAAGTAGATCTACCCGCTATAATTGATTCTAATTATGCAAAAGCGCGCTATACAAATGGAATCCTAGAAATTACGCTTAAAAAAATTGATGAAAAACACACTAATATAAAAATTGATTAAATTCTTTCTACTCAGCATTTTGCTGATTTAAAACAAATATAGGATCACTAGGCTGTGGATTAGTGGAAGATCGTTCGTTTGGCATACGATAATTAGAGTGTTTTTACATGATCGTGAAAGGCGAACGGTTCAATTCCCCGCAGCTTCACTTTCTTTATAATTATTCATATAAAAAATGTTTTAATAAAGACGATGAAGAGGATTGGGTTGATGATGATTATACTATAACTGAATGGGGAACAACTAAAAACGGCAATCATGAAAGAGAAAAAAATATATTTAGAAAAGAATTAATAAATAATGAAGAGAAATGGATAAAGCAAAATTGGACCATTTAGTAAAAGTTATTAAAAAGAAAGATGGTTACGAATGTCAAAAATGTGGTCGTTGCTGTCGTGAATATCGACATGATATACAAGTAACAAAAGAAGATTATGAAGAATTACTTAAATTTGGTTATGACGTGTCCCATATAAAAGAAAATTTTGCTAACGAAGGTAGAAAATTCTATGAAATAAATGAAGGTGGTATTAATAAAATATATTGGGGTACAGTTATTCGATTTAATGGTGGAATCTGTCCTTATTTAAATAAAGAAACGAATTTATGTTCTTTACATCCACACGAACCATTAATATGTAAAATATATCCTTGTACTATAATGAGAATTTATCCCTTTTCTGAAGGTATATCAAAAGATGATAAAGATACTAAAATGAAAGCATATGAAATTGGTAGGAAACCATGTTTGAAGGAAAGAACGGATAAAGGGATCGAAGAATGGGAGTCAGAATTTAAAAGTTTCTATGTGGAGGAAGCTGAAGATCAAGAATAAGAAACAATCCCAATTGTTATATAATCATCGTGAAACGCCAATTTCACGTAATTATAATTATATGGAGAGAACTTCTGGGTAATTATTCTGGTAATATCCTCATAATTGTATGAAATTCATGAAGTTTCTTTTCTAAATTTAGGTAATATATTTCTAATATCTTGAATAAATATATTCGATAATTTCTTTTCATCCGAAAAAGTATTAGGATGTTTAAATCCAGCTCGATCTTCATGACCTCCTCCATCAAAGTGCATTGCAAATTCTCTACAATTCACAAATTCACTATGTATTATGATTTCATCATACCTTGTATCAATTCCTATATAGGCTCGAGCATTAGGATATTTATTTTTTAAAATCTGGGTGATTTTTCCCCCTCCAAGCTGAGCATAAGAGATATAAATATCCCCAAAATTAGGAATGTTTATGTGATTTACATTCTGAAAAGCAAATTCTGATTCTTGCCTAATCCAATCTTTTAATTCATTGAGCTGATTATCAAACCATTTATCATCAAATTTACCTTCTGAAAGAAGTTTGACCAGCTCACGTCGTTTCTCATACCCCTTTTTCCCTATATTATAACCTATAATTAGTTGTATATCGGAAGCCAGCTTAAATTTCTCTGTTTTAAAATCTGTATCTCGGGCAAATTCAGAAATTTTAATGGCAACGACATCTTGGGGTAAAAAATAATCCTTTATAATTTCAGCAGCACATCTCATTGAATCATTAATATACACATCAATATATGTACTAATTTTTTTCTTTATTGAAGCGTCGACAATATGATGATCAAACCATAAAATATTGCAATTTTTTTCCTTTGCAGATTTAAATAAGTCAAATATAACTTTAAACGATTTGTTGAATCCTATATCTGAAATTATTAGCTTAGTGGGATCTTTAATTGAGGAAAGTTGCCCTTTTAAAACTTCAATAAAATTCGAATAATTTGCATCAAAAAGTTTAATTTCCTCATCTGAGATCTTATCGAAATATCTTTTAATTATTGCTTGGGAACCAAGACCATCTAAATCATGTTCATGAGTAATTGAGATTATCATAAATCGATCATTAAAATAAATCTAATAACTTTTTAATTTCTTTTTTTGCTTTTGGATTATCAACAGCTTCTAAGATACGTAGGGATAACTCTTTTTTTTTCTCAAAATAGATCTTCATATATTCTTCTCTCTCTTTTTGAGGATATCTATTTTCTAAAGCGGCATCTCTTTTAGGACAACCATTCCGACGCATGCAGCAATAGGAAAGAGAACCAAAGCATGTTAAATTGGAATCCCAATCATTTTCTTTTGAAAATATTTCTTTTATTGATATAAATCTTTCTTGAGAGATTCCTAAAAGATCTAAAGTTTCGTCTCGCTTACACTTATAACTAAAGGTCAAATCATATCCTGGTTTGCAGCAGAATGTTAGACCTCTATAATCAGAATTCATACAGATATGTATTGGTGCATTTTTCCAACCGGGTAAATCTCGGAGTTTTTCAGAATTTAATTCAGTCATTTGTGATTGTTTATGGTTTAAATAAATTTTAAAGTAGCATTATGCTTTTAATTTACGATTTTGAATTAAATAATAAAGTTCGATTTGTTGTTTCTTTTCCTTTAATTTAATGAAAATAAGAAGGGCCCGATGCGGGAATTGAACCCGCCTCTAGGGATTCACAGTCCCCAATACTAACCATTGTATAAATTCAGTCATGCTGAGATTTTCTATACGAACCGGGCCATTATTAATTCTAATGAAAATAATATTCATTCTTAAAAAAATTTTATTCTATTTCATGCATTTCTGTAACATTATTTAATATGTAATTCAAAAGCTCATTAACTGCCTCCTCCAATTTTCCAGAATTATCGATGACAAAATCCGCTTGATTATATTTTTGATGGGACCTAGCTCTTTCTATTCTCTGGTTCAGTTGATTTCCATATTCACGATGACGATCCCTTAACCTTTTCACGCTTGTCTCAAATGGTACTTCTATAAAGATGACACGTATATTTTTGTATTTTTGCTTAGCATCGTCAATTATTTCTCGACTTACATTAGTTATTACTGGATGACCTAAATAAAGCCAATCTTCAATTATTATTGGAATGGCATAATCTAAACCATATATATGCCACTCAAGTGCAAATTTACCCTCATTAGATAATTTTCGAAATTCTTCTGGAGTGATTGATATATTTTTTTCAGTCTCTGAAGGTACTCTCGTGATATAGCGTTTCGGATTAAGAATTTGCTTTTTATCTGTAGGATAATGTTTCAAAATCTCTCTTATGAGCGTATCTTTACCTGAACCAGAGTTTCCTACCACTAAAAAAAGCATACCATCAAATTCTTTCTTCATTAATTGCATAAAATTGGCAGTGATCTTAAATACTCTTTTATGATTCAGATCTATAATATTAAAAAAAAAGGCATAAAGTTGAAATAATATTATGAATTATTATTCATAATATTGAAATAAACGAAATTCATTATCAATAAATTTTGTAAAAAGAGGATAAAAAATGGCAGAAAGCGAAAAAGAAGAATTTGAAATTACAGAATTGCCAGAAAGCTATCAAAGATATATTGATGTTATTTATGATATTTCAAAGAAAAAAAGGGGAGGGTGGGTTCAAAATAAGGAAATCGCAGATAATTTAGGGGTTGAACCTGCATCAGTTTCAGGAATGCTAGAAAAATTAAGAAGTAATAATTTAATAAAATGGGAACCGAGGAAAGCAATAAGACTTTCTGAAAAAGGGAAGCAATATGCGATACAATTAGATGAGATTCATTCACTATTACGTATATTTTTCAAAGATGTATTGCAAATCAAAGATTCACGAGTGATTGAATCAGTCACTCATGAAATTGAACATTATATTACTCAAAAAGTCAAAGAATCATTAGAAAGATTCCTTTCGAAATATTTGGATTAAATTTAATTATTATTGATACTTTCTTAGATCAACTGAATTTATTATTCCGATAATCGAGGAACTCATATGTCTGATAACCTAAATAATAAGATAGAAATTGTTAACAAGCATTTTAAGGATTTTACTCACTTTATAGAATTAGAAAATTTTCGAGCATTTCTTTTATTGACATTAAATAGCCAATCACCTACAAATCTAATGGCTCAATTAGGTCTAGGTGGGGATCGTGAAATCATAAATCTCCCCTATGATCCAGAACGACAGATTTATTATCAAAAAATTAGTCTATTGTCATCGAGTTCTATCATAATCTATGTTGAAGAGAAGAAAATTACCGATGAATTCTTATTAGATAAAGATCATGAGATCTTTAAAAAATATCTCAATATTAATGAATTGAATTTGGCATTCAGAGGGAAAGAGAAGTTTTTATTCCCACAAATAAGTGATTGCAGCACAGTTGATGATTCAAAGCTTACAATATCTATTGATGATTATTTTCATTCATTTGAATCATTTATAGGATTCACTCAACCAAATATCTTATTTGTTCTAGAAGCAAAAGCTCCTTCTGAACCAGATTTAGTGTTTACTTTTAACATGATGCCAAAAATACCGAGAAGTAGTGATGAGAATACATTAAAGATGGATGTACACTTAGATTATGAGCATAAATTAAAGGGGATAACCTACATTCAGAGAGAAGAGGATTATTCTATTAAATATATGAAAAATATCAAAGAAGTAAGCCATGCAGATCTCTATAAATCTTCCTTTTCATTAATATTACCAATAAAATCCTTGGATAATCCAGCTAAATAGATAAATATCCATTCTCTATCGAATTTATTTTTAAAATATTCGTCCGAGATTAAAGGATTAATACCATTAAACTGTTAATACGCCCTATTTATAAGCAATCCGACAAAATAATTATATTAATTAAAGGTTAATAATCTAAATCTTAAATTGAATAATTAAGGGTTGATAAAAGTGAAGATAATTACTATTAATTTACCTGAAAAATATCTTGCAGCAATTCAAACACTTAATGATTTGAATCGTTATCCTTCTAGAAGTGAAGCGATAAGAGTTGCATTAAAAGACTTTCTCGATGAAGAACTGAAGATGTATACTGATTTAGAAGGCAATAGGTTTCGAACACTCATGAAAACTAATATCAAAAATTCAAGATAACTGTATTATTTTTTCTTATTTTTTCTTTTTTAATCTACGTTAACTGAACTTTTACATTTATTACATCTTTTTGCCCCTCGAAATAAGTTATTTCCACATTCGGGACAATGATATCTTTTCTCCTCCTCTTCGACAAATCGTTCTGTACCTAAATCTCTCCAGGTGGGAACTGCACGCATAATAACTTTCTTTCCGACAGGAATAGGAAAATTATCAATAAATTTACAAGGAAAATCGTCGCATTGGTAACAACCTTCAATGTTTTTCTCATTGCAGCAATTTTTAATAGCACAAACTCGACATACTGGAAAAATAACACCATCTGATAAACAACCTGTGCAAGCGATATCGTCTACAGTTTTCGCAAACATTTTATATACAGGAAGTAAACGTTGTTTGAATTTTAAATTATTATCTTTATGGGCAATATAGATTGAGCATACACCACAATATAAACCACATGGAGCTAAAAGTTCTTTTTTAATTTCAGTCATATTGATATTTCCTTAAAATTATAAGATAATAATAATTTGAATTATGTACTTATATTTATTTATACAAACCTTTTCGTAAAATTGATTGGATATATCAATCCAACGAAATTATAAATTATTTTAAAAATAAAAAAAGATAATTATTGAAATAATTATTATCAAATATAATTAAAATCTCAAATTAATTAGAATTATAATGAAAGTAGTTCGCTACTATAATAATAACGATATAAGATTGGATCAAATTCCTAAACCTAATATTGGTCCCGGAGAGTTGTTGATTAAAGTCAAAAAATCAGGAATATGTGGATCTG